>ERZ779852.2791-NODE-2791-length-13610-cov-3.040575_pt1 | contig 13610 bp, 8 predicted proteins | sample MGYA00511559_ERZ779852 | MGnify/ENA primary metagenome ERZ779852 (study PRJEB29588, sample SAMEA2157977) | human gut metagenome | biome: human gut; feature: human-associated habitat; material: faeces | place: Denmark | collected 2008/2010 ...
ATGCTTATGATCTCTCTGTTTTTTTCGATTTCCTCAAAAAGGAAAATCCGGTTTTTTCCAAAATGGAACGAATGGATTTTACATTAGATCATTTGGATCAGATCACGGTAACAGATCTGGAAGAATATATGGAATATTTAAAATATCGCTTTAATGAGCACAATCAGGAAATTGTTAATAAAGAACGGGGAATTATGCGCAAGATCTCTTCCCTTAAAAGCTTTTATAACTACTTTTTCCGTACAGAAAAACTGAAAACAAATCCTGCTGCTTTGGTCCAGCTTCCCAAACTTCATGAAAAAGAAATCATCCGTCTTGATATTGATGAAGTTGCTCTTCTTCTGGATGCAGTGGAACAAGGGGATGGTCTGACTGATAAGCAGAAAGCGTTTCACAACCGGACTAAACTGCGCGATCTCGCTCTTCTCACATTGCTTCTCGGAACCGGCATCCGTGTTTCTGAATGTGTAGGATTAGACATAAATGACATTGATTTCAAAAATGGTGGGATCCATATTCACCGGAAAGGCGGGAAAGAAGTTACTGTTTACTTTGGTACGGAAGTAGAAACGGCGCTACAGGACTATCTGGATGAACGAAATGACATTATCCCCGAAGAGGGCAGTGAAAATGCTCTCTTCCTCTCTCTCCAGAAAAAACGTATGAATGTGCGCAGCGTGGAGAATTTAGTTAAGAAATATGCAAAGATCGTTACGCCGTTAAAAAAGATCACTCCGCATAAGCTTCGCAGCACCTATGGTACTAACCTTTACCGGGAAACCGGTGATATATATCTGGTAGCAGATGTTCTTGGCCATTCCGATGTTAATACCACTAAAAAGCATTATGCTGCTCTTGAAGACGAGCGTCGACGCAGCGCCCGTAATGCGGTTAAATTAAGAGAAAATCAGGGGATCACCCCCTAAAATCAGCGCCCAAAGGCAAATTACTCGTAAAATTAAAAAAGGCAATGCAGAACCGGAAAAACATCTGACTCTGCATTGCCTTTTAATTTAGAAATTATCTGCGAACACCATTTTCATCTACGAAATAACCATCTGGTGTCTGTGTGTTGACATACAGTGCGCCTTTTGGCATAACGGCTTTCACATTATAATTCCACTGCTTTGTTGAAGAATCCTGCATCCAGCCACTGTCACCAAGAGTTTCCGGGTTGAGATAGTACCACTGTCCCTTGATCTCTCTCCAGCCTGTTAACATCTCTCCTGTGTTTGGATCCAGATAATACCAGTAACCATCTGCTCCATCCTTAAGCCATCCGGTATACATAGCTCCGATCGGTGTGCCCAATGTTCCGTCTGGAGCACAATAGTACCACTTTCCGTCTTCTGAGAGGTACCAGCCAAGTGTTAAGTATCCTTCTGCATTAAAATGGAACCATTTTCCATCAATAAAACTCCAACAGTTTTTCGGATATCCGCTAGCTGCTCTTTCAAACCAGATACCCTTTTCATCCTGACGCCAGCTTCCGCTTTCGGAAATAATGGTCTTACGGCTGGAAGAGGAATTGCTTCCGTTATCGTCATTATCTCCGCTGTTGTCGTTGTCACCGTTATCACCAGGTTTTTCATTATCATCCTGGGTTTCTTTGAGCTTTACAGAAACAATCGTCTGCGCTGTTTCGCCATAAGGAACTTCAATACTTCCGAAACCAGCTTCTTTCTCATAGCCTTCAGGAATTTCCAACACTACATTTTCATCTGTAAACAGGCAGAGATCACCGGAATTTCCTTCTACTTTTACGAGCTGATGTCCTACGATCTGACCATTACATACATATTGAATATCAAGGCACGCTTCTGCAATTACAGGAACAATTTCCTTTTCCTTGATGACAACTGCATCTTCCTGTGTTTCTACATCATTTTCATAGTCAGGATCTGTGATCTGAATTCGCATTGCATAAGTACCTACTGCCATTGGCTCGTCTGCCACAAATATTTCATTATATGTACTGTAGCTTACTTCATGCTCAGGAATTTCATCTCTAATACCATATACCAAATAGGATCCTCCATGGGTCTGTTCATCAAAGCTGAAAGAAACCGGATGGATCTCGATGGTTGCCTTTGCAGGAATGATGTTCATGATCACTTCTGCATGGGCAGCAGCATAATTTGCTGTTTCTGGCAGATCTAAGATAGCCCGATAGGTTCCTGCATGAACGGGAGCTTCCAGGGAAGCATTTTCGTCTGTCTGGTCATTTTTATACAGAACAGAATACTTTGTTTCAGGATCCTGATCTTCTACAGACTGAACCATGATCTTTTGAGCTTCGCCATTGTATGTAAAATTCTGCTGTTCTTCAAGCACAAATTTAGGCTGGGCCTTTTCAATGATCAGATAACCAGTCTGGTCTGCAGCATCTGTATACTGTCCATTTCCTTTAAAATCAGCAGTAACACGATAAATACCTGCATTTACAGGAAGTCCTTCCAGGTAAGTTCCTGTCACAACATCGTAATAACGATACTGGATGTCCGCATCTTCTATTTCTGTTTCCGGAGTTGCAGCAAGGTACAGGCCGGCTTTAAACTCCTGTGCTTCCCCATTGTAAGTAACATGTTTTGTTGCAAATAAAGCCTCGGAAGTTCCGTATTCCTTATCTTCTTTTGGCGCAGTTTCCATTTGTCCGTCTTTAAACTGAATAAGTGCAGCTGTGCGTCCGATCACATAGGTACGGACAATAGGCCAATCCATGTTATTTCCGTTTAATACATAGGCGGTTTCTGTGTATACACCAGGCTTTGCAGATGGTTTGTTGCTGCGATAGAATTCTTTATCACCATCTTTGCCAACAAACAAATAGCGCACTTTACTACTATCAAGAACGGTTTCAGTTTCTTTATCCATCAGAACCGCGCCGAACAGCTTCATGGCCTGTTCTTCATCCAGAGAACCGTCATCATTCAGAGGAATATCTTTGTAACTTAATACAGAGAAATCCTGAGTCCAACGCAACTCTATATTTTCTGTCTTTGGCAGAATGATCAAAGAGCCAATTCCAACAGCAGCCTCGTAATTTGGATCAACAACAGCGGCAATTACTGTGTAACCACCTGCTTTTTGAGGAGCGCCAAAGGTAACTTTAAAGGAAGTTACACTCTCTGGAAGGTAATCGCTGATGGTCTGGAAAGCTTTCATGAAAGTATCTGTATCCACACCAATTGCCTTTAATATAGATAAAACAGCCTGCCCTTCTGTTGAATTCAGCTTTTCAAGGAGATCATCTATAGATGCACTTTCACCAAGCAATTTTTCCAGGTACTCTGCCAGATCAACGTTTCCGACTACAGGAATATTAACCATATAAGATGGGAACTGTATGCAAATAGCAGCAGCCAGGTCACTATTTACACCAGCATAGATTTTTAATACTCCGGCATCAGAAGGAACAACTTCTACCAGATCCTCTGGAATCTGATCACCATAAATAATTTTTTTGTTTTTAACAGAAATGGAGGCTTTCGCTTTTACGATCTCCAGATCAGCAACCACTTCATTACCACGGAACTCTTCGTTTCCTGCAAATTTCACCTTAAATGTTCTTGTACCAACAGAGAGATTGGTGGATGGCGCCTTGTCCAGATTAACATAAAATTCGACATTAGGAAGTCCATCTGTTTTGATTTCTCCTGTTTTTACCTGCATGGTAAACTGATTAATAGAAGGTTTTACACCATTGGTCCATGTGATTCTGTCATAAAGCTCCTGTTTCAGTTTCTCTACATCCGAAGTATAAGTAATTGGCGTAGTCATGATCGTAAACTCACCAATTGGACGTGGATCCACAATTTTAACAGAAGCAGTAATTTCTCCTTCACGGTAGGCTTCATTTCCGGCAAAGGTAATCTTTAATTCCGGAGTCTTGTCAACATTCAGCAGTCCAAGGAGCTGGGCTGTTTCAAGGGAATAGTCTGTCAGTTTTCCTTTTACTTCTATTTTAAATTTACCGATTTCAGGTTTAGCACCAGCACTCTTCCATACGATCTGATCATATACAGTCTGTTTAAAAGCAGCTAAATCACTTGTATAAGCAATTTCTGTTTCATCCTGAAGTGCAAAAGAGGCATCCTCACGAATATCTTTTAACACAACTTTCTTCTCAACAGAAGCATCCTTATAACGGCTATTTCCTGTTAAGGAAATACGGATCGTTTCCGTTGAATTGCCATTAGCATCTGTATTCTCACCAAATTTATGTGCGCCAGCACCGGCTAAGCCACTTGGGATATAATCCAGTTCCGCATAGGTATTATTTCCAAACAGTCCCTCTCTTGCCAGATATTCTACTTTAATGTACTTGTTATCCATTTCATCCAGATCTGGATAGCTGTTTTCGGTATCAACAATTGCATTTTTCAGAAGATTTATAAAATCATCGTCTAATTCTGTGGTATCTTTTATCCACTGAACCTCCGGTGTTCCTTCTTTTCCAACCAGTTCTACTTTTTTCACCGTTACAGTAAGCTGAAGAGGCTCCGCATCCTCTGTAATTTCATCTTTGTCTGCAATATAGGTATAAGCATAATTTTGGAAATCACTATCTTTTAAAGTAATTTCTGTTTCGTCTGCTTTGATAGACTCGATGGCATATCCATCCTGTGGTTTTAATTTGATGGAACGGGACTCTGGCGCAATTTCAACACTGGCCTGATCAGACTCTGCTTTATCATTAACAGAAACGTTACCGCCATTTGTTGTGATCTCAACCGTTCTCGTCAATGTTTTCTCGTAAGATACTTCAATTTGTATGTCTTGTATATCATCTATGATATTTTCACCATTGATGGTATAATGATAGCTGCTATTATTTTCATCTGGAGAAATATCCGCTTCTAATGTTTCTTCCTCAATGATCTCATTTCCGTTTTCATCCTGTGCAGAGTATTTTACAGTTGGAACATATCCTGCATCTGGAGTGATAGAAAAATAAAAATCAGTTCCGTACTTGACAAATGAATCAATGGAATTAGAACTGCCATGATCTGTAAGACCATTTATGGTTACGGTAGCAGCATTGATAAATTTTACGGAAACACTGCTTCCTACTACTTCTGTTTTAGAGGTTCCAAAGGATGTTGATAATTTTCTGCCAATACAGATCTTAATGCTTGGATTTGTTCCTTTAGAAATATAATCTTCCAGAGATCCATACTGAACATCTTTTCCTAATCTTTTTAATGTTTCACCATTAATATCTATCCAGTTTTTACTTTTATCACTGCGTTCGTAGTAATAAAACCACTGATCCGGTCTTTCCTCATCTTCGTCCAAAAGAGCATCGGCAAGAGCATTTTCAAGATCAAAAGCAGAGTCAGATTTTACTTTAACAGTTGCACCTTTCAGTCGGATATCTGGAAGTTCTAACAATTCGATTTCTTCGATTTTTTTCTTTTGAACTTTTTCTACTGATACCGGCTGTTCAGGAGTCACTACAACATCGCTTTGTTCCGGATCTTTAACAGTGTCTTCATTTTTATCTGTATCAGACTGTTCCGGATCCTTGTTTTCATTTTCATCTGTATCTTTTACTTCATCATCTTTTGCCTCATCGTCAGATCCTGAGTTTTTATCCTCATCTTCTGCTTCGGACTTTTTTCATCTGTCTGGTCGGATCCGGTGGTATCTTTGTCTGTTCCTTCTTTATCAGGATCTCCGGCATCCTCTCCAGAATTTTCAGGATCATTCTTTTCTGACTGATCTGTATCTGCCTTGTTGGAGTCGTCCTTGGCATTGTTTTCCGTATTATTATCGCCTTCGGAGTCTCCTTTGTCAGGGTGATCGGTTTCGTCATCCTTGGTTTCAAAATCCAAGTTTTCCGCCTTATTATCATTTTCGGTGTCATTGTCAACCTGTACGGCTGTGTTATCAGCCAGGGCCGGAGTTACTGCATTGCCGGATGCCAATACAATTGCCATTCCCAGCGCACAATGCTTTTTCCATAACTTTTTCTTTCGCATACTATTCCCTCTCCTTTTTTGATTTTTTACCCAAAAAATACTATTTTTCACTCCGCTTCTATTGTATAAGATGTCGCTCTTTTTTTCAACAACAGATGTGGTAGAAAATAAGAGGTTCATAGATATTCACTTGAATTTATGTATAGAAATCAGCAAAATAATTAAGAATATTTGACTGATAAATGTATTAATGTATGATAATATATATATTTTGTATTAATATACCCCTTTACATAATGATATATTTACATAAAATCTTATTTATACAATCAAAAATGCCATATAATCAGTTAATTGTTTAATATATCAGTCTTTATAAACATTGCGCAAAACTAAGGTTTTACGCAATGTTAAAGCCGATTTTTCGAATATATGTTCTGATTTTAACTTGTTTTTCTTGAATTTTCTTAATTGTGTATAATGTACGCCTAATTATCTGACATTTATCCTGCGATAATTACGCTATAATCCCCTGTTTTTATCTATTATATCGCGTTATACAAAGATATGTATAACATATCTCTGTATAACAATGTTATACTATCAATTTGACGAAATCACTTCTCCTGTGATATACTATTTTTCAGGAGGATTTTAAAATATGAGAGACGAAAAAAGCGGAAAAGAAAGCAAACAGGTCAATTTCCGGATCGATCCAGACTCAGCGGAAGCATTTCGCTTGTTTTGTACCACCCATGGGATGAATCAGGCCCAGGGATTTGACCATCTTATACAGGTTTTGGAATTAAATAATGCTAAGGCGGCAACACCGGGGCGTGCTGTGGAGATTGAAAATTTTGAGCGGCTGTTAAAGGAAATCCTGTCGGCTTATATTGGCAGTATTGAATTAAGCAGCAATGCAGAGGCACGGGTGTTGGAGCGTTTTCAGTCGGACTTAAAACGTAAAGATAAAACCATTGATGAGTTGAGAGAAAAAGTCGAGACAATAGCCGGAGAAAAAAATAACCAGGATGCTGCTCTCACTGCCTTAAAAGAGGAACAGGTCCGGACCAAAGAACAGGCCCAGCATGCCATAAGCCAGTTAGAGTCTGCAAAAAAAGCTACTGCGGATCAGGAAGAGATCAATCGTATCCTTCAGGAACAAAATCAGCAGCTTCAGGAGAAGGCCTCCAGGTATGACGCTCTTAAAAAATCCGATGATGCAAACAAAGAAGAAAATACAAAGCTTCAGCTGCGGATCCGGGAATTGGAACAAATACTTTCCCACGAAACTGCTCTGCGAACAGATCTGGAAAATACTTCTAAACAGGCATCTGGGCGGATCCGGGAGTTAGAAAGCCAACAGATTGAATGCAGGATCCAGATTTCTGACTTACAACGACAGCTTGCAGATAAAGACAGTGATATAGAAAATCGATTAAAACAGGCTAAAATGCAGGCGGATTTGGAACAGGAACGGGCAGTCATTGCAAAAGAACGGGAATTACAGGACGAACTTCGGAAAATGGACCGTGAAAATGTCAAATTGCGCACGGAATTAGAACAGACAAAGGCTGCTTTAGAACAGGAAATGAAAAAGAAATAAACAAGGGGTGATCGGATATGGAAGAATTACAATACCATGAACAGCGTGATCTGAAAAATAAAAAGAAACTGCAGGAACTGCTTGCTGCTCTCCCACCATTTTGCGCCGACTTCTTTCGAGGAATTGAACCTGCCACATCTTCCATGACAAGACTCTCCTACGCCTACGACATCAGCACATTTTTTGATTTTTTAAGAAAATTAAAGCCGGAACTTGAAAAATTGTCTGTAGAAAATATTTCCCTGGAACAGCTTTGCGCAGTTACGATCCAGGATCTTGAGCGTTATCTTGAATATTTAAAATACCGTCCTGATGATCCTGAACATAAGAATGTAAACAAAGAACAGGGGATCAAGCGGAAATTTTTCTCTTTAAAGAGCTTTTTCGGTTATTTTTATCGAACCGGACAGATTAAAACCAATCCTACCCTTTCTATGCAGGTTCCGAAGATCCGGGAAAAGGAGATCATCCGCTTAAATCAGGATGAGATCAAGACACTTTTAAAAGAGGCAGAAAGCGGTTCTGGGCTTTCTCAAAAGCAGAAGCAGTTTCATGAAAAAACCAAAGTACGGGATTGTGCTATTCTCGCCCTTATGCTTGGTACAGGGATCCGTGTATCAGAATGTGTCGGGTTAAATCTGGACGATCTGGATCTGGAAGAAAATGGAATCCATATCCACAGAAAAGGCGGAAAAGAGTCAACCGTTTACTTCAGTGACGAGGTGGCGCAATATTTAAAACGCTACTTTGAGGAGCGAACTGCACAAGATTTGGATCTCCAACAGGAACCTGCCCTTTTTCTGTCTCTGAGAAAACAGCGCATTGCTGTACGCAGTGTTGAATATCTTGTAAAAAAATACGCCGCTATTGCAACACCTAAAAAGAAGATCACACCCCACAAGTTAAGAAGCAGTTATGGATCTGCACTTTATGCAAAAACCAATGATATTTATCTGGTTGCTGATATTTTAGGACATAACGATGTTAATATTACAAGAAAATTCTATGCAGCCATTGAGGAGAACCGGAGAAAAAGCGTTAAAAATATTGATATTCTGTAAAATAACAGGCGGAGAAGATATTGCATCCTCTCCGCCCCAAATTATCTAAGTTCTTTATAATTTTGTATATACTTCATTTGCAATGATTTCTTCTAAATGATCTGTATCCCTGCTTTCTGCCATTAAACTGATCACTGTATTTTTATCCCGAAAGATCATGGTGTATTGACCATATTTTCCATTGGCCAGAAAGCTGTTATAACGGCCGCCCCAGAATAAGTATCCATAACCATAAGAGTTTTTATTATTTTCCACCTGTTTTCTGGTACTCTCATGGATCCATTCCTTAGAAAGCAGCTTTTTTCCATTCCAACAGCCATTCTGCAAGTAGAACATTCCCAGTTTGTGAAGCTCGGAAACAGTCAGAAACAGTCCGCCCGCACCAAATGTATTTCCCTCAGGGTCTACCTCCCATATGGTTTTTCGTATTCCCAAAGGTTTTAAAAGCCGTGGAGTCAGATATGACAAAAGATCGCATCCTGCTCTTCGTTGAACCAGGATCCCAGCCAGATAAGGGCCAACGTTATTGTATACAAAATGGGTTCCCGGCTCATACACAAAGGGAATAGCAAGGGATGCTTTTACCCAGTTCTGTTCTTCCATTCTTGGACGCTGTTTGCCCATAAGAAAGCCTTTTTCCTGGCCTAAAGTCATGGTCAGAAGGTCTTTCACTGTGGCTTTCTTTAAATTTTCATCCGGGTTGTTTGGAATATCCTCCTTAAAAGCATCCACCAAACGTTCATCTAAGTCGATCAGACCTTCCTGAACTGCAAATCCCACAGCACAGGAAGTAAAACTTTTACTGGCAGAATAAATATTTCTCCGGCAGTCTTCGTCCCAGTATTTTTCATATACCGTGTCCTGTCCAATAGAAATTTTCATTCCAAGAACCCTTAAGTCTGCTGCTTTCTGTTCAAATTCTTTCAGATCTACCATATACTTTCCTTCCTATGCAAAATTATCGAAAAACCCTTCTGGGATTTCATAAGAAACCTCATAGCTGGTTCCTTTTAAAGGATCTCCGCCTTTATATTTCACCCATCCCGGGAATGTTGCCATAGGCATTTCACCGCCGGTCTTTTCGATTACTCCGTAGAGAGTTTCTTCTGGATATTTTTCTTCTGAGCACCAGGTATCCAGCCATTCCAGATAATCCATACGGATGCCGCTGCAATGGGTGGCAGAAGGCATGCAGTAAAATTTCATAAAACTGTCGGCCTTCTTTTGTCCGTATTTCTTTACCAGTTTCTGGTACTGATTGATGATCTGCCAGGGGCTGATAGACATATCATTCCAGCTGGTAAATAAAATCATTTTTCCTCCATGAGCAATAAAATCATCCAGCTCCGGCTGGTTCACATCATAAGATGAGGATGCCTCCATCAGCATATGATAAAGCTTTTCATCCGGCTTATAATAATCGTGATCGATCAATTTCCAGTTTTTATCTTTCGTTATAAAATATTTGAATACGCCATCTGAACGGTCTCCATGGTGTACGTTATACCTGGTGTCTAAGGGTTCTCTTGGAACAGGATCAGGACCAAGATCCATGATGCCGCCCTCTAAAGCACAGTATCCATGATACCTTTTCTCACCGTTTGGCATAGAATAATCCAGTTTAAAACCGTCCTCATACACCTGGATCGTCTGGATCTGGGCGTCTGTCAGATGATATTTCTCCTGGATTTTTCTGAGAAATACGTCCCGGTTCATACGTGCTGCATATATATTGGACACGATCCCATCTTTTACACCATCCAGTTCATCATACATCTCAATAGCATCATTACGGATTGCTTCTACTGTCTTTTCATCTATAAAGCCATCTGAAAACGGGTGTGTGTGTTCATCGTAACTATCATATACTGCCTTGGAAAGCAAAGCGCCCCACATACGCAGAAGGACAAAATTGGATACAGGATCTGCGCAGAATATCCCATCGTAATCTTTTCCATAGGAGCAGGCACACTCCAAAGCTTCTCTTCCACCTGCAGATCCACCGGCAAAATAAACTTTCTCCGCGTCGATCCCATAAGCTGCTTTTACAACCACATGCATAATGCCGTTCATTTTGATCAGATGATGCCGGATATAATTCTGAAGAGCCTCCTCATTTGCTGCAAAATCAGCAGACATAGGATCAGCAGACTGGTGGCCGGAATCATCTCCAAATACGACATATCCATGTTCGATGGGACAATAATCAGACATCAGCATAGCACCTTCTAAAGAAGGAATCATTCCGTTATTGGCTCCGCCACCGATCTGAACACTTCTTAAATTCCACTGGGTGGGAAGCAGGATCTTCCATTCGATATAGGGAGCCAAAGGATCCAGTGGTTCGATCACCCCCATAACTTCCAAATATGCAGTTCCACCCTCTTTTGACTTTTCACATACGCTGGTTATCCTTCCACCATTTGTCTTCTCTTTTAACAGTTCCGGCGGGATCACCATATCCCTTAAAATAGAACGGGCATCATCAACGATGGATACCCGTTTTAATAAGCTGATCTTTTCTTTCATTTTGTCCACTGCCTTTTTCATTGTTTAATTTCGATAAATATTTTTTGCGATTTCGATAATACGCTGAACAGGAACAGAAATGTATCCACCTACTCTGGTAACAATTACAAATTTCCAGGTAACCGGCTTGGAACAAATAGAAAAAACGTCTACATCCAGATTTTTTGGATATTGAAAATCAGATGCCAATGCAACACCAAAATCCTTTGAAACAAGTTCCCAGATGGTTTCAATGGAAGAAAACTCTATCTGTTTTGGATCCATGGAATTGTTTTTCAACACTTTGTCTGTTACATAACGTAGTCTGGATCCCTTATTTAACATAATAAACTTTTCATTTTCCATCTGCCGTATATCGATCCATGGATACCTGAAACCATACTTGGCGATCCCATGAAAATGTTTACTTTTAGGAGCGATCAGACAGATCTCCTCTGTGGAGATTTCCTCTACATGAAAATTACTGTCTTTTTCTAATTCCTCTGTTCCTGTCATCAATGCGACCTGGATCTCTCCGTTGCGAAGCATTTCTTCCAGTTTTACTGCTGTTTCCTGGTAAACATTCAAATCATATTCCGGATATTCTTTACTGAAGATCGGAAGAATTTCCGGTAATATTCTTTTTCCACGACCTGGCGTTGAACCAATATTCAGAGAACCCTTTTTCAGCATTTTGATATCTGCAATCTGGTTTCTAAAGTCCTGGTCCAGTTTTACGATCTGTTTTGCGTATTCCAAATACTGCTTTCCTGCATAAGTTGGGATCATTTTCTTTCCTATACGTTCAAAAAGCTGTACGCCATACATTTCTTCTGTTCTTGTAAGGAATTTACTGAGGGCTGGCTGGGAAATAAACAGATTTTCCGCTGCCTTGGCAACTCCCTGTACTTTCGCAATCTCGATGATATATCTCTGTTCTTTTAATTCGGACATTTGCAGCCATTTCCTCCTTATATGTAACCTTTTTATTGATTATAAAATTATTATAGAAGAAACGGCTGCAAATAAAAAGCATTTTTAAAATGGAATTGTACCAACCAGAATGGAGCCTGCAAAGCACAATGTGCAGATCAGCATTACCCATTTAAAGGTAAATTTCCAGTGATCCTTGAAATCGATACCTGCAAGTCCAAGTCCGATGTACATTGCTGCAGTACCTGGATTTACGAATACCTGTGGAACGAAGGTCATCAGATAGCTTGCTGCTGCCTGTACAGGTGTAATATGGTCTGCTGCGATAGACTGAAGCATTGGGACAATGGTATATGCACATGCTTCGTGGTTTAAACCAATGGCACTTAAAGGTCCCCATAAGAAGCCCATAACGGTATTAATATGTGCGGTTGCACTTCCCTCCAGAATACCGGATACTACTTCAACCATGGAGTCTTTCATCGGGCTGTTGTTTAACACACCGGTAAATACACCGGATGCAAATAATACGCTGACCATAGTCAGTACTGTTGGCGCATAAGATTTAAGACGTTCATTCTGGATTTTTGTGCCAGGATAATTTACGATCAGGGCAATTGCTGCTGCTACCATGAAGCAGAGGAATGTTGGAAGTCCTGATGCAAACATTGCAATAATAACGATTACGATCAATGCTACGTTAAACCAGAACAGCTGTGGTCTTAATAATGCTTTTTCTTCTTCGGTTTTATCTGCTTCACTAAATAAATCTGCAGTGTCAGCTCCTGCCTCAAGGCCGGCGCCTCTCTTCTTCTCCTGCCTTGCATAATATAATGCAATGGCAAAACAGCAGATCAGTCCGATCACCAGACCAGGAAGTTCAGCAACCAGAATATCAGTTGCAGAAATATTAAAACCAGCAGCCAGACGTCCGCAAGGTCCGCCCCATGGCAGGCAGTTCATAACACCTGCTGTAATAGAAACCAGGCACATCAGCACGATCGGTCTCATTTTCAGCCTTTTATAGATCATCAGGAACGGAGGGATTACGATCAGGAATGTGGTAGCACCAGATCCGTCAGAATGTCCAACGATCGTTGCTAAAACAGTCAGAACACATACAGCTGTTACTGTTTTGGCTCCTAGCATCATCTTGCCTACGATCTTATCAAAAACACCTGCATCCATCATAACGCCAAAGAAAATAATTGCAAATGTGAACATGGCTGCATTACTGACCTGTCCTTTTAATCCGGATGTTACCCAGTCGGATAAATCTGCAAATGTAGGATGCATGATTACTGCAAAAATAATAGGAATTACAATCATTGGAATGGAAGGCGTGAACTTACCAGATACCAGAACCGCCGTTAAGATCAACATCATTGCAAAACCAAGGATTGCATAGGTTGTTACGCTCATAAAACTACCTCCACACTTTTTCATTTGCTACTATTTATTACAGGCCCGTAACTTTTATATACTCTATTATATACAAAGATAATTATAAGTAAAATATTTCGTATTATTATACTTGCATAACATTATGTTATTATTTCTTCTTTTTTCGTCAAAAAT
>ERZ779852.2807-NODE-2807-length-13553-cov-2.413987_pt1 | contig 13553 bp, 10 predicted proteins | sample MGYA00511559_ERZ779852 | MGnify/ENA primary metagenome ERZ779852 (study PRJEB29588, sample SAMEA2157977) | human gut metagenome | biome: human gut; feature: human-associated habitat; material: faeces | place: Denmark | collected 2008/2010 ...
CTTGCCGGATCCGTTCCTTGCCAAGATTAACCTTTTCGGCATAGGTTTGCAGGCGTGTATTTCGCCTGACTGCATTAAAATCTACAATTTAGTATATCATAAGAATAAAAAATATGATACAATAATTTTAAGAATCTTTTGGCGGAGGTAGGCTATGGCTTTTGGCTTTTTCAAAAAAACAATCACAGCAGACACGATTTTTCATAATGGGCACATTTTTACGCAGGACCCCGAACTCCCTTGGGCGGACGCGGTTGCCGTCAAAGACGAGGCAATCCTCGGTGTCGGCAATTTTTCGGAAATGGACGCGATCACAGGCAAGGATACCTGCCTGATCGATCTCGAAGGAAAATTCATGTTCCCCGGTTTCATTGACGCGCACAGAAGTCCGGTGCTCAAGGTGTTTCAGGACCAGTATCTTGACCTCACAGACTGCCACACGACCGACGACGTTCTGTCCGCGGTTTCCGCTTGGGCAGAGGAACATGAGGACGCGGAAGTCCTCTTTGGCTATGGCTACCGCGATGATCTGAAGCCCGAAAGCGCGCCGCAGGAGGCAGCGGGCATAGACGAAGGAAACGAAACAGACGGCGCCAAGGAAACAGCCGCGGATCTTTTTGCCTCATCCTGTGCTGAGGTCTGTCCGGAAACCACCGAAATCTCTAAAAAAGCGGCACTTGCGGAGGAGACCTCTCGCGCGGATGCTCCCGATCTTTTAGATTTTCCTGTATCATCGAAACTGCTCAGCGAAGCCTGCGGGGAGAAGCCCGTCCTCCTGCTCTGCCAAAACGGTGTGCAGTGCTGGACGAATATGGAAGCCGACAGGATTGTCGCGCAAACCGCCGAGGATGAAGTTGTCGAGACCGTCACCGTTTCCTATGTGCTGAATCTTCTGATTCCGTTTGACTTTGAGGAGATTGAGGAGCTGGTCAAATTCGAGAGTGAGGCACTCGCGGAGCATGGCTTCACATCCGTTCTTGACATCGCCGCACCGGATTATTTTGAAACCTTGTATGAGGATTCTATCCTCGGTTTATATAACGAGGGCGAGCTGCGCCAGCGCTTTTTCGGTTCCTATCTGGTGAATCGCCCGCTGCAGCCGCGCATGATCGTGCATAAACTGATGGCACGCCGGACAAACTGTCTGGAGATCGGCGATAGGATCAACGCCGAGATGCTCTATCTGTATCTGGAAAATGCGCAGAACCCAATCCCGTTCACGCAAGGCGCGCTGAACGCGATCACCGAAGAAGTCTCCGACAAGGGTTTCGGGCTCTTTATCGAGGCTGACGGCAGCGAGGATCTCACCATGGCTTATCTGGCTTTGGAAAATCTGCGAAGCAAGGGTTACAAAAATAACGTCATCATCGCGACAGACGCTGCGCCTGATGAGAGCATCCTGCAGGAGCTTTTGTACCGGGATACCGCGATACTGACCTACGGCACCGCGCCGCTCGCTTCGCGCGGGCTTCCGCAAAACGCCGGCACAGTTGCCGAGGCGATCGAGCAGCTGACGGCAGGCGCTGCGGCCATCATCGGCATGAGCGAAAAGCTCGGCAAAATCGCGGCCGGATACCTGGCGGATTTCACGCTGTTCGAGACAAACCCGCTGGACGGCAGTCTGCAGCAATTTGCCAAGCAGCAGGCCTGCATGACCGTCGTGGGCGGCAGCATCGTTTATGACGCGCAGTCCGAGGCCGACATGGATCTTTATCGCATCATGTCCGCGCAGCAGCTTTGAGATGCAATGATTTGACAAACTGCGATATTTTCACAAGTTTTGATATATAATACATAGTATGATAGATTTGACGGAGGAAATTATGAAAAAAATTACAACCATCCTTTTTGCCCTGCTTCTGGGCTTCGCCATGGCAGGCTGCACAGCACAGGACGACGCCGGTACACCAGAGGACGTTATCAACCCGACCAACCTGACCTTTTCGTTGACTGATGGCACAGACAATCCGGACGTTGAAAACTTCACCACCATTGATGCGGATCCTTTCATTGCGGAAGAAGGCTCGACTGTCCTAGAAGCCACTGAGCTTTACTGCGTATCTCACGACATGACGATCACCATCGAAAAGAAAGGCAGCTACGTCACTGAGATCAACGGATTCGCGCAGGGCGATTATACGGATACAACCGGTTGGGTCTTTACTGTCAACGGCGAGATGCCTGATGTCGGCGCGGGAGAAATTACCGTCGAGGAAGGGGATGAAATTGTCTGGAGTTTTATTGACTTTTCGACATATCCATGGTAGATTATGCATAAAGAATTTGTTTAGAAAGTTCTTATGATCATCACGCTCTCTTCACATTCCAGTGTTAAGATAAGAATGTCAAAAGGGATTGATGGTAAATCAATTAGCAAACTTTCCTTCTTTTATTGAATACACACACACTTTCTCGGAAAGAGCCGCAGCAATGCGGCTCTTTTCGATTTTTGCTTTTCCGGGCTAATTACACAAATTTTTCTAAATATTTAAGCGTTCTCATCAGCTGGCAAGTATAGCTCATTTCATTATCATACCAGGCAACAACTCTAACTTCATAAATATGTGTTCCGCATTTGCTCACCAAAGTCTGAGTCGCGTCAAAAAGGGAACCATAGGTCATCCCGATAATATCCGATGAAACAAGTTCTTCTTCTGTATAGCCAAAAGAGTCCGATGCTGCCGACTTCATCGCTGCGTGAATACCTTCCACTGATACGGAATCTGTAGTGTCTTTCAACGTAGCATCCAATATCGTAATGGATCCTGATGGTACCGGAACTCTCTGTGCCGAACCGATCAATTTCCCCTCAAGTTCAGGGATCACGAGGCCAATCGCTTTTGCTGCTCCGGTTGAATTTGGCACGATATTGATTGCTCCCGCCCTGGCCCGCCTTAAGTCTCCTTTTTTATGCGGTCCGTCAAGGAGCATCTGATCGCCGGTATATGCGTGAATTGTAGTCATAAACCCTGTGCGAAGCTCTCTATACTCATTGAGTGTTTTAGCCATTGGTGCCAGACAGTTTGTGGTACATGACGCGCCCGAAATGATATGGTCTTCCTCTTTTATCGTTTTATGATTTACACCATACACAATCGTTGGCAGGTCCTCTCCCGCAGGTGCGGAAATCAACACTTTTTTCGCGCCCGCGTCGATATGTGCCTGCGCTTTCGTTTTTGATGTGTATCGTCCTGTACATTCCAACACTACATCAATCTTCAAATTACGCCAGGGAAGCTTACGTGCATCCGCTTCCGCATAAATCGGAATCCTTTGATTATCTACCAAAATCTCTTCATCACTCCATGTCACGGTATGTCCTGCGTATTTGCCCTGAACGGAATCATATTTTAGGAGATGCGCCAACATTTTTGGGCTCGTTAAGTCATTTATCGCGACAACCTCCAGTGCCGGGTCATCAAAAATTTGTCGAAAAATCAATCTTCCGATTCTTCCAAAACCATTAATTGCGACTTTCATTTTAAAAGTTTCACCCCTATCTGTTATCTTAATTCTCTAATTGCTGCCTGTGCCGCTGCCAGTCTCGCGATTGGTACGCGGAACGGAGAGCAGGACACATAGTCCAAACCGATTTTATGGCAAAATTCTACCGAGGACGGATCTCCGCCGTGCTCGCCGCATACGCCGGTGTGCAGCGAAGGATTCGCTTCTTTACCGAGGCGCAGCGCCGTCTGCATCAGGAAACCAATCCCCTTTTGATCCAGTTTTGCGAACGGATCATTTTCAAAAATCTTGTTTTCATAATAAGCATCAAGGAACTTGCCGGCATCGTCCCGGGAGAACCCATAGGACATCTGCGTCAGATCGTTGGTGCCGAAGCTGAAGAAGTCCGCGATCTTTGCGATTTCATCCGCCACCGTGCAGGCCCGCGGCGTTTCGATCATCGTCCCCACTTTGTACTTGAGCTCTGTGCCGGAGGCGCTGATCTCTGCGTCCGCAGTCTCGACCACGATCTTTTTGACAAATGCCAGCTCTTTGGCGTCTGCCGTCAGCGGAATCATAATCTCCGGAACGATCGTCCAGTCAGGGTGCATCTTCTGTACATTGAGCGCTGCACGGATGACTGCGCGCGTCTGCATGCGCGGAATCTCCGGATAAGTGATGGCAAGCCGCAGACCGCGGTGTCCGAGCATCGGATTAAACTCATGTAGCGAGGCGATGATCTGTTTGATCTGTGCGATCGTTTTGCCTTGCGCATCCGCCAGTCTGCGGATATCCTCCTCTTCGGTCGGCAGGAACTCATGCAGCGGCGGGTCAAGGAAGCGGATGTTGACCGGATTTCCTTCCATCGCCGCAAAGAGCGCTTCAAAGTCTCCCTGCTGATATGGGAGTATCTTATCTAAAGCAGCTTCGCGTTCTGCTGCGGTATCGGCGCAGATCATTTCGCGGAAAGCCGCGATGCGGTCTTCCTCAAAGAACATATGCTCTGTGCGGCAAAGACCGATGCCCTCCGCACCTAGCTCCCGTGCCTTTTTAGCATCTGTCGGGGTATCTGCGTTCGTCCGGACCTTTAATCTGCGGTACTTGTCCGCCCATGCCATGATCCTGCTGAATTCACCGGCAATGACAGCGTCTGCGGTCGGCAGAAGCCCTTCGTAGATCTTTCCGGTCGAACCGTCGATGGAGATTTCAGAGCCTTCGGTAAAGACCTTCCCGCCGAGCGTGAAGCGTTTATTCGCTTCGTCCATCTGTATCTCACCGCAGCCGGACACGCAGCAGGTACCCATGCCTCTGGCGACAACCGCCGCATGGGAGGTCATGCCGCCGCGCACAGTCAGAATGCCTTGTGCGGCTTTCATGCCGGTGATATCCTCCGGAGATGTTTCCAGACGGACCAGCACGACCTTTTCGCCCTTTTCGGCATATGCGACTGCATCCGCCGCGTCGAAAACGACCTTGCCGCAGGCCGCGCCCGGGGAAGCGCCAAGTCCTTTGCCAATCGGCATAGCAGCCTGCAGCGCTTTTTCGTCAAATTGCGGATGCAGGAGGGTATCCAGATTCCGCGGGTCGATCATAGCGACAGCTTCCTGCTCAGTGCGCATGCCTTCGTCTACCAGATCACAGGCGATCTTCAGCGCGGCTTTGGCGGTTCGCTTGCCGTTTCTGGTCTGCAGCATGAAAAGCTTGCGGTCCTGGATCGTAAATTCCATGTCCTGCATATCGCGGTAATGCTTTTCCAGCGTATCGCAGACTTTTTGGAACTGCGCGAATACCTCCGGCATGACCTCGGCAAGGGCCGCGATCGGCTGCGGGGTACGCACGCCGGCAACGACATCTTCGCCCTGCGCGTTCAGGAGGAATTCTCCCATCAACTTCTTTTCGCCGGTCGCCGGGTCGCGGGTAAAGGCGACACCGGTGCCGGATGCGTCGGACCAGTTGCCGAACGCCATTTCCTGTACGTTGACCGCAGTGCCCCAGGAGTACGGAATATCGTTGTCCCGGCGATAAACATTCGCGCGTGGATTATCCCAGGAACGGAAGACGGCTTTGATCGCGCCCATCAGCTGTTCCTTCGGATCCTCCGGAAAGTCCGCACCGATTTTTTCTTTGTATTCTGCCTTGAACTGTTCGGCAAGCTCTTTGAGGTCGGCAGCGGTAAGTTCGACGTCCTGCGTGACGCCGCGCGCCGCTTTCATGCGATCGATCAATTCCTCGAAATATTTCTTGCCGACTTCCATGACAACGTCTGCGTACATCTGGATGAAGCGGCGATAACAGTCGCGCGCCCATCTTTCGTTTCCGGTCTTTGCCGCGATAATCTCCACGACTTCTTCATTCAGTCCGAGGTTCAGGATCGTATCCATCATGCCGGGCATGGAGGCTCTGGCGCCGGACCGTACGGAGACAAGCAGCGGATTTTGTTTATCACCGAACTTTTTGCCTGTGATCTTCTCCATTTCAAGGACTGCGGCATCGATCTGTGCCTGGATATCCGCGTTGATCTGCCGGTCGTCATCGTAATATCGCGTGCAGGCTTCGGTTGTGATGGTAAAGCCCTGCGGGACCGGAAGACCCAGTTTGGTCATTTCCGCGAGGTTTGCACCCTTGCCGCCGAGCAGATTGCGCATGCTTGCGTCACCTTCCGAAAACAGATAGACATATTTTTTCATTTTCCCTCTCCTTTTCCACAAAAAAGCCAACAAAAAGGCAACACCTTCGATGCTCGTCCATCGGTGTGATTGCCTATTTGCTGGCTTTCTCCATTTCACTTATGCTAACAAATAGAAGGTATTTATTTCATTCCAAAGACAGACTGTATTCGGCTCATAGCTTCCTCTAAAGTTTCTTGACTTGATGCAAAAGAAATGCGTATATAACCTTCCCCTGCAGTGCCAAACGCAGAACCGGGGGTTGTAATCACCTGACATTCTTCTATCAGCTTTTTGGAAACTTCAGCTGAAGTCATTCCGGTTTCTTTTATATTTACAAAAGCATAAAACGCACCTTCCGGCTTCATGAAACTGAAGCCTTTTATACAGTTTAGACCTTTTTCCAAAAGCTCTGCTCTTTTTTCGTAAGTCTTCCGCATGGCTTCAACACATGCCTTGTCGGACTTTAAAGCGACACATGCTGCATATTGGCTGGCTGCATTCACGCTAGACGTCAGCGATTCCTGCATGACTGTCATCGCATGAATAAAAGATTCCTCTGCCACTGCATATCCGACACGCCATCCGGTCATCGCAAACGTTTTTGAAAAGCTGTTTATTGTAATCGTGCGTTCAAACATTTCAGGAAGTGAAGCTATGCTATAATTTTTACGTCCACCATACACAATGGATTCGTACGGCTCATCAGAGATAACAATCAAGTCGTGCCTCTGTGCAAGCTCTGCAATCGCTTTCAACTCGTCGAGACACAAAACGGCTCCCGTCGGATTTGAAGGACTATTAATTAAAATTGCCTTGGTAGAAGGTTTGATTGCCCCTTCTATCGCTTCTGCCGTGAGATGGAAGTGTTCTTCCTCTTTTGTCGGGACTGCGATAACTTCAACTCCTGCAAGCGCAAAATATCCCAGATAATTTGGATAATACGGATCCGCAATAATGACACTTTCCCCTGGATTCAGTGCGCAATGAATTGCTGACATGAGAGCTTGCCCTGCTCCATTTGTTACCATTACATTATTTTCATTACATACAATATTGTTTTCCGTGGTCATTTTTTCTGCAATTGCTGCCCGCAAAGCAGGTAAACCGGAATTGGAAACATATTTAGTGTAACCGTGATTTAACGCATACGCGCCTGCGTCAATGATATGCTGCGGGGTTTCAAAATCAGGTTCACCAATGCACAAATTAATGACATTCTCATATTTTGATGCCAAAGCAAACATCTTTCTAATACCGGATACCGGCATTTGATCCGCGATCGTGCTTCTTCTCATTTTCTATTGTTCTCCTTATTTTTCTACAAGATGTAAGGCAAAGCCCCCTATCTGCTCTCTAAAATATACAGAAGTCAACTTACCTGCCTTATATTTTGCAGTTTCCATGTCAAAGTCCGCACCAAGCTTTGAGAGAAAATACATCGCTCTTTTGCAATTACTGGTTCCAATTGCGATATGCCCATGCGTGCCGGGAAAGCGTTTTCGGCAGACTTCGATGCCATCAGACGCGAAAGTAGACGCACTCTTAACATCCTTTGTGAATCCAAAGAGCCTGCAAAGACGCATTGCCTGTGCTTCTGCCTCCTCTTCGGAATCGTTATTAATACCTACGTGCACAACCCGGAAATCCAACATTGTCATCACGGCCTCTCTCGCAAGGTTTGCGATCTCGTCAAATTGCTCATTTGCGATGAAATCTTTTTTTACCATCCAAGAACCACCACAGGCAACAACCTTGTCAAAAGCCAGATAAGAACGCAAATTTTCCCTGTTTATACCGCCGGTCGGCATAAAATGGAGATTTACATATGGTCCGGACAAAGCTTTCATCATTTTCACGCCACCAGCTTGTTCTGCCGGAAAGAATTTTACTGTATTCAGTCCTGTTTCCAGTGCCATTTCAATCGCATTGGTATCCATACATCCCGGGATAATCGGAATATTCTTCTCGCAGCAATAGTTAACAACGGCAGGATTGTATCCCCGTGTCACAATAAACTTTGCCCCTGCTGCCACTGCTTTATCTACCTGCTCTATAGAAAGAACGGTTCCTGCACCCACAAGCATGTCCGGGTATGTGTTGCATATCTTCCGTATTGAGTCTTCTGCAGCTGCAGTACGGAATGTAATTTCTGCACAGTCAAGTCCGCCCCTAAGAAGCGCCTCGGCTACAGGAACTGCTTTCTCGGCATCATTGAGGACAAGCACAGGGACAATTCCTCTTTTACTGATTTCACTTAATATCTTCTGCATTTTTTGCCTCCGTTTTATCTCTGTACTCGTCCCGAGCCGTCGCCGGTCATGAGTTTCTTTACATCGTCCTTTGTAACCCGGTTAAAATCACCAATTACACTATGCTTCAAGCATGAGGCCGCAACTGCAAACTCCAGTGCCTCCTCTATCGAATCATAGTTGTTCAGACCGTAAATCAGACCTCCCGAGAAACTGTCTCCGCCGCCCACGCGGTCTATGATATCGTTGATGTCATAATGTTTTGAAATATAAAATTCTTCACGATTATTGATGCAGGCGGACCATCCGTTCATATCCGCACTTCTGGATTCGCGGAGTGTGATGGCGATCATTTTCACATTAGGATACTGAGCGAGAACTTTATCGCTTAAAAATCTATATTTTTCTTTATCAATTTTTCCGGATTCAACATCTACATCGATGGTTATTCCCAAGGATTTCTGAACATCTTCTTCGTTTGCAATCAGAACATCGGAGTATCCGGCAATGATGCTCATGACTTCATTTGCACTCTTTCCATATTTCCACAGATTCTTTCGATAATTCAAATCACATGATACAGTGATGTTGCGTTTCTTCGCCTCTTTAACAGATTCTATTGACAACTCCATTGCCGTTTCAGAGACAGCCGGGGTTATTCCCGTAATATGAAACCATCCGATTCCTTCAAAAGCCTTCTCCCAGTCAATGTCACCGGGTTTTGCAACTGCAATTGCAGAATCCGCCCGGTCATAAATCACTTTTGATGGAAGTTGGTTTGCTCCCGCATCCAGAAAATAAATTCCCATACGTCCCTTACTCCGAAGGACTCTGGAGGTGTCAACTCCAAAACGTCTCAGTTCACCAATACACGCATCTCCAATAGCATTATCCGGAAGAACTGTAAGAAACGATGCCTCCATCCCATAGTTTGCAAGAGATACCGCCACGTTTGCTTCTCCACCGCCAAAAGTGGCTTCCAAATATGGAGTCTGCATAAGTCTTTCATGTCCCGGTGCTTTTAATCTAAGCATGATTTCTCCAAAAGTAAGCGCTTTCATTTTTTCCTCCTCCTTTATTTTGTAAGTCTGTTAAGAAATTTCTCCATTCGATCCATTCCCGTTTTAATATTCTCCATCGAAGTCGCAAATGACAGCCGGATATAGCCTTCCCCGTAATTTCCAAACGCATCGCCGGGAACAACAATCACCTGTTCTTCTTCCAAAAGTTTCATCGCAAAATCCATGCTGGTCATGCCGGTATCTTTTACGGAAACAAATGCGTAGAAAGTTCCCTTGGGTTTTTCAAACTTCACAAGGGGCATAGCATTGATACGTTCAAACAGATAATCTCGTCTTTCTCTGTAGGAAGTCACCATCTTGTCTAAATGTGATCTGTCCCCTTCCAGCGCTGCAAGTGCTGCATATTGGCACGGCATGGCAACGCAAGCGGTAGTATTTTCCTGCAGCTTGGTTATATTAGCTATTATCTCAGCAGGTCCGGCGACATAGCCTACGCGAAAACCTGTCATGGCAAAGGTCTTTGAAAAACTGTCTATAATCAGCGTCCGTTCCCGCATTCCCGGAAAGGTAGATATGCTGGTATGCTTTTCATCGTCAAACAGTATGTGCTTATACACCTCATCAGAAATAACTAAAAGATCGTGTTCCTTTGCAATTTCTGCAACTTCCGCCAGAATCTCCGCCGGCACTACAGCCCCTGTCGGATTACACGGGGAGTTAATCATGATGGCTTTTGTCCGTGATGTTATGGCATTTTTAATATTATCAGGACAGAGTGAGAATCCGTTTTCAAAATCCACGGGCACGCTTACCGGTTTTCCGCCGCACATAATAACCTGCTGAATATAATTTGTCCAGCACGGTTCATTGATAATAACCTCGTCGCCCGGATTCAGAATCACCTTCAGGGCCTGAAAAATTCCGCTCATTGCACCCGTTGTAACTGTTATTTCAGTTTTAGGGTCATAATTCATTCCAAGTTCCTTTTTCAGATATTTGGAAAGAGCCTGCCTTAACGGCATGATCCCGGCATTTTCCGAATATTTTGACTTCCCCTCCCGTAAAGCGGTTACCGTAGCCTCCACAACATTTTCCGAAGCTGTAAAATCAGGCTCTCCCACCGTAAAACTTATAGGGGATTCCAGTTCCAGCGCTTTATTAAACATCACTCGAATTTTGGAGTATGAAATCATTTTTGTATTATCAGAAATATAGTCCAAATTAATTACCTCCTGCTTGCAGCGTGAAAATAAAAGTTTCAACATTCAAACAGATACTTCAGATAAATCTTCAGTACTGTTTTAATTTCCTCAATGTCTACCCATTCATTTGCAGCATGCATATTGCCGCCTGTCGGGCCAAGGCAGATTACAGGAATGCCGCACTGAGGAACAATAATGTTGTTATCACTTACACCATCCCCGTATCCCAGACTCAAAGTGCAATCAGTGACATCATTGAATATCTGTTTTATCACTTTTATATTTTCATTATCTTCATCTATGGAATATGGTGGATAATACGGTTCCTCAATGCTGAACCGGAATTCAGATTTCAGTTCCATCTCTTCAGTAATATTCTGAAGCCTTTCTATCACCACATCTCTGGTTTCTCCCGGAACAGTATGCTTATTAATCAGAATTTCACAGTTGTCCGGAACGATTAAACTGTATTCTTTAATCCCTCCGCCTATTCTCAGCGTCACATAGGGCTGGGCTGCAATTTTATCGTGAGCCGGATTGTCCAATGCAGAATATCCGCAAATGAATTTTGCAGCATCCTCAATCGCATTTATTCCCTCTTGTGGGTGCGCTGCATGGCTTGAAACTCCCTTCACGAATGCCTTAATTAAGGTTTTCCCCGCTGCGCCAATAATCGCCGGGTTAAATTCAGGTTCAGCAGAAAGCCCGAAATCTGCAGTCACACCCGCTTTCGCCAGATAATTCGCACCAATTGAATAAGCTTCTTCATCACATAAAAATGCAATTTCAATGTTTCCTGGATATTTCTCACGGTTTTCGCAGGCTATTTTAATGCACTGCATCATAACTGCAAGCCCTGCTTTCATATCATTTGAGCCTCGGCCATATATTCTGCCGTCTATTTCAACAGCCTTAAACGGAGGAGTCTTCCATCCGTCTCCAGCGCTTACCACATCCAAATGTCCTGTAAGCAGTGTGGTTTTTCCCGGTTTGCCTCCTCGAAAAGTCCCTCTTACATTGTACCTTGCTGGTTTTACTTCCTGAAGAAAGACCTCATCAACTCCGTATTCATCAAGCACAGAAGCTATGTATTTTGCAAGTTCTTCTTCTGAGCCAGAAACCGATGGAATTTCTATCAGAGTTTTCAGCAAATCTTTTGTTTCTTCAAATCTTTTTTCAGTATACATATTCTACCTCATCGCTAAATCCTTGATTTCTCCGGCGGTTTTGGATATGCTATCCTGCTCTGTGAAAGCCCTAGCCGAACAAGGGTCTGTGCGTACTGAATAGAAATAGGTGCGGGATCTAACACAGGGATTCCTAGAATCTCTTGGAGTTTTTCACCCATACCTGCCATTCCAAGGCAGGATAGAACGATACACTGAGCACCATCTGCAATGCATTTTCTTCCGGCATCTACCAGTGCCATAAATGCTGTATCGGAATCGACCCCAATATCGGAAACAGGTATTCCAATTGGTCTTACAGATGCAAGGCGTTCAAGTGGAAATCCTTTTTCATAAACCGCTTCTGTATCTCTTGAAACACATGTATCCAGCACTGTTAAAATTGAAAATTTATATCCCAGATCCAATGCAATCATCTGCGACACCCTTCCCGGAGCAATTACAGGGATATTTACCACTTCTCTGCATGCTTTCACCGCCGGATCGCTGCCGCAATATACAATTAATCCGTCAAATCCGTCTTTTTCCGCTTCAATTGCTAGTTTAACCACATATGGACACGCAAGAACTTCATCATAATCCGATTCAATACTTTCCGGTCCACCCTTTATGCAATCCACTGAAATTTCTGTATTCGGCCATGCATACCTCAGCAGCATCCGTTCTCTTTGGTCAAGAGTTTCTCTGGTCATTCCACTGTTTGGAATAATTACTTTTAATTTCATCATCGGTACCTACTCTCCCAGAAAAAGTGATACATATTCGTCTGCTAAACTTACAGCATCAAAAACACGATTTCTATTTCTTAACATTTTTGTGTACAGCAGTTTATACTCCTCAGATTCCCTATCCAGCTTGGAAAGCTCAATCATCGGGTAAAGCAGTGGAAGAGGCTTGGACAGAATCGTTCTGCCGTAACTGTCCTGATCATATTTTTCTGCATTGGTATAGAATGCATTGGTAATGCTTCTGGAAAGTCGAAGAAGCGTGTCATTGAGCTTTCTTACGGTTTCCTTATCCAACTCGCCGCAGCTTCCTTTTTCTCTTAGTACATTAAGCTTATTTACATTTTTAGAAAGACTATTGATTTTTCTTTCTATTCCATCAAGTTTAATTACATTACCGCTTTCTGCTTTTATGAAAGCAACCTTTTTTGTCATATCCTCGCAGGTCTTTTCAAAATTATAAGGAAGAACCGTGGAATTTGTAAGTCCCAGAAGCACACCGACATCTACACGATTGTCTTTTTCAAGATTTTCTACAGACATCTTGTCAATTCCATCTTCTACAGTGTGGTTCCAGTAGCCAAGGGTCGCACCATTTTGCTCTTTCACCACTTCCTGTGAATAGGACACACGTCCTGCAATTGAAGGTACACCTACACCAAAGAAGGATTGGTCGCCTGTCTTTGCCAGATAATTTACATTAATCTCTTCGTTTAGGATATCTGTAATTGTACTGAATGCGTAATCATATAATTCTCTAGAGGCATCTGCAGTGTATTTCGCAGCGCCAAGCATTCCTGTAGAATCTATATTGATATATCCAATACAATTATCGCGGATTTCCTCATAGAAATAATCATGGAACCATGTAGAGCCTGCTGCTTCAGCAATCTCATGACCATTCCAATATAAAAAGTAAATTGAGCGCTTAATCTGATCCTTATATTTTCCAAACACTCTTGTCATCTCCAACATGGTTCCGTCTCCGGTAGCATTGCAAGTTACTCCCGGACACCATGCGTCAAGATGTGCGCTTACCAGTAAGAATTTTTCCG
>ERZ779852.2820-NODE-2820-length-13503-cov-5.051532_pt1 | contig 13503 bp, 8 predicted proteins | sample MGYA00511559_ERZ779852 | MGnify/ENA primary metagenome ERZ779852 (study PRJEB29588, sample SAMEA2157977) | human gut metagenome | biome: human gut; feature: human-associated habitat; material: faeces | place: Denmark | collected 2008/2010 ...
AGCGCCAGGAACGCGACCGCAAGCCCTCAGATGGCTCCCAGCAGCCGCGCGACCAGCGCCAGAAGCGCCGCCCTCAGCGCGGACCCCGTCAGGGCAACGGCAACAACGGCAACAACGGCAACAACAATGTCGGCGATGCTCCGAAACCTGCCGGCGATGCTCCTAAACCTTCAGGCGAATGATGCGACTAAGGGGGAGCATGCGGGCGCTATGGGCGGCTGCGGCGATGATGGCCGTCGCTGCCACGGGATGCACCGACTACAAGTGCAACGACTACAGCGCATATGAGCGGATCGCCGACAGCGGATGGCTGTACGGCGATACTCTCACATTCGTGCCCGTGCACGACGACTCGATATGCCGCGGACGCCTGGCCGTGGCCGTATCCCATGATATCCGCTATCCCTACACGTCCCTCTGGCTGGAGGTGGCGCACACCTCGGGCCGCACCGGCGCCCTGATGCGCGACACACTGGCAATCCCGGTGGTCGACCGCTACGGCACATGGATAGGCCACGGCATCGGGGCGACATTTCAGGTGTCCGACACCGTGGCGTCCTCGTTCCACCGCACGGGCACCCCGGTGTATGTGCGGCAGATAATGCGCTGCGACACCCTTGTGGGGGTAAACCGTGTGGGTCTGTTTTTTGTTCCTGATAAATAGGAGGCAGCCGCAGTGGCTGGCCCGAAAAGTGTTAAAAAAATGGAAAATTTAGTACTGCTTACGGCTGAGGAAGCCGCTTTACGATACAGATTGCTACAGCAACTGATGAGAGAGGACGGCATGGGGTCGATCCTGCTGAGCGACAATGCCAATATCCTGGCCCTCACAGGGCGCGTCTATGCCGGATATGCCTGGATCCCCGCGGAGGGGGAGCCGGTGTGGTTCGTGCGCCGTCCGGTGGAGCTCGAGGGTGAAAATGTGGTGTATATCCACAAACCTGAGGAGATCCCCGCGCATCTTGCCGAGATGAGCATGCCGGTAGCCGGCACCGTAGGGCTGGAGCTCGACGTGACGGCCTACACCACCGTGGAGCGGCTGAAAAAGCTGTTTCCCGACAATGCCATAGGCAACGCCTCGCCGGCATTGCGCCGCTGGAGGGCCGTGAAGACACCGCTGCAGGCCGAGTTGATGCGCCGCTCGGGTGTGAAGCATGCCGAGGTCTACAAGCGTGTGCCCGGCCTCTACCGCACCGGCATGACCGACCTGGAGCTGCAGGTGGAGATAGAGCGCCTGAGCCGCCTGGAGGGGTGTCTGGGTGTGTTCCGCATCAGCGGACCCTCCATGGAGCTCTTCATGGGCAATGTGATCTCCGGCCGCAACGCCGACGCCCCCACACCCTACGATTTCGCCATGGGTGGCGCCGGGCTCGACCCCTCGCTCCCCGTGGGCGCCGACGGCAGCGAGATCATGGACCACACTTCGGTGATGGTGGACCTCAACGGCAATTTCACCGGCTACATGACCGACATGACCCGCGTCTTTGCCGCCGGAAGCCTCTCGCAGGAGGCGATGGATGCCCATCAGTGCTCCATAGATATCTGTCACGCCTTTCAGAAGGCCGCACGCCCCGGCGTGGAGGCCCGCGAGCTCTACAGCTTGGCTGAAAAGATGGTGCAGCAGCGCGGACTGGAGCGCTATTTCATGGGCCACCGCCAGCATGCCGGATTCGTAGGGCATGGCATCGGCATCGAGATCAATGAGCTGCCGGTGATAGCCCCGCGCAGCCGCGATGTGCTGCAGGCCGGCAACACTGTGGCTCTGGAGCCCAAATTCGTGATCCCCGGCGTAGGAGCCGTGGGGATTGAAAATACCTATCTCATCCGCGAGGGCGCCGAAGCCGAGTGCCTCACAGTGTGCCCCGAGGAGATAGTGTCGCTATTGTAAAATGACTGATACAGAGACTGATGCCTCTGACATATAGAGATTAAGCACCCGACCGATGACAACGTCTGCCGAAGAATTACGCAAAAAGATTGACCTGCCTGTGTTTCACCTCGTGGGGGAAGCCGCCGACTCCATCGGCCGCCCATGCTACGTGGTGGGAGGCTATGTGCGCGACCTCGTGCTTGGCCGCCACTCCAAGGATATAGACTTTGTCACCGTGGGTTCGGGCATCGAGGTGGCCCGTCAGGTGGCCTCGATGATCAAGGGGAGCCATCTGGCCGTGTACCGCAATTTCGGCACGGCGCAGGTGAAAAGCCGGAAATATGAACTGGAGTTTGTAGGTGCCCGCAAGGAGAGCTACAACCGAGGCAGCCGCAACCCCATAGTGGAGGACGGCACCCTCGACGACGACATCTCGCGCCGCGACTTCACCATCAACGCCATGGCCCTCTGCGTCAACAGCGAAGGGTTCGGGCAGCTGGTCGACAAATTCGGCGGCATGGCCGACCTCGCCGCCGGACTGATACGCACACCCCTCGACCCCGACATCACCTTTTCCGACGATCCGCTGCGCATGATGCGCGCCATCCGCTTTGCCACTCAGCTGCAGTTTGAGATTGTGCCGGAGACCTTTGAGGCTATCCGCCGCAATGCCGGCCGTATCTCCATCATCTCGAAAGAGCGCGTGATGGACGAGCTGATGAAGATCATGCGCTCGCCGCGCCCCTCAGTGGGGTGGGATCTGCTGATGAAGTCGGGCCTGCTCCGCCTCATCTTCCCCGAGCTCTATGCTCTGCGGGGAGTGGAGAGCGTCAACGGCGTGGGACATAAAGACAATTTCTATCACACCCTCGCCGTGGTCGACAATGTGGCCGAGCAGTCAGACAATGTGTGGCTGCGCTGGGGCGCTCTGCTCCACGATATAGGCAAACCCGCCACCAAGCGCTTCGACCCCGCCGCCGGCTGGACCTTCTACGGCCACAATGTGGTGGGCGCCAAGATGGTGCCACGCATCTTTCGCAACATGAAGTTTCCCCTCAACGACCGCATGAAGTATGTGCAGAAGCTTGTGGAGCTGCACATGCGCCCCATAGCGCTGGTGGAGGAGGAGGTGACCGACTCGGCCGTGCGCCGTCTGCTCTTCGATGCCGGCGACGACATCGACGACCTGATGCTGCTCTGCTCGGCCGACATCACCTCGAAAAATAAGATGAAAGTGGAGCGCTACCGCGCCAACTACGCCCTGGTGAAGCAGAAGATGGTGGAGCTGGAGGAGCGCGACCGCATCCGCAACTTCCAACCGCCGGTCGACGGGTGTGAGATTATGGCCACATTCGGCATAGGCGAGTGCCGCAATGTAGGGCTGATTAAGGAGCGCATCAAAAATGCCATTCTCGATGGCGAGATCCCCAACGAGCACGATGCCGCCCGTGAGCTGATGATAGCTTTTGCCGCCACCATCGGTCTGACTCCTATGGATGTAGACACAAACGCCACATCCGCGCCCGCTTCCGACGCTCCCGCGGAGCAGTGATTGCCGGCGCAGAGTGCACGGGGTGAAGCCAAAACGCGGGATATGTCGCCGTTGGCCCATGCGTTAAAAATCCGTTAAAATATATTAGGGAAATAATTCCGTATTCACGGAAAAAGCCGTACCTTTGCACCATCTTTGATGAAACACTCGGCGGAGCGTGCTACAACGCCCCGCATATCAATATTCTAAGGTTTAAAGTATAATGGATTTTTTGTCAGAGCTTCTGTTGCCCGGCAACACTTCATTGGCATCGACGCTGGTACTGCTGTCGTTTGTAATTGCTGTGGGCATCTATTTGGGAAAAATACGCTTTTGGGGAGTGTCGCTCGGCGTGACATTCGTGCTCTTTGTGGGCATCCTGATGGGACATTTCGGATACGAGATTGAGCCGAGCGTGCTCAAGTTCGTCCGCGAGTTCGGTCTGATCCTCTTCATTTTCGCCATCGGTCTGCAGGTGGGCCCCGGCTTCTTCTCCTCGTTCAAGAAGGGGGGTATAAGGCTCAATATGCTGGCCGTGCTTGCGATATTGCTCAATGTGGCCATAGTGGTGATCATCTATTACCTCGACGGCACCACCTCCATCAGCGCCCTTGTGGGCGTGATGTCGGGCGCCGTGACCAATACCCCGGGACTTGCCGCCGCACAGCAGGCAGCGCCCACACCCGACGATGTGAACCTCATGTCGATGGGCTACGCCGCCGCCTACCCCCTCGGCGTGCTCGGTATCATCTTCTCCATGCTGCTTGTCAAGGCCATATTCCGCGTGAAGATGGAAGATGAGATCGACGAAATCAACCGCGAGACCGAGGACAGCCAGGCTAAGCCCTACCTCGCCAGCTATGAGGTGGTCAACTCGCTGATCGAGGGCAAGACGCTGCTGCAGCTCCACGACATCATCCACTGCGACTTTGTGGTGAGCCGACTGATGGAGAAGGACGGCACCATTGTCATCCCCAAGTCGAGCACACAGATACATGTTGGCGACAAACTCTATGTGGTGATGTCGGCACAGGACGAGCCCAGTTTCCAGGCCGTGCTCGGCCATACTATCGAGATGGGCGACGACGAGTGGAACGAGGTGGCTCCGGCCGATGTGGTGTCGCGCCGCATCCTCATCACCCGCAGCGAGTACAACGGTACTGCGCTCGGTGCCCTGCGTCTGCACAAGGGTTACAACCTCAACTGCACCCGCGTGAATCGCGCCGGTGTGGATCTTCTCGCTTCTCCCGGTCTGCGCCTGCAGATGGGCGACCGCATCACCGTGGTGGGCAAGCTCAACGACATCGACCGCCTTGCCTCGAAGCTCGGCAACTCGATGAAGCGCCTCAACCAGCCCAACCTGGTGACCATCTTCATCGGTATCCTTTTCGGTATCATCGTAGGTTCGATCAATATCGGCTTCGGCATGAAGCTCGGCCTGGCCGGCGGCCCGCTGGTAGTGGCCATCATCCTGAGCCGCTTCGGATATAAAGTGAAACTCGTCACCTACACCTCATCCTCGGCATCGCTGATGCTGCGCGAGCTTGGTATCTGCCTCTTCCTCGCGGCCGTAGGTATCGGCGCCGGCAAGGGATTCGCCGCCACGGTATTCAACTACACCGGTATGTGGTGGGTGATCTGGGGCTTCATCATCACCTTCGTGCCTCTGATGATCGTAGGCTGCATAGCCCGAGGAGTGTATAAGATCAACTTCCTCACCATCATGGGTATGATGTCGGGCGGTTACACCGATCCCCCGGCCCTGGCCTACGCCAACAACTCCACCGGCAGCGACGCTCCCGCCGTAGCCTACTCCACCGTCTACCCGCTCACGATGTTCCTCCGCGTGGTAGCCGCCCAGGCCCTGGTGCTGATGCTGATGTGATTTCGGCGCAAAAAATGTAAGGAAAAATTTTGCGGGTTCAAAAAGATGTAGTATCTTTGCACTCGCAAACGGCGGGATAGCTCAGTTGGTTAGAGCGTCGGATTCATAACCCGGAGGTCCCGAGTTCAATTCTCGGTCCCGCTACAGCGCTTGACAGGGAAGTCATACGACTTCCCTGTTTTTTTGTATATGCCGCCTAAAAGCGCTAACTTTGCATCGACAGCAGCGTCATAGGGAGCGTGTGTCATAATAGTAATGCAATGTAGGGGCGCAATACATTACGCCCGCGCAGTATAATGATATTATACCGGATTGCAGGTAAATAATCCTTTGATGACATCTCGCGCCCTTGTCGTTAAGGTGTACGGACACCTATTTTGACACTCCTTCGGGTGTTCTCGGGGAAAGTGGCGCCGCAACATTCGACCAAAGAGCCCTGCTATTATGAAAAGATCCAAAGCCTCGGAAGGTTCAAAACCTAAAATTATACGTGCTACTACCATCGGCAGTTCGCTGGAATCTTTTTGTGCGCCAATGCTGCCGTATCTCGTTGATAAATACGATATTGTGGCTGTGTCAAATCCTGACGAAGCGCTGGAGCGCATGTCGCACCTCCCCGGTGTGCGCACGATAGGCGTACCCATGCAGCGGCACATTGCGCCGCTGAGCGACTTACGCTCGCTGTGGCGTATGTATAGGCTTATGCGTCGCGAGAGGCCTTGGCTCGTACACTCGATGACGCCCAAGGCCGGCCTGATATGTATGCTCGCCGCGCGTTTGGCCGGCGTACCCAACCGCATGCATACTTTCACCGGGCTGATATGGCCGACTTCGCACGGACTTAAGCGCTCGATACTCAAGGCTATGGATCGTCTGCTGTGTAGTTGCGCCACTGTCATCAATCCCGAAGGGCGCGGTGTGCGCGATGATATGGTGCGCGGCGGCATCACTCGCCGGTCCATGGTCATATTGGGACACGGAAATGTGCGTGGCATCGACCCCGAATACTACAACCCGGAAGACCCCGGCGTGCGGCAGACTGCAAAGACCCTTCGCCGGGACGACCCGGAAGCTTCTATGGTGTACGTCTTTGTGGGACGGCTCGTGGCGGACAAGGGCATAGCCGAATTGGTACGGGCGTTCGCGGACGTCTACGACAAGGACCACGGCGTACGACTATGGCTGGGGGGGCGCACCGAGGATGACCTCGACCCGTTGGACAAGGATACTCGCGACACCATAGCCTCGCACCCGGGCATACGCGCCTTTGGCGAGCAGGCCGATGTGCGGCCGTACCTCGTCGGGGCAGACGCCTTTGTATTTCCTTCGCACCGCGAGGGGTTCCCTAATGTAGTCTTGGAAGCCGGAGCTATGGGATTGCCGTCAATAGTGACGGATATCAACGGCTCGCGCGAAATTATCGAGAATCATTACAATGGCGTCATTGTCGCTCCCGGCGATGCCAAGGCTCTGGAGGCAGCCATGGATACGCTGCGCGACAGCAGTGTGCGTGCACGCATGGCCGGACATTGTCGCGACCACGTGCTGCGTTATTGGTCGGCATCGCAGGTGCGACAGGCGTTGCTCAATTTTTACGCCGGAATTCTGCAAGGGAGCAAGACAACGACCCGGTAGGAAGGCTTGTAAAAACCGTAAATCTCTGTAAGAGCGCAATATATTGCGCCGCAGCGACAGGGATTTGTTGCTTTGACATACTGCCGGTATCAGTTGTGGCCGTCGAAGGCTTCCATGGTCGCCGAGGTGGCCGATGATATGTCGGCTCGCCTAAGCACTTTCTTTGCCGTTGTCCATACAATCGACAAGTCGGTCTTCAGCGAAATATGGTCTACGTACCATACGTCAAGCTCGAATTTTTGCCCCCAGGATATGGCGTTGCGCCCGTGGCACTGTGCCCAGCCTGTGATGCCGGGACGCACCTCGTGGCGACGCGCCTGCCGCTGCGAATATAGCGGCAAATACTTGGGTAATAGCGGCCTCGGGCCTATAAGGCTCATATCCCCGACAAGAACGTTGACCAGCTGTGGCAGTTCGTCCAAGGATGTCGAGCGTACAAAACGCCCCAAACGTGTCAGGCGTTGCTCGTCGGGCAGCAATTCGCCATCGGCATCCCGGCGGTCGGACATCGTCTTGAATTTCACTATCTTAAAAATCTTGGCGTGGCGTCCGGGACGCTGTTGCAGAAAGAAGGGATTGCGGCAGCCGTAGCTGAAAAATAGCATCGCCGCAACCAATATCAATATTGGGGATAATATTATGAGTGCCAACACCGAAAATATGGTGTCTATGGCACGTTTGCCATATCGTGCGTAAAAAGACATAAGTCGTGTAATGGGTTTATGCAAATTTACGCGTTTTTTCGCTAACGTGCAACTGTACATCTGCTTGCTCGCAAAGCGGCACGCAGATGTAAATGCGGAGTGTGGAATTATTCCAAGGAGCTTAGGGGTCTTAGGGTCCTTAGGGACCTTAAGGACTTTAGGGACCTTAGGGAGCTTAGGGACTTACGTCGATGCACGCCGCAGCACTTGGCGGAGAGTTTATTTGTAATCGGAGAGTTGCTTCTGCAAACGCTTGCGTGTCGCGTATATGCGCGACTTGACTGTGCCTAAGGGCAAACCTGTCTTCTCGGCTATCTCGGAGTACTTGTATCCGGCAATATGCATCGCAAAGGGGCGCCTGTATTCTTCGGGAAAGGTGTTGATGGCCTGCGTGATTTCTTTGGCGCCATAAACGTCTTCGGGGCTTTCGGCCGAGCTGTCTTGTGCCAAGTCTATGCGTGCCGGGGCGTCCGCAGTTTCCGATATCACGCCCGAACGCGCTTTGCGGCGGTATCCGTTAATGAATATGTTGCGCATTATTGTGAATACCCAGCCCTTGAAGTTGATATTCGTCGCATACTTTTTTTCGTTGGTCAACGCCTTGAGTGTCGTGTCTTGCGTCAAGTCCTGCGCGTCGTCGCGGTTGGAGGTCAGTGTGTACGCAAAGTTGAGCATCTTGGATTGAAGTCCCGTCAGACTTTTTTGGAACCCCGTATTTATCATGTGTATTAAGGTTTTTTGTTGTTAATTTTTTTTGGAAGTTTCTGCTATGCGTACAAGTGTTTGACTTGTACGGCATTCTTTCCGCGTCGGCGGAAAGGAGTGTGTGTTGCGAAGGACGCAATCGTATGTCAGAGTGGTGTTTACGGGAGGGGTATATGCCCGAGCCATAAGAGTATGCCCGCCGGGTGGGGTGGGGGAACAATTCGGAAAAAGCTTTCGCCGCAACTATGCGTCGTCAGCTCGAAAACACGACAGGAGGACACGATACTATGCTCTCTTGCCCGATCCTACAACCGGTCTTCGTGTACAAAGTTACGCCGTAAATCTCGTAAATGCAAAATATATTGCAATATTTAACAATGTTTAGTATTAACAACTCGCCAATAATGCTGTTATCTTTCTATAAACAAGACGGTTGCTGTATTACATGTGTTTTACATATTGCTATGTGCAGCAATATCTCCGTATGGGATACGAAAGACGCGGGGTCTATACTTTACATCTATACTTTACAAAAGAACTTTACAAAAGACAGGGCGCCGCCGGAGAATATCCGGAGACGCCCTGTGTCGTTATATAGGGAATAGGATGTGTAGTCGGGATTTAGCGCACAAGCACGCGTGCGGCTGCACGTTGACCATCGGCGCTGACGGCGGTTGCCACGTAGATGCCGGGTGCAAGGCTGCCTGCATCTACGGTGTCTGCATTGGCTGAGGCCACAAGTGCTCCGGTGGGGGTGTACACGGCGATATTGGCTTTTTCGACGCCGAGTACGCGGATGGTGCGGCCTTCGAGCGCTATGGTCATTCGGTCGGCGGCGTTTGCGAAGTCATTCACCGAGGTCGACCCGGAGGTGGCCGCAGCAGTGTACTTGGCTATGCCCTGCCCCGGCACGAGTACCCATAGGTTGATTTTAGCGCCATTGACACGTGCTATGGCCGTGCTTACGAAGGTGCTGTTCGATGCGCCCGTGGCGCTGCTCAGCGCCGGATATTCGTGTATCAGCGAGGCATTGGACAGGCCGTTGGTGGCGTCTATGAGGTTGAGGCGTCCGCCCTTGACGCCGGTGGCGTAGGTCACGGAGGCGGCGAGGGTATAGTCGCCGAACGCGAACATCTGGCAGCTGCTGCCGTAGGGGTTGTCGCCGACTGCCGTATTTTTCATAGACTCGATATGTGTGCCGTCGGCTCTGAATAGGGCTGTGGCGCCGCCTTTGCCGCTGGCCAGGATGCGGCCTTGTTCGTCTACGCGTATTTCGATGACTGCAAATCCGCCGCCCAGGTCAAAGTCTTTGCCGGAGGCGTCTTTGAGTGTAATCACCTGCGGAGTGGCGTTGGCCGTGCCGTTGGTGACGGTGTACACATACACTTTGCCGGCGTACCCGGTATTGGATGCGAAGTAGAGTTTGCCGTTGTTGATGGTGCCGGAGGCGCACATCAGGTCGCCTGCGCGGCCGCCGTGGTTGGTGGTGCTGAGGATTGTCGCGGGTGTGGCGTTATCGCCGTTCCAGGCATAGACCTTGAGGGTAGAGGCGGCGTTCAGTGCTGCGTTGCAGGCCACTATGGTGCCCGAGAGATTGGCCACGGAGAAATAGCGATATGTGTCGGCGGCGATGCTGCCGTTGTCCAGTGTGCCTTTCTGTACACCGGTTTCGGCATTCACAATGTGGATATTGGCATCGTCGCTGCTGCGTTGCAGTACGTACAGGTTGTCGCCGTTGAGCACCATATTGCGCGTATTGACATTCGAGGGGTTCATATAGGATGTCGAGGTGCCTTGTGCGGAGCTGTACTCCCAGTCGGTGCTGAACATAGTGGGTAGTGACGCTGGCTTCTCGGGATTGGGTTCGGGATTGGGCCCGGGCTCGGGGTCTACCGGACTTGTGGTGCATGAGCTGTAGTATGCAAGGCCCTGACCGGTAATCATCACCCAGGCTTCGATGCCCTGACACGAGGCGACATTGTATTCGATGCCTCCGGTGAATGAGGTGTTGCGGGTGGCGCCGAGGCCGTTGGCGGGATAGTCGCCCATGGCTTTTGCTTTGTCGTAGCCGTCGGTGACGTCGTACAGGCGCATGGTGCCGTCGGCGATGGAAGCGGCGCTCTTGTTGAGATATGTGGTGACGAACATGTATTTACGGCCGCCGTAGACGAATTCCTTCCAGGCGTTGCCTTGTAGTACGCTTTCGCCGGTGAGGGCGTATTGCTTGACGCCGCTGAGGTTGCAGAAGGTGGGCAGTATGCCCTGTCCGTCAATCCAGTATCCGTTGCCGGTGGGAAGTACGCGCGAGCTGATGCCGCTGGCCAGGCGTGCGCCGTTGGCGGTGGCGTTGGTGCATTTGGCTTTCCACGACCCGTTGGTGCGGTGGTACTCGACGATGCGTGTCGTTGTGCCGTCGTCGTTGCAGAATGCAAACCACATATCGTTTTCGTTGCCGACAATTTCCATGCAGTCGCCTAAGCGAGCCGCTCCTTGCAGGTCGGTGGTGCTGTAAAACAGTCTTGCCTGCGAGTCTTTATTGTCCCAGACGTATATGCGGAGTTCCTTGCCGGAGGCGGCAAGGTTGCAGGCGTAGATCTTGCCTTCGAAGCATCGTACGTCGCATAGCGCGAGTGTTCCGCCGGTCACTACCGAGCCTTTGTCAAGAGTGCCGACCTTCATTGCCGTGCGTGCGTCCAGAACGATGACTTCGGAGTTGTTGTATATGGCGTAGAGGTATCCGTCGCAGTAGTCGAAGTTGCGCAATTTGTCGGACCAGTCCGTGGCGGTATTGGCTGTGGTGCTCAGGTTCCAGACCTCTTTGAGCTTTAGTTCGGTGGAGGGTGTCGGGTCGGGGGTTGTGCCTTTGTCCTTGATGGTGCCGGTGATGGTGACGTTGCGTGTGGTGACGCCGCCGCCTTTGACGGTCAGTGTGGCGTTGTAAGTTCCGGCGGCTTTGGAGGCGTCCAGAGCCACGGTGAGGCGTCCGCCGGTGCTTCCGTTCCATCCGCTTTGCGGAGTGACGGTAAATCCGTTGCCGTTGATGTCATATATCAGTCCGGAGGTGAGGTTGGAGGCGCTCACGGTGACAGTGGCCGTGGGGTTGGCGTCGCCCTGTGTGCAGGATAGCGTCAGTGTCGAGGGTGAGACGTTTAGCGTGGGATTGGCTGTCGGTTCGGTGATGGTGCCGGAGATGTTGACTTGTACTCGTGAGGCACCGCCGCCGGAGATGGCTACGTATCCGCTGTAGTTGCCGGCGCTCTTGGAGGCGTCCATGGTGACGATGAGGTTGCCGCCGGTGCGGGCATTCCATCCGGAGGCCGGTGCGACGGTGAATGTCGAGGTGCTGCTGTTGTAGCTGATATCGCTTGTCAGGCTTGCTGCCTTGACCGAAATGGTGGCTGTGGGGTTGGATTGTCCGCGAGTGGCGCTAAGTGTCAGCGAGCCGGGTGTGGCGCTCAGCGAGGGCGCTGCTGCGGGTTCGGTGACGGTGATGTATACCTTGATTTCGACGCGCTTGAGGTTGCTGCCCGAGCCGCTTTGTACGGCCACGTATGTCTCGTAAGAGCCTGCGGCCCGGCCTGATGCGTCAGCCTTGATGGACATCGTGCCGCCTGTGTAGTCGTCCCATCCGGAGGTGGTCACGGAGGCCATTTTGGATGCGGCGTTGTACACGATTTTGGACGAGAGGTTGGACCCGGTGATGGTGACGCTTTGTGCTGACGAGACTTTGCCTTTCTCGACGGTGAAGCTCAGCGAGGTTTTGGAGGCTTTCAGCGTGGGGTTGGCCACGTTGAAGGCCATCATTTGGTTGTATACCGCGAGGATTTGTGTGCCGTAGTTGGTTGCTGAGGCCCATTTGCCGCCGAGGGACTCCCAGGTGGGGGCGCAGCCGCGGTTCACGTAGTTGAATCGCGGATCTACCTTCGGGTATGGCAGCGCATCTTTGCACGCGTATGCAAAAAGGTGCTGGATTTGGGCTTCGCAGCCCAGAGCTACGGTGGCGAATTGGCAGCCTTTTTTGCCTTTCTGGGTGACGCCGAGGCCGCAATAGTTGTGGTCGTCGGGGGTCACTGCAGTGCCGCCGGTATATTTGAACCATCCGGTCTCGATACAGGATTGGCACAGGGCAATGTCGCCGCGTATGCCGTATTTTTCGCCCATCTTGTACATTTGGACGGCGATTTCGCGGTCGAAACCGGGGGTTTTGGACTTGACAAACTGGTACATTCGGTCGATGGTTGCCACCTGTTTGCCTTTGATGTATGTCGCGGCGTAGGTGCCTATCGGCAGAAGTAGCGCCATGGCTATTAACGTCAGGAGCTTTTTCATGTGGTAAGTTAAGTAAGTGGTAGGTTGTCTACCTTTTTATTTTTTAGGTGAATAATTATCAGGCAAGTGCTCATAGTTGTAGTGCCATGAAAATCGTATAGGCACTATTCGCGTGCAAAGTTACAAAAAATGTTTGATGCACACGCATTTTGGTAGTGTTTTTTTGTTACGGCTTTCATTTATTTTTGTACGCTTCGAGAGTTTTTGGGAATAGGTGTATGCCACGACACGAGGGCCAAAATCACCGGCTTGAGCAAAATCGACTCAGATACACTGACTGAAACTCTATTATTGAAACACTATTACTGAAACACTATATACTGAAACCCTATTACTGAAACATATTGGCTGAAACCCTATCCCAAAACCGTTGACCTTGGGGGTAATTAGTCATTATGCCTTTTCTGTTGAGTCTGTTATTTTGAGGCAGTATCTTTCGGGTGTTCGGTGAAAAAAAGCGGAGGCGTCAGGCATTAGAGCCGGGCGCCTCCGTGTTGTGTATCGCAATTGGGGTTATGGTTGATGCTATTGTTGCGTCGGGTCGTCTGCGGACTTGGACGCGGTGGTTGAGGTCTGCTTGGCTTCTGACGCTGTCGGCTTGGCCTCTGATTTCTTGGATGTTTTGGATTTCTCCGAGTTCTCTGAGTTCTCTGAATTCTCCGAGTTCTCTGAGCTTGTCGGGGCTGCGGCCTGCTTTCTTGCGCGCGAGCTGCGTCGGCGATGTTTGTTTCGTCCGGGCTTGTCCTTGGCTTCGACGTCGGAGCGTGCGGAGGATGCGTCGTCCTCGGCGGTGATTCGAGCTTCGGCGGGTGCGGACGCGGCGGGTGCGGACGCGGCGGGTGCG
>ERZ779852.2823-NODE-2823-length-13500-cov-3.186835_pt1 | contig 13500 bp, 15 predicted proteins | sample MGYA00511559_ERZ779852 | MGnify/ENA primary metagenome ERZ779852 (study PRJEB29588, sample SAMEA2157977) | human gut metagenome | biome: human gut; feature: human-associated habitat; material: faeces | place: Denmark | collected 2008/2010 ...
AGGAAGGAGGGAGCCTGCAAATAGAAGGGACCACCATATACACAAGGCATATTTACATGGCCAACTCGCAGTTATAATGTTATATATTTTTCTTTTGTAGTTCTAATAACTCTCGTACTAAATGTATTATTAACACAAAAACCAGCATCATTATATTTAATATTATATCAACTATTTCATGTTTCTATATCCATCGTTTCTTTTTTCCAAAATCCGCCACAATTATATACTACGGCAAATCGAATTTTAATAAAAGGAGGATATTTTTGAGGCCACCACGTATAACCGCCATTTGGGTTGTGGTTTGGGTTGCTATAAAATTTTGTTCAATAATTCTTTTTATTACGTTTAAATCAACCCGCGAACCTTTTAAAGATTTGTATTTTTATATAATCTAATCCAAAATCATATATGGATTTATCGGTAGTTATTTTCTGTACTGCAACTGGTTTTCATATATGTTCCCGTTCGGGATTCGGCGTACCGGTAACCGAAATCTTTCTATTTAGACCTCTATTGCCACGAGAGAAATAAGTCCCGTCGCCATTAGAAGCCCAATATTTAAAATTTCCCTTGCACCGAACTTGTGCAACGAGATAACATTGATTATTTATTTCGTTAAAAACAGTATCATCTGTACCGTTAATATTAGTATACGGATTTAATTTATTAATTTCGACCTCTATTTTATCTTTTTTAAATCGTACAAATATAACATTTTTATCTGATAATTCCAAAGGTTTTTGTCTAGTTTTTGTATCTACTTGTATTCCAGTCTCCAACTTAACTGAAGACCCACCTAAGCTCATTGTAAACATTACGTTAAATCTATTATTTCAATCCCGCCCTTGGCTATTTGTACGCCTCCATTGGCAGTACCTAACCAAACGCCCTCTATTCCATCTGTGTCAAAAAATAATTGTCCTGCTGTAAGTTTTTTAACTTTTGCTTCAGTGTAAGGACCTTTTAAAAATTGTACTGTTTCCATATTTAATTAATTTAAGAATTGGAACTCTACGTTCCGATCAAAGAACGTAGAGTTATTATTTTTAGATTTCTTTCCAAGTTATTGCAACTGAAATTTCTGTTGAAATTTTTCTGTCTACATACTGTTTGTTTGTGACATCATAATCTGATGATACTGCTGTAACTCCAGAAATAGCTCTGTTACTAGAGCCGACAAATACCTTATTTGAATCAATAGAAAGAACTGCTATATTTATATCTTCTTCATTTCTTACAGTAGAAGAAACCCAAAGATTACCTGGCGCTACATCATCTTTAGCTCCGAAGTATATAGTAGATGCCCCAAATGCACCATTAATATGACCTGAACCACCAGCATCAAAAAGTTGTACCGAATTATCAGCCCTATCACCTTGCGCTTGAGTAGCAAAATCTGCTTCTAAATGTGCAGCAGCAGTACCAAGTCCAGCTACACTGGCTTTAATCTGCTTACCACTCATCGTGAGTTTTACAGGATAACTGCCTGCGCCGTTATTATCAAGTGTAATATCACCTTTTTGTCCTCCTACTGAAGTAACACCTGCGTTTGCTGCTGCGGCTGCTGCATCTGTAATGGCTTTATCGGCTTTATACTCAAGCTTACCAAGGGCTGTTTCGATAGCATCATTACCAGCAATTGCTTTAGATTCTGTCGCTTTAGTATAACTTCCAGTAACTTTGACATTACCACCATCAAGTGTAAGAGTGCCACCTGTTATTTCTCCAGTATCTTCATTCTTAGTTAAAATATCATAACCGTTAATAGCAACACCACCATTAACAAGAGCTGTCTCAAGCTTATCCAAATCTGCTTTCTGTGCAATCTTGGTCTTGTCAACAGAGAACTGATTGCCAGTCAATGTAAGTCCTTCACCTGCGGTATAGACATCAATCAAAGTGGTGACGTCAATAGGCATTGCATCTTTGCTTGAATCAGTGTTCCATACAAGAACAATGTATGTATGATTAGCAGTAAGACCTGTAAGGCTATAGTCCTTTCCATTGATTCTTACAGTACCTGTTGCAGCGGTAGCCTTATAGAGAGCAGACCCCTCAAGCATACCATCCTTTACAAAGTCAGCTATATCAACCTTACCGAGGTTTGCACCGCCAATACCAGTCAGCTTAAGGTATCTCTTACCACTTGCGTCAGCTGTAGCATCTATACTGAATGCAACAGTAGATGAAAGCTTACCATCTGTACCAAGAGAAATAACATTATCTCCAGCCTTTACACCCTTTACTGGAACTGCTGCCAATGCATTATCAGCATAACTCTTTGCAATAGTCTTTACTGAACCAGTTACTCCCTCATCACCATTGAGCTTGTCAATAGCCTGCTTGTTTGCGGTTACTTGAGTCTGAAAATCTGATGTATCAGAACCCTGTGCCAACTTTACAAGAACACCTACTGTCTTACCATTCTCACCTGCTGCTTCTTTTACGAAATATACACCATTCTTTGAAGCATCAGTATCATTTATTACCGTAAGCTGGAGACCTGCGATTGCCGTATCAGTAGCACTATCTACATAAGCTTGTGCATCGGCAAGTGTCTCCCAAATTCTCTTTGCAATTACCGGGGCCTTTCCAGAAGCTTCGAAAGAAAGACCAAATCCATAATTTACCTGTACGCCTGTTTTATATTCTGCCATAATTTAGTCCTCCTTTATTATCCACGTTTAACTGTAACATTTTTATATGCAATCTGTGCTCCCGAAGTAATTGGGTAGAGATATACTCTATATTTAGTAGTAACTGTACCATTTGTATAGTTAATAGCATCTGCAACACTAGAAAAGTTTGCTTTAATTGATACTCCTAATGAATTTTGAATGTCGTTAAGAGTATAAACCGCTGGAATCGCAATCGCGATTGATGTACCAGTAGATGTTTTTCCAGTAGCGTCTACAAGAGTTGTCACTCCAGATGTAGCAAGGAATTTTTTAGCTCCAGCTGTAAGTGCCTTTATATCTGCAGAAGTAAAAGTTGCTGCATCAGTTTTTGTCGTATAACCCATATAACCATAATACTGTGCTGTTACTTGTTTTGATGCACTACTTGTAAGAGCCTTTGATCCAGCACGTACGTCTACATCGAGTACTGCATTCTTTGTAGAAATACACTTCTTTGTATTAGTAGATGCATAAATTGTTGCTGCGGTAAAATTACCCATTGTGGCAGTAATTCCACTATTTGCACACGCGAGTGTGTTTGTTCCTTCTTTACATACTACTTTACTACCAGATGTTGCTACTGCCGTACCATTCCAAGTTGCTGCAACTGACGCATCGCCTGATTGTGTTCCATTAATTTTCTGAGTATAATTACCAGCATTCCAGGATCCAGAAGGGCTCGTAAAATAACCCTGAGTTGCTGCTCCAGTAGCTGTTACATTATTGTTTGCAACAGAACTATTTGCTGCCCAGGTTGCGGTAACTTCATTACCAACTTCCTGTACGCTAGTAGTAGAAAGAGTTGCAGTTGGAGCGCCCAATGTAGGATTCCATGTAGAATAAGAAAATGAAACGGTTCCTTCTACTTCCTTTGTAAATAATTTTGCGAGAATCTCAGAAAGAGAAAGTCCTGCTGGAATTGTTTTTACTCCGCCAACATTCCATGCTGCATCTGTTGGCCAATTATCTTGAATATCATCAGCCAATGGTCCACCAGCAACAGTAATAGCGTCAGTAAGAGCAACATCTACTTTTACTTGCTCGTTTGTAAGAGTGGCTTTTGTATCTGCACCATCAACCACGCCTTTGACAGGTACTGAAACACTAGCAGCAAGACCTGTTTTTGTTTTTGTAATAGCTACATTACCCGCGTCTGAGCCTGTTGCTATTTTTAATCCGACTGTTCCAGTGGTTCCTTCCTTAGAAACACTAATTACATTATCACCAGCTTCTAGTGTATCTATCTTTGTTGCAAGAGTATCCTCTATTGTCTTTAACCGGCTCGCCATTTCAGCCGCAGAAGCGCAATCGGAAAAATCAAGAACTATATCTTTTGTTCCATCACTAAATTTAACGGCGAACGTTTTTGCTACTTCATCATAAATAGCATCTGCAACTTTTCCGCCATAGGTAGTCACGGCATTTGCAGCTCCACCTAATTTAATCTGTTTTGTGTTTTCATCAAAATAGATAGCACCTTTAATAATCCCTGTCGTAGGGAATGTACTACCTACTCTAACTTTAATAAATTTTACGTTTGCCATAAAATAAATTTAATAATAAAAAATATCTATATAACTGGCTTTCCAGTTTCATCTGTTCATGTTAGATTTTGTTCCAAATTTGTAACTTTAACGTTAATATCCGTAATGGATTGTTCAATTGGAATTATCTTTGCAGTAAGACTTCGTATTTCTTTCGTAATAACTTTGTTTTGTACTGCTTTTTCAGAAGTTTCAGAAAGTTCGGTATCAAAAGTAGTTTTCTCATTTAATGTAGAAATATCCTCTTTTATTCCCTCCGTTCTTTCTTCAAGATTTGTTATCCTAGCAACTAATGGGTTTATTTTAGCGTCTGCTATTTTATTAACATCTTTCTGCGAAACCGCACCGATATTAATTCTAGCACGTAATTTTTGTGTTTCTTCATCAAGATTCTGATTTATATCAAACCTAACTGCGCCATTTGAACTGCCTCCACCACCAACTAGTGAAATTTGCCAATATTTCGTATTTTCTAAACCTACAATGTTTCCTTTAGCATCATATTTAAGAATTGGCTTATTATTCTCGTTTGAAAAATGCGAAACTTCGCAAATGCACATCGCTCCTTCTATTGAAACAAAATCAACTATATATTCGTCATTAAAATAATGCTCACCAGATTTTCAATATCCAGCCCATCTAAAAGATTTTCCTTTGTAATATTTTCTGGTAACATCATTTCCCATAATTCCAGAAAGTGATGTATTTTTATTTGTGCGTACACCACCTTCCGAACTGTTATCGATTTTAATTCCATTCAACATTACTTTAATAACTCTACAAGCATTGCTGCTGTTTGTGAGTCTGCTGCATTATTTATATAATAAATAAAATTAACCAGATTCATTATTCGGTTCATTCGCTTTTTGTTAAATGGATATCCAATTAAGAGGTCATTTAATTCCTCAAAAAAGAGTTTTTCAAGTTCTTTATATATTTCATTCATTATTTTCCTCCACATCCACAATCGGAAGCTGTGCTACTATCGTCACAAATTCCGCCACAAGCGTGCAACCTTTTTAACAACTGCATTGCTTTTTTTATTTCCCCACTCTGCGTATAATAATCAAGTACTAACATTGCAGACAGAAGAAAATCTCTTTTATAGTTATCAACACCACTGGAACAGGAAAAATCACACCCTTTCTTTAATATTTCATCAATAGAAGCTTTTTGTGCAGCAAACATGCAGTTTTGTAATTTACAAGTAACTAGACCAAATTTTTCTCCAATAAAAATTTCCTGGTCTTTATCATGCGCATTATCGTATAATGCCATATAATCAGTAATTTCGACTGGCTCGTTATTTTCGTCTTTTGCATAAATTCTATAAATACCATCTTTATCTGCGGCAATATAAGCACCTCTGTCGTCTTCTTCATTTGGAAGAATCATCCTTCTATAAACATAACCTCCGTCGTGTTCTATTTTATACGGTTTGGAGTGTTTTAACGCAGGATCATCATCTCCTTCAAAAAGACGTATATTAACTCAGAGTAAGTCAGATTCATTTCCATCGATTCCCATTTCTGTAATAAATTCGCAGAAACCGTGGCGTTCAAATTTTGTTATTCCAGCAGAAGTGTAGTCAGTCTTATCATACGCAATTAAATTGCAATTTGGATCTATTTCGAGCTCAAAAACTAGCTCTGGATACATATCGTTTTTCATAACTATACTTCTTTTATTTTGTCATTATATGGATTGCCATCATATAATTGAGCAATTTCAGCCTGGGCCTGTTGTTCTTTAATTTCAGCAACTCGCATATCATAACTATGTTTATCGGCAGCAATTTTTTTATCCAACTCAAGTCGATCCCGTTCAAGAGCAAGTTTTTCTTCGTTCATTTTCTCAAGTTGTTTTTCCATTTGCTGCATCTGTTCTTGCATTTGTCTAATCTGCTTTTCGTATTCTTTAACAGTTTGCTCGGCTTGTGTTGCTTGCTGTTGTAATTGCTGCATTTGTCCAGTTTCTGCCTTTTGTTTCTCAAGGGCGTCTTTAACTACCATTTTAAGTTCTGTTAAATTCTTTGCCGCACTCATATCTACAATAAGTTCTGCGTTTGCCAGACCAGCTTTAATAAGTTCTGCACAATATGCCTTTAATGTCTCACGCATCTGAAAAGCTTCTGTACTATCCTGAATGTGAATATCAAAATCGGTCATTGTGTAGTATTCTGGCAATGCTGTAAAAATCTGGTTCAATCTAGTACCATTAATTAATGTACCAGCAATTCCTTTTTTAAATACGATTTTTGCCAAATTAAGCAAATCATAATTAACTTCTTTATATATTAAATCCATCGCAGAAAAATACTGTTTAGTAAGAAGTGTAGATTGTCTAATTCCTACTTTTACGTTGCTAACTGCATCTCTCTGCTGGATTCCACCTAACTTTTCAGCAAATACTCCAGTAATTGAACTGGCTTGTTGTTCAATACTTTCTAGTACCATTTGAAAAGCTTGAATTGTTTGTGCTTTTATTGTGTCATCATAACCATTAAAAGCAGTATTAATCATCTGAGAACCTTCCATTGAAGAATCAATCCACGCCACTCCCTGCTTTTTATACGCTAGCCATTTCTGTACTCTTTCTGGCATTTCTTCACCTAAAAATTCAGGTAAGTGTGCTGCATCTAGAAAATCTCCAATTGTTCCAGATGATGCTATAAGACTATCCCTATAGTAAATTGTGAGGTCATATCGATCCTGTAAGTCCATGGTACTCAATAAGATAGAAAATGGATCTCCATTTTTATCAGAAAAGAAAATTCCATTTATACTAAGAGAACAATCATTTGGATTCGATATACTTCTTGTAATGTTCTCAGATTCACCACGAACTATATATATTTCTGTACCTATTTTAACTCCCTCGTGTCGAGTAAGCCTTTCCTTTTCTTTATCATATTCAATTCACTCACATTCGTAAACTTCATATGTATTTTCTTTGGCAATAGCAGCCGCACCTCGATTCTCCCTAATTGGATGCGCCTCCATTCCTCCTAAAATTCCTGGAGTAGAAGTCATCGCACTAAACGGAGCCATGTCTGTTTTTACGTAGATAAAATTATCATTTCGAATTCCTTGGTTTTGGTGTGTTTCTAATTTTTCCTTGGCTTCTTTAGACAATTCCTTTCCGTATTCGTCTAGGATTCGTTCTGCAGTCATTCATTTTCTAACAACAGCACGAGGGGATTTATTAAGATAAAATTCATTAAAATTTCGTTCTACGAAAGTATCAAGTGGATTTAATATTTCCAGACCTATCGTTTCGCCTTTTGGTCGTGTTCTATAATAGCACATTCCACCAATTAATAGATCTGTTAATAGATCTCGCATTTTATTTTTTAAATCAATATCACGAGAGTTTTTAATATAATTTAATATATTTTGTGCAGCAATTTCGTACTCAGATACATAACTACGTTCGGTATCCTTCTTTATTTGTGCTAATTCCTGCTCAAATAATGCATCTACAACTGGCTCTTTTCCATCCCCAAAAACTTGTAAAAGTACGTTATTTAACTGTTTTTCAAAATATTTATACGCAGCTTCGTGGATTTTCAATTGCTTATCTCGCATAATATTTGAAATAGTTTTTTCATCTTTACAAGTAATTTGCAAATCTGGATCTAGCTCAAGATATTCTCCAACAAGTACATCTACGTGCTTTTTTATTAATGGAGTAAATCCCACAGATGTCGGAGTTCCAATTCCGTAGTTGTCTTCGATATGCCTAAATTGCTCTTCGTCTCTCGTGCAATGATAGTAGTTATATGCTTTCCTCAACTGAACTTTATCATAAACAAGCTCGTTAATGCACTTGTTAATTTTTTCAATTTCTTTTTCTTTATTCATTGCATTCATTTTTACACCCGTTATACACGAGATCTATTTTATAAAAACCAACTCTTGTTAATTGTCTGGCTTTTAATTCTTTTACTATATATTTTTTAAATTGTTCAAAATCGCCCTGGTAGGAAAGTATTAATGGAACTAATTCTCTATCTAAATAAAGAAAAAGACTCCATAAGTCTGGTTCATCAAACCTAACCTCAATCTTTCCCGTATAAAGGGCTCCAGTCGCTTCTTGGACTATTTCAACTATTTGCTGCTGGTATTGTTCTATATCCATAATTATCAGGTATTACTCCACGTCTTTTTCTTCCGTATTCATCCGTATATCAACCAATATCTTTCCATTGTTTTTTAATTGTATCGACTTTTCCTACAGTAAGTCCAGACATATCTTCGTCTCCAAGTTCACAAATACCGACAGCGGCGATAATATCGAACTTTCTTTTATTTTCGTAAGTATAATTAAGCATTTGGTCGAGCATTTCATCAAAATCAATGGTATGTCAATAATCATTAATAAAAGCTGCGATAAGTTCGAGTTCGTGTCGAATAACGGCTTCAGTACCGGGCACTCCAATAAGTTTTTTTGTATTTGGAGATCGTTTCGTATTTTTTGTAACTGCGAAATCTGGTCGAGACATAAAAAGATGTTCTTTGTGCTTTTCCCGAAAATAAGTCTGTATTGAGATTTTAGTATACTCTAACATCGCTTTACAGTTATATCATATAAGCAATTTCATAGTAAGATCATATGCTTCACGTATATCCTGTGGCCTATATTTGTACATTGCTACATATTTAGGTTCATTAAGTCCAAAAACTCGTTTCTTTATAACTACACAAAAATCAGAAACATCCGTATCTTGCGCAGAATCAGACCTACCCATATCAATAGCATCTATTCCAGCCACATATAAATTTTTATAAGGTTTATCTGTTTCTGGGTCTATAAGAGGAGGTTCTACAACGAGTAAGTGAGAACTGCGACTTTCAACGGCCTTTACTTTATTCATTGAAATCTCTCCACCAGCTGTATCTCATAGTAGTTGCATTTTCTTCGGCTTTATTCCAGCTCCGTGTATTTTAAGTTGCACCATTCTTTCAGTAATAGCAGCTGCATCAAAAACGTTGTCTCCGTGGTTCGATAATCCCTCACGCGGAGTGAAGCAATGTTCTGCACATTCTGTCAAGTAGTCTTTATCAGAAAGTTTTGCCCGAAGTGTTTCATAGTGCTTTTTTAATTTCGGCCAATTTGTAACGCCTCGTGCGTCTAAGTATTCATCAGTTAAGGCAAATTTATGTGCTGGTAAGAAAAACGAAGTTATTTCAGGTCGACCATCATCAGAATCATAATTTTTATAAGGTAATATATTATATCCATTTGGGTTCAAAAACATCGTTTTTAGTCCCTCAAGTGCCATTTGATCACCCGCAGTACCAAGTGCAATTTTTTGACCAAAATGGTAACCACCAAGCGATACAAGAGAATCCCCTTTAATTCATGCTTCTGTGAGTATTTTATTAGATCCGGCTTCCTCGTAAATAAGACGGTCCAGACGATCTCCTCGTATTTTATCCGATGTGTTGGCTATTACTGAATTAATTTCACTCATTCACCCCATTTCAGTTCCATCTGGAGTTTTTATTGACGCTCTTTTTGTATCCGTATTATTTACAGCTAGCCTAAGATGCTTCATCCCTCCTTGAGTATGTGTATTAAGCCAATCTAAATTAAATCAGCACTTTGTTTTAAGCGGAGTTAATTTTGTATCATCCGTTGCAGTTAGAAGCACTTTATATTTTCTACGAACCGTATATGGGGCAACACACATTGCTGCGGTCATCTCACTCCATCCTCAAATTTGTTATCGTATAGGCTTTTTATCCTATACTTCTTATAGTTTCCTATAAGTTCAGCGTACATTTTCATCCTTACGGATGTTCCGAACTCTTGGGAGAATTATTAGTTCCATAGCCTTCATCTCCTACGCGTTACAATCCCCATTGGTCTTATGTAGGATCTCGGTATTAACATAGTGATCAAATTTATTCTTTTTCCTCGACATAAAAAGATGAGAATTTTTATAAAGAATGGAATTTAATAAATAAAGTTCAGATTTAGATTGAAGAACAATTCTATACATATCATCTCTTTTGAGATAATGTAATTTAAAATGTATATTATATTTTTCAAAGAAGGTCTTTATTTCTTCTAATAAATCAGAATGTTTATTACATATTCCAACGTTACATCTAACTCGTGGCGATTTACCTTTTTCTATAGAAGTTCATGTTGTAATTCAACCGTCTCCATCGAAATAACCACGTATAAAATGTATTAATAAAGCATCGTTTAATTTTGGTAAATGTAAATGTTCATAAGTTTTATTGTATCCGTATCCTAGATCAACCAAAGAGTTTACTAATTTAGCACTATTTACATCATATGCTCATTTAGGATTGTCTGTATAAACTTTATTATTTCTTCCTTTAATTTGATACGGTTTATAATAATAAAATCTAGAATCCGGACTTATATTAATTCTAAACATTTCCAAAATGTCTTTATCTTCTTCAGTAATACATATTCTAAATGTTTTACGTTTTTCATTTATATTACCATCTGCAACATAAAATCCAAGTAAATATGCCTGTTCTTCTGTTGTAATATTTGTAAAGAAGTCATGATTTATTGCATACTTACTTCCATTCATTTTATAAAATTTACTCATTTTTTATATCGTGTTTAAAGTTTAATCACGTTAGTCTTCACCGATTTTTCGGAATTATTGCCCTATTGTTTCCAATAGGCGGTGCAGAATTAGTTTACACCACGAGCTTTAAAAGCACAGGCATCTAAGTGGAGTTTTGCTGCCATTTCTACATAATGGAATCATTCATATTGTTTTGAAAGGAATCTCGGAAAAGATTCTTCTCGTCCAGAACCACCAACCGTACCTTCTTTAAGGACGTCCATTCTATAGTAATTCAAATAAAAGTAATTGTCCCCTGTTATTCTATATCTACCAATAGTTAATCCATTTGTACAACGCTCATATTCTCTATCCCAAAATTCATTATACTTCTTTGTTCCTTGTGGAAATTCTGTATATTTGCCAGTTAATTCATATAATGTACCAGCTTCCTGAAATGGAGTTGGATCAAAATCGAGGCCCTTTTGCATTGTTATTGGTCTATAACCAGTTAGCTCATAAGAAAGTTCAGGATCAAAATATTGTATTTCTTCATCAATTGGAACATCTCATTCTTCGTTAGGTCGAGCCTTATGCACGTTCACTTTTTCTGTAAGAAATTCTTCTATATCGTCTTCCTGTGGACTATTTTGTTCTTCAAAAAGTTTTTTAATTAATTCTTCTTCAGAACGAACTCCGTATGGCTGTCTTTTCTTTTGATCCACCAGCCGTTCTTTATCTGGTGGTAATTCTATATTAGGTGTTTTTCTAGCCATAATTACATATCTCTAAATCCAAGCTCAGCTCCTCCACGTATAGAATTACCACTTTCTGCTAAATCTCGTTTGTGGGTAGCTTCTAGTTCTTGGAGTTGTTTTCGTATTTCAGAAATGGACTTTATATCTGCTATAACGTCTTTTGGCTTATATAAAGGCCTACCATCTGCATCTATATCATTATTAAAATCTATATTATCCAAAAACACTTGCATCTTATGCAATGTTTTATATGCAGTTTTAATTAACGATAGGATTGGGTCTGCTTCTTGTATTTCTTGGTATTTATGATATGCCGCCAGAAAAAGTTCATCTTTTAAATCATCTTCGCACAGGCCAGAATCATCTAATGCTGCTTCGTGTTTATCTTTCTCTAAATATTGAAAGTACGGTGATTTAAAATCCAAAACTAAATAAATATATGTAAATTCTCTATACGCTCTTAATCTTAATTTTCCACTTTTATCTTCTTTGCACTTATTTCTAGCTACATCTCATAAATCCTTGAACTCTTTAACGAGTAGGACACTATATTCTTCTATTGTTAATTTATTTTCTGCGTTATCGAACACAAAAAAATTCATTACTTCTTATTTGTTGCTGGAAAGTTTCTATTAACAAAATCTACAGCGCCAGTTCTTAAAAGACGGTCTATAACTTGTCTATATTTTGGATCATCTTGTAGATATTGTCTTTTTACATATCCATCTCGTGTTGCAATTTTTTGATTTACTACTGTATCTCCCGGTTGTATCATAAAATCTGTATCTGCTGTGTTTCCATAAACGTCTTCATGCAATATATATCTCTGTTCGCCAGTTTTTGGATCTACCGCTATATCAAGAGTTCTACGACCAATTCCTGGTTCATTTGGTAGTTTGTTTGTTGGACTATTAAAAAGACTATCCCACCATCCTTGTTTCAACGGATGCACTTTGAAATATTCTTGCCCTGGAATAATTGCGCCATCCTGCGCTTTAACCAAAAGTTGTTCTAATTTACCGCCCTTTTTAAAAAGTCCAGTTTGTTGTGCTGCCTTAGCCGCAGCTTGATCTATTTGATCTTTATATTGAGAATAAATTGTCACAACGCCCTTAAAAAGTTCTTGATCTTCTTTCAGCATTTGCATTGCTTGCTCTGGTTGCTTCTTAATTTGCGCAACCAATTCATCTGGGAAATCTGCACCAGCCTGTTTAAATGCTTGTGCATACACTTCAGGAACTAAACAAAATGTCTGCGCTGCCGCTTGTAATACTTCTTCGTTCATATTAAATGTGTGCTAAATCCTTCGTAGAAAATACAGCTTCCTGTAATTCACCATCTTTTGAAAATCATCTACAACGCAGGCCCGTAAATACAGATTCACGCTCTGACGATTCTTTGTTTATAAAAGTTTTTGAAACCTTTTCAACTACATACATTGCTGGACGATTATCCAGTTCTTCGTGCCTAACAACAACTATATCACCAGGCACAAAATAAATTTTATCATTATCAATTACCATAACTATTTTTTAACTATTCTACATACTATATTAGTTTCGTTAATTGCCCTATAGCCTTTATTTCTGAATGGAATTGGTTGAGCAATTAATTTAACCGCCATAACATCATCTCCTACATTAACATACTTGCACGTTGGCCCAACTGCAATAACTTTAGCAACTGCCATATATTCTTCAGAATCTTCCATTTCTCCCGTTTCATTAGATTTATATCGCTTGTTGCCATCTAATCCTAAAATTAATCCACTTTCAGTTGTCTCCAACTCTCTATATGGATTTTCATCATAAAAACTTAGAATTACATTCATATTACATGGTATAATCTCAACGTCATCTGTATTTATATCTTTTATATTATTTTTTAAAATTGTTTCTGCTATGTTATTCATTTCACTTGTTCATTAAACATTTCTCATCTTTCACTCTTGTTTTTACTGA
>ERZ779852.2829-NODE-2829-length-13480-cov-2.948678_pt1 | contig 13480 bp, 10 predicted proteins | sample MGYA00511559_ERZ779852 | MGnify/ENA primary metagenome ERZ779852 (study PRJEB29588, sample SAMEA2157977) | human gut metagenome | biome: human gut; feature: human-associated habitat; material: faeces | place: Denmark | collected 2008/2010 ...
TCAAGTTCGGCGGTAAATGCCTGTGGATTGTAAATTTGCTTGCAAATATACTTTAAATGGTGCATTATAAAGAGTACGCTTAAGTATAGCGTAAGATTTGGAAAAATGAAAAAGAAAGGTTTACATAACAATGTACAAAATACTTTGTAAGGATGGAAGGGCAAAGAGAGCTGAATTTCAGACTGTTCACGGAACAGTGCAGACACCTCTGTTCATGAATGTTGGAACGGCAGCAGCCATAAAGGGAGCTGTGGCAACAACGGATCTCAAGGACATAGGATGTCAGATCGAGCTGTCAAATACATATCATCTCCATGTGAGACCTGGGGATAAGATAGTCAAGCAGATGGGCGGTTTACATAAGTTTATGTACTGGGACAGACCGATACTCACTGATTCAGGCGGATTCCAGGTATTCTCCCTGGCGGGACTCAGGAAGATCAAGGAGGAGGGCGTAACCTTCAATTCCCATGTCGATGGACGCAAGATATTCATGGGACCTGAGGAGAGCATGCAGATACAGTCGAATCTGGCATCTACAATAGCCATGGCATTTGACGAGTGTGCCCCTGCACTGGCTGACAGACAGTACGTGGAGAATTCTGTTGCGAGAACAGCCAGATGGCTTGTCAGATGTAAGAATGAGATGGAGAGACTTAACAGTCTGCCGGATACGATCAACAAGAATCAGCTATTGTTTGGAATCAATCAGGGTGCCATATACGAGGATATCAGAATAGATCACGCCAAGAGAATCAGCGAGCTTGATCTTCCGGGATATGCCATAGGAGGACTTGCAGTAGGAGAGACAGCAGAGCAGATGTACCACATACTCGATGTGACCGTTCCGTATCTGCCTGAGGACAGACCGACATACCTCATGGGTGTTGGAACTCCTGCAAATATACTTGAGGCGGTCGACAGAGGTGTTGATTTCTTCGATTGCGTATATCCATCCAGAAATGGACGACACGCCCATGTGTACACGAAGCATGGCAAGATGAATCTCAAGAATGCGAGATTTGAGACAGACGACAGACCTATAGAGGAGGGCTGCGGATGCCCTGCATGCCAGCACTATAGCAGAGCGTACATCAGACACCTGCTCAAGGCAAATGAAATGCTCGGTATGAGATTTTGCGTCTTGCATAATTTGTATTTTTATAATAATATGATGAAAGACATCAGAGAGGCTATTGAAGAAGGAAGATATCAGTCATATAAGAAATCGATGCTTGAGAGCCTTGCTGGTGGAGAAGAGTAATCAAAAAGGAGATTAGAGAATGAATTCACTTTCAACAATTTTATCATCGTCAACAGGAACACAGGCCAGTGGCGGTTCATCAGTTATGTTTATTGTTGTATATATTGCCATATTTGCTGCAATCATTTACTTCATGATGATCAGACCACAGAAGAAGCAGAAGGCCAAGACAGACCAGATGCTTTCACAGATGGAGCCTGGTGATAATATCATGACAACCAGTGGTTTCTACGGAACCATCCTTGATGTGGTTGATGATTCAACTATCATCGTAGAGTTTGGTAACAACAAGAACTGTCGTATACCGATGCACAAGAGCGCTGTTGCAGAGCTTGAGAAGCAGGGATCATCAACAGTCACAGATGATGATAAGGATAAGAAGTCAAAGATATAATAAAGGTATCATCAGAGTAAATAAAAAAGCGGTCATTATACAGTGACCGCTTTTTTTATATCCTGAAATACAGCTTCCGTGATCCGAAGGCCGCCCCTTCCGGTTCCCACGGATATGTCGGGTTTGGCTGCACCGTGGAAGTCGGAACCTCCTGATATGAGGAGCCCGTGTTTTCTGGCGATCTCCCTAAGCCTTCCGGATTCATAGGCATTGTTGGAGGAGTGGTAGACCTCAAGCCCTGAAAGGCCATATGGCTTCAGTTCTTCAAGCATGTCCTCTATCTGTTTATATCCAAATCCGTATATGAGGGGATGGGCGATGAAGGCAGCCTTGCCGTAGGTTCTTATGAGTCTTATGGCATCGGCGGCCGGTATGTCTGGTGTTGGAATGTAATATTTGCATTTCTTGCCCAGATACTTTTTGAACGCCTGGTTCATGTCCCTGCATACGCCTTCGGCTATGAGAATTCTGGCAAAATGAGCTCTTGTGACGACAGTATCAGGATTGCCATGCTGCAGCTTCTCCATGGTCATGTCTATTCCGTCGGCGCGGAATCTCTCACACATCTGCTCGTTTCGGTCGTATCTGGCCTGTTTGATGGCGGCAAGACGGGAGATGAGCTCAGGGTTCTTGTAGTCCATATAGAAGCCCAGAATGTGGATCTCCACACCGTTGTAGATGGCGGACATCTCTATGCCGGGAACTACCTCGATATGATGGTCACTGCTGTCAGAAAAGCCAGAGCAGTTGGTGGAATCACTGTTCTGGATCGGAGGAAGAGTGCTGTTCCAGTTATCTGCATATGTGATTGCATCTGCTACGCCGTCCACTGTGTCGTGGTCGGTTATGGCGATCGCTGCAAGATTCCTGTCAATGGCAAGCTGGCACACCTCTGATGGGGTGCAGGAGCCGTCGGAAGCGGTGGTGTGAAGGTGCATATCTATAAATCTCATGTTGAAAACCTCCGTTTTTATTTTTTATATCATGTATCTGAGCAGCACCTGAAGCGGCGCATGTCTGGGTTGAATGTGCTCTGACAGAAGTATTGTATATCAGATAAATACATATGTTCAAGTGAATATGGTTACGGTCAAATGATATAAGCGGACATATGAACCCTGACAACTGTGCCTTGTTAAAAACTTTCTCAATAAGGCGCGCTGTACTTGATAAAGTACACGCAAATGCGACAAAAATTTTCAATAAGCTATGGACTTCATAACTGTTTTGTGAGAAAATACCACTGATGGTTTGAATTAGAGAATTCGGAACCGCTTTTAAGAATTCATATTTTGAAAGGAGTTTCACAATGATTTACACTAAGGAAGTTGAAAACATGTGCCCTGTAGCAAAGGGTGCAAAGCATGAGCCAGCTCCTATCCCAGAAGAAGGAAAGTGGGTTTACTCAAAGGAAATCAAAGACATCTCTGGTTTTACACATGGTGTAGGCTGGTGTGCACCACAGCAGGGTGCCTGCAAGCTTTCACTTAACGTAAAAGAGGGTGTTATCGAGGAGGCTCTTGTCGAGACTATTGGATGTTCAGGTATGACACATTCAGCAGCTATGGCAGCTGAGATTCTTCAGGGTAAGACAATCCTTGAGGCTCTCAACACTGACCTTGTGTGCGATGCTATCAATACAGCAATGAGAGAGTTATTCCTTCAGATCGTATACGGACGTACACAGAGTGCATTTTCAGATGACGGACTTGCAGTTGGTGCCGGACTTGAGGATCTTGGAAAGGGTCTTCGTTCACAGGTTGGTACAATGTATGCAACAAAGGCTAAGGGTGTTCGTTACCTTGAGATGGCAGAGGGCTATGTAACAGGAATAGCACTTGATGCAGATGACGAAGTTATCGGATATCAGTTCGTTTCTCTTGGAAAGATGACTGACTTTATCAAGAAGGGTGATGACCCTAACACAGCTTGGGAGAAGGCTTCAGGTTCATACGGACGTGTTAAGCCAGAGCAGGGCGCTGTTAAGATCATCGATCCACGTAAAGAGTAGTCGGAAATAGAGGAAAGGAGAACGAGACAATGGCATTATTTGAATCATATGAAAGAAGAATAGACCAGATAAACGCTGTACTTAACAGCTATGGAATCAGCTCAATCGAAGAAGCTGAGAAGATCACAAAGGACGCTGGACTTGACGTTTACAATCAGGTAAAGGGTATTCAGCCAATTTGTTTTGAGAATGCTTGCTGGGCATATACAGTAGGTGCAGCAATCGCAATCAAGAAGGGATGCAGAAAGGCAGCAGACGCAGCAGCAGCTATCGGCGAGGGTCTTCAGGCATTCTGTATACCAGGTTCTGTTGCAGATCATCGTAAGGTTGGTCTTGGACATGGTAACCTTGGTAAGATGTTACTTGAGGAGGAGACAGAGTGCTTCTGTTTCTTAGCAGGTCATGAGTCATTTGCAGCAGCTGAGGGTGCTATCGGTATCGCTGAGAAGGCTAACAAGGTTCGTAAAAAACCTCTTAGAGTTATCCTTAACGGTCTTGGTAAGGACGCAGCTCAGATCATCTCAAGAATCAATGGATTTACATATGTTGAGACAAAGTATGACTACAAGAAGGCTGAGCTCAATGTAGTATACGAGAAGGCATATTCAGATGGTATCCGTGCAACAGTTAAGTGCTACGGCGCTGACGATGTTCAGGAAGGTGTTGCTATCATGCACAAGGAGAATGTTGGTGTATCTATCACAGGTAACTCAACAAACCCTACACGTTTCCAGCATCCAGTTGCAGGTACATACAAGAAGGAGTGTATCGAGCAGGGTAAGAAGTACTTCTCAGTAGCATCAGGCGGTGGTACAGGACGTACACTTCACCCAGATAACATGGCAGCAGGTCCTGCTTCATACGGTATGACAGATACTCTCGGACGTATGCACAGTGATGCACAGTTCGCTGGTTCATCATCAGTTCCTGCACACGTAGAGATGATGGGACTTATCGGAATGGGTAACAACCCTATGGTTGGTGCTACAGTTGCTGTAGCTGTTTCTGTTGAGGAGGCTGCTAACGCTGGTAAGTTCTAAATAAAAACCTAGTATTTAAACGATTTAGAGGGCTTTTAGAGAGATCTAAAGGCTCTCTATTTTTTGTTTTGAAAATACATAGCAAATAATGAGACGGGAGAAATGACATCTGAAAGAATCATGGGAAAGACTCCAAATGGTGGTGACTACTCCGAAATATTTTACTTTGACGAAGATGGAAATTGACAGATCCCCCAAAGGCTGTTAGATGTATAATTAGAGAATGCAAGATGAATTGCGAATTGGTCAATGAGATTTTCGGAGAATGTAATTAGAAAATATTTTGCAGATGCAGGGAGATTTTTTCGCACAATTCATTTATCGTTAATTCAGATCATGGTAATGTCGATGAGCGTGAGTGAGTGGTTTAGGTAATATGCGAAAACTACAATGAATTCTGAAATCGTACACAAGAAAAGGAATAAACAATGACATATTTTGGATTTTTTAAGGGAATGAAATATGGGAAATGCGAAGAAGATTTTGATGATTATAAAAAAATCAAAAATCATATTAGCAAAGATAAAATATTAAGATATCTGAAAAGTCTTTCTGTTTCGGCTGTTGCCCCCATGTCTACTGAAGATATATTGGATGGGGAAGAGATAGAGCAGGCTGGGATATATGAAGACGGAGATTTTACATTTCCAACAGATTTTTTACACTATTATCAAAAATACGATATTGGAATACCAGAAGAATATGAAAAGTATATTAGTTCAAAGCTGATAGATGAAAATAAGGACTGGTCAAATGCTTCGTTACGAGAAGTGCCATACTGGAGAGATGGCATGAGTATCGAAGAATATGAAAAAGAGAGAGATTATTATTATAGGAATATAAAGAATTTCTGGAATGGAACATATACACCATTATGGAAACAGAAGATGTCAACTTCTGAAAATTCAATTTCCGACACCTGTGAATACCACAAAAATGCGCGTATTTAGCGAAAATTCGCTTTATACGCGCATTTGTCAAAATTTATTGACATACGTCTGATTTAGGTCTAAAGTGTGGCTACCGATCGGAAGAAAAAACAGGAGGTATTAATATAGATTGACACATAAAATATTTGACAGCACATTTAAAAAGATTCTTACGCTGTCGTCAAAGGCGGTTGTAAATATGATCAACGGTTTGTTTCATACTACATATGATCCGAATACCGCAGAGGTATTTTATCATTGGACTGAAAGCGTAAAGGATGATGGTACAGAGTTCCGGTCGTAAAACTTATGAATTGTTCAACAGATGACATAAACAATAGAAAGATGGTCATTCTGGTTCCGTTCTTTCTGCTTAAACTCAGGGAAAGATTAAGAAACAAAAAATATCGCACTCCAGAAAATATGGCATCGTTGAAATGCCTTATAAAAACAGATATAATGGGTAGCATAGATAAGAACATTGAACTTGGAAATATAACGCTTGAAGATGGGGCACAGCTTTATGGCAACTCGGAAAGAGGTTGAATTAATATCCCGATTTCAGAGAAAAGGCCTATATCAATGAATTCTGAGAATTATATATAAGACATTTGAAATAAACAAGGAGGGCATGAGATGGGCATTTATTTTAATCCAAGTAATGACAGTTTTACGAAGGACAAGAATAGTGAATTGTATCTTGATAAGACAGGTCTGCTTGAATATCTGAACAGAGTTATATGTACAAATGCTAATTGTATCAGTGTCAGTCATGCCAGACGATTTGGTAAGTCCCATGCGGCATTTGATCTTGCACTTCAGAATTTTATTTTTGACAAACGTCAAAAATATTGTATAATATACTTAACAAGACAGCCGAGCGATAGATACGTCCTATCCGTCCGGCAAAAACCATTTTAAGATGAAACACCTCATAGCTTAGTCGGCTGAGGTGTTTTTCTTATTTTCTATGATTCAGAATTGTCACAATAAGTATCGCAACGGTTAATATAACCATGAATTTCTCATATGTACTCATAAGGCACCACTCCCTTCCAAGACTCGAACGGATATGGTGTAACACCCCTCGGCTGCCCGGTTAAATACATTGTTCTATTTTCATACATAAGTAATTTTGATATATATACATTTTGGAGATTCCTATATAACGTAAAACACCTCGCATTAACGCGAGGTTGGATTTAAAAAGAGATTTAAGAACACAATAATATTTTATAACCACATACCACCTTCCGGAATACATTAAACTATATCATGGACAAGGAGGTGAATACGCATGGACAGATTCGCAGTATATCTTGTAGTTGTTGCGGTTCTTTGCACTTTGATATCGATAATAACGGAATTTACGAAAGAGGTAGGAGTGCTGAAGAAGATCCCTACCTCTTTTCAGGTTCTGATCACCAGTGTCATTGTGTGTGAGGTGGGACTTTTTGTTGGACTATCATTTTATCACATAGCATTTGTGTGGTATTATCCTGTGGCTGCGTTTTTCGGGGCATTTGTCATTGCGATTATATGTACCCGGGGATGGGACTACCTGATATCGATATTCAAGCGGTTTTACAATGGCGGAGATAAGGAAAAGTGGCATGAATAAAGGCGTCATGACAGTGGCACATGTAATACGAGACAGATAAGTATAAGTTCGGAATAATGATCCTAAGATTGTCTCATGATTCAATGTCTGGAATATTATATACAGACAAAGAAATTCAGGAGACAATTTTATGGCTTCTAATAAGGTTCCATTAAAGGGCTACATGGATGGTATAGATATATCAGCGTGGCAGGATACTATAGATATAACCAAGGTGCCTTGTGACTTTGTGATAGTGAAAGCTACGGAGGGCACGGACTACAAGAACAGGTATTTTGCAAAGCACTGTGACCAGGCGATGAAAGCGGGAAAACTCCTGGGGGCATTCCATTATGCAAATGGTGGCGATCCCCACAGTGAGGCTGAGTATTTCCTTGCATACAGTAAGAAATATGTGGGCAAAGCCATACTCGTGCTTGACTGGGAGGGGCAGAACAACCCACAGTTTGGCAGAAGTGACAGGGCATGGTGCAAGGAGTGGTGTGATTATGTGTACAGAAAAATCAGGGTAAAACCGCTGATATATATTCAGAAGAGTGCCATGGAAAATGTCAAAAATCTTGGCTACAGGCTGTGGGTCGCTCAGTATCCTGATTATGAGCAGACTGGATATCAGGAGCATCCGTGGAATGAGGGGCAGTATGATTGTTCTATCAGGCAATACACTTCTGTAGGCCGGCTTCCGGGGTATGAAGGAAATCTTGACCTGAACAAGTCTTATATAGACAAAGCGACATGGAGAAAATGTGCTGCGATAAAGACTGGCAGTGATAAGGGAAAAACGAAAGGGAAAGGCTCTGACAGCAATAGCGGGAAAAGTAATTATAAGAATAGAAAAAAGAAAAGCATAGATGTGATCGCGAAGGAAGTCATAGCGGGCAGATGGGGGAACGGCGAGGATCGAAAAAAGAGATTAAAAACGGCGGGATATGATTACGATAAAGTTCAGGAGAAGGTGAACGCTATAGTGAAATTCTCACAGAAGAAATCGATAGATGTGATAGCCAGAGAGGTCATAGCCGGCGACTGGGGAAATGGCGATGACAGAAAGAACAGGCTGAAGAAGGCAGGGTATGATCATGTCAAGGTGCAGAATAAGGTAAATGAGATGCTTGGCAGATAGCTGCAGGTAAATGACATAAGAAAAATGGCAGGAGAACGAAGTATAAAATTAGTTCCGGCAAAAATGAAATTTATATGAAGTATCATCCATACCTGTTGACGAAGCGCAATATATACTATAGGATAGTGGAAAACAAAAGCCCCCGTCAGGGATACATGAAAGGGAAAGGTGATATATATGCCATATTATGGATTTTATTTTGACCCAACATATCTGTTGGTTCTCATAGGCGTGGTGCTCTGCATGATAGCATCGGCAAGAGTCAAGACCACATACAAGAAGTATGAGAAGGTGGGATCGCGGTCAGGCTACACAGCGGACCAGGTCGCATACATGATACTCAGGAATGCGGGGATAACGGATGTGTCAATACATCACATCTCAGGAGATCTGACTGATAATTACAATCCTAAGGAGCATACGCTCAATCTGTCGGACAGCGTGTATGGTTCCAGATCCATCGCAGCGATAGGCGTGGCAGCCCATGAGTGCGGACATGCCATACAGCATGCAAATGCATATGCACCGCTCACCATCAGGTCAGCCATCATTCCAGCGGCAAATATAGGCTCAGCCATATCATGGCCGCTCATACTTATAGGACTTCTCATTCCGAGGGTTGATTACCTTATAACACTCGGAATCATACTGTTCTCACTGGTTGTTGTCCTACAGTTTGTGACACTTCCGGTGGAGTTCAATGCATCGAGAAGAGCAATGGCGATACTGGAGGGCAGCGGATATCTCTATCCGGATGAACTCAAGGGTGCAAGAAGTGTACTCACAGCGGCAGCTATGACATATGTGGCAGCCATGGTATCAGCATCACTTCAGTTGCTCAGACTTGTATTATTGTTTGGCAACAGGAGAAGATAGCGGAATTATAACAGAAAATATAAAAATGCATAAAAAAGTCTTGTGAATTTGTTGATAGTATTTGCAACTTTGCTATGGTAAAATGGTTAAAGTGGCAAAAATCTACATATTTGCAAGACTTTTTCTGTTATTGTGCACAATTATAACAGGAAAGTCTGCATAACAATTAATTAAGGGAGGGTAATTGATGAGGAAGAGAAGGCTACGAGGAGGTATAACGGCCTTGTCGGTGCTTGCTGCTATTGGCATGGCATCGGGAATAACGGCATTTGCGGCGGATGACACACAGTCTGAAGCTGTGGATACGGGAAAGGGACTGGAGTATGTATATGAGTCGTCAGGCTCTACACCATCAGGTGTCACGCTCAACGGCAATTCGGTAATCATAAAGCAGTCGCCGAATTCCACTGACAGCGAGCAGTTATTCAATATTTACAATGACAAAGACAGGGATGGAATCCTTGATGAGGGCGAGGAAGCTTTCACATTGGATGGAAGCACGGACATACAATATGGCAATATATATGGAATCTATCATGGTAAGGGCAGTTCGCCGATCTCCATAACCATAGACGGTGCTGAACTGCCTGCTGTATATGGAGCATTTGAGAGCACTGTTGAGACTCCGGAGAACATGACTGCGGTAACTATCAGTGTGAAGGGCGACGCGGCAGTTGAAAGTCTGTATGGACTTTTTAAGACATATTGTACTGGTGGTGTACTGATAGACACGGAGAAGTCAGTTACGATAAAGACGCTCTACGGTCTCAGCACATCGACCATAGATGGAGACATCACGGAGAATATCAATTATAGCTGTGATGGCAACACATTTGTCGCACTGGCTACAGATGGATATTACACAGGAAAAGCATACACGATAAATGGCGATGCAGTGTTCAATATGAAAGGAGCCAGCGTCAATTCAGTGTATCTCGTGCAGAATGGAGCTGTGCTCAGCAAGACACTGACGGCCAAGGTGACTGATTCCAAGGTAGACAGCCTGAACGGAGTTTCCCAGGGGGCAAAGGTTGATGGCGACGTGAGCCTTACATTTGACGGAATATCAGCCGTAAAGGATGGAAGCAGTGCCAGTGTATATGGTGCGTCAAGTGCGGCTATCCTTGGAAATCTGGACCTTAAGCTGAAAAGCCAGTCTGGATCAGAGATGTCTGTGTATGGCACCAATAATACAAATATAAAGGGAAATGTAAATGTCAGCGTTGATGGCTCAGGAGCAAAGTTCAACACCATATATGGAATGTATGGCGGTATGCTGGGCGGAAGGGCTGATATAGATATAAAGAACTGCGCTGCCGGTTACACAACATGTGGCATGAATTCGGTTTCGTTCAGTCAGACTCAGCCGGAGGAAGAAGGAACATATACGTATACTGTGAACATGGAGAATATCACTGGTGCCAGCGGCAGGGTATATGGAATTTCAAATTGTTCCGGTATCACTTCTGCCAGCGTTGTAATGAAGGCTGTGGCAACAACAGATACATTAAATGGCATGTATCTGAGCACAGGTGTAAAAGGTGATATAAAGGCAGAACTTTACAACTGTAATGCAGCCTATGTAAATGCTCTGGAGCTGTCAAATGTGACGGTAAATGGTTCTGTAGATGCCATAGTTTCGGGCTGCAGCATTACGAGATCTCTGAATGTAGAGCAGGGCGGAAGCATCAGTAAGGATCTTAACATAAGCGTCAGCAACGTTATCAGCAGTTCAGCACGGTTTGTATATGGCGGTAGCTGTCTGGGAAATATGACGGTCAATGTGGATGGCATGAATGATGAATCCATAGTAGACGAAAATGGTGATCCGCTTGTGAACTCGTATGAATACGCGGGCAGCGACATGTTTACCATGATGGGCAACTTTGCACTGGCAGGGGAACTCAAGGCGGATATAGCAAAGATACATTTTGCAAAATGTGGACTCGCCGGAGGTGATTACAGTTGCGGAAATATCGGAACAAAGGTTGACATAACGTTGTCAGACAGCAGTATAAATGGACTGGCGGGAAATAATATTTTCTATCTGGCAAATGAGAGCTATTCCGGTTCAACCGAGAATACAGTTCCCGTTGATATAAAGATCAACAACACAGATTTTACAAATGCAGACGGAATAAGCTTCCAGATGTATATAGGTAATAACAAGGATGCAAAAGTTACATTTGATGACAAGTGCAGTATGCCGGAGAAGTATTATATGGCTCCAAGCATGAATACCACCGGCTCATCTGTTATAACCTATGGACATAATATATATTATGGCGGACAGAATCTTGTGATAGACAAGGATGTAACTGCTGACAATATTTACTTTGGTAACTTCACAGAGAACGGAAGCCAGGGCAATGCCGTGATCGTTATCAACAAGGGGGTAACGTTAACTGCAAAAGAGGGTATATATGCAGCAGGCGGTTCAAATATACTCCACAGTGGAATCCTCAAGGGAACATTTAAGGCGACTGATGGGTATATGCCAAATATATTCTCAAAGGGGGGTGTAATAGAGGACTCGGCTGTAGGGGATGTTGCAAATGTAAATTATTCATTAGATGTTGTGTCCAACGAGAAGGCCGCAACGTACAACATGACAGGCAAGACGTCACAGTATATTGATCCTGATGGTACATATGTCAAGGGCGGCGCAGATGTCAAGATAACACCGACCGTGAACAAGGGATATATTCTTGACAAGGTGACCTTCAGAGGTCAGAGCGACACAGCGGAAAATTCAGCGGTTGAATCAAATGGCGTGTACACGTTCAGCATGCCGAATGAGCCTTGTACAGTGACGATCGCAACGACAGGAAAGCAGATCGTGGTATCCAAGACAACTGTTGACCCTTCAGCACTGCTTGGAAAAGAATACACGGCAGCTTCACCTCTCTATGACATGGCAGATCTTGTCATATCAAACGACGCAAGAGAGGGCGAGGTCACATACGAGATAGACGAGACAAATGGCCTTCCTGAGGGACTCTCATTGATCGATGGCAAGGTTGTCGGAACGGCAAGCAAGCTTTATGAAGATGGAAAGAATGTCATAGTACATGTGACAGGAAGAAATGGTTCAAAGGCACAGCTCTCACTGAATGTGATCGTCTCAAATGAGGAGAAGAAGCAGGACAACCAGGATGGCCGAATCGTAGTTGACGAGGATGAGAAGACTATATGTCTCAACGGAACATCAGTGGTCATCCAGGCAAAGGACGACACAGAGACAGAGATATACGTGGACGACAATCAGGATGGACAGGCAGATGGCAAGACACCTCTGTACACCGGAGATCTGTCGGAGTACACGATAACAGGTGTCGAGGACAACGCCATAAGACGAAGCATCAGGATCACCATGACGGGGGGAAATGTAAAAGCAATATACGGTGCAAAGGATTCAGAGCTTTCATATGAAGGCGGCGATGCGGTGAGTATAAATATCCGTGGTGGTAAGGCAGCAACTATGTATGTTCTGTCGAATTCAACCGTGGATGGAACCATCGCATATGAGATCGCAGAGAACACTGTAGATAAGGGCGGATTTGCAGCGGATACAACATCAAAATATACCGGTGCATTCATGAGAAACAGCAAGGATATCGTAACTATCAGAGGAACCTATGTTGTGAATAAGAAACTCACGGCAACGGCTCTGATAATCTATGACAGTGCGGCAGTTGATGTAAATGCTCCGGTTGAGGTAACGGATTATGTGTCACTGAATGAGAGATCATCCGCAGTATTTAACGATACGCTGACCGCTGACCGGCTTGGTTATTCAAAGTATGCCAAGGCAGTTGTGAATGGAGATACGAAGCTTGCGGCTCTCAATATGACACAGTATGACACGACACTCACAATAGGCGAGGATGCGCTGTTTGATGTGGGCAAGGTCAATATGACATCAGGCTGGGCAAGAGTATATCAGAAGGGTACGCTCAAGTGTCCTTCAGACCAGTTCAGCAACACAGGTGTGTGGGTGGCAGCAGGAAAATTTGCAGATGATATAGATGCCAGCGGCTGGACAGGAGTGTATTACAGCTATGCAGGCGGCTCAACAAACATGGACAACACATCAGCAAAATTGGCTGCACAGTCATATGTAGTTGAATATGAGAATGTCAAATATGTTGCCTGCAAACAGGCGATTACAGTTAGCTATACCGATGTGCCGGGTTACACAGCCTATGTGTCGGCCAATGGC
>ERZ779852.2839-NODE-2839-length-13438-cov-3.705447_pt1 | contig 13438 bp, 10 predicted proteins | sample MGYA00511559_ERZ779852 | MGnify/ENA primary metagenome ERZ779852 (study PRJEB29588, sample SAMEA2157977) | human gut metagenome | biome: human gut; feature: human-associated habitat; material: faeces | place: Denmark | collected 2008/2010 ...
GCTCGTTGTCTCTTAGATGTCCGTTCATAAACTAATTGTTAATCGTTCCTTTGCAGTGGGAAGTTATAACCCCATTGTTACGGACATAAAAAACAAGGTATATGGGCAAGAGTACATTTAAGATTCTTTTCTATGTTAGAAAGAATCAAGTAAACAAGGATGGAACAGTCTGCATTGCACCGTTCTGCACAGGTTTGTTTTTAGGCATTTAGCTGTAGGTGATAAACTGGAAATATGCTTGTAATTCTTAAGGGCAAATTCTAAAGGGTGAAATATTTAACGTTTTTATTAATTCTGTCTGACTGAATGTCAAAGATGAGAGTGAATCCAAACAAGAACCACTCTCATCCTTGATGTGTGTAACATTCTCTTACTTCCTTCTCGCAAGATACTCAATGGCATAAACAGGCCAGCGGGGAACTTTGCGGATATTTGTACGGACAGCAGGAATGTCGCACAGCAGGAAGAGGGCGGCAAGGCCTAAAGCGAACCAGATAACATAGCCATAGACCTGTTTCATTGCCACCATCATCATGGAGTGCAGGAAATCGTGGCTAACGTATTCTCCGAGGTTGAAGTGCGCCATATCCAAGTGTGTGAGAGTGAGTTGCTGTCCGTAGCTCGTCATGTTGTCGTTCATAAAGTGCGAGAAGATAGTGGTATAAATGCCATAACCTGCCGCTCCTGCCAGATACATGTGGAGGATGTTGAATACGAACAAGCCCATGAAGAACTGTTCAAGACTTGGGACCGATTCGTCTAAAGCCCACATCAATGTTGGGGCAAGGATGGCATACGCAAATCCTCGCAAGAAGATAGCAAAGCGGTACTGTTCGATATTGACGTTTATGTCAAGCGTGAAGTACATCAGCATACCATAGAGTGCGATGCCGATGAAGGCAATGCCGAAAAGTTTCCACACCTTCCATTTCCTGACTTTCAGCCAATAGAGATCGAGTAGGATACCGAGGTACATGCCGGGAAGTGCCCACATATACTGCGACTCTTTGGTCAGCTCCTCCAACCGGATGACTTCGCTGTAAAGTATCTCTTCCATCGTGTGTTCAGCACCGAAAGCGAGTTCGGCAAAGAAGGTGACGATGAGAATGGGAACAACGTTGCGACGTGTAAAAAGACTGAGCTCGATGTAGGGATAACGGTAGTAGCGCAGGCGGTAGAGCACAATGCCGAAAAGCACAATGGCAGCACCGAACAGAAGGCGTATGCGGAGGGTATCGAACCACATGAAATAGTCGCCGTACACCACAATGTACGACACCACGAGCATCAGTCCGCAGATGAGCAATGCTCCCTGAAAGTCGATACCTTTGAGCGACAGACGTTGAGGCATGGGACAAAACGGACGACAGAAGATGGCCTGCGTGAGCAGTACAAACGACATAGTGCCGATGGTGAAGACGTGCATCATCTGCCATGTGAAATGATGACCGAACCAGGCGGCAAGCCATCCGCTACCCTCGATGGCGGTGAGCAGGATGATGTGGAGCACAGGGAAGAAAACGGCAAAATCACGTCGGGGAGTAATCCAAAGCTGGATGTTGCTCATGCATTCAAACGTACCCTGTATCTTAGCCATTCCGGCTATGAAGCACACTATCATGAGCACATGCATCGACTGGTAATGCATCGTCAGCACATTGCATATGGCAAGAACGATGGCAGAACCACAGAGCAACTGTTTGTTGGTGAAGCGGAACTTCATGCGGAAGAGCATCGGAAAATAGACAGCCATACCCGCGAGGGTGGCATAAAGTAGGAAAAGTATGTCCTCAATCATAAAGTTGGTGGTGCCACGGATGCCATCCAGTGCACCGAGGTAGATGCCACCGCTGAACTGGAAGCAAAGGGCGGTCAGCACGTACAGCCATGGCTGTACATGGCGAGGCACCCACCCCTTCATCATAGGCATGGAAAAGCCCATGCCGGGTGGAGGGCCACCGGCACTCTTCATAAAGAATTCAGTCAATTGTCCCATTATTCCTCAATGATACATTCCACATTATAACCGCTTTTAAGCCTGGCAACATCAGCATTCTCATTGAGCTTGATGCGTACGGTGACGCGCTGTTCGACCTTTACAAAATTGCCCGTGGCATTGTCTATGGGAATAAGTGAGAAGGCACTGCCGGTAGCATCAGAGATGCGTTCCACCGTCCCCGTATATTGTATACCTGGAACGGCATCGGCTGTAATCTCAGCCTTACTGCCCACTTTGATGTGAGGCAACTGGCTTTCCTTATAGTTAGCTTCAACCCAACGTTCACCATTGTCAACGATACTTACCAGTGTTTGGCCCGGATTGACAAGCTGACCTACGTGAATGTCCTTCGTACCAACGGTACCGTTACAAGTGGCAATGATGTAGCAATAGGAGAGGTTGAGACGGGCGAGGTCGACGGCACGACGAGCCAGTTCGATGCCCTGCTCCGAAACGGAAAGGTGATGCCCTTGTTCGGTCATAACAGCCGACTGCATCTGACGTGAACGAACTGCCTGCTCGTAGGCTGCCTTGGCACTCAGATAGCCTGTATGTACTTTATCATATTGTTGTCGGGTGACAGCATCCTGACTGAGGAGCTTCTTGAAACGGGTATCCTCACGCATAGCATTCTCCATCTGTACACGTGCGGATTCGATGCCGGCTTCGGTAACGGTCATGCTTGTCTTGGTGGTAACGATGCTGCTTGCCGTTCCCTGCGAACCTTGTTCGGCACGGATAAGGTCGGTCTCGGCTTGGGCCAGTCGCAAGCGAAATTCGGCATCCTCGATGATGACGAGCGTATCACCTTTCTTTACCTGCTGGAAATCCGCGAAACGTACCTCGCGAATAAAGCCTTGCACACGACTGCTCTGAGGCACGACGTTCTGGCGTACACGGGCATTGTCGGTAAATTCTCCACTGCCGAAGTGCATAAACTGGCTCACCACATAAACGGCTCCACCCAAGAGGCAAAGCACGATGAGCACATTATATAAATAGATGTGTATCTTGTTCTTTTCCATTATTATAAAGTGTTTGTTACGTATTTGAGTGTATAGAAATTATAAAGCATGCTGATGCGGGCATTAACCAGCGCCATTTCGGCAGAGAGTTTCATGTTGGAGGCATCGACCATGTCGGTAAGGAGTGCAAGGTCGTTCTGATAACGGTTCTGCACCACGGAGTAGTTCTGATTGGCAAGTTCCACCTGCTTCTGCTGTGTCTTCACCTCGGTGTAGGAGGTAAGGAGATTGATGTAATTTGCCTGTACAGCATTTTCCACACCCTCACGAGCCAAAGCGAGCGCTTCCTTTGACTGCCGATGTTCAGTACGTGCCTTGCGGATGTGGTGTTTGTTCTTCCAAAGACTGCCAAGGCTGAACTTTACGCCTATCCCGACAAACCACACGTTTACATTGCAATCTTTCGGGATGAGGTCTTGTGTATAAGGACCAAAGAGATGATTTTCTGCCACGACAGCCACCGAAGGCAATGATTCTGCCTTTGCCTGCTTCACCTTCTGTTCTGCAAGATTTGCGGCCACTTCCGACTGACGGATGCCAAGGTTGTTGCTTGTCGCCGTCTGCTGCCACGTATCTTGAGCAGTGATTGCCGAGAGTGCATTTATTTCTGTGTTGAGCTCGTTCTTATCAGGAACTATAACCGTCTGTTCCGGTAAATGAAGTGTTGTTACCAGTTGATGGTTGATGATGGTAGAAGCATCGGTGAGCTTTGTCAGTGTGAGTTCAAGACTCTGCAACTGGAATTCATAGCGAGTGATGTCGTTCTGCAAAACAGTACCCTGCTCACGGCGAGCTTTCATTTGGGCAATCTCCTTTTGCGTAAGTGCGATATTCTGGCGCACCACTTCCATCTGATTACCTAACTTACAGAGGTCAAGATAGTAACCCGTCAACAAGAAGCGCACTTCCTGGCGGTTCTTCTCCACATCGAGTTCTGCCATTTCCTTGCCCAATTCCGCCATACGGATGCCCGAACGGATAGCTCCACCGGCATAGACCACTTGTGCAACCTGAGCCGTAAAACTGTTTTCCCAATGAGGTGTGTCTTGCTTGCCGTTTGCAACGGGAATAACTCCCACACCCGGTACGATGTAGTCAGTTGTTCCATTAGCCGAAAAACCTCGCGACAACATGAAGGCATTGCCCGTATAACTGCCTTGAAGGCTCAAATCCACACTCGGCAGCAAAGCCGATTTGGCCGCTGCCAACCCTTCGTTAGCTGCCCGCAAAGCCACTTCACTCACCTTCACTTTCTGGCTCTGTTGGTCAGCAAGATTGTAAAGTGTCGTGAGTGTCATCGCCTGCACAGCCCTGTCTTGTGCATATATGGGTACAAGACAAGCCTCTCCGGCCATCAGGGCGACAGCCAGAGCAGAATAAACCATAAGTTTGTTCATGAAATAAAAATAGATGTATTGTTGTTCATTATTCTTTTCCTCTAACCGTTAACTATAAGCTGTTAACCTCTGTTCATTCCCTCGGAAATACTAATAATGAACCATAAGAGTCCGGACAGCACAACATCTGCCACAATGCGCTACAAACTGCCTCATCAGGGAATATTAAAAAATGAGAACAGAATTTCGGGCACTATTGATTGAGAAATCCGATGCAAAAATACAAAAAAAGTCAGAATAGGAAAAAAGTCGGAATCATTTTAAATGCAAACTTAAATAGGGGGGGCCTTGTCTTCTATAATTATGATCTTGTCGAAAACGTCTCTTTCATTATAACATAAATTACGAATGGGGGCAATACTATTGCTATTCTTTTATCATATACTGGCAGGTGTGATTTAGGCATTAAACACCCATGTTTAAAAAACGGCCACAAAAATAAAGACGAAATAATATAGGTTCAAATAATTGTGATCTTTGTACCGGATAAAAAGCATTATTTGAAAAAGCAAATCAGAGCAATCTAAAGAAATCTGCAAGTTGGCGAATCGTAACCCGTTAGAACATAAAAGATTATTGTTATAAGTTTAATCACTTTTAAACGCTATCCTGTAATACTAAGTTCTACATTATCGTTGAAAACATGTATTTTGGGTGAATATCTTTTTGACTACCTGATCATTGATGAATCATCCCAAGTCGATATTATTAAATCGGCTGACAAAGAGATAATTAAACCAAAGCATTCATTAATAAAAAGAACATTATGACATTTTGTATCGTAAACATTACCGTCTCACTGACTTGTCGGACAAGAATTCTGCAAAGAAAGTTTTTCTCACCATCACATACAAGTATGGACAGGCAGCCATGTTGACGGAAGAGTTGCCAAAGAAATCAGTGGCAATTCCGGTGTCGGCGAGGGTGAGAGAATCAGTGCGCTGAAAGATTTCCGCACACTGATGAGAAAGTTGCTGTTTTCCGGGCACTCTTCTTGGTTAAGACACCCCGGATGCATGAGCGGTAACTATTCCGCAAGATTTTCTGTAATTGAGGTTATAACATCTGTAATTCATCTACCAATCCTTTCTATAATCTCCTGTAACTTTGCAATGTGAAAAGAAAACATTGGTAATCAAAAGAATCAATCGGTTATGAAACGGACAATCTTTTTTACAGCAGCTTTCCTCTCTTTCTTAGGCCTGATGGAGAGTCGTGCACAAAACATGCAAAATAACAGGAATATGGAAAAGTTGAAACTTACGGAAGAATGGGATAAGACATTTCCGAAGAGCGACAAAGTGGACCATAGTAAAGTGACCTTTGTCAATCGTTTCGGCATCACGCTCGCTGCAGACCTGTATGTACCGAAAATCGCTGTTGCCGATAAGTTCCCGGCCATTGCAGTCAGCGGTCCGTTTGGTGCGGTGAAAGAACAATCGTCAGGACTGTATGCACAGACACTTGCCGAACGGGGTTTCCTGACCATTGCTTTCGACCCGTCGTTTACGGGTGAGAGTAGCGGACAACCTCGCAGTGTGGCTTCACCCGATATCAATACGGAGGACTTTTCGGCAGCAGTGGATTACCTTGCCACACGTCCCGATGTGGATGCGGAGCGTATCGGCATACTCGGCATTTGCGGTTGGGGAGGCTTTGCTATCAATGCAGCGGCCAATGACACGCGCATCAAGGCTACGGTGGCTTCTACCATGTACGATATCAGCCGCGCCAATGCCAACGGTTATTTCGATGCAGCGGACAATGCAGATGCACGCTACCGGATGCGTCGGGAGCTCAATGCGCAACGCACAAAAGATTATCGTACGGGTACTTACCCCTGCACGACAATGAATCCTGAACCAGCCGAAGATGCACCGCAGTTCATGAAAGATTATTACGATTATTACAAGACGAAACGAGGCTATCATTCCCGTTCCATTAACTCCGGTTTGGGGTGGAACCAGACTTCGGCACTTGCTTTCATCAATGCACCAATCCTTGCTTATAGTGATGAAATTCGTAGCGCCGTATTGCTTATCCATGGAGAGAAAGCTCATTCCCGGTATTTCAGCGAAGATGCTTTCAAGAAATTGAAGGGTGATAACAAGGAGCTGATGATTATTCCCGGTGCTGTGCATACGGATTTGTATGACCGTATGGACATTATTCCTTTCGATAAGATAGAGCTTTTTTTCAAGGAGCACTTGAAATGAGACAAAGGATGAGATCTGAATTGCAACAATGAATTATGCATTAATAGAGAATTATGAACCGAATCATTTTAATTTCAGTATTCACTTTTTTTACAGTCAATGTCATGGCACAGAAAAAGATTGTACAAACCGCAGGGCGCGACCAGTTGGGTGAGTTCGCCCCAAAATTTGCGGAACTCAACGATGATGTCCTTTTTGGTGAGGTGTGGAGCCGTACCGATAAACTCGGCTTGCGCGACCGCAGTCTGGTTACAATTACATCGCTCATCAGTCAGGGCATTACCGACAGCTCGCTGACATTTCATTTGCAGTCGGCAAAAAAGAATGGTATCACCCGTACGGAGATTGCGGAGATTATCACGCATATCGGGTTTTATGCAGGTTGGCCAAAGGCATGGGCGGCTTTTCGTCTTGCCAAGGATGTGTGGGCGGAAGATGCAAACGGAGAGGATGCTAAGGCAGCATTCCAGCGTGAGATGATTTTCCCGATAGGTGAACCGAATACGGCATACGCGCAGTATTTCATTGGCAACAGTTATCTTGCACCCGTTTCGAGAGAGCAGGTAAACATTTCCAATGTCACATTCGAGCCGCGTTGCCGCAACAACTGGCACATACACAGAGCTACAAAAGGCGGCGGCCAGATGCTTATCGGTGTAGCCGGACGAGGTTGGTATCAGGAAGAGGGTAAACCGGCGGTGGAGATTCTTCCCGGTACGGTTGTCCATATTCCTGCAGGCGTGAAGCATTGGCATGGTGCGGCATCCGACAGCTGGTTTGCACATCTTGCATTCGAGGTTTCCGGTGAGAACACCTCCAATGAGTGGCTGGAGCCGGTAACAGATGAACAATATGATAAACTAAAATAATTCCTATGTATAAATTACTATTTGCACTGCTGATGACAGTCGGAATGACTACGGCAATGTGCGCACAACAAAAACAGAAGATGAACAGTAAACATTCGAACAGCAAAATATTGGTCGCCTATTTCTCGGCAACCGGTACCACAGCCCGCGCAGCAGAAAAGCTGGTGGAAGCAGTGGGTGGGGACCTCTATCTGATAGCTCCCGCACAGTCCTATACAAGCGCAGACCTTGATTGGAACAATAAGCAGTCGCGTAGTTCGGTCGAAATGAACAATCCTAAGATGCGTCCGGCAATCAAAAGTAAAAAAGAAAATATCGGCACTTATGATGTGGTTTTTATCGGTTATCCTATCTGGTGGGACCTTGCTCCGCGAATTATCAACACATTCATAGAAAGTCATAGCCTGAAAGGCAAGACGGTAGTCCCATTTGCCACTTCGGGAGGCAGTTCGATTGGCAATAGCGCAACTGTATTGAAGAAAACCTACCCCGACTTGAACTGGAAGGAGGGACGTTTGCTCAATCGTACGGACGAGAAGGCTATTCGTGCGTGGCTCGATGTGATTGCTGTGAAATAGTTTTCGCTTTGAACACAGGAGTAGTTCTTTGAATTTCAGACTCAAATCCAAACCAATAGCCGCTTTGGCTGCTATCGTCGGTCGGAAGAAAGCAAAGTCTGAGGCTGTCTTTGTAGTGCCCGTATATGATTTCCCACTTTTCCGGTGGTATCTGATGTTTGGTTTTGGCTTTTTCTGCCGGGGCTTTTTTTAATGACATGCCGGCTTCTATCCATGCAATGCTGGCTTGCGTCTGATATTCTGGGCAGTTTTGTTTGCAGTATTCGTAAAGTATAAGTCCTCGTTTTTCCAAGCTCATAGGCTGGTCGATGAGATTTATCCGTATCAGGTATTCGAGGAACTTATGCAAGAATGTCTTGTCGTTCAATATTAGTTCCCGGGTTAGGGCTTGCCAGGCAGGTGTATTATAGAAGCCGTCTAAAAGGCGGGACAGTTGGCGGGCTGTTTGCAGCTCGCCAACACTGATTTCGTTTGTCTCTAAAACTTCGTAGGGCGGGAAAGGAGAGTAATGTATGCCAAGTGTTTCTGCCTGTCGGCGCATTTCCGTACCGGGAAGTAGCTTAAGCGATTCCAGCTGTATTTCTCCCGCATTATATCCGGCAAGGGTGTATACATCTTCAAAGATTTCATTGAGATGATAGAGTGGAAGTCCGGCAATGAGGTCGGCATGAGTCTCCATATTGGGGAGTGAACAGAGAAATTCCAATCCGGCCAACGCATCGGACAATTTACCCATGCGGTGGCTTTGTTTGAGAACGGGCTCACGCAAGCTCTGGATTCCTGCTTCAAGGTGAAGTAGCCCTTGAGGTAACCGCCTCAATTCTTCTTTTAATTCTTCGGAAAGAAGAGCCGGATGTATCTCTAAGTGAAAACGTATGTCGGGAAATTCTAAAAACAGTTGGAGCAGTTCTTTTGCCCGGCGTGCATTATAATTGAATGTACGGTCGAGTACGCGTACGTTTTTGATGCCATGTTCGTGGATGATTTGAAGTCGCCGGCGGATGCTGTCGATGGAGAGGGTACGTATGGGTTTCTCACCGCCGCTGACACAAAAAGCGCATGTATTGAAGCATCCGCGTGTGGTTTCAAGTTGTACGAACGGCTTGCTCCAATTGAAAAAACGGCTTTTTTCGGGTGGAATGAGTCCGGAGAAATTCAAAACCCGGGCTGTTCCGTTGTCTCTGTATTGCGCATCAGAATCCAGGAAGCACAGCCCGGAGATTGTATTCCACTGTTCCGGATGGTTCCAGCATGACAGCCACCGGGGAAAGGCTTCTTCTCCTTCTCCTCTGAATACGCAGTTCACAAAAGGATTTTTACGTAGAAAGAATTCATTGTCTCCGAGAAATTCCGGACCACCCAATATGAGGCAGGTTTCAGGGAGCAAGGCTTTTAGCCTTGATGTGATATGCAGTAATTGTTCGTGGTTGAAGAGCCAGGCCGTAGCGGCAAGAATGTCGGGCTTATGCCGGTAGGCTTCCTCTACAATAGTTCCTATGTTTTCATTGATTGTAGAGGATACGGAGGCCCACTCGATGGAAGTGTCGTCTGCTATCTGCGCGTGTAGTGCGGGGAGCGCCAGTGAGGAATGGGCATAAGAACTATTTAGGTCTATCCAGAGGATTTTCATATCTGATCAAGTTTGTCTTTGTAAAGAAAAAAATCCTTAATAATCTATTGACTATTAAGGATTTCTTTTGGGTGACTGAAGGGACTCGAACCCTCGACATTCAGAACCACAATCTGACGCTCTAACCAACTGAACTACAGTCACCATGTTGGTGCATTTCTTAAATGCGGTGCAAAGATAGGGATAAACTTTGATATTGCAAATATTTCGGTGAATATTTTCAAGAAAAAATAGCTATTTGCTATTCTCGCAAACTCCTGTATTGTGCTTGAACAGGAACTCTCGGGAGTTCTTTGTAAAGATATTCAGGCGGTTACGGGCTGCTTGTGGCAGTTGGTCAATGGGAGAGTAGGACGGATATAAAATGTAATTTTTTCCTCCGGTAAGAGTGGGACGGGCAGTCCATACTAAGGTGTATCCGCATTGTGCGACTCGGGAGAATGGAAAAGAAGGGATAAAAGAGTCGGGCAAGGGTGAATAACTTAATCTGCCTTGTAGCGGATGAATAGGAGAGGGCAGAGGGTATTTCTCCAGTTGCAGGGTGAAAATGAGTCCGCCGTCTGTATTTGCCGCGCTCATATTGGAAATGAAGTTTCCTAAGGAATAAACGACGGCGTGTTGCTGATTGCCGTCCTCGCGCAATTCCATAGGTTGGATTACGTGCGGATGTGAGCCGATGATATGGGTTACGCCCTGTTCCAATAGCCAGTCGGCAAGTTCGCGTTGCTCCCGGTTGGGGAGTGATTGGTATTCTTCTCCCCAGTGCATGCAGGCTATAATGGCATCCGGACGTACGGCCTGGGCACTGTGGATATCCTTTAATATTGTTTCTTTATTGATGTAATTGACTATATTGGGCGGAGTGGCCTTTATTCCGTTAGTGCCGTAGGTGTAGTTGAGTATGGCTATGCAGAAACCTTTTTTCCGGATAAAAAGAGGATAGCGCTGTGTGCGTTCGGCTACATTCCGGTAAGTGCCTGCATAGGGAATGGCGAGGGAGTCTATTTGAGCAATAGTTCGTTCCAGCCCTTTCTTGCCGCGATCCAGACAATGATTGTTCGCTGTGAGCAGAACATCAAATCCGGCATCCTTAATAGCTTGCAGATATTCGTCGGGTGCACTGAAAGTAGGGTAACCCCGATAGGGCTTTCCGCCGAGAGTCACCTCAAGGTTGCCGATTGCAATATCGGCATGGGAGATTTGTTCCTTTACGAGAGCAAAGCAAGAAGAATAATCGTATTTTCCGTCGGGGGTACGGGCAGCGTCTATTTGTGCCTGGTGTTGCATCAAATCTCCTACAAATAATAGCGTAATCCTTTTTTGTGCAGAAAGGACTACGCTATACAGTAGAAAGATAGAGGCAATGAGCGCTTTCATTACCTTTGTCTATTGGTAAATAGCTTTTTTCCCGGCTAACAGGGTGTTTTTCATTAAAGAAACAATTGTCATCGGTCCCACGCCACCGGGCACAGGAGTGATGAATGAACACTTTGGAGCAACCTCGTCGAACTTAACGTCACCGGTCAGTTTGAAACCGGATTTTTTGGTTGCGTCCGGTACGCGGGTGGTACCTACGTCTATGACAACCGCACCCTCTTTTACCATTTCTGCTTTAACAAAGTTGGGCTGTCCCAAAGCTGCGATGATAATGTCCGCCTCTTGGCACTCTTTTACCAAATCCTTGCTGCGGCTGTGGCAAACGGTTACTGTGGCATCGCCCGGATTGGCTTTTTGCATCATAAGAGCAGCCATGGGCTTACCTACGATGTTACTGCGTCCTAATACTACACATTTTTTTCCGGAAGTTTCTATTTTATATCTTTTCAGTAATTCGAGAATACCGTTAGGGGTTGCGGAAACATAACAGGGCAGCCCTATGGACATGCGTCCTACATTGATAGGGTGGAAACCGTCCACGTCTTTACGGTAGTCAATGGTTTCAATCACTTTTTGTTCCGAGATATGTTTCGGCAAGGGTAATTGCACGATAAAGCCGTCTATGTCTGCATCTTCATTTAATTCGCGCACTTTCGCCAGCAGCTCTTCTTCCGTTACATCGGCTTCATAACGAATAAGCGAGGATTTGAATCCGCATACTTCGCAGGCTTTTACTTTGGCTGCAACATAGGTTTCGCTGCCACCATCATGCCCCACAAGGATAGCTGCCAGATGCGGACGCTTTCCGCCGCGCGCCACTATTTCAGCTACTTCCGCTGCAATTTCCTGCTTTACTTGTTCGGAAATTGCTTTTCCGTCAATCAGTGTCATATTCAATATTATTGTATTAGTTATTATTTATACAGCATTATCCGCAAAAGTAGAGTAAATAACCGAATAAAGCAAAAATCCCGCTAACTTCATTCAATATATGAAATTAGCGGGATTGATATGCAGCGGGGTATTTACCTTCTTATCTTTTCAGTTTCGGCATCATTTTACCCATTTTACTGCCGGTCACCATTTTCATCATCTTACGGGTTTGATCGAACTGTTTCAGCAGTCGGTTCACTTCTTGAATGTTTGTACCGCTACCTTTGGCAATACGCTGGCGGCGAGAACCGTTCAGAATAGCCGGGTTGCTGCGTTCTTCCGGAGTCATGGAGTAGATAATCGCTTCGATGCTCTTGAAGGCATTGTCGTCAATGTCAATATCTTTAATGGCTTTTCCAACACCCGGTATCATGGAAGCGAGTTCTTTCAGGTTACCCATTTTCTTGATTTGGGCAATTTGGTTCAGGAAGTCGTTGAAGTCGAACTGGTTCTTTGCAATTTTCTTTTGCAGACGTTTGGCTTCTTCTTCATCGTATTGTTCTTGTGCACGCTCTACCAGTGATACGATATCACCCATGCCGAGAATACGGTCGGCCATACGGGCAGGGTGGAATTGGTCGATAGCATCCAACTTTTCACCGGTACCGACAAATTTGATAGGCTTGTTTACTACGGAACGGATGGAAAGGGCGGCACCACCGCGGGTATCACCGTCTAGCTTAGTCAATACTACACCGTTGAAGTCCAAGCGGTCATTGAATTCTTTTGCGGTATTTACAGCATCTTGTCCGGTCATAGAGTCTACCACAAACAAGATTTCGTTGGGATTGATAGCGGCTTTTATCGCAGCAATCTCGTTCATCATTTCTTCGTCTACGGCCAGACGACCGGCTGTATCGACAATTACGAGGTCGTATCCTTTGGCTTTAGCTTCCTGTATGGCGTTCTGGGCAATGGCTACCGGATTCTTGCTGTCCGGTTCGGAGTACATAGGTACTTCAATCTGTTCGGCCAGCACGCGTAACTGCTCGATAGCAGCGGGACGGTAAACGTCACAAGCTACCAACAAAGGCTTCCGGTTCTTTTTGGTTTTCAACATTCGTGCCAATTTTCCGGAGAAAGTTGTCTTACCGGAACCTTGCAGACCGGACATCAGAATAACGGCCGGTTTGGAGTCAATGTTGATTTCCGCAGTTTCGCCCCCCATGAGCTGGGTTAACTCATCGTGTACGATTTTTACCATTAATTGGCTGGGCTTTACCGCTGTCAGCACGTTTTGTCCCAAAGCCTTTTCTTTAACGGTATCGGTGAAATTTTTAGCTACTTTATAGTTTACGTCGGCATCCAGAAGTGCTTTACGCACGTCTTTCAGCGTCTCTGCCACATTGATTTCGGTGATTTTACCTTCACCCTTCAAAATTTTAAACGACCTCTCAAGTCTCTCGCTTAAATT
>ERZ779852.2847-NODE-2847-length-13410-cov-3.770273_pt1 | contig 13410 bp, 12 predicted proteins | sample MGYA00511559_ERZ779852 | MGnify/ENA primary metagenome ERZ779852 (study PRJEB29588, sample SAMEA2157977) | human gut metagenome | biome: human gut; feature: human-associated habitat; material: faeces | place: Denmark | collected 2008/2010 ...
AATATATAAAAATATATATTCCCTGCAAGATTTTGTCGCTTTATGTATATAACAATAATAGAGACACATAAACAGTGCTATCCATACAGAAAGTGAGGTGATTTAGTGAATAGTGGTTCAGAAGAAACAGTTACACCAAAGAAAGTTGTAGGAAGACCGAAAGGAAAGAAGGAGCGTAAAGCATTGTATTTATCCTTAGAGGTAGATACACATGAACGTTTGGAGAAGTTAGCCAAAAACAACCATATGACAAAAGCGGCAGTGGTTAATTATCTTATCTGGCATTGCGGTCTGGTGCCGTCAGAGATACAAGAAGGAGATGTCAGAGTTGAGTGAGAGTTATCTGTTAAATGAACTTGAAAAGCAGAATAAGCCATACATACCCTCGGTTCCACGAACAATAGAAGACGACAAAGCCTTAACATGGAATGCCAAGCTGTTTGAGAGTACAAAGCGTACTCATTGTTCTGCGGAACGTTTTGAGAAGATTTTCTCTGAAACAATGACGTACATCACAACAACAGAACATCACATGTATATGGATATCCAGAGAGGAAACACCACAGAGCGTGAATTTATCACATGGTTGCGCAGTTATTTCAACCGTACTTATCCGGAAATGCGTAATGACAATGATTTTAATATCATGTATGAGCGCCTGCATACGGCGGTATTTCAGTATTATGTCTTGCAGCCGTTAATCGACCATGAAGATACCTCGGATATCAAGGTATGTGCACCGGATGATATCCGTGTCCGTGTAAAAGGTAAAGCCTACAGGAGCAGCAGTACGTTTATCAACGAAATGGATTTATTCCAGTTTATTGAAGGACTGGCCCTGCGCAACGGTTTGGATTTCTCCCACCCGGAGATTACATTTACCGATACCCATGACAAGCATTATCTTTTACGTTTTCTGATATCAGCTCCGGCGGTCAATGCAGTCAATTATCCATACCTGCATATCCGAAAGGTTCCAAGAGACAAGCCGGATTTCAAGAAGCTTGTAGAAGATGAGATGCTTACTCCGATGGTCGTTGAATATATCAAAGACCGTATCAAAACAAGTAAGGGTATTGTAATCTGCGGTCAGCCGGGATGTGTGGACAAAGACACAGAGTTCTTTAATGGTAAGGAATGGAAGTCCATTGCAGACTACCATGACGGGGAACAGGTATTACAGTTTGATATCACTACTGGGGAAGCAGATTTGGTATATCCGATACGCTATATCAAGGAACCTTGTGATAAGATGTACCACTTTGAAACGAAGTATGGCATTGACCAGACATTATCCCCGGAACATAGGGTGATTTACTACAAACAGAAAAAGAAGTTTGGCAGAAAGTATTGGTCCGATGAAGCATACGAAATGACAGCGGAACAGCTTATGAATGAGCAGAATACTGGAAAATTCAACGGCGGTTTTAAGACAGATTTCTATTATGACGGGCCGGGGCTTGATTTATCGGATATTGAACTGCGAATCATGCTTGCAGTTATCTGCGATGGCAGTTTTACAGGAAAAGGCAGACATTGCAGGATTCATCTTAAGAAACAGCGTAAGATTGATGAAATGCAGCTGCTCCTCGATGAATGGAAAAAACCATACAGACGGACTGCCTGTGCAAATGGTTATACGGATTTTATCTTTGACGCTCCGAGACGGGAAAAGGTCTTTTCCTTTGACTGGTATCGATGTTCACAGGAACAGCTAAAGACCATATGTGCAAATGTTCTGCAATGGGACGGGCATCAAGATGAAATTGGACGTAAACAATTCACATCAACCAGTAAAGCATCTGCAGATTTTATCCAGTTTGCATTTTCTGCCTGCGGGTACAGGGCTACCATTTACAAGGATGAAAGAAAAGGACAGCCTTATCATACATCAGAAAAAAAGTATGAGAGAAAATCGAATACTTACAACGTCATTATTTGTAATAAGAATATTGTCGCAATGAAATGGCATAATGACGGCAGAGACAACAATACGGTGCTTGAAACGGTTATTCCGGAAGACGGTTATAAGTATTGCTTTACCGTTCCAACACATGCCTTGGTGTTACGAAGAAATAATAAAATCTTCATTACCGGAAACTGTGGAAAAACAACCTTCTTAAATGCCTGTCTGGAAGTGATTCCAAAGACAAGAGAAACCCTTGTCATACAGGAAAACGATGAGTTACATACCAAGCAGTCCGGTTTCATGTTCAAACATGTAACACATGGCTTTCATGGAGAACCGGTCATTACACTTGAAGAACTCGGTAAAATGGCTTTGGTAGAAGGTTGTAACGAGTTCATTATCGGTGAGGTAAAAGGTGGAGAGATGCGTTATGCAGCGACACTGATGCGCTCCGGCGGTTACTGTGTATATACGACACATTCCTTAGCCGCAAGAGAAACCCTGCCAAGATGTGCCGACCTTGTAAAACAGGGCAGTGATTACAGTTATGAGGATGCCTGCAAGATGCTCAAGAATGTAGAGACAATCATCTATATGGAAGATTATCAGGTACAGGAAATCCTTGAAGTAAAAGGGTATGACGTAGAGAAACATGATTTTATCTATGTCCCGATATACAAAAACCCGAACCCACGGTATGCAACACATACTGTGAAAAACGCAACACCTGTGGAAAAACCGGGTAGCGTAAAAAAAGAAAAGGGGGACGGAATGTTTGATGCATCCGATATCCCTGATTTTTCAGCCGCTTTTACTGCTTAATGCAGATAAAAAGTATTACGGGGTAGTTCCCGTGGCATATATGCCAAAACAGTCAGGACACACATGCCTGACAGTTCTACAGAAAGAAATCATATGAAATTAGCAATGATTCATTCACTTCCAACTGCAGTAAGAAATATATACTACAGTCTCGTCCTTCGCACAGCCAGTGCAGCAAACCCATTTGGAAGCAACAGCAACGTAAAAGTTGATAACAAGCTTGGTGGCTTACAGACAATTGTTAATGTATTAACTGGTGGTATTGCAGCAGTCGGCATTATCTTCATCATCTTAGGTGGTGTTGCTATTGCAACCGGTATCAAATCCGGTGAGCAGTCACCAGAGTCCTTAACCAATGCAATTAAAAACATTGTTGTCGGAGCACTTCTTGCTGCTATCGGCTGGTTAGTAAATCAGTTTGTTTAATAAGAAAATTACGCAGTGTATATCGCGCTGATGCGCGGCACTGCGTAAAAACGTAACTGCGTTACAAAACAAAAAACGCACAACAAGTTGTGCAAAACGTACCCTGCGGGTACAAAAATGATAGAACAAACTGACGAAAGGAGCATGTATGAAGAATGCGATTATTAATGCAATTATCGATTCGTTAAAAAATATGCAGGGTGCTTCGATAGATGGAATTGGAAATGCAGCAGACAATCTTGTTTCTTGGACAAAGAATGCGTGCAGCAGCAGTATTTTCTCCGGCCTTCAAGCACTTGCTACATCACTGCTTGTCTGTTATTTCCTTATTTATCTTGCCAATGACACGATGCGTAATAAAAACGACGCAGACAATATTTTAAAGACCATTGCCCTGTGTTTTTTATATGGCATGATACTGATAAATCTGGATACTTTGGTTCCGGCTCTTGCGAGTGTTGCAAAGTCTTTTGTTGATATTATTACAAGCGGTGCGCAGGGGCTTATTTCTTCCCTTACCGGTAACAGTCCGACACAGAATGCATTTAATCCGGAAGATATGAAAGACAGTTTAAAAGATAAGAACCTTATCCTGCTAATCTTTGATTTGCTGCTGTACAACTTAATCGGTGGATTAGCCACAATGATTGTAAGTATTATTGCTAAGGTAGCAATTTACACAGTTGAACTGGAACTGCTCGTCCGTGCTATGATGTTTCCAATTGGTGTTGCAAGTCTTCCTTCGGATGGCTGGCAGGGAGCAGGCGGACGTTATATCCGTGGATTCTTCGGATGTTTTCTGCAGATAGGCGTTATAGCTGTATGCTTGCAAATGTATCAGCTTCTTATGGGAGAATCCATGGGAGCAAACAGTGCCAATACCCTGCTTGTTACAATCCTTGCAGCAGGTTTCGCATGTGCAGGCATGTGTATGAAAGCATCCTCGATTGCAAAAGAAGTGGCAGGCGCATGATAACTGAAAGTTATCATGCAGGAGAAGGACGCATCTTCGATGCAGAACGAACGATACGGATGTATCGTTCAGAACTCGCGCAAAAACAGCGCGAAGGAAATGATAGAAATAGAAAGAGAGATAAATATGGCAGAAGCAAAACCGTTAACAGAAAAGAGCAATTCGCTTACAGATACTGTGATTACTTGGTATAAAAGACAGATTCGTGCGGATTATGCGATGCACAGTCTGTATGACCAGTTATGCGCAGCGCGACGAGCGTAGGTGCAAATATCGCAGAAGCAAAGTTCGCTCAAAGTAATGCTGACTATAAGAGCAAGATGAATATTGCTTTGAAAGAAGCAAGCGAATCACGTTACTGGATTCAGCATCTGACGACTGCGGGATGTATTGATAACGGCCTAAGTAATCTTTTATTAGAATTATTAAATAACATTATCAACATATTGTCGTCAATAGTAAACAAATAAGGAAGAAGAGACTTTCCTCCTTCATTCCGAAGGAATGAGTTCTGTGAAGCGAAGCTTCACGTTCTCTGCGTAGCAGGTCCTGTTCCGCAGGAACGTCCTCTTTTTCCTTTTATAGAAAGGAAAAAGCAATGGTTATTCAACAGCATAAAGATATTGATGCAACCGAAGCAAAAGTCATGTACGGCTTATCCCTTAAGAAAATGGCATGTCTGGCAATTGCAGGTGGTATGTCGCTTGTATGTTTTTTCATGTTCCATCTACCGATTTTAGTATGTGGCATTGTAGGCGGTGTCATTCTGTTTCTTGGTACTTATAAAAAACAGAACATGTCTGCACCAGTTATCCTGATTCGTGTATTTCAGACTATGGTGGCCCGTCCTACTTATTGCAGAGAGAAAATTGCAAGTGCACATACCATGACAGTAAAACAACAGGAAAAAGCAGCGGTTGCATGGAACAGGGAATTATTAAGACAAAAGAAACGTCATCCGAAAATGGTGGTGATTAAGACGGTACGCTGTACCAGAAATAAAAAATCACGGAAATAATGTCCGTATCACTGCCGGGGGTTAGTACCCGGACAGTACAAGTAAAGGAAAACTCTATGAGTTTTTTAGATTCTATTAGCAAAAGTATTGCAGGGGCTGTAGCTCCAAGTGTAACGAATACAGAAAACACCTCTTCCAAGAATACAAAGAAGAAACCAAAGACAAAGAAAGATACTATTGCATCGATTATGCAGTATGATGAAGCGTATTACAATGGCATGATTCGCAAAGGAAGAGAATATTCGGTTGTTTATGAAATGCCAAATGTGACTTTCCGCGGAATTTCCGAGGAAAAACAGAAAGAAGTCATGGAGCATTTCGTTGAAATTTTAAACAGCTTTGACAGTTATTTGAAGAATACCCTTGTCATTGCTAATATCCGTGAAAACGGAGATGTTGGCCGCGAGGTCCGTTACCCGACAGATAATTACACGGAATATGCAGTCGAACTTAACAACATGTTCAAACAGCAGCTTTCTACACATAATACGGTAACAACCTATCGTCTTCTGGTTATCCGTGGTACTTTCGATAATCCGGTAGACGCAGATAATCAGTTTTCGATTATCACAAACAACTTGGATGAGCTTTTCGTACAGGCATGGCAGGGACGAGGTAAGATGCTTTCCATTGGCAAGAGACTGCATCTGATTGCATCTATCTTAAAGAAGGATTATTACAATCCATACCTTATTTACGATAAGGAAACGGATGATTATACGGTAGATGATGAATTATTGAAGCGTCGTAAATGTACGGTAGACGACATCATTTTCCCGCAGTACTTGAAGTTCGATATCAAAGATTTTGCTATCGATGACAGAGTTGCAAGAAGTTATTTCCTTGCAAATATCGGTAACAGCATTTCTACAGATTTCCTGTTCTCCATTTACAATATGGACGCAGAAATGGTCGTTGCGATTGACTTAAACGGTATGGAAAGTTCCGAAGCATTAAAGAAATTAGATACCAAGTATTCTCACATCCTTGCAGAAGTGGATGATAAGGACGGTTTCCAGACTTTGGAACAGGTATCTGAGCAGGAATCCATCCTTGATATGCAGGATAAGATATTAAACCATGATGAGAAAAGTTACAATGCATCCATTGTTCTGACAATGTTTGCAGAGAACAAGAAGGAATTGGATGAACTGCAGCGTCAGGTATATTCCAAAGCAAGACGGCATCGCTGTGGCTTTGAACCACTCTTTGCCTCACAGCGTTATGGTTTTATGAGCTGTTGTTTAATGGGCTTTTATTCCATTGAGTTTAAGCGTTTCTTTGATGCACATTCGCTTGGAGCATTTATCCCGTTTGATGTACCGGAATACTTCGACGGAGACGGTATCTATTATGGACTGCATAAAATCAATCATCTGCCTATTTTTTATGACAGAAATAAGAACGATAACTACAATGCTTTGGTACTTGGTCGAAGCGGCTCCGGTAAATCGTTCTTCGTAAAGCGTGAAATCCTGCTTACCCGAATCCGTTATCCGAAAGACCATATTTATATCATCGACCCGGACGGAGAATATACATTCATTACGGAACAGCTTGGCGGAGAAGTCGTAGACCTTACTGCAGGTAACGGCATTTACCTTAACCCTATGGATTTGGATATCGGTGCTACGGATGAAGAGACCAACCCAATTGTTATGAAATCCGGACTGGTTGCATCACTGATTGAAACAATGATGGGTGGCGGTATTACCTTAAATTCCAAGTCAAAGTCGATTATCGACCGCTGTGTAAGACAGGTATATCAGCCATACTTAAATCATTTAGCAACCCTGCCACCGGATATCAATGGAAATCGTCCAACAATTGACCGTAATGCCTGCCCTACATTACAGGATGTCTATGATAAGCTGACGCAGCAGAACGAGCCGGAAGCGCAGGAGATGGCAGTATCCATTGAATCGTTTGTTACTGGTTCCTTTGATACATTTGCGAGACGTACCAATGTCAATACATCAAACAACTTCATCTGCTTTAATATCAAAGGCTTAAGTGAAGGACAGAATATGATGGATTTAGGACTTCGTGTATGTTTATCCGAATTATGGAACCGTATGACAGCGAATGGACCGCGCGGCATCTGGACACGTATGTTCATCGATGAGTTCCATAACCTCTTGGCAACACCGCTTTCTGCTGATTTCTGTAAGAAGCTGTGGAAGCAGGCAAGAAAATGGATGGGTGCTCCGACTGGTATCACACAGAATACCGAGGACCTTTTGACAAGTCCTGCAGCCCGTGCAATCATCAACAACACGGCACTGGTTATCCTGTTAAAACAGGCAGAAATGGACCAGGAAGTACTGGCCCAGATTTTGCATCTGGATAAGACAGACCTTAAGTATGTCAATAATGTAAAGCCGGGCAGCGGACTTATCGTAACAGATTCGCTTGTTATTCCGTTCTATGATGAGTTCCCGAATAATACCAAGTGCTTTAAACTTCTTGATACCTCACCGAATGATGAGACTGCCGAGGAAGAATAAATCTTCTCAGCAGAGAAGATGAAGAAGAAGGAAGAGAAAAAGAAAAAATCCTTTTCTCTTTCCTTTTTCTATAAAGGAAAAGAACTATGGATAATAATAATTTTACTCCGGATTATGTTGGAAATATTGTAGAAAGTACGATAAATAACCATAAAACAGAAGAAAAAACAGCAACTGACCTTGCAGTGCAGCAGAAAAATACCGAACTTCGCAATGTACAGGAGACAATGGCCAGAAATACCACTTATACCCCTATGCAGTCAACCATGGCCCCGGAAGTGCTAAACCCGCAGATGCAGCTTACACCCGGACAGGGAAAGAAGATAAATGCAACGGTTACGCAGGCAGTTATCCAAGGTACACAGCAGGCTGCAAACAGCAATCAGGAAGAATATGGTACAGTTGCAAGGTCCGCTTTAAAAGAAAAGGCGCAGGATGTTATGCTTGCAACCAGTCTTGGTGTAAATGCATCCGTATTTTCTACATATGAACAGCATAAGGACACAGCTTTAGCCTATACGTTCAATAAAGGTGCAATGGCATCCAATGAAGCAAGAGGACAGCAGCTTTACCAGACTTTAAATGGAATCAACCCGAATCAGCGTTATGCCAAAGACTACAGTTTTGAGAGTTTTAAACAGCAGGCCGGACATATTTATACGGAAACTTTACGTGGAGCAGACGGTAAACTGCATGTGACCAGAGACAATCCTGCAGGCGGATATATGGCAAAGTCTACAGGAATTGACCTTGGAAAAGAATTAAAAGATTTAACAGGAACAGATGATACATTAACCAGTAGGGTAACGACAGTCAATGACTTGGTTACGGATATCGGAACTTTCTATGAACAGGATAAAAAACTGAATAATGCAGTAGAAGTCCTTACTGGAAATGCAGTAGCAGGCAATACAACAACTAAGAGTTGGGAGACCATTGTAAACGGAAACTTTGCAGCGTTGGACAGCAAGTTTAATTTCAGTGACCGCTATAATAAAATGTTAGATAATACCATGTTTGAAAAAGGCGTGGATAAGTATGTAAATGACCCTCATATCCGTGGATTCCATGGAACAAAGGAAGAGGTAAAAAAAATAAAAGAAGCTGTGGATGCATCCGGTAACCACCTGTTCTCCGATGAAGAAATTGCTGCTTTGGACGAATGTGTGGATGCCTGTGGTTACGGTATGGACACTGCAATCAGTACATCCATGCTGAACAGTTCCATGATAGCAAGACGGAAACTTGCAAAAAACTCTTTGGATGAGACACAGCTTGCAGGCTACCGCACGATTACGCAGGCCGCACATGTCTGCGGAACAGCAAAAGCGGTAACCGATACCGTATCAGATTTTAAAAGAGAAATATCTGCAAACTTCGCAGAAAAGAAAACGAATCAGCTTGTACAGGCTGTTGCTGAGAAAAATACGACAGCAGGGAAACTGGAAAAAGCAAAGGAACGCCTCGCGAAGAAAAAAGAACAGCTCGGAATTACATCCAACGAAGAACTGCTTGGCAAGATGCGTGCAAGACGTGATAATGCACAGGAAATAAGACAACGCCGCCGGGATATCCGGCGTGCAACGACCGGTATGGAGCGCACACAGGCAAAGCTTGTAGTTGCACAGTTAAAACAGCAGGAAATGTTACTGAAAAAAGGAAAAAGCTCTACCCGGCTAAACCGGCGTACTGAACAGCTGCAGAAGCGTCTGCAGAGACAGCAGGCATTACATGCTGCGGTAAAAAAACACGCACCGCATCTTGTGGGAGCGGCCGGTAAAATCCAAGGGTCTGCACCGATGCGTTTATTAGGTGCGATTCATAATAAAATATCCGTTATAAAAGCAAAACTGCAGAAGAAAATATTAAAATATATCATTGTCCCGGCAGCAGGTGGACTGCTTTTAATCGTCGTATGCTGTGGGGTGATAGCAGTTATTGCAGGCACTTTTCTAATGTTCATGGAATTTAATGGAAACGATGACCGTGAAGGAAAGGAAGCCAATGACCTGCAGATTATCAATGAAGGCATGAGCGATTACGAGAGTGAACAGCTGTTAAGTTTAAAAAATAATATTGAATCGGTTGTCAAAGATAATTATCCAAAACGCTGGAAAGTTGATGGTCATAAGAATGCATGGTTTTCTGGCAGCGTTGCAGTAAGTAAGAACCGTATCAAGTATAATGGAAAGTATTATAAGATACTTGGCCGCTATGATGCTCCAAACGGAAATAAAGTACCGGGTGGTAATTATGTAAAGATTGACACAGACCCGACAGATGATGAAAATGGTGAAGTTTACATCGATGTATCAGACGGCAGTGCATCAGGTGGAAGCGATGGAACGGTAGATGTTACACCGGACTACGAAGTTGTTGATGAGTTCGGCGATTCTGCATCTATCTGCAACTGTATGCAGCTTGTGTCTTTATACCGTTATTATTACCTCTTCATGGATGAAACAGGAGAGAGTGATGCAGACAATTACTGGATAAATGATTTTAAGACAGGCCGAATGACGGATGCATGGAATGCCACCCACAGGATTGCAAAGAATGCAGACGGTAAAATGGGAAAATGGACCGATACCTTAAAGTATAAAGCATTAAAGGATAGCATTGTCGGAGATTTATCGGGCAGCCTTGTTTACCACAGCAGTTTAAGTAACTGTGATAATGCAGGAAGCTATTCCTATAAAGCTTTGGATGAACAAGGAAATGAGTATACAGTAACCGTTACCTGTTGTATGGGACATGTAAAAGCATCCGCCAATATACAGGTAGATTCGAAGCTTGAAACTATCATTGATAATAAATCATTGAAAACAGCAGACGGTACAGCGATTGCTTTTGATGATGATACGCTTGATACCCTTACGGATTATCTGGGAACCTATGATGACTATTATCAGGATGGATATGAAATGTATGCGGACTGGGAAGTATACTTCGGTTGTGCCAAGGATATGTTCACGGATGCGGATATTGCTGATTTACTCGAAAAGATAGAAAAATACAATGGCACATTAAGTGATGCACAAAAAGCGGTTATTACCACTGCACTGACTGGATGCGGCAAGTTCTCGTATTCTATGGCAAGCCATACAAACTGCAGGAAGGGTGTACGTGGTGGAGCAACGGACTGTTCCGGTTTCGTGTCATGGGTACATAATAACTGTGGGTTATACAACAACGAGAATATCTGTAACACCACAACTGCATGGTCACTGGCTCCCGGACATAAATCAAATAATCCAAGCAAATTAAAACCGGGAGATATTGTTATCAAAGGAGAAGCAGGTGCAGCATCTGCATCCGAAGGTAACAGCAACCACGTTATCATTTATCTGGGAAAGATAAAGAATGAGAAAACCGGTGCCAAGGAAGACTGGATTGCAGAATGTGGCGGTACTGCAGGTGGCAGCGGTGCTCATGCAGCAACCAAGTTTAAATCTTATAAGACATGGGTTCCGTTAGGCTCGTCTGACACTTGGTAATTGTCATATTAAAAAAAGAGGATAATCCATTATGGAAAATCCTCTTTTTTAATATTAGCAAACATCCTTTTCCTTAATGCTTTGTATTAAGAAAAGATGTCGTAACCGTTAACTTCGCTCCATTTACGAGTAACTTTGCGTGCATAATACTCACTGTACTGTTCTTTGTTCTTTTCATATACGTGCAGGATTTCTTCTTTCACAAAACTGGTATGTATATCATCGTTATTGAATAATCTGTCACCCCAATTTTCCTCTTCATTATCCAAAGATGCCTGCCCGAATGTCTTGTCTTTTTCCCGGCAGAAACGCTTGTACACGGTTTTTAAACGGTTGGTAAAGAAAACAGTGCCAAGGTATGCTCCGTCACCGTAATATGGTTCATAATCGGTTAAGTGGAAATAAAAATCGATTTGTACTTCCTGTTTAAAATCCTCTCTCCATGTGCCGTATTCCGGTAGGGATGTGATGTAACGGTTGATAAGCGGGGTAAGGAGAGGAATGAGATATTTGTCAAAAAGATTATCCTCTCCGGATAAGATGCGTTCTTTTAAAGTAATCCAGACAGCAAGCTGTGTGTTAAAACCTTCGCTGCCATTTGTTTTTAAGTTACGGTAAGCTTTTACAAAATCCTCAGTTGATAATGTAAATAAATCTTTGATATCTGCCATAATGTACCACCTTCCTGTGCTTTGATTGATAGGTAACTGCCAAAGCAAGAAGGCGGTTTATTATGATGAATAGCCAATAAGTTACATGTTTCGCTGACTGTACACTAATTTGGTAATAACACCGACGTTTCCTGTTTTGACATTTAAAAAGAGTTGTAATTAATATGGAAACGTCTTTTTCACAACAAATTTGTCATGGATTCTCTTTATCCTATTGTAAAAATTACACCTTAAAGGGTGTAAAAAGCGAAAAAAGGATAAAAAAATAGCACGGCAATTTGGACTGTTTTTTAAAGGTATAAAAACGTCCCCGTACTTATATTTTAACACCTTATTGAGTGAAAGTAAAGATAAAAATATACTTTTAAGGTTGATAATATACCTTAAAAAGTATATAATATATATAGCGACAAAGAATATATAGTCTACCGGCGATACTAAGTATCGCGCATTATCCAATGAAAGCAGTACGAATTGTATTGCCGAGGAAAGAAAGGAAAATATTATGAGAGCAAACAGAAAACAGTTTACTATCCATGATGGTAAGGTTACCGACATTCTTAAGAGTTCGTCTGGACAGGTGCAGGTCGAGATTGAGAATGCTTATTATGATGGAAAACAGAAGAAAGAGATTAAGGAGCCGGTAACGCTGCGTGTGGATAATCCGGCACAGGTAGAAGGCTTGGAGAAAGGCACAAAGGTTGCTGTGTTCCGTGATGCTGCAGGCCATTCCAACCTTGTAAGAGAGGGTGAGTGGAAGTCAGGCGGAGCAGTTATGGTAACATCCAAGTCACATCCGGACAGACAGTATGACAATGGTGTAACCGTTATCATGGGTAAAGTTACATCTGCTGCAAAGCGTGTCAGCAAAGAGAAGGGAATTCCATATTTCTCCATGAATATTGTAACCGCAGACCATGTGCAGCATCATATCAGCGTATTTAACCATGACGATGATTACAACCGCAATAACATCGAGGATGCCATGAAACGTGTACAGCCGTTCCTTGCGAATGATGAGCATGAGTTTACCCCATTTACCGGTACTTTTGTTACAGGAAATGCCAGAAGTGAGGGAGAACATGAGTTTAACGGACAGACTTACACAGACCGCAATTACGTAGGGCTTCTGGCTTGTGGCGGTTACAATGAGCTGACCAAAGTAGAACAGCGTTCTTATGACAATGACAAGCAGCAGGATGCTCCGGCTAAGGATACTCCTGCACAGGAAGCACCACAGACATCACAGGACATGAACGCGTCTTTAGATGCCCCTGCTGATGCGGACGGATTTTCCAAACTGGAAGACATGGAGATGGATGAGGAAATGCCATTTTCATAAATCGTAAGCTGATTACTTGGAGAAATTTATGAGTGTATTAAAAAATGTATGCACGATTCTGCTGTTTATCGGATTTGTGGTATGTACCAGTATCTATGAATACCGGAAGTACAAGCGTAAACGTGAAAAAAGAATGGAAGCAGAATATAAAGAATAACTGAATAATCAAAAAAGAGGAATGGATAATGTCTGTTCCTCTTTTTTTATGTGTTAGGCTATGTTACTATATATAATAGTTTTTATAT
>ERZ779852.2848-NODE-2848-length-13406-cov-2.851996_pt1 | contig 13406 bp, 15 predicted proteins | sample MGYA00511559_ERZ779852 | MGnify/ENA primary metagenome ERZ779852 (study PRJEB29588, sample SAMEA2157977) | human gut metagenome | biome: human gut; feature: human-associated habitat; material: faeces | place: Denmark | collected 2008/2010 ...
CCGAGAACGGCCGATGCCACTGCGATTACAATTTTAAGGAGTTTGTCCCACCAAGTTGATTTTACTGCCATGTGATTTGAATTTTTGAGTTTTGAGTTTTGAATTATTCAGAGAGTGCATCCGAATAATGATCAGGACACACTCCCCTTCATCAGAAAGAGCAAACGGAGAACGGTTTATCCGAGAGGATCGTTTTCCTCACCGTCGCCGGGGTTCTCGCTGCCACTGCCGCCGGAAGAGCTGCCGTCGGCAGGCTTGTCCAGTGCAAAGGCCACATTGGCCGGGCTTCGGGTGGCGGCGGTGCTGCCGTTCACCAGCTTCAGTTCCTTGTCGGGGACAAAGCGTATGTTCACTTTGGAGATATTCCTGACGGTGCAATCCTCCGACTTTTCCACGCCGGGGCAGCGGAAAGTCATGTGAAGCGTGCCGAGCAGGTTCAGCTTCACCTTGTCGCCGTTGGCAAGGTTGGTCTGTATTTCCTCCACAAGGGCTTCGATGACGTGCTTCACGTCGCCTTTTGTCATGGCGCAATTCTTTTGGATATTGGCGGCGAGGACATCGACGTCCACCGTACCGCAGGTTTTGGGCTTCTGACGGAGATAATACAACTGGGGCGAGTTCTTGTCGCTCACGATTTTACGGCGTTTGAAACGCTCTACAAGTACATCCATAAAATAAAAAGTTAAGGTTTAAGTTCAATAAAAATCGCTCCCTGCCTGAAGCAGAGTTTGAAAGAAACATCTCAAAATCGTAAAGATATATCTTAAAAGAAAAAGTTCGGCCGGAACTATCGTAAACAAAGTGGGTAAGAGGAGGGATAAGGCGCTCTATAATCAATGATTATTCCTTTTCTTAAGCACATTACAAAGATACAAAATCAGCGAGGCAAAGTCAAGTATTTCGTCGTTTATTTTCAAAAAAAGGGTGATAAATATCAGGTATTAATTATTAATGCGAATCAGTAGTTGAATGACAGATACTATCGAGTAGCAAGATTAATATTTACTTCGCGTTTCGCATCATCCATTCCGTCGGCGGCACATACTCCCCTATTTTGGTCATGGCGGGATTGTGCCCGAAGTACACATCGCCGGTTTCGCCGTTGCGGTGTTTGGCAAGAATCACCATGCCCAGTCCTTCGGAGGGGAATTTGCTCCGGCGCTCGGAGGTCAGTCCGTAGAGGGCGGGGCGATAGAGCAGCATCACCACATCGGCATCTTGTTCTATGGCGCCGCTCTCGCGCAGGTCGCTCAAAGCAGGGCGCTTGTCGGCGCGCATTTCGCACTCGCGGTTCAACTGGCAAAGCAGAATGACGGGAATATCCAGTTCTTTGGCAATGAGTTTGGCTTTGCGGCTGGCTTCCGCCACTTCCTGTTCGCGGTTACGGTTCTTCTGTCCGGACTTCATTTCGCAGAGTTGCAGGTAGTCTATGATGAGGAGGTCGCAGCGTCCCTTGCTTTTTTGCAGCAGGGCGGACGAACGGATGTGATCCATGCTCATCTTCGGATTGTCGTCCACGTAGACAGGCAGGGCCGACAGCAGCCGGGCGGCTTCCAATGCCTGTTGCCGTTCGCCGGCATCGAGCAGTCCGGTCTTGAGGTGTCCGGCATCCACGTTGGCCGCTTGGGCGCAGAGCCAACGGTCGCCCAGCCTTTCGCCTTGCATCTCAAGGCTGTTCACCAATACATGCTTTCCGGCACGTCCTGCCGCCAGTGCCAGATGCAGGGCAAAGGCAGTCTTTCCCACCGAGGGGCGGGCGGCAATGATGTTCAGGTCGCCCTGCTGCCAGCCCGCCGTAAGCCTGTCAAGTTCACGCAGTCCGGTGGGAATACCGGTGATGCCGTTCCGGTTGTTTTCCACACGCTTGTCCATTTGCTCAAGGGTGTCCTGCATGAGGCGTTCCATATCGCGCAGGCAGTTGTTGGAGACAGCGCCGCTTTCCAGATGTCCGGCAAGGCGGTGCAGATCTGCCAAAGCATCGCTCAGGTCCACCGACTCATCGGCAGCGCTGGCAAGCAGAGTGTGCAGCCCTGCAATCATCTCACGCCTGATGTACATCTGCCGGAGGATGAGCGCATGGTATTCCAGATGGGCGGAAGACGCCACGCGCCCTGCCAAGCGCACCAGCTCGTAGGCGCCGCCCACCGCCTCCAGCTTGCCGCGTGAAGCGAGTTCGGCACGCACCGTCACGAGGTCTATCGCCTTGCCGGAGTGGTACATGGAGAGCAAAGCGGAGTAGATTTCGCCAAACTTCGTCTCATAAAACATTTCGGGAGAGAGTTTATCGCCCACAAGCACCATAGCGGTGGTTTCGGTGAGACAAGCTCCCAAGATGACCGACTCAAGATCGTCATCGTGGGGATTTAGGATTTCGGACATATTTTCTATTTCTACAAGCTAAACAAGGTTTATGACGGACAATTCTTTTGTCAGCGCATCTATACCTCTTTGAATTTTTTCCAACTGCTGCCTACGGGGTTTATGTACACCGGCAGCATAGTGCCACAACTGACGTTCATTGATTCCCGTAATGCGGCTCAACGCAGCTTTGGTAAAGATGCTGCTGTAATAATTGATAAAAGTAGCTGCATCTATCTTGAACTTTAATTCAAACTCTCCGGACAATGCCTCACAAGGATTAGGATTATCTTCCAGATACAGCTCGATTGCTTCTTTCATATTATCCTCAATCTCTTTCATGTCATTACCCACAGTAATAACCGGAGCACCTACGATATAAGCACTCAAATTCTTTCCTGCATGTTCAACGATTACCTCAACAGTTTTCATGTTACCTCCTTTTTTCTAAAAAATTAAGAGAACAAGGGGGCTACTTCAGCCCCGCTTGTCTCAAAATGCTGTAATAAGTGCCTTTCTCAACGCCTTTGCTGTTATGATTCGGTACAATAACCACTTTGCCATCTTTCTCAAACTTCATGTGACTACCTTTCTGACTCTTTAGGACAAAACCGTTTTCTTGCAACATAGTTACAACGTCTTTCACTGATTTGTAACTCATAACGTTTTGGACTTAATTACAATGCAAATGTAGTAATAATACGAATACAACCAAAGCATTTATTCATTATTTTACTATGAAAAGGATTAATTAAAACCGGCGAACTCATTCTCAAACATCCTATACTCCAAATATTTGGCTACCTGATAGCAGTAGTTCGTGTTGTTCAGGCTGAAATAATAGTCCTCCACTTTCTTATAGGCGAGTTGCCGTTCGCCGGAGGAGAGCTTTCGCCAAAGGCTGCGCACGTAGCTGCCGTTCTCTATGGGGAGGTGCGTGGTGCGGCTGTAATAGGCAAGAAAATCTTTCAACGATTCCTCAAAGGCATCGGGAGCCTTCGGTTTGGGAGCCGATGCCAGCTTCATTGTCCATGCGTCATAACCGGGTATGCGGATATGGCTGGGACAGTCGTCCGAAACCATCTCAATGAGTCCCGTACGGCAACAGTTTTTGAAAAAATTCCGGGTGCGCCCCCTTGTCCAGCCGAAGAGATCGGCCCAGCCCAAGAAAGAGATGACCGACTCGCCGCGGGCACACTGCAGCTCCACTCCGTTACAGAACACCACAGTCGGCTTGAAATTCACATTTATCAGCACCCGCAGAAAAGCAGCCTCATCACAGCACGCCGCACCCTGTTTCTCGCAAACCTTTTGCAGCAATGCCCGAGAAACCATGACATAGCCCTTTTTTAACAGATTATTCTCCATGAAAAGTTATATATATGACACTTAATTTTTACGACCACAAAAAAGCCACCCCCTAAGCCACCTTAGTATATTAGTTATCAACGAGTTGAATATACCTCATAGCCACCCCTACAACCAACAAGACGACACAATATAAATAATAAGAAGATAAGATATACTATCGTATATCTACCGGGCAACGCGGAAAAGACGAATGATGCATTGAAAAAGACGAATGATGCGCCGAAAAACAAACGAACGGCGCATTGAAAAAAAGGGTGATGTGTTGAAGAAAAAAACGGATGATGCGTTCCGCCCAAACAGATGATGTGTCCGGGGCAAACGGATGATGCGTTTGCGGTAAACGAATCATCCGTTTTTCTCCGGCACAATGATGCATAATTTTCTGAATTCATTATCTTTGTCAGTTGTTTAAATTTATACACACTGCACAAAGGTCTTTGCGGCCTTTTATCTGCAATGCTTGGGCAAAGATATTAAATGAGAATAACGCAAGAAAAGTAAATATTTACAGTTATGACAGTGTAAACATTTACCAAGCAAAGGGTTAAGTCCGGAAAAGTGTATTTTTTTACATGATTATACGGGACTGTATCAGCATGAAATTCCGCTATCCTATCGGCCTATCCTCCCCCTAAGCCTTATGCACATAGAGCAAGTCTTCGATGAGCAGGTCAAGTTCCTCGGCACCGATGCAGCCCTCGTGATAATGGAAGTAGTGGCTGAGAAGCAGCCGCACCTGCCTGACGCGGCATGTCTCGGTGTAGCCATGCCACTGCCCCACCCCCGCATCGAGCGCACGACGGATGACGCCCACCATAGGAGCGATAGCGGCACGCACGTCGTCACCGGAAAGAATCTGTATCTTCTCCTCCGGCAGAATAATGGTGACTTCGGGATGATAAGCGCGAACTACGCGCAAGGCTTCCGTCCAACGGACATGTTTGGCTATGACGTCACGCGTCTCTTTCTTGGGTTTCTTCATAAAAAATTACTATTTATCGGACAAGTGACGCCCGGTTACGCTTCCTGAAACGGTTCTCAAAAAGCTCCATCAACAATATGGGCAAACCGAAAACGGCTACGAAGCCGGCTAAAAACAAGACGCTTCCGTAAGCGGCCCCGTAGCATATCCCCCGGTGGATAAACAAACAAACAAAACAAAAATAAGAAGCACTGCCTTCTTTCATTGACAAGGGGATGTTTTCGGTTTTAGTTGTAATCATATCAGATTTTATTTCTAATTCTATTTCCTAATTCAATCTCTCGCATACTCCTTTAGATACATAAGGATAGATTCCAAGCACTATGAGCGCGGGAGGTGCCGCCCTCCGCTTCTGAGGCCAGCGAAGCGCATCCGGCAAACAACGGAAGGAGCAACAGCAGCAGCAACACAACGGCTGCAAACCAGCGAAGCGCACGAGGCGTACGGGAACGGCGAGGATAGCGGCGGTAATGGCGGAGGGAGCTGTGTGGAGGCATAAGGGGAGAGGGTTTTAAAGTTTGTTTTAGGATGACTATGCCAAATTGCTAAATAATTAATCTGCCTATGACATTACAAATCTTTGATACAACGCACATACCTCTTAGACTTCTTGCTTTCTTGGATTGTAGCTATATTACTGCTTACAGTCCAACTGTTACCGGCGTCGATCTCGGTAGCAGTCCAATTCTGATAACTAAAGGAAGCAAATACGACGCCTGATGCCTTCAATTCCGATTCCAGAATACGCATTAATTGCCACTCCCGCTGCGTGGGAAGGCGCCAACCTGCCCCAAAACTCTGACACGCATATACCGCATTGATCCAGGGGACATTGCTACCAACGTTATGTGTCGTCACTTCAAACTTGTAATACACCTTCTCATTACTTACTTTCGATCCGATATTACCTGCATTATTAGTCCCTAATGTTTCATTTGTACCATTGGTTCCGGTTGCTTTTTTCACCTTCGTTGTATTCCGTAATCCCGAAGCATCAATAATCACTCTATTACCTTCCACAATAACTTTCTGAGCATAGCTATCGGTAATCATCAGACAACCCACGATAAATAGCATTGATGTTAAATTCCGCTTCATTGTTCTTTTCTTTTTATGTTTTTCTCTGTTTTACTTTATTTCTTAATAGCTTGCAAACATTCCATATAATCTACAACAAGACATCTTGAGTTAGTCTTTCTGCGGCATTACAAGTCCCTGATACAAAACACTCTAGCAGTATTATCTTTGTAGCGGCTACGTAGATAGCCATCACTAAAACTCACGTAAAGATAGAGTTCGGCTTGGCTCTCGGAAGAGGAAATCAGCATAGTGCGTTCAAAATCATCTTGTATCCCCGCAATCCATGCCATCAAAAGCTGGTCGTTTGCCGGCATATACCACTTTGCTTCCGATTCATCGATAATTCCGTCACCATTCACATCTCGGTTCTTCTCATGACAATAACGCGCTGCAGAACTTTTGTAGATGGGGTGATAAATCCGCCCATTTGCATCAGGATAATAGTAGGGTGCCCCGGTGTTTGTCCCTGAATAAGCGGGAATAGCATCCTTATCTCCAGATCTATTATTCCCATACATGGGCCTGTACGAATTCTGCGCTTTTCCGAATCCTACGGGTTCGTGATTTGCGTTTCGTTGCACATCCGTATACACCGCATTTGCCGTTAAAAATTTTCCGTTTCGTCTATAATCTCGTTGGCTATAGAGTAAAATTCCTGAAAAGCCCCACTGTGTATGGAATGTCCGCTGTAAACTCGGATCTATTCCGGGATTCAAAGTCAGCTTGAGCTCATCCTTATTTTCAAACACGAACTGCTTCTTGATGTTGCTGTGTGTTCCGTCTATATTGAAAAGGGCCAACCCCGCATCAGGATTCGTCTCATCGAAAACCGGGATATACCCATCCTGACTGATATTGAATATTCTCACCTCAGGATTTTGTGTACTTCCGTCTTTAAGGAATGTAAAACGCACTTGCGCCCTGCGTATATTTCCCTGCTGTTGGAGGTACTCGTCAGTATATACATACAAAGTGTGATTTGTGACAGCCGCAGAATTGTCAAAGGGAATGTCTGTAATCTTATAGCACATGCGATAGGTGGCCTTGGCAAAGGTCATCTCATTGTCATCGTCATCCTGAACAGTCGCAGCTATATCGGGATAGACGGCCCACCATTTCTGAGCCTCGGTCAGTGTCTTTCTCACGCTTGTGTGCGGGATGTAACGTCCTCTGACGATCTTACTCGTCGGATTTGCATCCTGCTGCCACTTGGTGGCAGCGCCTGTCTGCTTCACTTGGTGAAACATCAGATTCAGTGGTGAGATTTTAAGCCATGTGGCATCAAAATCCGGGTGATTATAAGCCCTGCCCGAATTATCCAGAATCTCCATTATGACTTTTCCTTTGGGAGCATGGATGCGCATGGGCCGGAAATCGGGGTGCGCGTCCATCGTGAGGTTGTCGCCATGATCCACCAAAAGTTCTCCCAAAACATAATCCACATTCGAGTCCACTTTGATGTCATTCAGCCCGTTCACCGTTACGGTAAAGGTGTAGTGCTTGCCACGCTCTATGTTGTAGTCGCTATGGTTGTCGGCTCCCAAGTAGATATGAGCCTTTACCTGCTTCGTTTCAAATGTAGTCTTGTGCATGGCCTTAATGACAATGGCAGTGGCACGTGCGGCCTTGAACCAGCCTTTGCCGCGGTGATCTTTGTCATTAAAAGACATTCCGGGATACTTGTTTGCGGCTCCGGTAGGGAGTTGTCTGTTTACACGTCCTCCCCGGCGGTTTTCAAAGACATAGAGCGTCTGGGAGACTGTTTTGTTCGGTTTGTCCTCCGCCTCAAACGGATAGTCCACATCCGTTGTCAGCCAGTAATCATCCTTATCGGCAGAAGTGCCGGGCAGGTTTACGTTTACATCCGAAGTATGCGGAAACAGGTAGCTGCGGGCGGGGGCGTTCTCCACGTCCCAGCCTATGATGCTTACCCCCTGGTCGGCGGGTGTTTTGTCTATCACTATCAGCGTCACTTTGGCGGCAATGAAATGAAGCTGAATAGGAGTGCCGTAGGTGCTGTTGCCCGGAGCGAAGTTCACGTTCTCCTGCTTTCCCGTCATCATCAGGGGATGCGTGGTGTTCATGCCAAAGTCCAGTTGGGTGGCAGTTGTCACAATCTCTTCCACCTCGGGCAGAGAAGTGGCGGATTGCAACTTGGCCTCTATCTCCGCATTGCTGACGTTGGCAATGAAAAAGAGCGTGTAGTTGCTGCCTGAATAGCTGTCTACCGTAAATCGCGGACCGGAACTTACATACTTGCCGTTGCTCACCACCGAACCGTTTGCCCGGAACACCATCACCCGCAAATTCTCAATCTTGTTCTCCTGTTCGGGAGTCAGGGCGCGGGTGGAAGAACCGCTGCTCATGGTCGGCACAATCAGGTTGAGCTCTATTCGTGCAGGCTCTCCTTCTGCCACAGAGCCTGCACCCGGAAACTCCTCGCGGACGCATCCCGCCAGAAACAAGGCGGAGAAAAGCAACGCATGGAGGAAAAGCATCGTATTTCTTATCTTTCTCATTTTATATCTCTGTATTTTTTAGTGTATCTTATTGTTCTGTCTTATCATTCTTGTCCTGCCCTCAGGGTTAGAACTCTTTCCATATCTCCTGTTTGCCCCAGTCGGTGACTTTGACTTCTACGCTGATAGCACCGTCGAAGTCGACAAGCACGTTGAGCAGGCGGCCTTCTGACACGCGCAGGGGTTTGCCGTTGCTGTCGGAAATGACGGTCGTCCGGAGCACGCCCCGGTGGTAGATGTCTATGCGGAGCTCCTCCTCGGTGGGCAGGATGTTGAAAACGGAGGAGACGAAATCTCCCCGGTCGTTGAACGAGGCTTCGGGGCGGTAGCTCACATCGGTGCCGTTGGGCAGGCCGTAGAAGTCGAGCATGTTGCCCGTCTTGCGCAGGATGTAGTGGAAATCGCCGTCGGAGCTTCCCACGTACTCCTTGAGGTGGCGCGCCGTAACGGCTACGCCGGAGACCTTGCGCCGCAGGGGAAGTTCCTTGTCGGAGAGGGTGCCGGTGGCGGAGAGCGCATCGGCGGAGGTCTGTATATCTATGGTGCCGTAGAAGAGGTCGTCGGGCGAGCCTGCTACGGGGTTGGTTATCCGAGTTTGGGGTTGGTGGATGAGCGACACGAAGGCCGTCTCCAAGTGGTCGCCCTGCCGCAGTGCGGGCAGTGTCTGGCTGCCTTGCCGGCCGTTGCCCCATGCCACCAGTTTCAGGACGTCGTGTCCGGGATAGTCCAGCGTGACAAGTTCCGAAAGGGAGGTGTGGAGGGTGTCGAGCAAGTTTTTGTCTTTGTCGAAAACATAGAGCGTGATGTCCTTTATAGTCTCGCCGTCAAGCGTGCCGCCGTCGGCGTCGAAGGCCTTTACCTGCAAGGTAAGTCCGGAGACGTGGGGAGAAGGACAGCCCGAAAGGTCGTCCTTGATGCAGCTTGCAGATACAAATGCCATAAGAAACAGTACAGGCAGTATTTGCAAGCAGTTACGGAATTTGTTCTTCTGCATGATTGGGTGGGTGTATTGATAGTGAAACGAAAATATTGTAATATGAAAGGCGGGAGCGGGAGGCGTCCCGCCTTTCTGCACATTCTTGTTAGAGATAAAAATAACTTCTACGGATATTTTTAGTTAAACTCTTTGCTGACAGGTTGGGTAACCCATTGAGCAGCAGTCACAGTCACTTTTATGGAAGAAGAGATAACAGGCGCTTCCGGGTCGGTAGTACCACCGCCGGCACCGGCTTCCACATCACCATTCAGGGTAACAGTCACTGTATAGGACTTACCCGGTTCGATGGTGTGGCCTGCATCGGCTGTCGTAAAGTGAACGGGGTAGTAAATAGTAGAGGGAGTACTGTTCACAGTCTTTGTTGACTTGATGGCAAGGATGGTAGGTTGAGTCGTACCGTCGTTGCCGAAAGTGTAGAAGTGGTTGAAAACAGTGTTACCTGTATTATCTGTGAAAGGAGCACCTACTGCATCGGACAGAGCCGTAGATGTTGTTACATTCGTATCAAAGGGAGTATTATAAGTGTTATCTCCTGTATAGAAGTGAGTTTGTGCAGACTTTTCTGCCGAGGTTCCGAAGAACTTTCCCTTCTGACCTGCAAACAGCAATACAACTTCTTTGTCTTCAATCTGAATAGTACCACCGCTCATACCCGTACGGTTATCCTTAACGATAAGCTGTATTTTTGCCGCTACGTAGCTTAAGGTAACTGTAGCAGTACCGTTAGTGCCGTTAAAGGCAACATCATTCACTCCCGACATCCAAAGGTTGGTTTTCGTCTGAGTTGAAGCATTATCAGTATTATCCATCAGGCTACCTGTCACCGCCAACAAGTCGGTTTCCGTCTTAACACCTTTAAAAGGGCCCTTAGCCAGTTCGCCCGTATTGGCTATCACATACGCTTTCTTTGCGGCAGTAGTACCAGTTGTGATTGTAGCAGCTGCATTGGAATTACTCTCATAAGGAGCACAGTCCAAAGCGCCACCATCGCGGAACAGGAACACAAGATAGTCATTAATCACAGCATCTTCTGTATCGGTAGCCGGTCCCGCAGCTCTTGATTGCGCCTGATTATCTCCATCGCCTTTAAGCTTGATGGTAAGTACTGCCTGCTCGCCCGGAACATTGTTTCCTAAATTCTCTACTTCATCGTTAGTGCACGAGAACATCGTGAAGGCTGCAAGAGCCACTGCTAAAAATTTAATCTTCTTCATTGTTTTTTAATCTTAAAAATTAGTACTTAAATGATTATTGTTATTGTCTATAATACCTATTGAAAACTCTTTTTATTCTGTCTTTCTATCCTGTCTTTCTATTCTACCGGAACCTGTTCCGCTTCGGAAAACCTGTTTTGCTTTATCTGCTTCTATTCAGCAGTTCTTCCAGTTGTTTCAGGTTCTCGGCAGCTTGGGGGTCACCGGCAGCCACCGCCTTTTGGAACAAGGTGCGGGCCTTTTCCGTATCGCCGTTCATCATGTGGCACACGCCCCGCAGGTTGTCGGCACGAAAGTGGGTGTTGCCTTGAAGCGTGTGCAACGCTTGGGCGTACTGTTCGGCTTGCAGCAGGTCGATGGCTTTGTTGAGCGACAGGAGTTCGGGGTCGGGCTGCGCCTCGTAGAACACCTTGATGTATCCCGCGTTGCGGAGCTTCGGGAAGAAGTGCTGCTTCATATAATGATAGGGCTTGCCACCGTTGAGCTTCATGAGAAGTCCCAAGCGACCCACTTTCTTCTTGGCGTCCCACACCGGAGCAGTGTCGATGATGTGCAGCACCTGCTGCCGGGAGTCCATGTCGCTGTCTGCAACGAGCCTGCGCAGAAATCTCCACGACTCTTGGTCGTTTTTCACCTCGAAATAGGAAGGTGAGAGCCGGGTGCGGCTCGTGATGTAATCCACCAACACCTGCGCCCGGTTGGCGGCAATGCGGGCGTTCAGCTCGGCAGAACCGTCGGGCGAGGCCGAACCTACTACCAATATCTTGGCGATACGGGAGTTTTTGTCTTCGGCTATCTTGTCGAGAACGGAGAGCAGATGTTCCAGATTGGCGCGGTTGTTCTCGAACTCCGGAACCACCCGTACGCTACCCACAGGGAAGTAGACCACCAGAGTGGCTTCGTCTTTATAACGGTCGATGTCCTCCTTTGTGCCCACGCTGCCTGTCCACACACCCAAGAACTTGTTTTCCTGCGCCAGTTGCTCCACAACGGGTATCACAGGCTCCGACCGGGGCACTACGGGAACAAACAGCTCGGCAGGGGTGGCAAGCATCGCATTGTCCAGCAACCGCAGGGACTGCAATGTCTCTTTGCTGCAACAGCCCTCGCTCTGCGCTTCCAAATGGAGGGAGGCGCCTTCCATCCAATCGTTGTAGGGGAGCGTATGGGTGTAGAGCAGCTCTTCGCCCGCCTTGTTGTAGGCAGGAGCAACCGCCTGCGTCTTTTTCATGCCGCCCTCGCGCCACTCCACTATCTGCGCCCGGCGGCTGCCGTAGTTCAACTTCGGAAGGCATGCTTCCTGCCCGCCCTTGCCACGCAACAACGGGGTAACTTTCAACACATAATCTCTGCCCAGCCCGCCTACATTCAGCCTGAACGAAACGCGCACGCTGTCTTCACTGCGAACCATCTTTACATCGTCCGCCGATAAACGCACCTGCTCCTTAGCCGACAGGCCAACCGCCTGCATCAGCAGCAAGCCACATAATAGCACACTACACTTCATATCTTTATTTCTTCTTTCGTTACTTTATAATATAGATAAGGGAAACGGCAGCCTTAGTAGGGCCGAAGTAGTTCTTATTCCCACTGCCCAGCTTGTCACCGCACGTCTTGCACTCGAAACGGTCGTAGCTGAAATGCACATAGCCCAGTCCGAGGGTAGCTTCCAAATTCCAGCGCTTGCCCAGCACCCAACTGTAACCGTAGCCCACTCCTGCTCCCGCCAGCCAGCCCTGATAGCGCTTACTGCCCAATCCCGACGCGGAGGGCTTTATGCCGAAAGGAAGCATACCGCCGTAGTTGTATTCGCCTCCAAGCAAGTGGGCTTCCCAGAAATGTCCGGCGAAACGGCTGCATGTCCAATAACGAACTCCGGGCTGAAGCATCCAGAGCTTCATTTTCTTATTATCAGAAAAAGTCCACGCATTATAGTTGCCGGACACCTCCAACGTCCAGCGAGGAGACAACCCATATTCTACTCCCAAGTTTATCGTAGAAGTTGCATCGTACAACAGATTACTCTTCACCGCAAACTCTTGAGCCGAAGCCGTTCCGGATAAGAGCGCAAACAAGGTAATCATGAAAATCGTCACTTTTTTTAGCATAGTCTCTTATTTTATTATTCGTTGTATTTCAACTATTTATTTACGTTAATTTCCCTTTCTCGGCTTTCACATTTTTCATCTGTCTGAATAACACAGATGAGATACATATATAGTATTGATAATTAATGATTTACGCAGATAAAAAGATTCAATGTTTTTTCACTGTACCATTTCTTTCTATTATAGATATGGATAATACGCTATGTATGAATGACATAAGGCACAGCTTTTCTGAAACATAAACTGAAACATTGGGCATGAAATGCCTGAATTAATAATTTTAAATTGAGTATACAAAATGGAACTGAACTACATTAAAGAGCACACATCGTGTGTAAACTACAAGACAGAAGAGTACAGCGGCTTTTCATTAGGACAAGCCCTGACAGGAGAAAATTTCGACAATCAGGAGCAGGAAATAAAAGCCAACCACCTGATATTTATATTGTCTGGAGAGGTCGAAATTACCAAAGATGAAAATGAAAAAGCAAGGGTGCATGCAAATGAATTTGTGTTTATCCCTATCTCGTCCCACTATGTCGGAAAGGTTATCCTTCCGGGAAGATACATCAACCTTACTTTTTTCCATAACAACATTTCCTTATGCGATAAACACATGTTAAGCAGCTATTTAAAAGAAGAATCAGATGTACCTTTGTACTTCGAGGCACTCCCCATAAAGGAGCCGTTAAACTTGTTTTTAACAAGTTAGAACACCAGCTTGGCACGAAGGATTTTTTTACTTTATTCAACACAGTTCTTACAGATCGTGGCTCT
>ERZ779852.2856-NODE-2856-length-13384-cov-5.528622_pt1 | contig 13384 bp, 7 predicted proteins | sample MGYA00511559_ERZ779852 | MGnify/ENA primary metagenome ERZ779852 (study PRJEB29588, sample SAMEA2157977) | human gut metagenome | biome: human gut; feature: human-associated habitat; material: faeces | place: Denmark | collected 2008/2010 ...
TTGCAGCCTCCTCGGCAGCCTTGGCGGCAGCGATTTCAGCTTTCTTCTTTGCTACTTCTTCGGCCTTGGCGGCATTCTTAGCCTTCTCAGCCTCCAGGCGCTCCTTGTCAGCGAGCTCCTTCTTGCTGGCCATAGACACCTTCAGGTTGTCTACTGCCTTCTGCTTGTTGGCTTTCCAGGCATCGAAACGACGCTGAGCTTCAGCCTCGTCGAATGCGCCCTTACGTACGCCGCCCTGCAGATGCTTCATCAGCAGTACGCCCTCGTTGGAGAGGATGCTGCGCACGGTGTCGGTAGGCTCTGCACCGACATTAACCCAATACAAAGCGCGCTCGAAGTTAAGAGTGATTGTAGCAGGATTAGTGTTCGGATTATAGGAACCTATCCTCTCAATAAATCTACCATCTCGTGGTGCCCTGCTGTTGGCGATAACAATAGGATAGAACGCATAGTTCTTACGACCATGACGTTGCAGTCTGATTTTTGTTGCCATTCTTTTAAAGAATAAATATTTAAGTGGTTTTGTAATGGTTGCCGCGGGAGCAGGGCCACACGGGCCACTCCCTTTAGCGGCTGCAAAGTTAAGCATTTTTCTCATCCTGTGCAAACCATCCCCCGTTTTTTCTTGCAGATTTTCTGCCTTATACGTAAATTTGCCTTATGAAACCGTTCTTGCAGTCTATCGCCGAGGCGTACGCCGCCAACGAGTCGGCCGAAGCGCTCTCCAAAATGATATTCATTTTCCCTAACAAGCGCTCGGCCACCTTCTTCAATCATTATCTCGCCGGAGTGGCGGCCCGCAAGGGGCCCGACGGCGAGTCGCGTCCACTCATCCATCCCGACACGGTATCCATCGTGCAGTTTGCCGAGATGTTTGCACAGGGGGCGGCTCAGGCCGACCGCCTGGAGATGGTGTTCATGCTCTACGACGTCTACCGCGAGGTGGTGCGCCGCCACAACGGCGAAAGCGATGCCGCCCGTGTAGATTTCAACAAGTTTGTCTTCTGGGCCGATACGCTCATTCAGGATTTCGACGATGTCGACAATGCCCTGGCCGACCCCGCCGAGGTGTTTCGCAATGTCAGCACCCTCAAGGAGATCTCGGCCAACTATCTCACTCAGGAACAGGCCGATGAGATACGCCGCTACTGGCGTGATTTCGACCTGCAGCCCGACGAGATGCGTTTCTGGAATCATCTCACCGATGCCGGCCAGGCGGAGGCGCCCGGGGGGAAGGACCACACCAGCGTCTCGGCCGGATTTCTGCGCCTGTGGCAGGTGATGGGCGAGGTTTACACCTCTTTCCGCGCTATGCTGCGCAAAAAGGGGCTCTATACCTCGGGCATGAACTTCCGCGACGCCGCTGCGGCCCTCGCCAAGGTGTCGGCCGGGGATATACCATACAGCCGATACATCTTCGTAGGTTTCAATAATCTCTCCGTGGCCGAAAGCACCATTTTCAAGCGCCTTTCGGCCCTCACCGACCCTGAGACGGGCCTCCCGATGGCCGATTTCTACTGGGACACCGCTTCGCAGGCCTTCGCCTACCGCGATATCCCCGGCATAGAGCGTGTGCGCCGCTACGCCGAAACTTTCCCCTCGCTCTACCGGTGCATAGAGCCGCTCACCGAGTTTCCCAAGATCTACCTCGTGGGAGTGCCCTCACGCATAGGCCAGTGCAAGGCCATAGGCCATGCTCTGGGGCGCCTTTTCCCGCCCGAAGAGGAGCACGAGGGCCTGGCCGATCCGGCCATGCTGCGCCGCACGGCTCTGGTGCTCCCCGACGAGCAGCTGCTCACGCCGCTGGTCAATTCGCTCCCGGCGGCCATCTCCCCCGTGAATCTCACCATGGGCTACAAGCTGCGCAACACCTCCGTGGCATCGCTCATGCGTGCCATAGTGTCGCTGCAGCTCCGCGCCTACCGCTCGCGCAATGCTGCGGCCACATTTTTCATCGACGACGTCACCCGTGTGCTCACCCATCCGCTGGTGCGCGCCGTGAGCACCGACACTGTCGACGCCATGCTCGCCCTCATCCGCAAGGAGCGCCTCTTCAATGTTCCCGAGGCATTTTTCCGCCGCGAGGAGTTCGAGGTCTTCGACCCGATCTTCACCATGGTGGCCGACAAACAGAGCTGCAGCGATGTCTTCACCTATCTCACCGGTCTCCTCGGCTGGCTCGACCGATCGCTCACCACATCCTGGCGCCGCTTCATCCCCGATGAGAAGAAGTCAGAGGCTTCTGAGGGCGATGACGACGCTACAGACGCCGATGCCGGCGACTCCGCCGTGCGGCTCACCCCCTTCTGCTCCTCCGACCGCTCTGTGGCGCTCCAGCAGGCCTTCGTGAGGCGCTACGCCAATGCAGTGGCCCGTCTGCAGCATCTGCGCGACCTTTATCTGCAGGGCGCCGACGGACAGGCACGGGTATATCTGGAGGATGCCACGGTGTTCAATCTCGTGGAGCGCATCATCTCGGGCGAAATGCTCAATTTCGAGGGGGTGCCGCTCGAGGGACTGCAGGTGATGGGTATCCTCGAGGCGCGTGCGCTCGACTTCGACACGCTGCTCATCCCGTCGATGAACGAACGCATATTCCCGCGCTCCAAGTTCTCCCCATCGTTCATCCCCGAGCTGCTGCGCCGCTCCTACCGCCTCAGCACAGCCGAGGATCAGGAGGGAGCATTCATCTACTTCTTCTACCGCATGATCTCGAGGGCGCGCCAGGTGCATCTGCTCTACGATGCACGCACTTCGGGCTCGCAGGCCAGCGAGCCCTCGCGCTTCATCCAGCAGCTACTCCGCATTTTCCGGCCTAAAGATATCTCCTCTATCGTCCTCCCCTACCGCCTGGCATCGTTCGACCGCCCGATGATATCTGTGTCGAAGACTCCGGCGACCATGGAGATCCTCCGCCGCTATTTCTCCGAGGAAGATCCTCTCTACCTCTCGGCTTCGTCGATCGAGAAACTTCTCGGATGCCCGGTATCGTTCTATCTCGAGAAGATCGCGGGCTACAAGGAGTCGAAAGATCTGGTCGACTGGATGGACGAAGGCACCTACGGCGAGGTGGTGCACCGCGTGTTCGAGACGCTGTACAACGAGCTGCTCGCCCACACCGTCGGCGGCGAAGGGGTGGTGATCACCGCTCAGCTCATCGAGGCGATGATCAAGGACACACCGCTGCTGGAGCGCCACATACGCCGGGCCATCAACGAGCTTTATCTCAAACTCGACCCCGACCGCCTCGATGCGCCCCTCACGGGCGACTGCCTCATCCTGGGCAAGATCATCATCATCCTGGTGCAGTCGTCGCTCCGGCGCGAGCTCGATTTCACCCCCTTCATCTACCGCGCCGGCGAATGGTCGCGCAAGATGCGTCTCACCATCAAAGACGGCGAGGGGGAGAGCCGCACCTTCAACCTCAATCTCAAGATCGACCGCATCGACCGTCTCGCCGACCCTCACGACTATCCCCGCCTCCGCGTGGTCGACTACAAGACCGGCGGCGACTCCACCTCGGCCACCACGGTATGCAGCATTTTCGGCGATTACAAGACCAAAGCGTTCCTGCAGCTGATGATCTACTGCCAGGCCTACGCCCAGGAGGAGCATTACCACGGCCCCATACAGCCGCTGATCTATCCCGTGCGCCGCTCGCCGGTAGAGCCCTATGCACCGCTGAAATGGAGCGAACCGGCCGACGGCGAGGCCGTGGAGCGCGCCGACCTCAAGGCTCCCAAGGGCAATGAGAAAAAATGGCGCGTGCTCGACTACCGCGACTACCGCGAGGAATTCAACTCGCGCCTCATCGAGACGCTCGACGACCTGCTCGACCCCGATGTGCCCTTCGCGGCGCCTGCCGACAACGATGCCTGCAAATATTGCGACTTCCTCGACATCTGCCGCCGCGAGATACCCTTCTGACGCCATGGCCGGACTTTACATCCACATCCCCTTCTGCCGCCACAAGTGCGCCTACTGCGACTTCTTCTCGGCCCCGGTGCGCGGCGACGTCGTGGAGCAGTATCTCGATGCGCTCCTCGCCGAGTGGCGTCTGCGCCGCCATGAATTGGGTTCCGACCCTATCACCACACTCTACATCGGCGGTGGCACCCCCTCGATGGTGCCGCTCAATGCGATGCGCCGCTTTATGGAGGCTCTCGGCAGGGAGATACCCCTCGGCACCCTCTCGGAGGCCACCATCGAGGCAAATCCCGAGGATATCACCGCCGAAAGCATCGCCGCCTACCGCGCCATGGGGTTCAACCGCATCAGCGTGGGGATCCAGTCGTTCGACTCCGGGCAGCTCGACGCCGTAGACCGGCGCCACACCCCTCAGGCATCGCGCGATGCCCTCCGGGCGCTTACCCTCAGCGGCATCAACTACAGCGCCGACCTCATCTACGGCCTTCCGGGCCAATCGACGGCGCAATGGCAGGAAAATCTCGCCGAACTGCTCTCCTACCGCCCTCCCCATTTCTCATCCTACCTCCTCTCCTACGAGCCCGGCACACGCCTCTACGCCCGGCTGATGAAAGGGGAGGTGGAGGAAGCCTCCGACACCCTCGCTCAGCAGATGTATGCCATCCTTTGCGAGGCTGCCGACAGCAACGGTTATCATCACTACGAAATCTCCAATCTTGCCCTCCCCGGCCGCGAAGCCATCCACAATTCCTCCTACTGGCGCTACACCCCCTACCTCGGGCTCGGCACCGGCGCACACAGCTTCGACGGCACCCTGCGCCGCTTCAATCCAACCAACATTAAGCAATACATCGCCACCCTTGCGGGCGGCCGCCCCTTCTTTCAGGTCGACAACGAGACCGCCGTCAACCGTTTCAACGATTACATCATCACCTCGCTCCGCACCACCGCCGGTTTCAGCACCCGTTTTGCCGCCGAGCGCTTCGGCGCTGAGGCCGTCAAGGCCTTCATGCGCAATGCCGCACCTCTCCTCGCCTCGGGCCGCCTCCTCCCCGCCTCCGAAACCCTTCCCGGTACCACAAACGCACCTGAAAGCGCCTCAACCGCCCCGGAAAGCGCCTCCGACACCCGTCTTTCCATCCCCCTCCCCCTTTGGCTCACCTCCGATGCCATCCTCCGCGATCTCATCCTCGATTCCCCAAACTAATCCATAAAATCGGTCTTTCGGGCGTAATATCCAGACCGGCGGCTTCGACAAGCTGCTGGCCTTTCTTGTGGCAGCACTGCAGGCCCGGAGGGCCTTCCTTTTGTTACCCCCGGGCACCGCCCGGGGACAGCCTGATACACAATAGATTAGCCCGGGACGGGCTAACTATGTCCGTCCTTCACGTCATATCTTCCTCATGCCATACAAGATGATTGACAATCAGCGCTGCTAATCATGTGCGGCGGTAGCACCCTATTTTACGGCGATCTTGCGGATTGCCGCGCCGCATTTCACCACGTATATGCCGGGCATATAGCCGTCGATATTGAAAGTGAACTCCGGCTCTGCCACGTCAAACCTCCTCACAGTGATACCTCCCGCTGCCGTCACCGTGATCTCGCCGAGCGACCCTGCGCCGCTGCTGACTGTCACATTGTGGCCATTCACAGCGATGTCGCACCCCTTAGCGGCACTGATCGCTTCAGCCGAAGCCCGCTCTTTAAGCCGCTCGTTGCAGTAAAGCACCGTCCCGTCCGGCTCCGTCACCTCGTAAAGTTCAGAGGTGTAGAAGGTCGAAAACGGCACAGGGATGCTTGCAACCATTTCAATTTCTCCGAATAAATCGCCGGGGAATACAATGTTTTCATCATCATGGCTATAGACATTCCCAAGATACCCTATCCCTTCGGTTATCATCTGTCTCTCAATTGGTATACTATTGCGCACAGATCCGTCCTTAGCCGTGAACAAATGAGGCACGCCAACATTCGGAAAGCCAATATCCTCCGGATGCAGAAAATCATACAAAAGAAATTCTTCTCCAATTTCCCTGTAAAAATTCCTTCTGGGATAATCAAGGAAAATATTTCTTTGTATACACCATACTTGTTTTTTGTCGATCTCTTCCCTGAGATATGCTATGACGGCATCTTCTCCATATTCGCCTTTACCAAGCCGGCTATATTGTCTAAGAGCATAATACTCCTTCCCATCGATTGTCACAGGCTCATCAATACGCAGCATCATGTCAATAACCGGGCTTTCGACAAATCCTAATTCATCACCGCATTTGTACGCCCACGTTTTCCCCTGCTCCACCAGCGGGTAGTAATCTTTCGCTGTAGCACGTGATTTAGCCGGCGAATTGCCGATATTGGTAGGTTGGAAAGCTATCGGCGAGTTTTCACGATATTTATCGTATTTAAAACACTCTATATTACCGCTAATATTATAGATGCCGGAAACATCAAGACTAACGCTATCCGCCTGTATATAAAGTTTTCCTCCGGGTTGGATATTGAGGTTTTTAATAGTGCAGGTTGTGGGAGTCAATACTCTCAGTTCTCCTCCCGACATTATACGAATGTTGTCAATTTTTACATCGTTTTTCGCATCAACTGTATACGTGGAACCTCCTATCTTCATCTCTCCGGGAGAGGAAATGTCGGATATAGATTCAAAGTTCCCGACGTACGCTTTATTGCAATAGTGATATTTTGCCCGGAATAAAGCATCGCTATCTATAATGAGATTTAAACGAGGTGAAATTGTATTCTTTCCTACGACATAAATGGCATCATTAGATCCGTTAATGCCAACCGGCAGATAGACCGATTTAAAATTACCGATAGAATACTTACTGAAAACACGATTTTTATTGACTGAAATGATATATGCCTCACGTTGAGCCATTTGGTTCAATGCAAGAGCGCTGAAACTGACCTTAATAGGATTGTAAACTAATTCAGTACTTCTCGTTACAGTTGGAGTTATTGTAAGCGGCCTCTGTTTCCAGAATTGGACTGATGGATCTCCAAGCATATTGTGTGATAATGCTTGTCGATGATTTGTAGAAGGGAACAGGTCATCGGAATATTGTTTATGGCCAGCATACCTTGAAAGAGCCTCAGCTACACCGATTTCCAAGACATTATATGTCTCCTTAGAGAGAATATCAAAGAACCATCTTTGATATGAAGCACCACGATCAGTAAACCCTTCTCTTGTATTTCCCAAAAATGCAACTCCACCATAGTTATGCCCCATGGTATAAGATTGGCCAAAATTCCAACTTAATTCGTCATAATCGGGTGTGTAACTGCCATAATTCTGATATTTTGGTGAATCATATGGCATCAGAGTACAAGATCCTGAATAGGAAAAGGATGGATACATGAAGTTAGTAATATTGTCAAGACCATTCCCATCCATTTCTCTATAATATTTCCGCTCGCTGTCAAGGGCATTGATTCCATAACTACCGTTTCCGTTCCAATAAGTGACATTTACTCCGCTGGGATTGGCATGACTGTGAATATCAAAGAAAGAATACTTCTTTGAATTTAACATGCCGATTACTTCTTGAGGTGAGGGACTCAAATAATTTTGTAAACTCAAATCAACGTTTGGATATAGGTTGTTGATAGATGGAAGCAGAGTATCTAAGACATGAAAAACTTTCTTTGTATTGTATTCAGCTAAACTATCACAAACTTCGTTCTCATTATCCGGTTTGAAAAACTGATAACTAAAATGTAAAAAAGCGTTGTTGAGATAGCTATAATCACCACCTCCGGGATTCAGTTCATATATCTCAAGTTTATCAAGATAATTTTCTATGTCTTCTCTTTTGTCGCATAAAAGTCGACCAACAAAAATTTGCGGATTAAAACTAACTTTATCATTAGAAACCTCACCGAACATATCATCCCCGTCTTTATTCCAGTTAGTCTCAAAATTTGCAAAGTACATGTCTGTTGGAATATTGTATAGAGCTAATTCTGTATCGGTCAATATATCTGATGGATTTATATTATAGCCATACCCGTATCTAATAGGCACAATCGGAGGCCGCCCTCCAAGAAGGGCGTATCTTGTGCCGTTCTCATATGCTTTCATTAGATACTGACGCAGAGCGCCCGCATCGTCTGTGAGATTTGAAATGGTGTCACCGGCACTGTAGTATGCGTTCTCTAAAATATCCTCGATGCACACTATTCCGGCGCTGATCCCTCTCATCTCTTTAAGAGCGATTAAACGTTCGAATGATGGTGCGAGGTCGCGGCTCGTAACAATACAATAAGTGTATACAGGCAGTCCATGAGCCTGTCTGATACCTATCGTCTGAATAGGCGAAATTGTTGTACCGGTTGTTGATTTGAGTTTCGGTGTACCGAAATCAGGGTCGGTTACATCTTCCGGATTTGCAACAAGGCTTCGTATTATAGCCAGATCTTGATCTAAAAACTGACGGTCTATTTTCTCCAAGTCTCTGTCTTTATCGGCATTATATGTGATATTAAAACTTATGTTTTTGAGATATGACACACTCTTTCCATTGCTATTTACAGAAAGACGTCGGATGTGCAATGCTACAACATTGTATAAGAAGTGGAAATTGTCGTTTGAAATAATAGTTGTCACGCCGTTGGGATCCTCTTGCGAATAATACTGCGGATTGGCGTAAGTGGTGATGTGGCTCATTTGCTCCGCATCGTAATCTTGAATGGGCACCAATTGATGTTCAAGTGTTTCTGCATCAGAAAACACACAGTTTAGATTTTCCAGACTTACATCTTTAGCACCGGAAGGAACCGCGAGGTAAATTGTCTGATAAAGCAACGACGGGCCACCTGCGATTCCTAAAGCCGTTGTTCCGGGGATTGTAATCCCGACATAGGTCGAGTCACCAATTTCTACGTTTTGAACTTGACAAGAGTTGATGTCAAATGATGCCGAATAGCTTACTGTACCACGCTCTGTGACAGCCATGAGAGTCAGAAAGCAGAGTATGCCGGCAAAAAAGGATGTAAATCTTTTCATGGGCGTATTAGGTTATGGGTGAATGATGCGATAATATAATTAGGAAGTGATTCCTTTTTGAAAATTGGTCAGCGTACAACTAATATTTCGTAAAAATAATATCTGAGATATGCTAATCAAAGGGAAATCCAATAATTAACATTGATTAATATCTATAGAGACGCACGGCTCGTGGTACCATGAAAGTCAACAATGAAAAGGGAAACTAAATCACGATACATTCACACTTTTAAAACCTCGTCAGTCGTGGTGGTAGGGGAGGTGGTGGAGGATGGCTAAGGCGCGGTAGATCTGCTCGGTGAAGAAGAGGCGCACCATCTCGTGGGGGAAGGTCATTTTCGAGAGGGCCATCAGGCCGTCGGCGCGGTCGTAGACGGCCTGCGAGAAGCCGTAGGGGCCTCCGACCACAAAGTAAAGGGTCTTACCCACTGTGTGTTGCAGCCGCTCGATCATCTCGGAGAATCCTCGCGAGGTATACTCGCGTCCGCGCTCGTCGAGGAGCACCACATAGTCGCCCGAATTGATCTGCGCCAGTATCAGCTCCCCTTCGGCGGCTTTCTGCTGGTCGGTGGTGAGTTTGCGCGTATTTTTCACATCGGGGAGGCTCCGCACCTCAAAGGGTATCATGCGTGCCGCCCGCGAGGCATACTCCTCAATCCCTTTCCGGAGGTATTCGGTGGTGGTTTTTCCCACCGTGAGCAGACATATCTTCATCTTTCTTAGCTTTTTACACAAACACAGGCCTCTCCGCGGCCGCTGACGACCCGCGGGGAGACCTGTGTAGAAATTTATTTCATTGTTTCAGTGCCTGAGCATCACACATATCCGCGCACGATGCCGCGCTTGGAGTTGCGGATGAACTCTATGATCTCGTCGCGCTCCTTGGTAGCTGCGATTTCGGCCTCGATGCGGTCTACGGCATCCGACACATTCAGGCGCGACAGATACAGGTAGCGGTAGATCTCCTGAATCTCGCGGATCTGGTCGTTGGAGAAGTTGCGGCGGCGGAGACCTATGGAGTTCACGCCGGTATAGGCGATAGGATCGCGTCCGGCCTTCACATAAGGGGGAATATCCTTGTTGATGCGCGCACCGCCCTGGATCATCACATGAGCGCCAAGATGGCAGAACTGATGTATCAGCGTGCCGCCGCCAATCACAGCGAAATCGTCGATCTGCACCTCACCGGCTACCTGGCAGGCATTTGACATGATCACATTGTCGCCTATCACACAGTCGTGAGCCACATGGCAGTAGGCCATGATGAGGCAGTTGTTGCCCACGCGAGTCATATCCTTCGAAGCCGTGCCGCGGTTCACTGTGGCACACTCGCGGATGGTGGTGTGGTCGCCGATGATGGCCACCGTGTCCTCACCCTTGAACTTCAGGTCCTGGGGTATGCCCGAGATCACTGCGCCGGGGAAAATATTGCAGTACTTGCCTATGCGGGCGCCTTCCATGATGGTGACATTGCTGCCGATATGTGTGCCTTCGCCGATCTCCACATTCTGGTCGATGGTCACGAAGGGCTCGATGACCACGCTCGGATGGATCTTGGCTGCCGGATGAATATATGCAAATGGCTGTTTCATTCTGTCCTGTAGTATATGGGGTGTATCTTACTTGTTTTTCACTATCTGTGCCATGAACTCGCACTCGCACACCACGCGGTCGCCCACGAAGGCCACACCCTTCATCAGGGCGCATCCGCGGCGCAGCGGCGTGAGGAACGAAACATGGAACAGGAGGGTGTCGCCGGGCACCACCTTCTGGCGGAACTTCACATTGTCGATCTTCATGAAGTAGGTGCTGTAGCGCTCCGGATCCTCCACGGTGCCGAGCACCAGCAGGCCGCCGGTCTGCGCCATGGCCTCCACGAGGAGCACACCGGGCATCACCGGCTCCTGGGGGAAGTGACCCTGGAAGAAAGGCTCGTTGACGGTGACATTTTTCACACCTACGATGTAGCTGTCGCTGCGGTCGATGATCTTGTCAACCAGCAGCATCGGGTAGCGGTGGGGCAGATGCTCGCGGATGGCGTTGATATCCATCAGCGGCTCTAACGAGGGATTGTAGACGGGTGCCTGGAGGTCCTGGCGCACGATCTCTTTGCGGATCTGCTTGGCGAAGGTGGTGTTGATCTTATGGCCGGGACGGCATGCGATGATGCGCCCCTTGAGCGGACGGCCGATGAGGGCCACGTCGCCCATCACGTCGAGCAGTTTGTGGCGTGCGGGCTCGTTCTCGAAGTCGAGCGGACGGTTGTTGATATATCCCAGATCGGTCACCTCTTTGTGCTCCACGCCGATGAGGTCGGCGATGTGGTCGAGGGTGGCCTGAGGCACCTTGCGGTCGTAGATCACGATGGCATTGTCGAGGTCACCGCCCTTGATGAGGTTGGCCTGCAGCAGCGGCTCCACCTCGCGCACGAAGACGAAAGTGCGGCTCGAGGCTATCTCTTTGGCGAAGTCGGCCACATTCTCCAGACGTGCGAACTGGTTGGTAAGCACGGGCGAATCGTAGGAGATCATCACATCGATGGAGAACTCGCTGTCGGGCAGCACCGTGAGGTGTGCGCCGGTCTTCTCGTCGCGCACTTCTATCTTGTGCTTCACCACATAGTAGTTTTTGTCGACAGTCTGCTCCAGAAGGCCCACGCGCTCTATCTCCTTGGCGTAGATCACAGCGCTGCCGTCGAGGATAGGCATCTCGGGAGCATTGAGTTTGATAAGGCAGTTGTCCACTCCGGCGGCATAGAGGGCGGCAAGGGCGTGCTCGATGGTGGAGATGCGCACATCGCCGCGCGAGATCACAGTGCCGCGCGCGGTTTCCGTCACATTTTCGGCCAGTGCGTCGATCACCGGCTGGTCGGGCAGGTCGATGCGCTGAAACTTGTAACCGTGATTTTCCGGGGCCGGATAGAATGTTGCTTCAATCTCAAGTCCGGTGTGAAGTCCTTTTCCTTTTACGGTAAATTCGCCGTTGAGAGTCTGCTGCTTCATAAGGGATTATGGGGTATCTTTGGATGAGAGGGAGCCGCTGTGCCGCGGGGGCCGGAGAGAGGCCTGCGCATTTTGGCGGATACCGGGCGGGGTAAGTGCCCGATGGCTGCAGCTCCTTGTGATTATTTGTTATTTCATTTTTCTGTGCTCTCCCCCTTCTCGAGTTCGGCCACGCGCTTCTCCAGCTCGCGGAGCTGAGTGAAAAGATAGGGGAGATTTTTGGTGAGGGCTGTCTGGCGGGCGAAGTTGCCCATGGCCACGGCGGGCGAACCCATCACTCGGCTGTCGTCGGCCACATTGCCGCTCACGCCGCTCTGGGCGCCGATCTGCACACGGTCGCCCACCACGATGTGGCCTTTGAAACCTACCTGACCTCCGATCATGCAGTTGCTGCCCAGGTGGGTCGACCCGGCCAGACCGCTCTGCGCGGCCATCACCGTGTCGTGGCCTATCACCACATTGTGGGCCACTTGAATGAGGTTGTCGAGCTTGGTGCCGCGCTGCACCAAGGTGCGACCCATTGTGGCGCGGTCTACCGTGGTGTTGGCGCCGATCTCCACGTCGTCTTCCAGCTCCACGATGCCTATCTGCGGTATCTTGTTGTAGTGACCGTCGACGGGAGCGAATCCGAAGCCGTCGGCCCCGATTACAGCGCCGGAATGGATGATGCAGCGGTTGCCGATCTTGCAATTATGATAAATGGAGACATTGGGATAGATGATGGCATGCTCCCCTACCGTCACATTCTCGCCGACGAAAGCGTGGGGATAAATCTTGGCACCTTTGCCGATCTTCGCACCCTTGCCGATGTAGGCGAAAGCGCCCACGTAGGCGTCGTCGGGGATCTCCACCCCTTCGCCTATGTGGCAGGGCTGCTCAATACCCTTCACCTCGGGGGTGATCATCTTCTGCACCATCTCGAGCAGCGCCGCCACTGTGGCATACGGATCGGCCACGCGGATCAGCGTGCAGGGCACAGGTTGCTCGGGTTGAAAATCATTGGCCACCAGCACTACCGAAGAGCCGGTGGAATAGATGTAATGGGTATATTTGGGATTGGCCAGGAAGGAAATTGCTCCCGGATGACCCTCTTCTATTTTGGCGAAGGTATTTACTACGGCATTGCCGTCTCCCTCAACAGTGCCACCGGCGATGGCGGCGATCTGAGAAGCTGTAAATTGCATCAGTTTATTATTATACAATTACTTACGGCTATCGTGCACCTGCCCCTCGGGGCTTGTACGCAACAGCGCAAGTAGATGTTCATATCTATCCCGGCGGCATCCGCAGACGCCACTCTCGGTTTTATAGTGCAAAGTAACCAAAAAAAATTGGAAAATCAGGCATTTTCGTCTGTTTTTTTAACTTCCGCCACGGCTCTTTCATTTAAGATTGCCCTCGACTTTCAAAAATAGTGCTATTTTAT
>ERZ779852.2866-NODE-2866-length-13335-cov-6.547967_pt1 | contig 13335 bp, 10 predicted proteins | sample MGYA00511559_ERZ779852 | MGnify/ENA primary metagenome ERZ779852 (study PRJEB29588, sample SAMEA2157977) | human gut metagenome | biome: human gut; feature: human-associated habitat; material: faeces | place: Denmark | collected 2008/2010 ...
TATAAGAAGGCCATCGGCGACCTCTACCGACGCAGACTCATCGTCATGGAGGACGGAGGCATAAGACTCGTAGCGCAAAAAGACTGAGATTGTGGCAGCTGTAAACAAAATAATCGGCAAAATGCTTGGCTGTTAGCGCAAAAAGCAGTACCTTTGCACCGCAATTTCGGAAAATCCGATGCATTCGAAGGCGTGGCCGGTTGTGATTAAGGCCAGCAGGCGCCCGATGGATGTAATAGCACAACAATTAATCAACTTAAAATCATGTATTTAGACAAAGCTAAGAAAGAAGAGATCTTCGCACAGTATGGTAATGACGCCAAGAACACTGGTTCTGCCGAGAGCCAGATTGCTCTGTTCACCTATCGTATCGCTCACCTCACTGAGCACGTAAAGCAGAACCGCAAGGACTTCGTTACCACCCGCTCACTGACTCAGCTCGTAGGTAAGCGTCGCGCGCTGCTCGACTATCTCTATCGCATCGACATCAACCGCTACCGCGCCATTATCAAGGCTCTCGGTCTGCGTAAGTAATCGCAACGCAACGGTTGGTCGAAAGACCCATACAAGGATGCCCGTCCGCAAGGATGGGCATCCTTTTTTGTTGTACCTCTGTCTGGCACAAAAAGAAGCTGTGCCAAGCTATCGACAGGATAGCTTGACACAGCTTGGGATTGCAGCCGGCGGGATGGGCTTGCCGCCGGCAGTCTGACGGGCAAGAGCCGCGACAGACGCAGTCTATAGGATGCCTATGGTGAGGCAGTTACTCCTTGTTGGCACGCTTACGCTCGAGATGGTCGAGCAGCACCTTGCGCATACGCATGCTCTTGGGTGTCACCTCGACATACTCGTCGCCCTTGATATACTCCAGACACTCCTCGAGACTCATCACCACCTTGGGGATGACACGGGCCTTCTCGTCGCTACCGCTGGCGCGGACGTTGGTGAGCTGCTTGGCCTTGGTGACATTGATGACCAGGTCGTTGTCATGAACGTGCTCGCCCACAACCTCGCCGGCATATACCTCCTCGCCCGGGTCGATGAAGAACTTGCCACGGTCCTGCAGCTTGTCAATCGAATAGGCGTAGGCGGTACCCGTCTCGAGGGCTATCATCGAACCATTGGTACGACGAATAATCTCGCCCTTGAACGGCTGATACTCCTTATAACGGTGGGCCATGATGGCCTCGCCCTGAGAGGCGGTGAGCACATTGGTACGCAGACCAATGATACCGCGGGAGGGTATCTCAAACTGTATATTGACGCGGTCGCCCTCGGTATCCATACCCACGAGCTCGCCCTTGCGACGAGTAACCATGTCAATCATCTTGCTGGAGAAGTCCTGGGGCACATTGATGGTGAGCTCCTCAATGGGCTCGCACTTCTGGCCGTCTATCTCCTTGTAGATAACCTGTGGCTGACCTACCTGGAGCTCATAGCCCTCGCGGCGCATGGTCTCGATGAGCACAGAGAGGTGGAGCACACCACGGCCGCTGACAATCCAACGGTCGGTACAGCCCTCGACGGGAACGACGCGGAGCGCGAGGTTCTTCTCCAGCTCCTTCTGCAGTCGGTCGTTGATGTGGCGCGAGGTGCAGAACTTGCCCTCACGGCCGAAGAAAGGACTATCGTTGATGGTGAAGAGCATACTCATCGTAGGCTCGTCGATGGCGATGGGTGGCAGAGGCTCGGGGTTCTCGAAGTCGGCGATGGTGTCGCCAATCTCGAAACGCTCGAGACCGATAACGGCACAGATGTCGCCAGAGCAAACCTCGTCGGTCTTCTTGTGACCCATACCCTCAAAGGTATGCAGCTCCTTAATCTTGGTCTTCTCCTTGCTGCCGTCGCGGTGACAGATAGTGATGTTCATACCATCGCGCAGCACGCCACGGTGCACGCGGCCCACGGCGATACGACCCGTGTAGCTGCTATAGTCGAGCGAAGTGATAAGCATCTGGGGCGTTCCGTCCAACTGGCGTGGAGCAGGAATCTTCTCGAGTATCTCGTCGAGCAGATATTCGATATTGTCGGTAGGCTTGGTCCAGTCTGCCGACATCCAGCCGTTCTTGGCAGAACCATAGACTACGGGGAAATCGAGCTGGTCTTCGGTGGCGTTGAGGTCGCACATAAGGTCGAACACCATCTCATAGACCTGCTCGGGACGGCAGTTGGGTTTGTCTACCTTGTTGACCACCACGATGGGCTTCAAGCCCAACTGCAGCGCCTTCTGCAGCACAAATCGGGTCTGGGGCATAGGGCCCTCAAAGGCGTCGACGAGCAGCAGACAGCCGTCGGCCATATTGAGCACACGCTCTACCTCGCCACCGAAGTCGGAGTGACCCGGGGTGTCGAGGATATTTATCTTAACACCTTTCCAGTTGATAGAAACGTTTTTGGAGAGGATGGTGATACCGCGCTCACGTTCCAAATCGTTAGCATCCAACACCTCACCACTATTATCCTGGCCCTCACGGAAGAGTTTTCCGGCGAGCATCATCTTGTCGACCAGCGTAGTTTTACCGTGGTCGACGTGTGCAATCACTGCAATATTCCTAATGTCTTGCATCAAATGTTACCTTAAATTCGGATGCAAAGTTACTGAAACTATCGGACAAAAAGACATACTTGTTGAGTTTTTTGACATGACTCGCGGTAATTTATGATAATTTACTAATGTACTGAGTATTACAAGGAATGAATTGCTACAGAATACAGGCTGCCAGCACGCTCTCGCAGTTGGCAGCCCGTCGCAGAGTGGAGACCCTAAGGTCTTGGGATTATATCAGTCTATGAAGGGTTCTTCACGGTAACACCGTCGACGATGACGGTAGCCTTGGTACCCTTCTTCTCGTTCCACAGCGATTTGCCGCTGACAGAGCCGTTGTCGAATCCGGTAGCTGTGCAGTTGTTGATAACCACCTTGAAGGGAGTGCCTACGCCTGTGGGAAGAGAGCTGTCAATCTCTATGGCAGCCTTGCCTGTAACGGAAGCCGAGGCGTTAAAGGTGCAGTCCTGGAATGTGGCTGTCTGGCCTGTTATGGAACCTTCGTTGTAGATGAGCACACTCTTGCCGGCGCAGTTGAAGGCGCAGCGGGTAAAGGTAATGTTAGATGAACCATAGGTCCAGATGTTGTAACAGCTGCCTGAGGTCTGCACAAACTGACAGTCTTCATACGAAGCATCAGCTGCATAAGAGAAGGGCTGGCCGGTAATCACGCAACCTTTGTACTTCACCGTGGTAGCATGCTGGATACCTACGTAGTTGGTATTGGGCGACTCAACGGTGACATTCTCAAACGAAACATTCGTGGCAGTTACAGCGGCGGGAATACTGATTGTGGTCGTAGCGGCATTGTCGCTGGAGAATATCACGCCGTCGGCAGGTGCAGTAGAGAGAGTATAGGAGTTGCTGGCAGCCAACTTCACAACGGTATTGGGCTGAGAGGCAGCAGCAGTCATCTCGGCTTGGGTCGAAGCATGTACCATGCGGTAGGTGGTGTTGTGGTCAGGAGTGGAGAAAGCAGGGTCGACCACTACGGAGAATGTGGTAGTACCAGAGAGGATGTTGCCCACGATATTGGTGCGGTAATTGCGCTGGAGGGGCAGGTTCTGCAGACCGTTCTTGACTACGATTTCGGTGCCGGAGTCTGTCTTGAAGGTAAATTCAGCCGAAGCCAGGGTCTTCTGGGTACCGTCGGTAGCGTCGTTGGGCAGAATGTAGCTCATGGAGAGATACTCGTAATTCTCCTTGGTGCCATCACCATCGGCATCGACCTTCAGGGACTCGCCAGGCTTAGCAGCATAGGTAAAGTTGACATCGGCGGCGCCAGATACCTTGCCGTCAAGCACATTCAGCTTAGTGGCTGCCTGCTTCACGGTCACCTTTGATTCGTCGAAAGTGGCGCCCGAAGCTACAGCTGCATTCCAGTCTGCAGTAGTAGTACCCACATTGAGCTGGGCGAAGGGGCGCTTGAGTTCAACGGTCTGAGCGACATCGCCATTGACGGTTATCTCAACGGCATTGAAGAATGCGTCGCGACTCTCGTCATTGTTGGCGCCGCTGTAGTCGACCGCTACCTGCATGTTGTCATTCACGGTGTAAGCAGTGTTTCCGGCTTTCTGGGCCCAGAAGGCTACCTTGTAGGTCTGGCCCTTTGCCAAGGTGAGCGCTACCGTATGGCCGGAGCGGAGGTCGGTTGCAGACTCTTTTACGAGGGGCTTTGCGGTAATGGGGTTGCCATTCTTGTCAAACACACGATAGACAAGCTCATTGACGGTGGTGCCGTCACTGATAGCACGGGTAAGGGCACCATCGGCGCTTACCTTGAACGTTACCTGGGCAAGACTGCTGTCTGCCTGCGGGACATTGTTGTCGTCCGAACACGAGTTTGCCAGCATCAGAGCGGCAAACATTCCAAAGATAGTTACTTTTTTCATTTTGTAAATAATTTAGATGATTAAGATAATTGATATATAAAACAATGTGAATTAGTTGTTCTATGGTAAGGGGAATGTCAGTAGAAGACATTGAACTCGCCGTCGTAACCGGGGTTGACGCTTACGCCACCCGTGGCAGTCTGGGTGAGAAACTCGCCTCTGACGATGGTATGGCGGCTGCGCTGGAGCGGCACGTTGACGGCGCGGGAGAGCGAAACCTGACGACCCTGGCGATCGTAGATGCCCAACTGCACGGTGACCTCGGAGGCGTGGCCGTTGACGAGCACATAGTCAAACCCCAACGAGGCTTCGTCGGCAGACAGGCGCTCCACGCGGCCATCGCAGACCACTCCCATAATGGCGTCGGTAGGCTTGTCGGTAAATATATTATAGGTGTTGGGTGCGTAGCCGTTGTAGATGATGCGCACGGTGAACATATCCAGGTCTACGGCAGGCGTCGCAGCTCCTGTAGAAGGCTCGACGGGCGTATGGCCGGCTATGGCTGCCGACTGCTGCTCGATAAAGAGGCGCACATCATTGGCCACAAACTCAAACTTGGCGAGCGGGCGGGTCATCTGCACGGTGACTCCGACGGGCGCCTGCTCACTGCTGCTGGTGGCGACGACAGCCTCGGCCTCACCTCTGAACGCATCGCGGTAGTCAGTGCTGCCCTGATAGGGCATGAGGGCTCTGATGCTGGAAAAATCGGAAGCATCGTAGAAGCCACCTACGCCGGAATCATCATCAGAGAGGTCGGCCCACACCATGACGCGATAGCTGCCGGCAGGGGCGTCGAGGTCTATATCGGCATCATAGCCCTGGCTGACGTCGCGCCGCACGATGTATTCACGGACGGGAATTGCCTGGGGCGCAGAGGCTTGAGGATAGAGACGGATGATGTATCTCATCGTGCCACGGGTGCGGACAGAGGTAACCTGGACGGGGGCTCCAGTGCGCGAGAGGGTGTAGTAGACCTGGGGCATATCGGTATCAAAACGCAGATGCAGACTGACCTTCGCCGTGTCGGGCACGTCGGGAAACTCATGCACTCCACATCCCACAAGGAACAGCGGCAGCACTGCCAGCAGCATCCTTGCATGCAGGCAGCAGAGGCGGCGGAGTATAGTGGACTGGTTTGGCATCATCATTTCCTCCCTCGTTTGAAGTCAAACACATAACAGAGCGACAGCGAAGCCTGGTCTATACCCGTGTAGGTCTTGTTCTCGGTATATGCCTTGAGGCCGTTGGGCTGGTTGTAGAACTTGTCGTGGTTGAGCGAATAGACGCCAACACCGGCAGAGAGCTCTATCTGCCAACGACGGTTGCGGCTGACGGGGAGTCGCAGTCCTGCCGACACGCCACCACCGAGCGCCGGACGATGACCGCCACGGTCCTGGGTGCGATAGCGTCCGCCAAAAGCCACATTGTAGTAAGCCATGCCGAGATGGGCTCCCACAAAGAAGCCGGTATTGCAGGCTGAGGGCCAATAGCGACACTCGGGATAGAGCGAGAAGATGCGGTATTTGCGGCTGTTGCTGAAATAGTTCCATGCTGAGAAGTTCACGGGCAGAGCCACCGACCAATGAGGGGCGACATCCATCTCAATGGCGATATTGGAGATGAGAAACGCCCAAGCCACGGCATTGGTCTTGAGGATGATATGGCGCTGACAGGGAGTCTCTGCCGCCGTCGCCACAGTGTCTGCCGTAGATGGCACTACCGTGGGAGCGGCTGGCGCAGGCTCGGGCATGGGTTCGGGAGCCGGACATACGATGGTGGGGGGTGTCTCTACGCGTGCCACGTCGACCTCGGCACGTGCCATACGCATCTGGGGATAGACATCGCGCATGAGTATGGGCCAGAGTCGGCCACCCTGGGCGCGGCGCAGGAGCAGCACGCGGCGGTCTATCGTCAGCCCGCGGTGATAGGAGACCTGGGTAGAGTCGAGCGACAGGATATGCGCCATCGACGCAGTGTAGGGCGACAGCCTGGGGCTATCGAGGGTGAGGGTATCGAGCAACGACCAGCCCACACCCATATTGTCTGCCAACACGAGGGGCAACTCTGTGTCGGTATGAGCACGAAGCCATGAGGCCAGAGCCTGGGCACGGCGGTTGGCGAGACGGCGATTGGTCTGATAACTGCCTTCGGGCGACGCCATACCCGTAATCTGGACATTCAAAAGCGAAAGACTGCTGTCGCGGCGCACCGCTGACAGATAGTCGAGCATAGCCGACAGACTACAGCCGTTACTGGTATAGGCAGTATCGAGCACCGTTTTGCCCACGGGAAAGAAGACGCTGAAATGGGTGTTGACCACATGACTCTGCGACCTGGACTCTGTGACGGGCATCCAGACGATTAGCATGAGCGTGATGATGTAAGTCAGTCGTTTCATATCGGTTAGAGTTATCGGTTCAAATCCTTGGATAACAGTTGTAGACAATTGACACGCATGGCATTGGATTGTCGATTTGTATCTATCGTACGCTGCAAATTTAAGGTTATTTCCTATTCGTTGTATTCACCCCCCCCGTTAATTATTGTTAACTGCACGCATTTTTGCACAACTTTTTTGCGCAACCCCACTACCCTTTCTACCTTCGTTATCGCTCTGAGCCCCACCGCATCCCGCCCCACCGCCTCGGTCACGAGCGCTGCGAGCAGCATGGATGCCCATGCAGATACCGTCGCGACATCGTCCAGCACGCTGTGTCTGCTGCGCTGCGCTGGGACTGTCGCCAGTCGGGGGCTCGGGCGCGTGGCAAGTCTTGTGGGTTTTCACCTTATTATATTATACGCGTACACGCGCGCGAGAAGGTAAAGCCAGGCACCTGCAAAGATGAATTATCTTAAAACCACGGCTCTTTGCAAACTTTTTGCATCAATTCGGACACCAATTCATGCAAAAACGCTATATTTGCAAATGACATAGCGACAATAACTCATAACCTATAATACAATAACAATTAAAACGTTACAATTATGACCAACTTCATCCGAACCATCATTGCATCGCTGCTACTCATAGCCGGTAGCCAAAGCGTGCTGGGCCATACCTTCTCGTCTATGGACGAAACGCAGCGCCAAACAGAGCTCACCAAGATAGCCCTGACCATCTACAAGAACCCTAAGTTCAGTAAATACTACTCCAAGTATGGGTACTGCGGCAGGTCGGAGATCTCTACCTATAACATCAAGGGAGAAGGAGAAGACAAAGACCGCAAGGAATACTTGGGAACGCAACAATATGTGGTCAAACTATACTGCAAGAAGGGCGCTGACTGGGGAGAATTTCCCATTGCCAAAGTCTATGTGTCTGACAAGGCAGGAAAGGCATGGATGATAAGGTTCGGCAACGACAATATGATGTTCCCGTACTGGAATTTTCCAGAGATATTCAAATAGCGGGCATGTACACGGCGACATAGTACGTCCCTACGCCCGCCCAAGACGCCAAAGAGCCGGTGGAGAATAGTTCTCTACCGGCTCTTTGTATCTATAGTCCGAGAGGCAGTGGTGCGCTCTTAGAATTCGGCTGTCTTGGGAGTACGTGGGAAAGGTATCACGTCGCGGATGTTCTGCATACCGGTCACGAAGAGGATAAGGCGCTCGAAGCCGAGGCCGAAACCACCGTGGGGGCAGCTTCCATACTTGCGGGTGTCGAGATACCACCACATATCCTTCATAGGGATGTTGCGACGGTTGATTTCGCCGATGAGCTTGTCATAGTTCTCCTCGCGCACGCTACCACCGATAATCTCGCCAATCTGCGGGAAGAGCACATCGGTACCCTGCACGGTGCGGTCGTCGTCATTAATCTTCATATAGAAGGCCTTGATCTCCTTGGGATAGTCGGTCATGATGACAGGCTTCTTGAAGTGCTCCTCGACGAGGAAGCGCTCGTGCTCGCTGGCGAGGTCCATACCCCAGCTTACGGGGAACTCAAACTTGTGACCGTTGGCGACAGCCTCTTCGAGTATCTTGATACCCTCGGTGTAAGGCAGACGCACAAACTCTTCGGCCACAACCGAATGGAGGCGCTCCAGGAGAGTTTTGTCTATCATCTTGTTGAGGAACTCGAGGTCGTCCTTGCAGTGCTCGAGCGCCCAGTTGACGCAGTACTTGATGAAGTCTTCCTCGAGGTCCATCAGGTCGGCAAGGTCGATGAACGCCACCTCAGGCTCTACCATCCAGAACTCAGCCAGGTGGCGTGGAGTGTTGGAGTTTTCGGCACGGAAGGTGGGGCCGAAGGTGTAGATGGAACCCAGGGCAGTGGCACCGAGCTCACCCTCGAGCTGTCCGCTCACGGTGAGTGATGTCTGCTTGCCGAAGAAGTCGTTGTCGTAGTTGATTTTGCCATCCTCGTCCTTCTTGAGGTCATAGAGGTTCATCGTGGTGACCTGGAACATCTGGCCGGCACCCTCGCAGTCGCTCGCGGTGATGAGCGGAGTGTGGAAGTAGAAGAACCCGTGCTCGTGGAAGTAGGTGTGGATGGCCATAGCCATGTTGTGACGGATGCGCATCACGGCTCCGAAGGTATTGGTGCGCAGGCGCAGATGGCCGTACTGGCGCATATACTCAAAGGTCTGGCCCTTCTTCTGCATGGGATAGTCGCTGCCGCAGAGGCCGTAGACCTCGAGCTGCTCGCACTGGATTTCTACAGTCTGGCCGGCACCCTGGCTCTCTACCAGTGTACCCACGGCGCTGATGCAGGCTCCGGTGGTAATGTTCTTGAGCATCTGGGCGTCAAACTTGGCAGGGTCGACTACCACCTGGATGTTCTTGATGGTAGAACCGTCGTTGAGCGCAATAAAATCGACAGCCTTGCTGCTGCGGTGGGTACGCACCCATCCCTTTACATTTATCTCTTTTCCGAAATCGGTGCTCTTGAGGGCATCGACTACTTTAGTTCTTTTCATCTTTATCTATAGTCGTTTAGTTTCTGATTATTCGAAAGCACCCATGCGCAGCATGTCTACCTCTTTCTCGGTGAGATAGCGCCAGTCGCCGCGACGCAGGTTCTTCTTGGTAAGACCGGCAAACATCACGCGGTCGAGCTTGGTGACATGATAGCCCAGGCTCTCGAAGATACGGCGCACGATGCGGTTCTTGCCGCTGTGAATCTCGATGCCCACCTGGCTCTTGTCGTTGTCATCGGCATACTCGATGGCGTCGGCGTGCACTTCACCATCTTCGAGGGTGATGCCGTCGGCTATCTGCTGCATGTCGTGAGCGGTGAGGTTCTTGTCGAGATATACGTGATATACCTTCTTCTTGAGGAACTTGGGATGGGTCAGTTTGCAAGCCAGCTCGCCGTCGTTGGTGAGCAGGAGCACACCCATAGTGTTGCGGTCAAGACGACCCACGGGGTAGATGCGCTCGGGGCAAGCGTCCTTGACGAGGTCCATCACGGTCTTGCGCTGCTGGGGGTCATCCACTGTGGTGACATAGTCCTTGGGCTTGTTGAGCAGCACGTACACCTTCTTCTCGATGGTCACGGGCTGGTCGTGGAACTTCACCTCGTCGGTGCGCAGCACCTTGGTACCCAGCTCGGTCACTACCTGGCCGTTGACGGTGACCACGCCTGCCTGGATAAACTCGTCGGCCTCGCGGCGTGAGCATACGCCGGCATTGGCGAGGAACTTGTTGAGGCGCAGGGGCTCATTGGGGTCAATGTGGTCTTCCTTGTACTCGATGCGCTTCTTCATGCTATACTTTGCATGTGGGTCGTAGTCGGCTGTACGCTGACGGTAGCCACCGCGCTGCTGACCGTAACCACCCTGCTGGCGGCCCTGATAACCACCCTGCTGACGGCCCTGATAACCTCCCTGCTGACGGGGCTGGTAACCACCCTGCTGACGGGGCTGATAACCACCTTGCTGACGGGGCTGATAGCCACCCTGCTGACGGGGCTGATAGCCACCCTGCTGGCGGGGCTGATAACCGCCCTGCTGACGGGGTTGGTAGCCGCCACCATTATTATAACGAGGGCGATAGCCGCCTGGCTGGCTGCCACCCGCAGCGCCCTGGAGATTGGCTCCAAAGCCCTCGGGGCGGAAACCACCCTCCTGATTGTTGTCACGATTATCACTGTAGGCGCGTGTGGTGCGAATACGGGGACGCTGTGGTCTGGCGCCTACACTCTTCTTCTCCTGTGAACCGAAACCGTCGGTTGCATCGCTGTTACCATTGTTCAGGTTCTGCGAATTGTTCTCTAAATCCATAATTTAATTGATAATACTTTATAGCCTCACGGCTGTTGTTAATAATAGGGTTATTGCGGTTATAATGTTGAGTTTACAAACCGGTGTAGTTGAGCGGGGTGATAGCCATCAGTTCGGCCTTCACACTGTCGCTCACGTTGAGCTGTCCGATGAATTCATGGATGGTCTGCTCGGTCATCTTCTGATTGGTGCGGGTGAGCGCCTTGAGCGCCTCATAGGGATGGGGATAGCCCTCACGGCGTAGGATGGTCTGGATGGCTTCGGCCACCACAGCCCAGGTGTTGGCCAGGTCGGCCTCGATGCGCTCTTCGTTGAGGATGAGCTTGCGCAGACCCTTGAGGGTGCTCTGGAAGGCAATGACGCTGTGGCCCATAGGCACACCGATATTGCGCAGCACGGTAGAGTCGGTAAGGTCGCGCTGGAGACGGCTTACGGGGAGTTTCTGGGCGAGGAACTGCAGCACGGCATTGGCGATGCCCAGGTTGCCCTCACTGTTCTCGAAGTCGATGGGGTTGACCTTGTGGGGCATGGCACTCGAGCCAACCTCGCCGGCCTTGATTTTCTGCTTGAAATACTCCATGGAGATGTACATCCATACGTCGCGGTCCAAGTCGATGAGGATGGTGTTGATGCGGCGCATAGCATCGAAGACCGAGGCCAGATGGTCGTAGTTGCTAATCTGGGTGGTATACTGCTCGCGCTCCAGTCCGAGCTTCTCGCTCACAAAGCGGTTGCCAAAGGACTTCCAATCGTAGTCGGGATAGGCCACGTGGTGGGCATTGTAGTTGCCGGTGGCGCCACCAAACTTGGCGGTGAGCTTGCAGGCACGAAGGGTGGCCAACTGCTCCTGAAGACGGTAGACGAAGACCATAATCTCCTTGCCCAAACGCGTGGGCGAAGCGGGCTGGCCGTGGGTCTTGGCGAGCATGGGCACATCGCGCCACTCGTCGGCATACTGCTGCAGCTGGTCAATGACTTCCTCTACCTGGGGGCAGAAGACCTCGTTGAGCGCGTCCTTCACCGAGAGGGGCACGCTGGTATTGTTGATATCCTGAGAGGTAAGACCAAAGTGGATAAACTCCTTGTAGGCATCCAGACCGCCTATCTTGTCAAACTCTTCCTTGATGAAATACTCGACGGCCTTGACGTCGTGGTTGGTTATCATCTCGATATCCTTCACGCGCTGGGCGTCGGCCTCAGAGAACGACAGGTATATCTGGCGCAAGCGGGCAAACAGTACATGGTCAAACGATGCCAACTGGGGCAAGGGCAACTCGCACAAGGTAATGAAGTACTCGATTTCCACACGGACGCGATACTTGATAAGTGCATACTCAGAAAAATACTCGGCCAATGCCTCTGTCTTCCCTCTATAACGGCCATCTATAGGCGAAATGGCGGTCAACAAATCCAAATTCATATTCTATGCTTTATTTACTGCCCACAAAATTAATAATAATATCTGAAACAGAGCGTAAATGTATCGAAAAAAATAAAAAAAGAGTCTTAAAGCAGTTAACTTTAAGACTCTTCAACTTGGAGTGGGCGTTGACGGATTCGAACCGCCGACCCTCTGCTTGTAAGGCAGATGCTCTGAACCAGCTGAGCTAAACGCCCGATAGCCTCTTGTTTCAAAAGCGTTGCAAAGATACGGCTATTTCCGATAACTGCAAATTTTATGCACACTATTTTTTCATTTATTTTTCAATTCAGTACTTAACACACTGAAATACAGAGGATAAATTACAAATCCTGTCTTATCATTCAAGAAACAAAAAAGGGAAACTATACCTTATTATATATAGTTTCCCCTTTTTCCTTTTGAATTTATTTTATTCCTGCCCGAAACGCTTTGCCTGTTCGGCAATCAATTCCACATCATCAAAATAGTTTATCTTCATCGCCTTGCGTACTTCATCCAATGTAGCGGTTGCCGTAGCACGGGCTGTTTCGCATCCCTTACGTAACATATCGTAAATAGCCGGAATATCCTTTTCAAACTCTTTACGACGTTCGCGGATAGGCGTCAATTCTTCTTGCATAATAGCGGCAAGGAACTTCTTCACCTTCATGTCTCCCAATCCACCACGGGTGTAATGTGCCTTCAGTTCATCCAAATTAGGATAATCGGGCAAATAACGTCCAAAATGCTCAGGCTTACAAAAAGCATCCAGATAAGTGAATACTGTATTTCCTTCCAATTTACCCGGATCGGAAACTTTCAGGTGAGTAGGGTCGGTATACATGCTCTTCACTTTCTTTTCCACCTCGTCGGCTGTGTCCGACAAATAAATACAGTTACCCAATGATTTGCTCATCTTAGCCTTTCCATCCGTACCCGGCAGACGCAGACAAGCCGCATTGTCCGGCAATAGGATTTCGGGTTCTACCAACGTATCACCATAAATATGATTGAAACGACGTACAATTTCACGGGTCTGCTCAATCATCGGCTCCTGATCTTCACCCACCGGAACGGTAGTTGCTTTGAAAGCGGTAATATCAGCAGCCTGACTGATAGGATAAGTGAAGAACCCTACCGGGATGCTGGTTTCAAAATTACGCATCTGGATTTCGGTTTTCACTGTCGGGTTACGCTGCAAGCGTGACACTGTGACCAAATCCATATAATAGAAAGTCAATTCGCACAATTCGGGAATCTGAGACTGGA
>ERZ779852.2869-NODE-2869-length-13323-cov-4.245704_pt1 | contig 13323 bp, 6 predicted proteins | sample MGYA00511559_ERZ779852 | MGnify/ENA primary metagenome ERZ779852 (study PRJEB29588, sample SAMEA2157977) | human gut metagenome | biome: human gut; feature: human-associated habitat; material: faeces | place: Denmark | collected 2008/2010 ...
GGCGCAGACGGGTGGCGCCGGTACGAGGATCGCGGCCATCGTGCTGGGTGTGCTGGCGGCAGCGGGCGCTGTGTGCCAGCTGGTCATACCCGGCGGGCTGGGACGGCTGTTCCGCAGGGACGGCCGCAGCAAATGAGTATCTATGATAGTACACATAGGAGAGTAAGGAGGAGTTGCATGAAAAAAGTACTGTCACTGGTTTTGTCGCTGGTGATGCTGCTGAGCCTGGTGGTGCCTGTTTCCGCAGAGGGAACCTATCCCGGCAGCGGCGATCTGGCCGGCAAGACCGCCGCCTTTACCATAGAGGCGGACAAGACGACCCTCTATGGCGAGGGGGAGCAGAGCGTCAAGTTCCACATCTATGTGGAGAGCGTGGACAACGTGCCCATCCGGGCGTTCCAGTTCACGCTGGAGCCGTCGGCAAACCTGACGCTGGCCACGGAGCTGGCGGCAGATAATGCCGGGTTCAACTATGCGTACCAGAACACGGGTAAGCTCATCAATAGCCCGAGCAATATGGATGGTATGTATAGACGGTTCGAGTACACGCCCGATAGCCGCTATTTCGGCGCTGCGGGCACGGATGAGGGCAAAGGCATTACCAAAAAGACCGAGATCATGACCATCATGGGCAAGGTCAACGGCATGGGAGACCACACGCTGTCCATGTCCGGCGTGGTGGCCGGCAACGGCGACGCACCGAACAGTGTGACCCAGAGTTTCACTAGCACGGTGGTGGGCGCCACGGTGACGGTGAAGCCCGAGAACGAGCGGCCGCAGCCGAACCTGTCTCTGGCGCTGAGCGCGAGAAAGGTCAACGTGGGCGACACGTTCACCGCCACACTGTCCAACAAGAGCATGACGGTGAGCAGCTTCATTGCCCGGTTGGAGTTCGACAAGGAAATGCTGGCGGTCACAAAAATCGAGCAGCTCGGAGGTTTTGCAAAGCTGGCTGCTGGCGCAACCATAGACCCGGTTCTTTCGACGCCTGACGAGGCAAATGATAGAAGCTTGGTTGATGTGGGCTTTGTTCGCGGGAGCGATAAGACGCACGAGGCGGGCAAGTTCCTGCAGGTGACATTCCAGGCCAAGGCTGCCGGCAACACGGCAATCAGCCTGTATGAGGATTCTGTCGGCACAAACGGTTATCGCGGCGATGCCAAGAGCGGTACCGTGACGGTGGAAGCGGCAGCTGTTACAGGGGTGACGGTCAGCGGGACGGTCAAGAGCTACGGCGGCGAGACGGAGAACGTTACTGTTACGCTGACTCCTGAGAATGGAACGCCCATGACCACGGTTGTTACCGGTAACAGCGCGGCATATAAGTTTGAAAATGTCTCCGCCGGAACATACACCCTGAAGGTGGAGAAGAAGGGTCATGCGCCGTGGACGGAGAGCATCACCGTAGGAGATGGCAACGTCACCAAGGATGTGACGGTGTACCTGTGGGGCGATGTAAACCGCGACGGAAAAGTGACCGCGGCGGACGCGCAGGAAATTCAGCGCAACGCGGCGAAGCTTTCCTCCGCATACGATACGGAGCCGAACAAATCCTATTGGATACTCCGTGCGGATGTGAATAGGGATGGAAAGGTGACTGCGGCGGATGCGCAGGAGATTCAGCGCAATGCGGCAAAGCTTTCCTCCGCGATAGACAGTTTGCTGTAAAATATTGAATCAAAAGGAGAAACGCAATGAAAAAACGAATTCTCTCTGTGTTGCTGGCATTTGCGATGATATTTACGCTCATGCCCACAGCACTTGCGGTACCAACGACCTATCAGGTCGTAACGGTCGACAAGACCACCGTCCAGGCGGGCGAGACCGTGAATGTCAAGGTCACGCTGCCAAACATTAGTGAAACAGCGGGTTCCTTTACCGTTAACCTGAAATTTGACACAACGCTCTTTGAGGTGGTCAAAAGGGCTGCACCACCAAAAATATCAGCAACCGATGAAGATTATGGAACGCCGGATGATGTTAAAGTTAATATAGTTGCTAACAATGCGGCGGGAGCCAATTCCGTAGGTGAGCTGACAGCCAATGCCGCCTACACCTTCAACACTATGGAGGTGGCTGGCGTCACCGTCATCGATGCTACACTGAAGGCAAAGGCAACCGGCACTGCGGCATTTAGCTTCACTACGTTTGAAATTACAAAGTCCGAAGGCAATACGGTATGGATCGTGAAGGATACCGATTTGGAAGCACCGCCCTCTGTTACCATCTCCGGCGGCGTGACGCCTCCCGCGCACACCCACGACCTGAAAAAGGTGGACGCCAAGCCTGCTACCTGCACCGAGGCGGGCAACAAGGAATATTGGGGATGCAAGACTTGTGGTAATTTCTATTGGGATGCTGATGGCAAGAATGAGATCACCGACAAAAATGAGGTCATCATCGAGGCCGGTCACAAGTACGGTGACCTGATTGCTGAGGTTTCCGCTACCTGCGGCAAGAACGGCGTGAAGGCACACTATGAGTGCTCTGTCTGCCATAAGAATTTCGACACTAATTTTGATGAACTGACCGATCTGGTCATTCCCGCTACCGGTGAGCATAAGTGGGAGCTGGTCGAAAAAGAAGTAGAGAATGCCACCACGCACACGAAGGAGTGCAAGGTCTGCGGCATGACTGAGGAGGAAACCCACGACAAGTGGCCCGGCGATTATCCAATCGAATGGACATCCAATGATGACTACCACTGGCACCAGTTCGCCTGCGGCACCATCATGGACAAGGCTGCACATACGTGGGATGCCGGCGTTGTGACTACGCCCGCCACCTGCACCACGGATGGCGTGAAGACCTACACCTGCAAGGTGTGCAGTGAGACAAAGACCGAGCCGATCAAGGCATCGGGGCATAGCTTGACCATGGTTGAGGCGGTTGCCGCTACCTGCACCGAAGGCGGCAATAACGAGTATTACACTTGCAGCGTCTGCAAAAAGGTGTTCAAGGCTGATAAGACCACCGAGACAACCGTGGCCGACGAGACGCTGGCGGCTCTGGGTCACAAGCTGACCAAGACCGAGGCCAAGGCTGCCACCTGCACCGAGCCCGGCAACAATGCCTATTGGACTTGCGATATCTGCGGTCGGGTGTTCAAGGACGAGCAGGGCACGCAGCCGACCACAGTGGACGCTGAGACGATCAATGCGACCGGCCATACGCCGAAGACGGACTGGGCAACGGATGGCGACTACCATTGGCACGTGTGCGACAAGTGCGGCGCTGTTGTGGGCGACAAGGCTGCGCATACCTTCGATACAAATGACTGCACGAAGGATAGGAAATGCACTGAGTGCAACTATGAGAAGAAGGCCGGTCAGCACACCTGGGGCGAAAAGACCTATACGTGGAGCGACGATTTCAAGTGCACGGCTGCGACCAAGTGCATCAGTTGCCAGAAGCCGCTGACAGAGACGGTGAACGGTGTGAAGACCACTGTACCCGCTACCTGCGTGGCAGACGGTAAGGACATCTATACCGCTACGTTTACTAATACCGCGTTCGAGACCCAGACCAAGGAAGTGACCATCGAAAAGCTGGGTCACACCTATGGCGCACCTGTGTGGAGCTGGAGCGAGGACGGCAAGACCGCCACGGCGACCTTCACCTGCACCCGCGAGGGCTGCACGGCTGAGACGACCGGCCATGCCCAGACCATGACCGCCACGGTCAGCGGCAAGCAGAATGTCGCGCCCACCTGCACCGACAAGGGCACCACCACTTACACCGCTAAGGTGACCTTTGAGAAGAAGGATTACGCCGACACCAAGGACGTACAGGACATCAAGGCTCTGGGTCACAAGCTGACCAAGACTGCGGCGAAGGCTGCCACCTGCACCGAGCCCGGCAACAGCGAGTATTACACCTGCGGCACCTGCGGCAAGTTCTTCTCCGACAAGGACGGCAAAAACGAGATCGTCAAGGACAGCTGGGTCATCAAGGCTCTGGGTCACAAGCTGACCGAGACCCCGGCCGTGACGCCTACCTGCGCAGCGGGCGGCAACAACGAGTATTGGACTTGCAGCGTCTGCCATAAGGTGTTCAAGGCTGACAAGACCACAGAGACCACCGTGGCCGCTGAGACGCTGGCCAAGGATCCCGCCAACCACACCGGCGGTACCGAGCAGCGCGGCGCTGTGGCAGCGTCCTGCATGACCGCTGGCCGCACGGCTGACATCTACTGCAAGGGCTGCGGCGAGAAGCTGTCCAAGGATGACGATGGCAAGATTATCCCGGCTACCGGCATCCACAACTATGTGGACGGCGTCTGCACCACCTGCGGCAGCAAGCAGCCTGCGGATAACGCTACCATCAAGGCCGCGATCAAAGATTTCATTTCGGATGTGGTCGATGCCGCTAAGGAACTGGAGAAAAAGATCGAGGACGCCACGGATGAAAACACCAAGAAGATTCTGGGCAAGCTGAAGGGCTATGTCGGCGGCAGCAGCCGTAGCAAGCTGCAGGCGGTCTACGGCGTGACCATGAGCTTGAACGGCCGGGATCTTGGCAAGGGCGATTCTCTGGCCGACGGTCAGAACGTGACCATCGCCATCAGCGAGGAGACGTATAACGCGCTGAAGTCCGGCGCCAAGATCGTGGAGAGCTATCTGGATGACAAGGGCGAAGCCCAGACCAGAGAGATCAATGCCACGCTGAAGCAGGTGGGCGGCGGTTACACCGTTACCTTCGCCTCCGACAAGACGGCGGTCTACGGCCTGATGACCAAGACCAGCAGCGGCGGCAGCTCCGGCTCCGGCAGCTCCTACACCTCCGGGCAGTCCTTCACCACCGATCTGCCCGCCGACAGCATCAACAGGGTGACTGTTAATGGCAAGAAGCTGGACAGCAAGTACTACACCGTCAGCAGCAATGGCAGCGGCAGCATCGTGACGCTGACCGATGCGTATCTGGCCACCCTGAAGGCTGGCAAGTACACGGTGAAGATCGAGAACAAGACCCATGTGAGCACGGGTACATTCACCATCAAGGCGGATGGCACCCTGTCCTCCCCCAAGACGGCGGACGCCGGTATCGCGCTGTACGCGATGTTGGCCGTCAGCTCCCTGATGGGCACCGCTGTGGTCAGCAAGAAGCGCCGCAAGGCATAAAGCAATAACGCGCAATACCAAACCTTGAGCAGAGGGACGGTTCGGGTCAGTCCCGAACCGTCCCTTTTTTGACAATTTCCAGATTCTGCCTGATTTTCGCCCTGCGGGGCGCTGAACGGCAGAGCGACTGAAACGAGAGCATGGAGAGCATGGGCAAACGAACAGAAAAAAGCGGTGGCCAGCGCCACTGGGTCTATTACGCGGCGCTGGCCGCGGCGGTCATCGTGCTGGCGGTGGCCGCAGTCATGCTGCTGCGCGGGCGGGGTTCCCCCAAGGAGCTGCGCGGCACGTGGATCTACGACAGCACCACGGAGTACACGTTCGATGGCGAAAAGAGCGGCGCCATGCGCGTGCAGGGCACGGATTACGCATTTACCTACCGTGTCCGCGGCAGCGTGGTGACGCTGACCTTTGAGCACGACGCCATTGAAACGGCCAACTACCGGTTCAAGGTGGACGGCGACACGCTGGTGTTGGCCGGAGAGGAGGGCACCAGCGGCGGCGTTTATCAGCTGCTGCGGCTGCCGGAGGAAGAGTAAGCATCGGGCGAAGCCCGGAGCGACAGAAAAAATCAACACAAAGGGGAGAGTTGTTTGATGAGAAAATGGCGGATAAAAAGCCGGAAGATTCTGGCGACACTGCTGGCAGCGGTCATGCTGCTGGTGATGATCCCCACCACGCTGGTGGATACGGCACTGGCGGCTAACTATGTGACGGACAAGGACGGGAATACGTATTTCTGGAGCGAGCAGGGCCTGCGGGAGCTGATCGTAGCCGCTCCGGACGGCTATGTCTGCTTTGCAAAGAGCGCGGCGCAGCTGGATAACAGCAATGCCACACTGACCATCACCTCCGACCTGACCATACCCAAGGACTTTGGCGTCTATATGGGTGAAGGCCGGCTGGAGGTATCATCTGGCAAGACGCTGACGGTGGAAGGCCAGCTGGAGGCAGGCTATGACAAGGTGAGCGGCAGTATCGTTGCCGCTGAGGGCGCTACGTATTACCTGTTCAGCGAGGCGTCCACCGGCGCACAGCTTGCTTCTGATCTGCCGAAGCTGGGGGCTGCGGCTGCCGTGGACAAGAGCGGCGCGAAGTACAGCGCCTATATTATCGGCGATGTGACCGTCAGCGGTGATTTGACCGCGCCGGCCAAGGTAGAGCTGTTCCTTGGCAGAGAGCGGGCACTAACCGTGACCGGTAAGCTGACGGTGGAGAGCAGCGCGTATGTCTATGCGACGGAGGCGTTGACCGTAGGCTCCATGGAGGTCAAAGCGGACAGCGCTGTTGAAGCCTACGGCGGCATTCGTTACGGGAGTACACTCACCGTTAACGGAAGTGTGCAGCTTTGGGACAAGTCCTTCGGTACCGGTACAACGTCTACCATCACGATCGGTGCGGGCGGTAAGCTGATGAACGGCTATGAGGCCATTACCATTGCCGACAGATGGTCTGTCAGCGCCGGCGCGACTGTCGACAATAGCGGCAGTCTGGTCGTTCCGGTGGAGCATCGCGGCGATCTGGCGGGGAAAAAGAACGTACCCGGCGCTATCTGCAGCGTGAAAATGCTGACGGATACCGAGGCATCCCGTCCCGGTGCGCTGCAAAACGCCATGGCCGCCTTTGACAGCGTCAGCGGCAAGGCGGAGAATGAGTATTTTAATGTGGTAGTGCGCAATGCACAGCTGCGGCAGCCCCTGCAGTTCACGCTGCCGGAGGATCTGACTGTGGGCGGCACCGTGGATGGCATTTCCTTCCTGCAGCTGGCGCCTCCGGCGAATACGGAGAGATTCTTCCCCTCGGTGACGCTTCCGGCGGGCAAGACGCTGACCGTGGCGGCAGGAAGAACCTTGTCCTCCAATGTACCGGTGACGGTCAACGGTACGCTGGTGCTGCCGGAGGGCGGCATGGTCGATGGCATCTACCCCACCGCGACGTTCAATGGCGGTCTGCAGGTGAACGGTACGGTCAATAGCTGCGGCGGGGTGACTGTCAACGGCGATATGACCGTTGCGGCGGGCGGTACCTTCCGCCAGCGGTACGGCAGTCTGACCGTCAACGGCACCCTGACAGTGAACGGCACGCTGGATCTGGCGGAGACGAATTTCACCGTCAAGGGCACCTATGTCAAGGGCGAGAACGCCACGGTCAATATGGACGAAAAGGTCAGCTTTGACTATCAGGTTAAGACGGAGTTCAACAGGGACGCGATCCTGGCGGCGTTCGCGCAGGAGAACGTCAGCACCGTTACCGTTGAGGTAAACGAGGACGTGACGCTGACGGAGGATCTGACGATCCCCCAGAAAAAGACATTGGTCATCGAGGGATACGGTACTCTGACCATCGCGCCCGGCGTGACGTTGGCACTGAAAGAGTATATCCGGGGTGAGAACGAGGCTCCTCCGACAGGTACCATGGGCGGCAGGATCGAATGCAGCGCACCGTTGGTGATAAAGGGTACGCTGGATGTGAGAGCAGAGGCGTGTCTGAATCCAGGAACCGTTACAGTGGAGAATGGCGGCAAGCTGATCGTGCAGGCAAATGGTGAATACAATTCCTGGTACGGGAGTTTTACCGTAAAGGCCGGCGGCCATGTGACCAACAATGGTTGGATATCCTTCGGCGAGGATAGTGTCATCACAGTAGAGGACGAATGGGCGGTTGCATGGACGCAGGGCGAAGGTGCGGAAGCGAACAAAAACGTGGCGGTTCGTTTGGAGCAGGGCGACAATGCTGACCAGAAGATACAAAAAGCGCTGACCGATATCAACGCCAGTACGCTGCCGGACTTCTTTTCTTATACGCTGAGCGTTTATCGGCAAGATGATGGAGAGCGTATCGAGCTGACGCAGGATCTGACCATTCCGGCTGGCGTGGAGCTGTCATTTTCCAGCGAGGGCGCGATGACCTATATTGCGGAGGGGGCTGCGCTGACCGTACAGGGAACCCTGTACAGTGAGGCACCGATCACCGTTGACGGCAAGCTGACCGTCAGCGCAAACGGATATGCCACTGTGTGGAACGCCCTTCTGGTGGGCGGCACGCTGACCATCGACGAGGGCGGCCGGCTGTATTGCCAGTACCTGACCGATGAAAACGAGCAGGGTAAGGCCGGTACGATCGTCAATAACGGCTCCCTGGCCGCCGAGCAGTTCGACCTGAAGCACAATGCAATTGACATCAGCGATGGCGATGGAAACAGGGTCGTGGGCACGTTTGAAGCGCTGAAATCGGCGCTGGCAGAAGGCGGACAGATCAACTATCGCGGCACCGAGCTGACCATCAGCGAGGATCTGACCATTCCGGAGAACGTTAATCTGACCATCAACGTGACCACCTTTACTGTCAACGAGGGCGTGACCCTGACCAACAAGGGCAACGTGTGGCTGCACGGCGATGCGTACCTGTACGGAAAACTGGATGTCAGTAATGAAGGCGGCTACATCTGGGGCTACGGCCTTGTCAAAGCGGGCGGCGAGGACAACCTCGTCAGGGACGAATATGGTAACCGATGGTTCAACTGGACGTCGCGTATTTCCAAAGAGGGCGCAAGCGAAACACTGACACAGGAGGAGCTGACGGCGGCAGGAGCCAGTGTGTTGGCGGACGGGATCGAAATAGATATTGGCAGCCAGACCACGCTGACACTGGCAGCCGGACTGGAGATCAGGGATAAGAATGTTTCCATCTGGGGCACCAATGCCGCGAAGGTCGTGGTAAACGGCACTCTGTCCGTTTGGAATTACCTGAATCTGGATGCGCCCATGACGGTGAACGGCACGGTGGATGTATACGGCGGCGTATACGCGAGTAGAGATATTACCGTGAATAACGGCGGCAAGCTGCGTGTGCACAATTATTACGATGAAAGTGAACATCGCCAGTGGACAGGCAGCGTGGAGTTCGAAAATAATGCATGGATCGCGCTTCCGGAGGGCGCCGCTTGGGATGATTATGTGACCGTAGACGATGGCTGCAACCTGTGCGTTAACAAAAGTGTTCGGATGAGCGAGCTGGAGAGCTTCCTGAAAAGCTGCAACGATGGACGGAAGTACATGGTCACACTGCGTGTGGATCAGCATCAGGGCGAGAGCATTCCTGTGTACTTCGCTACCGGAACGACCGTTGTTATTCCGGAAAATGTGGAGCTGCGGATCAACAATCTGACCTACAGAGGATACAGCGCCTTTGTCATCGGTGCCGCTGATGAAAGCGGAAAGAAGGGCGAGGTCATTGTCAACGGTTCGCTGCGGATCAGCATGCCCGCACAGGTGGACGGCACTCTGACGATCAACGGGAAATTGTGGGCATTTGGCGGCGCAACGACCACTGTCAACGGTGCACTGACCGTCAGCGAAGGCGCCAACATGTCCTGCAACAGACTTGCCGGCACAGGCACCATCACCAACAATGGTACGCTGACGGCCAATGAGAAGGCGGTGGGTACGGTGATCGGCGGCAGCGGCAAGACCATGATCGACAACACCCGGCTTGAGGCATCCAATATGGCGGAGCTGAAGGCGGCGCTGAGCAGTCTGAGTGGTTCTACGGAGCGGCAGACCATCTTCCTGTGCCGCAGCGCTATGGATGACGCGGATCCCTATTTCGTTATTGACGAGGATATCACCGTTCCGTCCGGCGTGGAGCTGCATATGGACGAGATGCAATCCAGTAACTTCCGGGGGCTGACCGTGGCGGAGGACGCGAAGCTGACACTGGGCGGCGAAATGCATATTTGGCCGGAGGAAGGCGTGACCGTGAATGGCACAATGGAGACGCTCGGCGGCTAGGCGCAGGATGGCAATTGGCAGCAGGGCGGCTACCTGAAAACAGGTGTTCTGACGGTGGAAGTGAACGCACGGTTTATCAATGGGGGCAACACCAGTCTTCACATTGCCGACAGGAAGACAGACGGGTTCCTGACTGTCAAGGGAATGATGGAAAACAAAGGAGGGCTTTCCTGCCAGACGGCAATGCATAGCGGCGTGACCTTTGTCAACGATGGCAGCTTTTCCGTGACCTTTGCATTACAAATCTCCGAGGGCAGCACGATTCAGAATAATAGATATATGCAGTACGGTGACTGCGATGCGTTGGATAAGATCGTGAACAGCGAAGGGGCTACTATCCACTGGCAGAAGTATGTGACGACTATCGCGGAGATGCGGGCGCTGCTGACGCGGACGGATGAGGGAACAATAATTCTGTGGCCACAGGGGGAGGAGACCCTCACTGAGGATCTGGCGATTCCGGGGAACATAGAGCTGGTATTCGCGGCAGATCATGGACAGACTCCCACGCTCACCGTATCGGAGGGTGTGACGCTGTCTGCGAACGGTCAGCTGAACATTCAGGACTCCGCGACCCTCGTTGTCAACGGTACGCTGGCGACGTGCAATAACGTGCAGGTGTACGGTACGCTTATCATCAGCGAAAGCGGTGTGTGGAAACAGAAGAACAGCGCGAGTGTCAACAACGACGGCGCCAGCATCACCATCAACGGTCGGTTGGAGCAGAGCGAGTCCTGGGTCGAGCTGACGAGCTGGCGGAATGGTAAGATCATCTTCGGCGCCAACGCCCACTGGAACGAGGTGGGCACGATCAGCAGCCGCGAAAGCAGCACGGCCATCACCGGCTTTGATACCGGCAGATACGAGCTGCGCTTGGACGGTGAGGACTATTACCTGAAGCGCGTGTCCAGCGGCGGCGGTTCCGGCGGCGGTGAGGCGAGCACCATCGGCGATGTGAACGGCGACGGCGTGGTGGATCAGGCCGACTTGGTGGCGCTGGCGCGCTTCATGGCGGGCATTGACGATCTGGAGGACACTACCAGAGCGGATATCAACGGCGACGGCATCTATTCTGCTGCCGACCTGACGGCGCTGGCGCGTATGCTGGAAGAGCAGCAGGACACGCAGACGGCTGACGCGGACGAGAACGGCGCACCGATGGACACCGGCGCGGAGCTGAACGCAGATGCGCAGGACACCGTCCAGACGGAGGACGGCGGCGCGCCCGTGGAGCCTGCGCCTGTGGTGGACGATGTGCCGGAGACCGTTGAGGAGTCTGTCGCCGGTGAAGTCCCTCAGACGGAAGCGGGGGAGCAGGCCGCCTGAGAAAACGAATAAGCATCGGGAGCGGAGCGCATCCGCGCCCCGCTCCCGGCACTCACGGTATGGCAGAGAAATACAGACAACAGGAGGGTTCGCGATGAAAAAGAGATTCTTTGGCGCGGCGATGGCGCTGCTGATGCTGGCAGCTCTGCTGCCGGCGCAGGTAGTCGGCGCGGCGATATTTACAGTCATCCCCAAAGATGCCACGGTGGTCGTACAGAAAACGATTGCAGCAGGCGTTTATGAAGACGTGCAGACCATTACACCGACAGACGGGAACTACACTTTTGGTGAATTGGAACAGAGGGATTATCTGGTTCGCGTGAAAAGAGAAGGCTATGTGACATTTGAGAAGTATTTCTGGACTGCGGATGACGCTCTTCAGAATATGCCGACACCCCTGACACTAGTGCAGGTAGGTGACATTAATGGTGCTTCTTCAGAGGATGGTGCCGTAGACATCACCGATCTGGCCTGCCTGTTCGAGTACCTGTCCACGGGCCATTACTCCGGCGCCATTACCGACTGGCATTACATACAGGCGGTGGCCGATGTGAACGGCGACGGCGAGCAGAACATTCTGGATTATCAGCAGCTGTACGGCATGATAAAGGCGGCTGCGGCGGAGAAGCCGGAGGAAGAAGGGCAGACCACCACCACTCCCTTCAGCGGCAGACTGGTAAAGGCGGGAACCTTCGAGGCGGTCGATGTTCCGCCTGACGCGCAGCTGGCGGTCACAAAGCGACCGTCTAAGCAGGAGACGACGGCCAGCGGTACGGCATTGCGCGGCTATCCGGACAGATTCCAGATAACGGGATTTGCGCCGATGTACGCCTGTGATGAGTCCGTGGCGGACTATGTGCTGCTTAACGGCTCGGCGGTGAGGGTGTGTCTGAGCACCAGCACGGCCTTTGCCAACGGAACGACGGCCATTGCGAGCACGTTGATCAAAGGCGTGGATGTCGATGATGCGACATGCGGCGAGTACACGGAGAACGTGCTGCTTATCAACGGGAAGTGCTACGCTGTGGGCGGCACGGAGGCGGCCATGTGGAATGGCAAGGGCATCCTGTACACGCCGGTGGAGGCGCAGCCCCTTCCGCACAAGCTGGCCAACGATGACGGTACGCCCTGCACAGGCGCAAAGCTGACCTATGACACCAGCGGAAACGCAACAGCCATTTCCTGCGCGGCGTGCGGAAAGATATTTGGACTGTCCCGGCAGCTTCCGGCCAGCTATTTTGGCCAGATCGTACAGGTGACGGTGAACGGGACTACCTATTTTGTTTTGGTGTCGCCGGGAACCAGCAGCGGGACGACGGCCGGGACGACGACCAGCCCCAAAACAGGCTGATAACGGATGACCAGCGCCCATGAGGGAATCGACCTTGTGGGCGCTTCCCTTTGAACAGATGGAGACGGAGAGGCAGCATGGGTGAGAAAAACAAATCAGGTCAGCGCGCACTGCGGGTGCTGCTGTGCGCCGCGCCGTTCATGATGGGGCTGTATTACGAGCTGCTCTGCGCGGTGTTTGCTTTGGCGCTGCTGGTGTGGCTGGCGGTGTACGGCAGGCGGCATGGTCTGACCCTGCGGCGGAATATGGCGCTGACAGCGGTGGCAGTGCTGTTCGCCGCCTATTTGGTAACGCCCCTGTGGGCGGCGGATCACGGGCTGGCGGTGTGGGGAATCGCGAAAATATTGCCGCTGCCGCTGCTGGCAGTATGCCTGATGCAGCTGGACGGGGTGCAGCGGCGCGCGCTGCTGGACGATCTGCCGCTGACGGGATGCGCCATGACGGTGCTCTCCTGCGTGATGCAGCTGGTGCCGCCGCTGGCGCTGTATGTCACGGTGAATGGACGGCTGGTGGGGATTTTCCAGTATCCCAACACCTTTGCCTGCTTCCTGCTGCTGGGGCTTGAGGTGCTGATCTTCCGAGAGGACACGCCCGCATGGAAGCGGATCGTGCAGACGGCGCTCCTGACGCTGGGTATCCTGCTGGCGGGCAGTCGGGCGGTGTTTCTGTTGGCCGTCCCGGCGGTGACGGTGTGCCTTGTGTGCCGGAAGCGTGGGCGCGTGTGGGCGGAGACGCT
>ERZ779852.2870-NODE-2870-length-13322-cov-13.369337_pt1 | contig 13322 bp, 9 predicted proteins | sample MGYA00511559_ERZ779852 | MGnify/ENA primary metagenome ERZ779852 (study PRJEB29588, sample SAMEA2157977) | human gut metagenome | biome: human gut; feature: human-associated habitat; material: faeces | place: Denmark | collected 2008/2010 ...
CCGCCGCCATCGGCGGCAAGGACTCGATGTCCGGCACGTTCTTAGACCACGACGTCCCGCCGACGCTCATCTCGTTCGCCATCGCGCCCGTGCTGGCAGGCGAGATTGTGACGACTGACTTCAAGTCCGCCGGTCACGGCGTTTATCTCTTCTACGGCGGCACGGCGGAGCAGAAGACCGCCGCGTGGGAGCGCTTCACCGTGCTCGCCCGCGCGGGCAAGGCCGCAAGCGCCTGGGCCGTTGAAAACGGCCTTGCCGAGGCGGTGATGAAGATGTCGCTTGGCAACGAGGTCGGCTTTGCCGCGGCCTCGACCGCTCTCGACTGGTACCGGCCCATGCCCGGCGCGATCGTCGCCGAGCTCACCGAGGAAATTCCCGACGCCGTCTGCATCGGCATCACGACGGCGGAGAAGACGATCACCATCGGCAATGACGAGGCGAGCATCTCTGGGCTGCTTGCCCTGAACGATTCCGTGCTCGAATCGGTCTACCCGACGAAGACGCAGGACGCCGGTACGGTCGTGCGCTTTACCTATGAAGCGGAAAAGCGTGTTGCGCCCGCCGTCAAGACCGCGCGTCCGAAGGCGCTGATCCCTGTCTTCCCCGGCACAAACTGCGAGTACGACACCCAGCGCGCCTTGCTCGAAGCAGGCGCAGACGCCGAGCAGTTCATCATCCGCAACTTAACGAGCGCCGACGTTGCTGACAGCGTCGAGCGCTTTGCCAAGGCCGTCAAGGATAGCCAGATCATCGTCATCCCCGGCGGCTTCTCCGGCGGCGACGAGCCCGACGGCAGTGCCAAGCTCATCACGGCGTTCTTCCGCAACGCCGCGGTCAAGGAGCAGGTCACGGATCTCCTCGAAAAGCGCGACGGTCTGATGCTCGGCGTGTGCAACGGCTTCCAGGCGCTCATCAAGCTCGGTCTCGTTCCCTATGGCAAGATCATGGACACCGACGCTGATTTCCCGACGCTGACCTATAACGTCATCGGCCGCCACCAGTCCCGTCTGGTCCGCACGCGCGTGTGCTCCAACAAGTCCCCCTGGCTTGCGGGTACGAAGGTCGGCGACATTTACACCGTGCCCATTTCGCACGGCGAGGGCCGCTTCCTCGCATCCGAAGAGCTTGTGAAGAAGCTCGCCGAAAACGGCCAGATCGCCACGCAGTACGTAGACCTTGACGGGTATGCTACAATGGATGCAGCATTCAACCCCAACGGCTCGATCTGTGCCATCGAGGGCATCACCTCGCCCGATGGCCGTGTATTCGGCAAGATGGGGCACACCGAGCGCATCGGCAAGGAGCTTTACCGCAACGTTCCCGGACAGTATGAGATGGAGCTGTTCACCTCTGCCGTGCGCTATTTCAAGTAATTTAAGAAGAGAGGAGCAGACCCAATGGCTTATTATTATCCCGAACCGTCTCACACGTTCAGCGAATATCTGCTCGTCCCCGGTTACACGTCCGAGGACTGCATTCCTGACAACGTCTCGCTCAAAACGCCCCTCGTGCGCTACCGCAAGGGGCAGGAGGAGTGCCCCATCAGCCTGAATATCCCGATGGTCTCGGCCATCATGCAGTCGGTGTCGAACGACACGCTGGCCATCGCGCTGGCCAAAGAGGGCGGCCTTTCGTTCATCTTCGGCTCCCAGTCCATCGAGAGCGAGGCCGAGATGGTGCGCCGCGTGAAAAGCAATAAGGCGGGCTTTGTGCCGTCAGCCTCGAACCTGACAAGTGAGCACACGCTGGCCGACGTGCTGGCCCTCAAGGAGAAAAACGGCTTCTCGACCGTCGCCATCACCGAGGACGCAACGCCCAACGGCAAGCTCCTCGGCATCGTGACGAGCCGCGACTACCGCGTGAGCCGCATGAGCACTGATTTGAAGGTGTGCGAGTTCATGACTCCGCGCGAAAAGCTCGTCACCGCTCCTGCGTCGACCACGCTCAAGGAGGCTAACGACATCATCTGGGAGCACAAGCTCAACGCGCTGCCCATCGTGGATGAAAACGACCACCTGCTCTACTTCGTCTTCCGCAAGGACTACGCCGAGCACAAGGAGCACCCCCTCGCGCTTCAGGACGACAAGAAGCGCTACCTCGTCGGCGCGGGCATCAACTCCCGCGACTATGCCGAGCGCATCCCCGCGCTCGTGGAGGCCGGCGCGGATGTGCTGTGCATCGACTCGTCCGAGGGATACTCCGTCTGGCAGAAGAAGGTCATCGACTACGTGCGCGCGAACTACGGCAATACCATCAAGATTGGCGCGGGCAATGTCGTCGACCGCGACGGCTTCCGCTTCCTCGCCGAGAGCGGCGCGGACTTTGTCAAAGTCGGCATCGGCGGCGGCTCCATTTGCATCACGCGCGAAACGAAGGGTATCGGCCGCGGCCAGGCCACCGCGCTCATTGAGGTGAGCGCCGCGCGCGACGAATACTTCCGCGAGACCGGCGTGTATGTCCCCATCTGCTCCGACGGTGGCATCGTGCACGACTATCACATGACGCTCGCGCTCGCCATGGGCGCGGACTTCCTGATGCTGGGCCGCTACTTCGCTCGCTTCGACGAATCGCCGACGAACAAGCTGCTTGTCAACGGCGTGTACGTCAAGGAATACTGGGGCGAAGGCTCGAACCGCGCGCGCAACTGGCAGCGTTACGACCTCGGCGGCAAGACGGGCCTTGCGTTTGAAGAAGGCGTGGATTCCTACGTCACCTACGCGGGCTCCCTGCAGGATAACGTCGCAAGAAGCCTTTACAAGGTCAAGTCGACCATGTGCAACTGCGGTGTGACGACGATCCCTGACCTGCAGAAGAACGCGAAGCTCACGCTCGTCTCCGCCACCAGCATCGTCGAGGGCGGCTATCACGACGTCACCCTCCGCGCCACGAACGCCAGCAACAACTAAACAGCGCAAAGAACAACAAAAAGCGGTTCCCAAACGGGAACCGCTTTTTTGAGCACTGAGATCAAAATACCATCGTCAGGAAGCTGTAGAGCAGCTTGCAGCCGTAGAAAACGATGATCACGCCGCAGACCTTGTTGATGACAACGAGCGTTTTGGGCGTGAAATTGTCGCTGAAAAGCGAGATGAGCAGCGTCAGCCCCGTGAACCACAGGCAGCACGCGAGCGCGAGCGTCACGTCGAAAAAGATGACGATGAGCGCCGTCAAAAGTGCGCACTTTCGCGTGTGCGTCAGCGCCGAGTTGATGACGGATAAATTTTGCAGCCCGATGGGCGCGACGTATGCAAGCCCCATCGTAAGGCCCTGTAAAAAGTATTTCACTGCCGCCGCGTCCTTACTTTTTGAACGTCACGCACGCCTGCGAGGCGGTTTTGCCGTCCGGCTTGACGATGCCGATGCGGCACGTGCCGTCATCGAGTGACTTCTTGTAGACCGTCAGTGCCTCACCCTCGAAGCACGGCGTTGAGTAGTGTAGCTCGACCGATTGAATATTACCGCTCGCGAGCTCCTTTGCCGAAAAGCAGTCGAGCAGCAGGCGCACATAGGCCACGTTGTTCATGTGGTGGCCGAGGTCGATGTCCGTCGACCGCACGGCGTAGTGCGAGAAGAGGTCGGCGTCCTCAAATTTTTCATGGAAGCGCTGCAATTTTTCGGGGATGGCCGTCTCGGCGGGGAAGGGGTAGTCCTTCGGAAAGCCCGAGTCGCCAAAGCGGATGATCTTCTGCTCCGGTCCTAAGATGGCCCACTCGGTCTTGCCGCGGGCAATGACCGCCTCACCGCGCGAGAGTGTGTAACTGCGGTACGTGCGTACGTCGCGCTCGCTGCACGCCTCCGCCCACGTGCGCACCGTGAGTTCGTCCATCAGGTACGCGCGCTCAAAGAGATCGACGCGCGTGTGGACCGTGAGCCAGAATTCACCCTTTTTCGCCATCGCGCTGCTGCCGACGCCCAGCACCTCCGCGTGCTGCGCTGCGATGCCCTGAAAAATCGTAAACGCCGCCAACGGCGACAGCGCGCCCGACGCGTCACAGTAGTCAGGCGTGACGGTAAGACGTTTTTCAAAAATGCTCTCCATGCAGTTCTCCTTTGAATTTGTCGTTTTCTTAACGATAAGTATAGCATGGAATTGGTATTGCCTCAAGCGGGCAAAATGACCCATGCATTAAAAAAGCTCCACATTGGGGTAGCTGTCCATAAAACAGGTTTTGAGAAACAAATACTATGGCAGTTGTCGGACAATGGTTGCTGACAAAAGGGGTATGTGTCATTAAGGCACATGCCCCTTTGCTTTTGCAGTTGCCTTTGTTGATGGTAGATGGATAGGATGGATTTTGTACGATTTAAGGTCGATAATCCAGAATTAGCTTACCTGTGAGCAACGCAAAAATTAGGGGCAACGATGCGTCCATGCCCTTGCGCAAGTACAGCTCATACGTCAGTTAAATACCGATTTCCAACCTGTTTCATAAGGGAACTTCTGATATCATCTTTCAGAAAAGTAATCAAAAATCCCTCACTTAAACCAATCCTTGTGAGGATAGGGAAGAAGTTTGCTGAAACGATAATTTTGTCCATTATTCCGCGCTTCTGCAATCCGTGTACTGCGCTCACCGTTCCGTTCGCTATTGCATGGTTACAATTAGTTGTTCACCATCCAATGAACAGTGGAACCCCTTTCCATAAGCAGCACATCATTTACAGCGATAAAAATCTCTAAATCTGCAACTGTTTTCGCCTGTCCTGCCGAGCAAGTAGGATAGACAAGCACAAAGAAACATGCTATAATTTTTATAAATACTCTAAAAGACCACGTTAACATGTCAGGTCGCTGTCTGGCGGCACTTATTAACGGAGGTTTGGGTTATGAATAACAAGCAAACGAAAAAGGCTACGGTCGACGCAATCAATGTGATGATCCGCCACGCGGACAAGGGCCCTTCCGGATTTTGGGTGGAGGATCACGAAGGCTGTGGCAATCCAGCGGTCTTTCCGGAATTTGAGGAGGGCTTGAAGCGAGGACGGCTCGTCCAGAAGGAGCACTATTTTTGCCCATGGAATACCGCCATTATGTACGGCGATGGGCATGGCAACATAAACACGGGGTGTTACCATAGCTGTTCTATTAGCAAGGCAAGGTATCTGACCACTGAGGAACTTAAAGAAGTTCTTGCTCGCTTCAAAACGCGCATGGAAAATGGAGATTACGATTGCGTTGACCATTTATCGCCGTTGCTGACAAAAGCCGAAAGCAGACACATAGAGGATCGCATTCTTGCGGAGCAGTATGAGTGCGAACGCTGCGAAAGGCAAAAGCGGCAGGAGCGGCTCAAAAAAGCCGCTGCTCTGATTGCCAAGTATCCAGATGAAGCATCGTTTTTGGCAATCAATTATGGAGAAGATACATGCGTAGATGAAGAAGACGGCCTCGTATTTTTCAATCCGGATTCTCGTAAGGATGTCGTTGGCGCAGAAAAGATGTCCTATGATGAATATCTGGATGTCCAGCTTGCTTCTTTAGGGCACGCTTATCGTTCCGGATTTGCAAACGGCATATTTAATTATCTGCTTGAATTCAAAGGACAGATTGAGAAAGTCAAGCCAAAACATATTTGCTTCAAGCGGATTTTCATTAGTGGAATGTACACCGATGGGACAATGTTTGATGATAAAGAGGATCACGTCTGGATGGACAAATCCGGCTTTGAAGAGTACAACGTTGGTGACAGTGTTTCATTCGGTGCCGAGGTCTACCGCTATGTAAAAACCGGAAATGGAAAACTGATTGACTACGGACTGCGTAACCCGACAGGCATCCAAAAGATCGAAGCCTACGAGCTTCCCAGCGATGATGAACTGATTATGAAGGAAGTTGAACAGCTTATCTGTGAGACTTGCTTTCTAAGTGAGCGGTGCAATCGCAATTACTGCACAATGGATCCAAAGCAAAAGCATTTGCTCGAACAAGAAATGTTCTGTGTAATAAAGGCACAGACAGATGAGGAGACGCAGAAATGAAACGATCCTTTCTTATGTGGGGACTTGTAATTGCATTGTTGCTGAGTGGGTGCGGATCGTCGGCATCCCGCGTTGAAACACTGAAAAGCTGGTCTTTCCAGTATAACGAGGGGACAAGTGATTACAGCCTTTTCTTTGGCTTGGCTGATAAAAATGATAAACCCCTGTCAGCCGATGTCGATGTGGATATTCGAATCGTAAATGACGCGGATGAAGAGGTTTATACTGGTACAAGGTCCGTTTCTACTGATGATTTCAGCTATTATACCAGCCAAGCTGTCGGAGAGCAGTATCTTGCCAATGTGAGAATCCCTGCCGCTGAGATCAAAGCCGGAAAATCCGCAAGCGGGAAGGTTTATTTCACCGTGTACAAGGAAAACGCAGTTCAGTTTGACGAAGTAAACTGCGATGCTCTGTATTGCTTACCTATTGAAGATGTTCAAGTGACGTTTGATTCATTTCCGCTGGATCTGAAGGTGAAGGACTTCATGGGGAGTACGGCATCCGTGATCCAAATTCAAGGAGCCGAATTTAAGTTTGACAAAGACTATTCTCCGCAGCTGACCATTACGATTACCGGAGAAAAGAAGAGCGGGAGCAGTGATTCCGGGTATGATATGATTAGTTATAAGCTGTATGACAGTGCGGGTTATCTGGTAGACTCCGGCAATATATACCTATCTTCTCTGAGCGCCGGAGATAAATTCAAGGATGACTCTGTTATGATCTATGACATTACTCCCGGCGAATCCTACACATTCCAGTTATCAGAGTATAGTTGGTGAGCTTTCGTAATTTTTCACGAACATAAGGGCTTGGGACTATCCCAAAAATGAAAACAGGGCGTTTCGGCAGTCAGCCGGAACGCCCTGTTTTCTCGGTGTGGGTACTCACCGGATTTGCTTGCTGCTCTGCAAGAAAATCCCGGTCAACCCACGCTGTTTTTCGCAAGTGTAGCTACACTTGCTGTGCTTGCTCTTCCTCCAATAATCGCATTGACTCGAACGTTTGTTCTTGTTATAATTGAACTGAGAGATTGAAAAAGCCTTGGAACGCAGTTGATTTTCATTGGCAAATGGCGGCATCGCCGCCTTGATTACCGGCTTGCACAGGCGAACGAGCCTGTCAAGGACGCGCAGCGAGGCGAGGCCGATTCCTTGACTGGCACGGACGGCTGTGCGACCCGGCGAACTGCCTGTAATTCTCCTGTGAATCCCGGTACATTGCCCAGTGGAATCCCGGAAATTGCTGTGATATACTGAATAGCAATAGGTCATATCACGCACTTTGCTCCGGGAGATTCATGCGGCAATGCTCGGAAATCTGAATGAAAAGGAAGGTGCAAATGGATAACAAGAAACGTAACGTCCAAGTGGAATCGGACGGCAGCCGCAGTGCCCTCGTTCCTCTCTGGCAGGAGTTACCGCAGATCACGGTACGCCTGAAAGAAGGAAACACCATCTACCGCTTTACTGCCAGTTTTGACGGAACGCACACCCTTCCCGAAAAGGCGGTGAAGCTGATCGACTCCGAAGGGAGTGTGTGATCGTGACCAACAGCAACCTTGTCTTGGCAGACTGTCCTCAGATGATGGAGGAATCTACTATGAAGCAGTCTGACAAAATTACCGCGCTGTATTGCCGCCTGTCCCGTGACGATGAATCACAGGGCGACAGTAACAGCATTGTGAATCAAAAAGCCTATCTCAGCCGATATGCAAAGGAACACAGCTTCCGCAATACGGAGTTCTTTGTAGATGACGGTTACACAGGCGCAAACTTTCAAAGGCCGGATTGGCAGCGCATGATGGCGCTGGTGGAAGAAGGGAAGATCGGCACGGTCATCACGAAGGACATGAGCCGCATCGGTCGAAATTATCTGGAAGTGGGGATGTATACCGAGATCACATTCCCACAGAATAACGTGCGGTTCATTGCCGTCAACAGCGGTGTGGACAGCGCTAACCAGCAAGACAATGAGTTCGTCCCGTTCGTCAATATTATCAACGAATACTACGTTCGGGACGGCAGCAAGAAGGTGCGTACCTCACTCCGGATCAAGGGAGAATCCGGCGAACACCTGACGACTATTCCGCCGTATGGCTATGTCAAAGACCCGGATAATTCAGAGCATTGGCTCGTCGATCCGGAAGCGGCACAGGTGGTCAAGCGCATCTTTTCCCTTTGCATGGACGGGAACGGTCCGACGCAGATTGCTCGGATGCTGAAAGAGGATCATGTGTTGACGCCCACCGTTTATCAGGAAAGGCAAAAACGAAAAGTCCGCTGTGCTTTGCCTGACAATCCATACAACTGGAACGGCAGTACCGTTGCCGCAATTCTGGAACGGATGGAGTATTGCGGGCATACCGTGAACTTCAAAACGCACCGGCAGTCCTACAAAATCAAGAAGACTATCGAGAATCCACCGGAGCAATGGAAGATATTCCGTAACACTCATGAAGCCATTGTGGATGAGGATACCTTTCAGAGGGTACAAGAGCTTCGTCGCAACAAACGTAGACCGGCAAGAACGGGCAAGAGCAACCTCTTTTCCGGCGTTGCCTACTGTGTCGATTGCGGAGAAAAAATGTACTACTGCACCTCGCGGAACTTTGAAGAACGACAGGATCATTTCGTCTGCTCTACCTCTCGCAAGAAGGGAAAAGACGTGTGCGGGACGCACTTCATCCGCGCGGTTGTTCTGGAAAAGGGCGTGCTGAAATTTCTGCAAATCCTGCTTTGGTATATCTCCGATTGTGAGGATCTGTTCCGCGATAAGTTGGGTGCAAAGCGTAAGGAGGACTTCAAGAAAGGCCTCGCCGCAAAGCACAGACAGCTCACGCAGGCACAGCGCAGGATGGAAGAGCTTGACCGTCTGTTCAAACGGCTCTATGAGGACAATATCTCCGGCAAAATCAATGATAGCCGATTTGAAAAGCTGTCCGCCGACTATGAAAATGAGCAAGCAGAGCTGACAGAGAAAATGCAGCTTTTGGAGCAGGAGATTACACAGCAGGAGAAAGAAGCCGACAGCATTGAGCAGTTCATCCTCCGGGCGAAGAAATATCCCAACTTGCAGGAACTGACGCCCGCTGTGCTGCATGATCTTGTGAACAGGGTCTATGTTTCCGCGCCGGATAAGAGCAGCGGGCAGCGAGTGCAGGATGTGCATATCAACCTTGCCTGCATTGGTTTCCTGCCAGAGAGCATCATTGCCGAAATGCTCACTCACGCATCAAAAAGCAGAACAGCGTGACTTCCGCCACGCTGTTCTCTCTAAACCTTATGAACCTGTCTTATGCGCTGCTACCCTGGGGAGCGTTGTTTCCGCACAGGTGCGGAGGGGAAGGCAGCGCCGTCGGCGCTGCACGAATCAAAGGGGATATTCTCTTTCGCGAAAGAGAATATCCCCTTTGGAACCCCAGGAGAAAGGCTTTTGATTGGCAGTCTCTGGCTTGAATGACTTTTATGCCTCTGGAATGGGAGTGCCTGCCAAGTGATGAATCTAAACGATTTGTCTTACTTCTATCTCCGCTGCCGCTTTGCCTGCGATTCGGCAGTCTTCAGCAATTTCCGCCTACTTTGGATTGTTTAGCATTGCTGGCGCTCGCTGCAGTACGCACTATCGAAATAGCATGCGTTGTCCGTGGCAGGTGATTAGGCTGCACCAAAACAAGATCAGCAGAGCGGCAGCGGATAATGGAAGCACACCAAATCGTATAGCAGAACTAAACGCGGCAGCGCCGCGCGCAGGTAGTGCAATCGGCAAGCGCCGCAACTCTTCAAGCTGCTCGCCTGCAATGGAAAACCTTTCTCTCGGGGGATCAAAAGGGGGATACTCTCTTTTGTGAAAGAGAGTATCCCCCTTACCCGCGCCCCCACACGGTGTGGGGAATAGGGTGGCAGCACTTCGTGCTGCAATTTTATTCCGATAAAAGAATTCTATCGTTATCAAGCTCATGTCCGGCACCTGCTTTGAACCGTGCGATGAGATCGTCGACTCCCATCCCCGCGCGTTCACTGCCCGCGACGTCGAGCACGATGTGCCCGTCCGCCATCATCAGTGTGCGGTTGCCGAGCTCAAGTGCCTGATGCATGTTGTGCGTGACCATCAGGCAGGTGATGTGACTTTCCGCCACGACGCGGCGGGTGAGGTCAAGCACCTTTTCCGCCGTTGCGGGGTCGAGCGCCGCGGTGTGCTCGTCAAGAAGTAAGAGCTGCGGCGGCACCATCGTCGCCATCAGCAGCGTGAGCGCCTGACGCTGGCCGCCGGAGAGCAGGCCCACGGGGTTTTTCATGCGGTCCTCAAGGCCCATGTCGAGCTGCTTGAGCTGCTCGGCGAAGAACTCCTTGTCCTTCTTGCTGATGCGGCTGAACGGATTGCCGTGCGCCGCGCGCAGATACGCGAGCGCAAGGTTTTCTTCGATCGTCATGCTCGGCGCAGTGCCGCGCAGGGGGTCCTGAAAGAGACGCCCGATGCGGCGGGAGCGCTCGTGCTCGGGCATGAAGGTGATGTCCTTGCCCGCGAGCGAAATGCTGCCCTCGTCGGCATAAAAGCTGCCCGCGATGGCGTTGAAGAGCGTCGACTTGCCCGCTCCGTTCGAGCCGACGATGGTGACGAAATCGCCCTCGTCCAAATGCAGGGAAAGGGAAGAAAGCGCCTTTTTTTCATTCACCGTGCCGGGGTTGAAGGTCTTGGAGAGATTTTGAATGTCCAGCATCTTACACGCCCTCCTTATTTCTGGCGGCCATTTTGCGCTTCTGGAATGTCGCCCACTTCTGGATGCTCGGCGCGGCGATGGCCAGCGCCACAATGATGGCCGTCAGGAGCTTCAGGCACTCGACGGGCACGATCTTCGTGTAGAATACGATGGCGTAGATGAAGCGATAAACGATCGAGCCGAGAATCGCGGCGATGACGCCCTTTTTGACGCTTCTGCGCCCGAGCAGCGTCTCGCCGATGATGAGGCAGGCGAGGCCGATGACGACGATGCCCGTGCCGGAGTTGATGTCCACAGTCTTCTGATACTGGCCGACGATCGCGCCGGAGAGCGCCGTGAGCATGTTGGCAAGGCACAGGCCGACCGTGATCGTGAACGACGGATTCAGGGACGAGGCGCGCACCATGTCGGGGTTATCGCCCGTGGCGCGGATGGAAAGACCCATGCGCGTGCCGAGAAACAGCACCAGCAGAAGACCGGCCAGAAGCGTGACGAACGCTGCGAGCAGCAGCTCGTACCACTCGCCGCCGATGCCGGTCTCGCGCAGCATCGTGAAGACGGTCTTGCCGCCGAGCAGGCTCTGGTTGGATTTCCAGCCCATGGCCATCAGGTTCACGGTGTAAAGGCCGGTGTTCGTGACGATACCGGCGAGGATCGACGGCACGCCGAGCTTCGTCTGCAAAAATGCGGTGACAAAGCCCGCGCACGCGCCCGCGAGCATCGCGGCGAAGATGGCGAGGACAGGGTGTCCCGCGGCCGTCACGGTGACGGACACGGCCGCGCCGAGGACGAAGCAGCCGTCGGTCGTCAGATCGGCGATGTCGAGGATGCGGTAGCTTAAAAACAGCGCCATCGCGACCAGGGCGTAGAGGAAGCCCAGCTCAAGGGCGGTCTGCGTGATGATGAGCATGGGGAAATTCTCCTTTCAGGCCAATTTCCCCCGACGGGAAGGTCGGGGGAAAGGCAGTTCATTTGCGGGGAAGTGATGTTTCTTAGTCCTTGGTGGTCGTGACCTCGACAACGGTGCCCATGCTGTCGAAGCAGGAGTAGTCAAGGCTCATCGCGGAGGCGGTGTCGGTGTTGACGGTGATGATGCCGCCGTCCATCAGGTAGTAGTCCTCCATGGCGTCCATGCCGTCGGTGATGGCGGAGTAGGCGAGGTCGGCGGTCTTGGCGCCGAGGTCGGTGTAGTTCACGCCGCAGGTGGCGTAAGCGCCGTTGCGGACGAAGGAGTCAGCGCCGGTGTAGTGGGGGATGCCGGCCTTGGCGAGGTCCTCATAGATGGCGAGCTCGGCGGCCATGATGACGTTGTCAGTCGGGGTGAAAACGGCGTCCACACCGTCGGCGATCAGCGCGGAAGCGGCAGCGACGACTTCGTCGTTCGTGTTCGCGGTCTGCTCAACGTACTCGATGCCCTTGGCGTCGAGGTAGGCCTTCGCGTCGGCGATGGGCTTGGTGGAGTTGGGCTCAGAGAGGGAGTAGAGCAGGCCGACCTTGGCGACGTCCGGGTTCTGGGCGAACATCATGTCCATGATGAAGCTGGTGTTCAGCGCGTCGCTCGTGCCGGTCACATAGTCGATGCCCGTCAGGCTCGCGGCCTCGGGATCGGAGACGGCGGCATAAACAACGGGGGTCTTGGTGTCCTCAGCGGAGAGGGCAGAGATCTGCGCGGCGGTCGTCGCGATGGGGATGATGGCGTCGACCTGATCGGCGATCGCCTGATCGGACAGCTGTTTTAAGATGGTCTGATCGTTCTGGCCGGAGGTGATGTCGTACTCGATGGTCACATTATTGTCGGCTGCGATCTTGTCGAGCTCGGCGGCCACAGCGTTCGCGATCTCGTCGAGAGAGGCGTGGTCGAGCTGCTTGATGATGGCGACCTTGTAGGTCTTGCCGCTTTCGTCGCCGCCCTGCTGGACGTCGTTGCTGCTGTCGTCGCTCTTGCTGCCGCACGCGGCCAGAGACAGGGTCATCGCACCGGCGAGGGCCAGGGTCAGAAGCTTTTTCACCATGTTGTTTTTCATTTTTGTTTTCCTCCAAATTTATTTGATTTCGGGTGGCAGATGAGGTCCTGGTTTGCCGGAACAGGAGGAATATAAAGAAAAAAGACCTTCATCCCATACACATGGGACAAAAGTCATCAAACTTCTGCGATACCACCCAAATTGACGTTTTGTAAAACGCCCGCTCGCTTACGCGCACCATCATACGCGCCCCGATGGATAACGGGTGGGATACCCGTCGGTCCCTACTTGACTTCCGCCGTTCGGTCCGCCCTCTGAAGTCCATTCACCGACCGTCCGCCGCCCCGATCACACCACCCGGGACTCTCTTTGTGCTTATCTGCATCGGCTACTTCTCTCCGTCATAGGTTTGAAGCTCTTCACTTGTTGGTTGCATTATAGCACGCGGGGCCCACTTGTCAAGTGGGTTTTTCAAAAAAAGTTGCACTTTTTTGATTTGCCCAACGGGTGAGGGAGTTTCCCGCGCACGGCGCGGGAGGGAGAGGCAGCGCCGATGGCGCTGCACGGATAAGGGGGCCATTCTCTCACGTGAGAGAATGGCCCCCCTTTAAATCCCCCAAGAGAACGCAAGGGGCCTTGCCCCTTGACCCCGCACA
>ERZ779852.2875-NODE-2875-length-13301-cov-4.379284_pt1 | contig 13301 bp, 9 predicted proteins | sample MGYA00511559_ERZ779852 | MGnify/ENA primary metagenome ERZ779852 (study PRJEB29588, sample SAMEA2157977) | human gut metagenome | biome: human gut; feature: human-associated habitat; material: faeces | place: Denmark | collected 2008/2010 ...
ACGACATTCAGTGGCAGTCCCTTTTGTAAAACTCTCGCCACTGGTGAGAGTTATTTAGACGGTAAACGATAATTTAGCAGCTTAGAGCTGGATGCCGGAGACATCGATCTCGCCGGACATTAGCTTTGGCAGAAGACTATCTCGTAACCGTTTGAGCTTGTCATTTTCAATGGCATTGTATTTTATCTGCTCAAACATAGGTGAAACAATACCTTGATACTCGGCTATCTTTCCGGTAGTAGGTAAAATCAGTTCAAAAGTAAGGGTATCAGATGGTGTAGTCCTTTGCCTACTACCTGTCGATCCTGTAACATGACTACACATAAAATCTGAAAACGAAGTGCTGTCTATAACTGAATATAAGAAATCAGTGATTTCTTGACTTTTAGCCTTATAGACTATGAACTCAGTTGAACAGACGGCATTTGCTGTTAGGCAATACGGCTTCCAGACTCGCTTTGTTGTTGGATTCAGTTTTGAAATCATAAAGCAAGTATCATCCACAACAAACTTGTTGCTTTTAATCGCTGTTGATAGTTCAAACACCGGAAAATGTGCTTCATCAAAAGCTGGAATGCTGTAATGCTCAAGTAGCATTTCCGGCTGTTTAGCCGGATTGAAACTCTTTTTTGAGATAGTAGCCACATCACCGAGCTGTACAATACGCCAACCAACGGGCAAATTGCTGTGACCTACTGTTTCAAACAGCTCATGATATAGCAGCTCGGCTTGCCGCTGTAAATTATCGTTTATAGGAGGTAGTATGCTGCAACGATTAATTGACGATATGAATAACGCTCTTTCTGCAAATTGCTATCTTGCAGCGCTTTCTATTGCGCTTATGTTGCCGGATATTTGCGGAAAGGCGGCATACCCCGATTGGAATGTAGGGGAAAGATATAAAGCATGGTATGACGAGTTTGTAGGTAAATATGAGATCGCTCCAGTACCAGAAGGCTGGCCTGATAATACAAAAATGCCATATCTAAGTGGCGAAGTGGTATATTCTTTAAGAAACTCTTTTCTTCACCAAGGCATACCCAATATTGAATCTGAAAAGATAAAAGCGATGGAAAATAAAATAGACAAGTTTTCTCTTGTAATAGAGCCAAAGAACGAATTCGATATTTATACTGACGCATCGGGGATTTGGAATGGTAAAATTCGTTCATACAGGGTAAATGTCCGCAGACTGTGCCTTATCATCGGAGTAAATGCTTCTGCCTATTATGAAAATAACAAGTCTAAGTTCGACTTCTTCAATTTCACAATAATTGATTGGGATCAAGAAATGGCAAAAAGGAAAAGTTTAGGGCTTTAGGGAGAGAAAAACATGGCAGGATATTACACAGAATCAAATTATGAGAATGCAGTTCTTCAACTACTTAATGAAGGTCTGGGATACACCTATGTCTACGGACCGGATGTAGAGCGTGATTATCATTCCCCGCTCTACGAGGATGTTCTGCTGCCCGCCTTGCAGCGCATCAATAATGACTTGCCTCTGGATGCCATCAACGAGGCGATTTATAAACTCAAAAACTTTGAGTCTGGCTCATTGTTGCAAAAGAATATGACTTTTACTGACTATCTGCAAAACGGCGTGCCGGTCAAATACTTTGAAAACGGCGAAGAACGCTCCACCCTCGTCTACCTTGTTGACTTCAAAAATCCTGCCAATAACGATTTTACCGTTGCAAATCAATGGACTTTCATTGAAAATTCCGAGAAGCGCCCGGACATCATCCTTTTTGTTAATGGTCTGCCGCTTGTTGTGGTCGAACTGAAATCCCCTTCCCGTGAAGAGACGGACGCTTCCGATGCATACCGCCAGCTTCGCAACTATATGTATGAGATTCCTTCCATGTTCATTTATAATGAAGTCTGCATCATGAGCGACATGACCACTTCTAAAGCTGGAACGCTTACCTCCGGCGAAGATCGCTACATGGAATGGAAAACAACGGACGGAAGCTATGAGAACACCCAGTATGCTCAGTTCGACACCTTTTTTGAAGGGCTGTTTGAAAAGAATCGTTTTCTTGACATCCTGAAAAACTTTATCTGCTTCAACGTGGACGGCGAGAAGACATTCAAAGTGCTTGCCGCCTACCATCAGTATTTCGCTGTAAAGAAAGCAATCGAATCCACCAAGCATGCCACCGTCACAGATGGAAAAGGCGGCGTGTTCTGGCATACACAGGGCAGCGGGAAATCGCTGTCGATGGTGTTCTATGCCCATTATCTGCAAGAAGCGCTGGAGAGCCCGACTATTGTTGTAATTACAGACCGGAATGACTTGGACGATCAGCTTTACGGTCAATTTGCCCGCTGCAAGGATTTCCTGCGCCAAACGCCGCAGCACGCCCAGAGCCGTACCCATTTGAAAGAGCTGCTTGCAAATCGGCAGGCAAACGGTATTATCTTCACGACTATGCAGAAGTTTGAGGAAAGCGATGAGCCGCTTTCAGAGCGCCGGAATATCATCGTCATGGCAGATGAAGCACACCGCAGCCAGTACGGACTGACAGAGAAAGTTGTGGTCCGTCAGAAGGAAGACGGCGAGGTGGAAGCGAAGACCATCATTGGCACTGCCCGTATTATCCGGGACAGTCTCCCGAACGCTACATACATCGGTTTCACCGGTACGCCTATCTCTTCTAAGGATCGCAGCACCCGTGAAGTGTTTGGTGATTATATCGATATTTATGATATGACGCAGGCGGTTGAGGACGGTGCGACCAGACCGGTCTACTATGAGAGCCGGGTCATCCATCTCAAGCTGGATGAAAAAACGCTGCATCTCATTGATGATGAGTATGACCTGATGGCGCAAAATGCCGATCCATACGTTATCGAAAAGAGCAAAAAAGAACTCGGTCAGATGGAGGCAATTCTGGGGGCTGATCAGACCATCCATTCATTGGTAGATGATATTCTTGACCATTACGAAAACTATCGTGCCAATATCTTGACCGGTAAGGCGATGATTGTCGCCTACTCCCGTACCATTGCCATGAAGATTTATAAGCGCATCTTGGAGTTGCGTCCGGCTTGGACAGAAAAGGTTGCCGTTGTCATGACGCAGGGCAACAACGATCCCGAAGAATGGCGGGAAGTGATCGGCAATAAGGCGCACAAAGAGGATATGGCAAGAAAATTTAAGGACAACGACTCGCCCCTTAAAATTGCAATCGTTGTGGATATGTGGCTGACCGGTTTTGATGTACCTTCCCTCGCCACAATGTATGTCTATAAACCAATGGCTGGACACAATCTCATGCAGGCGATCGCTCGTGTCAACCGTGTATTCAAAGACAAGGAAGGCGGCTTAGTGGTTGACTATGTGGGCATCGCTGCGGCTTTGAAGCAAGCCATGAACGACTATACGGCACGGGATAAGAAAAACTACGGCGACGCCGATATCAGCAAAGCTGCATACCCGAAGTTCCTTGAAAAGCTGTCTGTGTGCCGTGATCTATTCTACGGCTATAACTATGAAAAATTCATGACCGGCACTGACCTTGATAAAGCAAAGGCGATAACCGGAGGCGTAAACTTTATACTTGGTAAGAATGTTGCTGAACATGACCTCCCGGATAATGAGAAAACACAGAATATTTACATCAAGGAAGCATTGCTGCTCAAACAGGCTCTTTCGCTGTGCGGTAGTTTGGTCGATGAAAAGACGCGTTTTGAAGCAGCGTTTTTTGAATCTGTTAGGACAATGATTGTTCGGCTGCTGTCGGGCGGAACCGGTAAAAAATTTACCCTGCCGGAAGTGAATGAGCGAATCAATGAGTTACTCAAGCACAGCATCAAAAGCGAGGGCGTTATTAACCTTTTCTCAGATGTGAAAGCGGAGTTCTCGCTGTTTGACCCGAAGTTCCTTGAAGAGATTGCCAATATGAAGGAGAAAAACCTCGCCGTTGAGCTTTTGAAAAAACTGATTGCCGAGCAGGTTTCGGTTTACCGGCGTACGAACATTGTCAAGTCCGAGAAGTTTTCCGAACTCATACAGGGCGCAATGAACCGCTACCTGAACGGAATGCTGACGAATGAGGAAGTTATACAAGAACTTCTGAAACTTGCAAAGGAAATTGCAGACGCAAACGCCGAGGGTGAAAAACTTGGGTTGACAGCTGACGAGCTCGCCTTCTACGATGCTTTGACCAAGCCTCAGGCAATCAAAGATTTTTATGAACACGATGAACTGATTGCCATTACAAAGGAGCTAACAGATCTGCTTCGTAAAAACCGGACGATTGATTGGCAGAAGAAAGAAAGCGCCAGAGCCGGAATGCGCCGGTTGGTCAAACGCCTACTCAAAAAACACAAGTATCCGCCAGAGGGTATGGATGATGCTGTCCAGACCGTCATGAACCAGTGTGAAATGTGGACCGATAATATGGAGGTTCCAGCATGAATGTACAGAAGTTAGATGCAGCTATTTCTGCTTTTTTGAAAAATCAAAAATCAAACGCTGCTTATTTTGAGGATCATTGGGCGGAACGAAGAGAGCGAAAGCTTTATTATCAATCATTTACAAAAGATAAGTTATTATCGATGACGGAAGACGAGTTCTTGGAGTACATCAGCAAACTTTGGTCTATGCTGATTTGGGGCAATAAGAAATATGTTGTGGACAAATTGATTGCCGATAATGGTTTTACAGCACTGAAAAAGCAATTAGCAGAATTGTTGTACGGAACAAACCCCATTGAAAAACGGTGGGATATATTTCTCAAATCTGTTAAAGGGATGGGGCCTGCGACAATCAGTGAACTTCTTACATACGCTAATTCTCAAGAATATGTAATCTTTAATAAGACAACGATTCTTTGTTTTGGGTACTTGGACATTTCTGATATGCCAAAATACAATTATCAGTACACAGGAAAGAAATATATGGAAGTCTGCACCATTGCAAAAGAAATTGCCCAAGAACTAAAGAAATCTGGTGCGGAGAATTATGATCTCTTGGCGGTCGATTACTTTCTGTGGGACGAGGTTTTACCACTTGCCGAAAAGAAATCCCAATCCCCAGAAGCTCCTATTTCTGAATCCAAGAAGCCTACGACTATCAGCGGCTCAAAATCCCTGCACGATGAAATCAAAGAAAAACTGGTCGCAATTGGCGAACTTCTGGGATTTGACAGCCGTTCCGAAGTAAAAATTACAGCCGGAGCTGTTGTGGATGCAGTATGGGAAGCCAAAATCGGAAATATGGGTAAAGCCATTTATGTATTTGAGGTGCAGTCCAAAGGCTCTATTGACAGCCTAATCCTCAACCTCAAAAAGGCACAGAGCAATGCGGCTGTTCAGGCGGTCGTTGCTGTTGCCGACGAAGAACAGCTTGCAAAAATTATCCGGGAAAGCGCCGGGGTTATTTACGAAAAATCTTTGCGCACTTGGGATTCAGAAGATGTCTTGGCCGTATATGATGCCCTTGTCCGTGCTCATGAATCAATCAACAAGCTGGCATTAGTGCCGGAAAGCTTTTGAGCAGATTATGTGGTTCTAAATTTTTACATGAAATGTATATAGTCCATCTTGTCGCTATTTATTATGACAATTAATTTTCATTTGGGGTTGGATACACAACTAAAAATTTAGATTGAATTATACCAGCAATTAAGGAATGTAAGAGCTTTCAGCAGCGCAATTTTCAGCTTGTGCAATTGATTGCGTTAATTCTCTTGCGACAGGCGAAAAAATGAGCTCGATTTGAAGATATACCGCAACATCAGAGGGAGATTTAAATATGCGAACACTACAAATGGATGAGTTTTTACGATCACTCAAGCAAAATATCGATACGCCACATTCTATTTTACTTGGAGCCGGTGCATCGGTTGAATCTGGTGTGCAATCTGCCGCTGATTGTGTTTGGGAATGGAAAAAAGAAATATTTGTTTCTCAAAACGCTGGTGCTGTTGGAATTTACGAAAACTCAAAGCAAGAAAATGTACGTCGTATCATCCAGTACTGGATTGATACACAGAACTCTTACCCGGCAGAAAACAGTCCAGAGGAGTATTCATTTTATGCCGAAAAAGCGTTACCAATTGCATCCGATCGGCGAAAGTTTTTTCAGCGTTTAGTAGCTAAATGCCGTCCCAGTTTAGGATATCATTTATTAGCAATGCTGGCTCAGAAGAATATCATAAAGACTGTTTGGACTACTAATTTTGATGGCCTTATGGTAAAGTGTGCCCATCAATATACTCCTCTAGTCCCTATTGAGATAACGTCTAAAACTGCGGAGCGCTTTTACCGGGGAGATGTAAACGGCGAACTTCTGTGTATTGCCCTACACGGTGATTATAAATATGGTGATTTAAAAAATACAGAAAATGAACTAGATTCTCAAGATGGAGAACTTGTTAAAGCTCTGAGCTATGAACTTACCAATCGTGATCTGATCGTATTTGGTTACAGCGGAAGGGATCATTCTCTTATGCAAGCTTTAGCAGAAACCTACGGCAAGCAAGGCTCAGGAAAGCTTTTTTGGTGTGGTTACGGACTCGAAGCTTCTGAGCAAGTTAAAGAATTAATTAACTACATTAATGGATGCGGTCGAGATGCGTTTTATATTTCCACTGGTGGATTCGACAATGCACTATATACTATTGCTCGGTATTGTATGGGGGATGATAAAGAATTTTTATCTAAAGTTGATTGTATTAAACAAGAGCTTGCAACGACCTTAGAGCTACAAGGAATGGGATTCGAGCAACCTTTTGAGCGTCCCAATAAAGTAGTAAGCACAAACGTCTATCCAATTATCTTCCCTTCTCAATGTTTCCAGTTTGAAATATCCATTGAAGACGGGAAAAACATATGGGATTACTGCAAAGAACTATACAAAATGGATATAATGGCCGTTCCGTATAAGGGGGTAATATATGCTTGGGGCAACAAGGAAACAATAGCACAAGTTTGTGCTATTGAGTTAAAAGGTTCTATCGAGCTGTGTCCTTTAGCTAAAAATTTTGTTGCCACCAATGGAACTATGCAAGAATTATTATTAAAAACAATTACTAAAATCTTAGCGGAATCTAGCGGGTTGGAATACACGAAGGATAAAATATGGAACCCTTCGGACATTATAAAATATAGCATAAACGGAAAAACAATTGTAGCATATTGCGGAATCAGGCTTGCATTAGTGTTCGATAAAAAGAATTCTTATATAACAATAACTCCAAGTTATATGTTCACCAACGATCTTCAGTTATCAGAAGAAGAAAAGAAGTATTTTGCAGACTTCTTTTATTCAAATATAAATAAAAGTCAACCAAATAAATTCGTGAACCAGTACATTGTTAAATGGATGCATAAAATGATTGTGTCCAGTAAATTTAAAAGCACCTATCCTATTGGCTCTACAACACCGTTTAACTTTATAATAGGGTCACACAGTGCGTTGCTTGGGGTCAATAGTAGTAATAAAAGAACCACCCAATTCTCACAAAAAATAATAAAACGAATGGTTTTTCGAGGTAAGGAGTATAAGGATCCACTATTAAAATTTTATAATCCCACTTTGAAAAAGTTTTCAGAAGATTTTCATCCAATGCGTGGTCTATTGAAAAACGCTCCGGTTGATTATGCAATGGTTGCAGGTATGTTAAGGCAATCGATTACTGTGGGTGTGTTATGCCCAGTTGGTCACGAACAACAATTTTCTGAATTTATTGCTGGGCTAAATAAAACATCACAAGCAAAACATAATACGGATTTTCTTATATCTTTTCGAGGATTTTATAATGCATTCAAAATTGGACTAGATTTACCAGACCCATCATCAGACAAATGGGAAAACATTATTGCAAGTAGGACGAGTGACATTCATAAGGCAGCAATTGAGTTTGGAAATGTAATTACAAGAAAAATCGAACAGCTAAATGCAAAATCGGTAGATGTTGTTTTGATTTATATTCCCAAAGAATATGAGCCACTTACTTCATATTCTGATGATCTCGTTAAATTTGATTTGCACGATTACGTAAAAGCCTATGCAGCTCAACATCAAATTGCTACTCAATTCATCCGTGAAAAAACAATAGAAAGTGAATTGCATTGCCAGATAATGTGGGCACTTTCTCTTGCGCTATATGTAAAGGCTGGGAGAATTCCATGGACAATTGAAGGAATTCAGCCTGATACAGCTTTTGCGGGTATAGGCTATAGTGTAATGTCTGGAAGCAGAAAAAATAATATTGTTGTTGGATGCAGCCATATTTATTCTTCTGATGGGCAAGGAATGAAGTATCGACTTTCGAAAATTCATGATGTACAGTTTGATAGAAAAAAGAATCCATATCTTTCTGAAGACGAGGCATATCGCATTGGGTTAACTATCAAGGATTTGTTCTATAGTTCTTTCTCAGAGATGCCTAAACGAGTAGTTATTCACAAGCGCACTCCGTTTCGTAAAGATGAGATCAAAGGGCTAGTCGAAAGTTTGTCAAGTGCTGGAATAAAGAACATAGATTTGATAGAAATCTCCTATGAAAACGACCTAAAGTGTTTCGCATTAAATTATCACAGTACAGATGTGGATGGCTTTCCTGTGCGCCGTGGCTTGTGTTTTCCTATTAATGCAAATACTATGTATTTATTCACTCACGGCATTGCACCTTCCGTCATTGATGAGAACAGGAAATATTTCCAAGGTGGTAAAAGCATTCCGTTGCCGTTAAAAGTCGTGCGACATTATGGAAATGGTGATATTGTGCAAATAGCAACTGAAATTCTTGGGCTATCTAAAATGAACTGGAATAGCTTTAATTTGTATTCCAAGTTACCGTGTACAATTGAGTCTTCAAATGAAATTGCACGAATTGGTTGGCTACTATCACAATATGAGGGCACATTATATGATTATCGGTATTTTATGTGATTTATCAGAAAAATCGTTAAATCACTATATGTTTGCAAATATACATTCAAACAACATTTGGTACTAAAATTAATTGTACATACAGATGGCGATCAAATTCAGCAGACAATAGTCGCCCTACATGGTTTATGTACCGCCGAGTTGTTCAAACATTGTTTTAGTCGTAATAGAAAACCTCCTTTGATACTCTTATTGTACCAAAGGAGGTTTCTGTTTATGAATCCCAAATTCATAATCTATCTATCAACAATATCTTCATAACTCACCAGCGACACATTTCCCATCTCCTTTGCCCGGTCAATGCAGCCTTTGGTGAAGCCGGTTTTGGCGAAGAGGTAGTATTGGACATTCTTATAGGGGAACAGCTCGCTGCGCTTTACAAGGGTTTCCAAAACGCCGAGATCGACTTTTTCATTCGTCCATTTACACTCCCCGAAAAGGGCAGTGTTTTTGTCCTGTTCGGCAAGAATATCGATTTCCGCCTGACGCTTTTCTTTAGGGTCGTTGCCCCACCAGCGACCGAGGGAGGAAAACTCCACCGGACATTCGCCGGAAAGCAGCTGCTTCCAGAGGTACTGCTTGCAAATTTCCTCAAACACCTTGCCCATATAGTCGGACAGATACGGCTCGATACGCTTGTATGCCAAATCGGCAGCGCCACGGGCAATAATCGAATTATTTTCCGGCACAAACCGATACCAGAAGCGGAACATATTGTCCGCAATCGAATAGACCGCTTTACGGGACGCCTTTTCCCCATAAGGCGTCTCTTTTTCGATAATGCCGAGGGAAATCAGGTTTTTCACATAGGCGGAGCAAATATTGGTGCTTTCCCCGACCTTTCCGGAAATCTCCGACATACGGGAAGCGCCGGTGGCAATGGCCGTGATGATGGCGTTGTAGAGCGCCGGTTCCCGCACCTCCTGCTTGAGCAGGTTTTCCGGCTCTTCAAACAGGGCGGAGTTGGGATTCAGGAATGTATTTTTGATATTGTCCTCAATGCTCAGCTTATCGCTCATCTGAAGCAAATACTGGGGTGTGCCGCCGACGATGCCGTACACATAGGCTTTCTCTTCATCAGTAAAATTTTTGAAATAATGGCAGGTTTCCTCAAAGTCAAAGGGAAGAATTTTCATCTGCGCCGTCCGTCTGCCGTAAAGCGGCGCTTTGTAGGCGAGGACATGGTCTTCCATATAGGACATCGACGAGCCGCAAAGAATCAGCATTAACTTGGAAGTATCTTTATATTGGTCGATCAGAAGCTGGATGGTGGAAGCTAGGCTTTTTGACGAGCGGGCAACATAAGGGTATTCGTCGATTGCAAGAATAATCCGTTCCTTTTCGGCCAGCTTGAACACATACTCCAAAGCCGCTTGAAAGGACAGGAAAGAGGTTTCGGCATCCATTCCAGTGTGATAGCTCAGAATGCTCTTACTGAAATTTTCAAGATTCTGCTTGGCATTGCTCTCAACACCCATAAAATAGATGGCGTTTTTGTCATCAATAAACTGGCTGATCAGCGCCGTTTTGCCGACACGGCGGCGGCCGTATATTACTACAAATTCAAACTTGTCCGATGCGTATAACTTATTCAGCGTCGCAAGTTCACGTTCTCTGCCGATAAACATGACCGGTGTCCTCCCATCTGCCATAGATTCGATGAATATAGTATACCACAAAATTAGAATTAGTCAAGTACGATTCGGCAAATCGCACTTGACTAATTCTTTACTTATTATTTTCTGTTGGTTAAGCAAAAATCAAGTCGGCATGGACGGTTTCTGCTGCTCGGTTGCGGATGTTGTTCATTTTCTGCACCCACTCCGTTGGATTCTCAGCTTTCAGTTGCTCGGTGACACCTTCTTGTTCAGCGTACTCTTTTACCAACCGAAGAAAGAGTGATTGTGCTTCTTCCTCCACATCGGCGAGGTGGGAGCGGAGCTTACCGGAAGTGAGAAGATTGTAGTAGAGAATTTTATGGTGTTGTTTTAAGTAACGCTGGCGGTGTTTTCCCCATACGCCGATGGGGCGTTTTTCTTCGGGTGGTAAGGTCAGATTGGGCAGGCAGTAGTCGCCCTGTATGGTATATGTGCCGCTCGTTTGTTCAAATATTGTTTTAGCCATAATAGATAACCTCCTTTGATACCACCATTGTACCAAAGGAGGCTTCGTTTTACGAATGTACGATTTTTAATCTTTCAGGTAGCTTTCAAACGGCGCGTCATCGCTGCAAAAGGTATCAAAAATCATTTTTGCGCCGAGTCGGAAGCCGACGAGAAAGGAATCAAGGCCGCTTTCGCCCATCAGTTCTCCGTAAGCGTTGCAGAAATCGAGGAACAGCGTCTTGTCCTCACCGCTTAAACGCTCGGTCAGCTTTTCTTCCAGCTCGTTTATGTCTTTTGAAACTTTAAGATTATAACTGCCCTTTCTGTATCCTCTCGTCTGCGGATCAATATTTCCGTAATACAGCTCTTCCAGAAAATTTGCCATTACTCCGCACCTCCTTCGCTGTCTGCCGTGTGCAGGTCACGGATTTTCCGCCAGCTTGAAAAGCCTTGCAGGGTGCGGATATGCCACGGTGATTTGCGTGTGATAGTGCGAAAGTAGGTGGAGCAAAAGAACTCCACCAAATAAACCTTCGGAATGTGGTTGACGTTGTTTTTCCGGAAAGACTTGATGTGCCCCTGATTGCACCAGTTGTTGATGGCGGTTTTTCCATAGCCGGTGATTTTGGAAACCTCCTGCGTAGTCAGCACGTCGGGATAGCCGGAGAGCAGCTCAGTATAATACAGCCGCAAATGCTCCCGCACGATTGGGGGAACCTGTTCCTCCATCTGGACAGTATAATCGCCTTTGTACCAGCCTGCCGGAGCGGAGTAGCTTTCGGGAAACACCTTGCGGTTTTCCAGATAGGTAATCACATCCTCTTTCTTGATTTTGTAGCAGCGGGTTTTCCTGCCCGTGTACTCGCAGGGGATTTTCCCACTTTGGAGCAGGTACAGGGCGGTGGATTTGCTGATGTGGCAAATTCGATACAGCTGATCTTTCGTGATCACATCGGGAACGGCGTCCCAATTGATTGCGTTTTCTTTCATGACAATACACCTCATATTCTCTATAAGCTTTGTCGGCATTCGAACTGTCCGTGTATTGCCTCGTCGGAACAAGTTCCGCTTGCTCTGATTTTCACAATGCGAAAATCAGTCGCCCGCTTCACTGTTCCTCCTCTCCGCAAAAAGTCACGCTCGGCTCGCCTGTTCGGTTGCAAGCGCCCTCACGACGGCTCACTGTCGCTACCAACTTTTTGCGGTTTTCCCTTTCGGGAAATCATGATATTCTCTTTATTTCGTGTGTCTATACCATCTTTGTTTTGTTCTTTCTGTTCTTTCCGCAGTTCTTTCCAAAAGCGGAAAAATCGCTGATTGGAACCGATGGGCGATTTCTTAGCATTTACGGGCGATTGCTTCAAAAAATCCAGATTTCATGCGGGGTTGCGGGCGTACAAGGCTGACTGAAACTGACAGGAGAAACCATGTATGTAACAGACGGCGATAAAACTCGAAATCAGTTTGCGAGCAATCGCACATGGGTTCGAATCCCATCCTCTCCGCCAAAAAAGTCCAGTAAACTCAAGGGTTTGCTGGACTTTCCTTTTTTGCCCGTCTCCTTGAGTTTTCCGATTTTCGCGTTGGAACGGCGTTAGAATTGGCCGTTTTTTCTGGATGAATGGATCATCCGGCATCTAACAACTACTTGACTTTCCTCCAAAAGCGTCTATAATATGACTAACGAACATTAGTTAGCGAAGCGTGATGATGAAGCAGTGCGGACAGGGGCGCATCATCCACGCGCGGCATTTTCAAATCGAGGCCATTTATCAGCCAGACGCAAAGACGCAGTGCTGACCGCAATTTCTGTGGTCATGCACTGCATCTTTTTTAGGAGGAAAATCATGAAAAAATCATTGCTGCAAAGGTTGGGGCTGCTGGGTGTTGTCAGCTTTCTTTCGTACGCGGCGGCGGTGGTGTTCGCGCCGCTGGCCTATCCCGGATACAACTGGATGGCGCAGGCGGTCAGCGACCTGAGCGCCGCCAATGCGCCGTCGCTGGCGCTGTGGAATCAACTCAGTGCCCTTTACAATGTGTGCGAGGTCGTCTGCGTGACCGTTGTCTGCATCGGCATCCAAGGGCGGAAAACCAAGCTGCTCCGTTCAGGCATTTATCTGTTCGCCGTCATGGAGTGGATATCGGCGGTCGGGTATCGGATGTTCCCCCTGAGCGACAGCGGCTACGCGGGCGCCTTTCAGGACGTGATGCACATGGCCGTCACTGCTCTTGTCGTGCTGCTGTCCATCGTATCGCTGGTGATCATCATCGTCGCAGGAGCCAAGAGC
>ERZ779852.2880-NODE-2880-length-13284-cov-2.222390_pt1 | contig 13284 bp, 7 predicted proteins | sample MGYA00511559_ERZ779852 | MGnify/ENA primary metagenome ERZ779852 (study PRJEB29588, sample SAMEA2157977) | human gut metagenome | biome: human gut; feature: human-associated habitat; material: faeces | place: Denmark | collected 2008/2010 ...
GATCAACAGATCTGTATCGATAAACTGCATTCCGAGACGCTTCGCCACAACGATGCCGACCGTACTCTTTCCTACTGCGGGCATCCCTATAAAAATCAAATTTTTTTTCATATGTATTCTCCGCCTTATTTTATTCCCCACCTAATATACATTACTATATCTTATTTATTTTATCACATTTCATCTTAATAGTAAATCAAGAGAGCTTCTTTGAAAATTTCTGTAAAATATACATAAAATTCAAGCAAATATTCCATGTAATTTTCAACCAAAACATATTTTTTGCCAAACAGTTCCGCTTCGCCTCACAAAACTTGCATAAAACAGTTCCGCTTATTTAAAAAATCTGCGACAACATCTTCTGTGGTCACAACGGCGTTTGTATAACTCCTGAAACAGCATTACCTCCACAAGATCCCTCAGATTCTCCATAGTTATTGCTTCATCTTCGGATAAATCTTCCTCCTTCTCATCCTCTTCCCGGCAAATATGTTCATGCCGTCTGATATTGTCACACACCCGCGTGCACATCAGCTTCAACTGCAGTTTATCAGGATATGCGTCGTACACCATACTGTTTTCGTATTCCATACGGTCGCATTCTTCTTCTACATACGGAAGAATCCGTTTCGGAATCTTCGGATACATACTTTTCAAATATTCAAGATCCATTCTCTCGATCCGCTCGTCATCAAAAGAAAAGGGCATCGGATAAGCCATATAATAAGGCAGTTTTTCGTTCATCGCACTCACTCCCGAACTGATATTATATGTGTACTATATGTTCATTCCCCGAAAATGTGACTGCCAAAAATGCGCCGCTTCCTATACGGCAAACAGCCCGCTTTACAGTGCGGCAACTGTCTGCCTTCCCGCAAAACGGACTGTTCTTTTCTATATGCTGTGTTTAATCGCTCTCACGCAAAATCCTCTGCACTTCAAGCCGCGTCTCCCCGACTCCGATAATATCGTCTCTTTGGATCTCCATCGGCCGGTCGATACGGACACCGTTTAAATATGTACCGTTTCTCGAATCCTCGTCTTTTACATATAATTTGTCATTCTTATGTATGATTACACAATGAAGCTTGGAGATCCTTCCGTCAGAAGTGAGCGGAAGATATCTCTCATACATGCTTCCGTCCTTTCCTCTGCCGATCCCTACGCTGTCGCAAAATGTAAAGCTATATTTTTCCCAACTGTCAATATCTTCCAGAATGATCTTCCAGCGGCGTTTCTTACGTTTCGGGCGCTGATCCTTTGCATACGCTTGCGCCTCTCGTTCTCGTTTTGAACGCGTGCGGACTTCCGCCTCATACTCATCTTCATATTCATCCCGACGTTTTTTTCTTCCTCTTCCTTCTGCCCGCGCCAACTCCGCTTTGCTCTGTTTGATTCCCGAAAACGATACAAACAACATCGCGGCACAGCCCGACACAAGTAAAGCTACTATAATCCAATACCACATAATTTCCTCTCCTTTAAAAATTAATACTACTATATTTTTATAATTCGGGCAAGTAAAATGTCGGTTTTTGTCTAACAGTTCAGCCATACAGATATCCAAGAAGCACAAAACATGCTTGCATGTTTTTGCAAGTGGATATCTGTATGTGCTAAGCGCCTATTCATGAGTAAAACAGTGGCGCCAGCCACAATAAGCACGCAGTGCGGTTTTACGAATGGCGCGGGCTGAACTGTTACGATAGTTCATCCATACAGATATCCACTTTTACCGCACTTCAGGTCGACTCTCCCGTGACAAACCGCTTTCGCCTGTGGTATAGTTATCTGACAGATGATTTTTAGGAGGTACTACTATGAGCATTATCCGACCATTTAAAGGAATCCGCCCTCGCGCAGACTTAGCTTCTGCCATAGCCGCCCTTCCTTATGATGTATACAACAGCGAGGAAGCAAGAGAAATCGTGGCTGCCGAACCGAAGTCTTTTCTTCAGATCGACCGAGCCGAGACGCTTCTTCCAAAAGGCACAAATCCATACAGCGAAGCAGTATATAAAACAGCATCTGAAACACTGAACCGTATGATCGATGAAGGTTCTTTTCTTCAGGACAAAGAACCTTGTTACTACTTATACGCGCTTACAATGAACGGAAGAACACAGACAGGGCTTGTAGGCTGCGCTTCGATCGACGATTATTGCAACAATGTGATCTTAAAACACGAAAATACACTGGAAGCAAAAGAGCAGGACAGAATCCGTCACATCGACGCATGCAGCGCCCAGACCGGACCGATCTTTCTCGCTTACCGCGCCGACAAAAAACTAGGAGAGATCATCAAAAACGTCCGATTAACACCTGAAGTCTACGACTTCACCTCTGACGACGGGATAAGACACGAGGTGTGGTGTATAGATAAAATGTCAACGATTGTTGACATTTCTAAGATTTTTGAGGCGATTCCACATCTGTACATTGCAGACGGACATCACCGCGCAGCTTCTGCTGTCAAAGTCGGACTGAAACGCAGAGCAGAAGATCTCCATTTTTCAGGAACAGAAGAATACAATTATTTTCTTTCTGTCCTCTTCCCCGCGGACGAACTGGCGATCTACGACTACAATCGAGTTGTTACGGATATGAACGGGTATACATTTGAACAATTTCTTGATACAATAAAGAGCAGGTTCGATGTGGCTTTGGCCGGCGTAGAAGCAGTCCGCCCGCAGAAAAAAGGCGAATTCGGAATGTATGCCGACGGAAACTGGTATCGTGTAAACGCAAAAGCAGACCTTTTCTCCGGCGATCCGGTAAAAGATCTGGATGTTTCCGTTTTACAGGATCACATCCTTTCCCCGGTTCTGGGCATCAGCGATCCCAGAACAGATTCCCGCATCCGTTTTATCGGCGGAATCCGGGGACTTGACGCGCTGAAAGACGCCGCAGATCAGACAGGCGGGATCGCATTTGCAATGTATCCCACTTCTATGACTGAATTGATGGGCGTTGCGGACGCCGGGCTTCTCATGCCTCCGAAATCAACATGGTTTGAACCAAAACTGCGAAGCGGCCTTTTCATTCACCGCTTTTAAAATACAGTAATAAAATAACTACAAGGAGATGTTATTCATGGAAAGAAATGAACTCTGTTGGTGCGGCAGCGGCAAAAAATACAAAAAATGCCATATGCCGATCGAAGAAAAAATTCTTCTGCATTCAGAACGCGGCGAGATTGTTCCGACACGGGCAATCCTCAAAACGGCTGAACAGATCGAAAAGATCAAAGAAAGCGCCAGATTAAATACCGCTGTACTCGATGAAGTCGCAAAGCACATCCGCATCGGAATGAGCACTGCCGAGATCGACGACATCGTATATACGTTCACGAAAGAACACGGGGGAATCCCCGCGCCGCTTAATTATCAGGGATTTCCGAAAAGTGTCTGCACTTCGCTCAACAACGAAATATGCCACGGTATCCCGGATAAAAATATCATTCTTCAGGACGGCGATATAATCAACGTTGACGTCTCTACAATCTTAAACGGCTACTTTTCCGACGCCTCCCGTATGTTTAAGCTCGGAACGGTTTCCGAAAGAGCCGAAAAAATCGTCCGCGTAACAGAGGAATGCGTCAACCTCGGACTTGCGGCCGCAAAACCGTGGGGACATCTCGGTGATATCGCGCATGCGATCAACACTCATGCCCGGGAAAACGGCTATTCTGTCGTAGAAGAGATCGGCGGACACGGAATCGGACTTGAATTCCACGAAGATCCGTTTGTCAGCTATGTCACTCCAAAAGGAAGTGAAATGCTTCTCGTTCCCGGTATGATCTTCACGATCGAACCGATGATCAATGAAGGCAGTCCCGACTTCTTCGTTGATGAGGATAACGGTTGGACTGTATACACGATCGACGACGGACTGTCATCCCAGATCGAATACATGGTACTTGTCACAAATGACGGCGTAGAAGTTTTGACGAAATAGTAAATACCGCAGAACAGTAGTCTTCTTTTCTTCTGTTCTGCGGTTCTTTTATTTTCTCGCCGCAAACATCCTGCCTGCGAAAACAAGCAGCAAGATCCCTGCGATAATCATAACAACATACTCTTTCACCCATTGCGGCATTCCCTGATTCTTTTCATCATCGAACGCCTCACCCCCATTTTCTTCCGCCACTTCATACGGAATCCGTTCTCCGCGTACTAAAAGCCTGTGTGTATTCACTCCGTAAGGCGTACAAGTCAGAAGCGTCACATAATCTTTATCGTGATATGTCTGCAGTTGTTCCAATTCTTCCGGCTTAATAACTCTCACCTGATCTACCTTGTAGGCGAGCGTTTTATCAAGGATATGGAGAAAAAAACGATCTCCCTTTTCCAATTCATCTAACCTTGTAAATAATTCCGCGCTTGGAAGACCTCTGTGCGCGCTGATGACCGGATGCCGGTTCACTCCGCCGATCGGAAGAGCGGTCACGTCGACATGTCCCGCGCCTTTTTCCAAAACTTCTTCACTTGTGCCATGATAGATCGGAAGATCGACTTTGATCTTCGGGATCTTCAGATACCCCATTACGCCGTCTTTGTTTACATTCAGCACACTTTCATAATTATCGGGAAGCGCATATCCTGTTCCCGGAATAAACGGATCATGAACGGGATCACCGAGAAGAGTCTCGTTGTATTCTTCTGCCAGTTCCCACTGTCTTGCCATCTTGTCTTTATCAATTTGTTCTACAGTCTGAGCGTACTCTTCTATGACTTCTTTTTGCTCACGCTGCGCCAGATAGTTGCTTAACGCCGGATAAATGAAAACCCCGACGCCCGCCGCAAATAAAAGCAGGGACGTCAGGAATATGACCGGTGTTAATATCTGCCCGCGTTTATTGTGCCGTTTTCGGCTTTTTCTTTTTTCGCGCATACAGACAAACCCTTTTCTTTCTGTCTTTTTCTTTCTCTATTTGTTTTTCTGCCTTTTCTCTGTCTGTTTTCCGTTCGGAACTTTTTTCTTTTCTTCCTGAAACTTCCTATCTTCTGCTTCTGCGGATCGCATATGTAAGAAGCATTACCGCTCCTGCCATGATCATAATTCCGCCGATCGTAAAGACTGCCGTTCCGATGCCTCCTGTAATCGGAAGGTTGAAATTACTTTTGCCGTTTGTAAGAACGAAGTTCAACTGCCATGTTTTTTGTGTATCAACAGATGCCGAGTTTGCTTTCACATTCGTTCCTTCTGCTTTTGACTCATCCAGCGTACCGTTTACAGCGTCTTTTTCAGACAGCGTGATCGTCGTCTCAGGATTTCTCGGCAAAGTATAACCTGACGGCGCTTTCGTCTCTGTCAATGTATATGTTCCAAGATCAAGACCTGCGATAAGCATTTCTCCATTTCCATCTGTCGTCAGTTTTGCATCTCCGTCTGCTGCCGGATAATACATCTTTCCGCTTTTCGCAAACTTTATTTCTGTATCGCCTTTTTTCAAAGCAAACTCCGCACCTTGAAGCGCCGTATTCTCGTCCTTGTTGTCTACCTTTTTAATCTTTACGCCATACGTATATAACTGACGGTCCACATTGATCTTTTTTTCAACGCCCTGTGTATTATAAGAAGCGCTGTTGTACTTCAAATACGCTGCGTTTTTCAAGTTATCCGGTGTTTCATAAGCTTCTGATACAACTTTTGCCTTATAAGTTACGATAATCTGACTTGCACCGTTGACTACCGTTTTCAAATTGCCGTAATCTTTGACGCTGTATTCAAATTTTCCTTCTGTTTTTATAAAGTGTTCCGAAAGATCTGTCTGCGCACCTGACGGGTTGATTGCCACTGAATCTTCAACCAACGCTACACCGGATGGAAGAACATCTCCGAAAACAAATGTTTTTACATTTGCACTATCAGGATAAACCGGAATATCAACTGTCAGTTCGTAAGTTACCGTATCTCCGATCGCCGTCGTAGATATTTCTTTTCCGTCTGCATTTTTTACAGTTTTCTTGATCGTCGGGTTTGTTCCCTTTGCGGTAATTGTAATATCTCCGTCTACGATTGCCCATTCTTTTGTATCGTCGCTAAACTTCGGATAAATATGTGTAAATACCGGAGAATAGATCTTGCTTCCGCCTGTCATCAGCAGAAGATATCCGCCCATTGAAAGATTTCCGATCGTCGCTTCCGTCTGACCTTCACCCGGCTGAACGCTTCCTGCTGCTCCCATCTGAATCGTATCTGCCGCGATCGCCGACGACATCTTATCTGCAAATTCTTTTACCTTAACCGCATCCTTATCCGTATCCATTGTTATAAACGCTTCTGTTACGCCGTTGCCGTCCGCTTCAATATAATCTTTAAAGTTTGTTCTGACCCATTCTGCGGCGTTTTTGTTCCACACATAAGCAGGCTCTTTCGGCTGCTGGTTGTCAAAATCAAAATTCACATCGATCACCCGGTACGCCGATGCTGTCCATCCGCTTTCATCTGCCGTAACTTTGATAGAACCTTTCGACTCTGCATCGATCTGCGCCCATGCCGGCATCGTCATCCCGATGACCATGATTACCGCAAGACAGATTCCCAACACTTTTTTCCAAATGCCGCTTGCCTTTTTTTCTTTCATTTTTGTTTTCTTGTCCATTAACTTTTTCCTCCTTATTATTTATATCCCCTTTTTCTCATGCCGCGTGATCTTACAGTTTTTCTCTTTCTCGAATCATACCAAAACCACAACCCGGCTGCCGCCGCGATCAGAACCGTGCCTGCAAGATAGCTGTATCCCCTTCCGCCTGATAACGGAAATTCGGCATAAGTATAGTTGATCACTTTATACGGATTCTCATCCGTTCCTTCCCCCGAAAATGCCGGAGGCCTTTTTACGCTTCCGGTTATCTTCAGTTCATGAGTCTCTTTCTCATATGTGACTTTCCACTGACCTTTCGCCGTCACGTATCCGCTCGGAGCTTTCAACTCCGCCAGACGGTACTCTGTGCCTTCTTCTGCCGGAAGATTTAGGAATTCGACTGTTCCGTTTTCATCCGAAACCGCCGTTCCCTGCAATTTCCAACAATCTTTATACGCATATCCGGCGTCGAGACTACCGTTTTCATCGTGCCGGATCAGATCTTTATCATGCTTTCCTCCATGAGACGGATCGCTGCAGATCAGCCGGTACAAAGCGAACTTCGCGTTCTTCAAAGGCTCTCCTTTTCGGTTTTTCTTTGTAAAGCTTACGACTCCGCTGTTTTTTTCATTTCTCACCTGAAGAGTCACATTTTCTTTATTGGAGAGAGGACTTTCCAAACTTACTCCGTAAGGAAGTACAAACTGATTTTCCTCTCCCTCCTGTATCGATAATTTAAACCGAATCGGATCTGACGCGCCGTATCCGTTCGGAGGCGTCGTCTCTTTTAAAACGTATTCTCCTGCCGCAAGGTTCTCGAAACATGCCGCCGCGCGAACTTTTTCACGATTCTGTGCATCCATTCCTTCCGCACTTTCAGGATCTTCCATTCCCTTTTTATATGCGGCAATCTCTTCATTCGTCAGCGGTACATAATAAACGTTTTTCTCAGCCGGATCGCCTTTCAGCGTATATACCGTATAAGACGTATCTCCCCGATGATACCTTCCGCTCGAACTGTCATAATTCGGATCGCTTATACTGATCTCATTTTGCCACATATAAACGGCCGTCCGGTTTTGAACGATATTATCTTCCGTATCATAAAGCGTAAAACCTGCGTTTTCCAAAGGCACGTTTCGGGAACTGTCTGTTTTCAAGACCGCAACATTATGAGAGCCGATATTTGTAAACGTAAAATTATGACGGCTTTCTCCCGTTCCGCCCTGCGCTGTCCAAAACCCTTTCTTCGCACATTCGCTTCCGATCGCCCCTTCTTCTTCCGGAATGATCGAAATATGCTTCTTCTCTGCTTTTACATCTGTATGAGAATGATTCTGTTCGGTATCCGAAAGTGGGTCATCACTTCCCAATACCGTTGATCCTGCGTCCGCTTCCAAAGTCAGAAGAGCGGTTTCATCTACTTCATGTACTTCATATTGTGCGCCAAGCGGGATATTTTCATAGACAGTACTTCCTGTCAATTCCCCTGCTTTTACAACTACAGTCTGCGGAACGACAACGACCTTTTCCTTATTGTTTTCATCCGTTGTTTTATAATGGATATGGAACAAATAACCCCGCTCTTCTCCATACGCTTTTCCCTGAAGTTTTTTCGTAATCTTAATTTCTCCGTGAGCAGGCACTTGTTTATTCGCAAACGTAACTTCCTGTACGCTTTCTTTCATTGTACCTTCCGCCGTTTTATATTCGACTTCCGTTCCGTTCACATTATATTTCTTTGTTCCCACCTTCACCTTGTGGTCATACTCATCACCTGTGCGTACACCGCCTCTGTCAGGATCTGTCTGCACGAAATTTTTTGCCACGTTTTGAGGATAAGTATAATTCCCGCCGATCTCGATATTTTGCGGTATCTCATTTTCCTCGTGGATCGTATATACAGTCTCTTTCGGAATACCGTACACTGCTACGCTTGCAGTCTGTTTTCCCGCCGGAACAGTTACGTCGATTTCCTGAACAATACTGCTTCCGCTTTCCGACATGCTTCCCGATCCGAGATTTCCTTCAAGGCTCATTCCGGCTACGTCAGTATAATGAACATGAAATTTATATGTATGATCTTTTTTCGGATCGATCTGATCGACGGTTTTTGTAATGATCAGTCCTCCGCTGATCAGATCGTTTTTATACGCCACAGTCAGATGGATCCCGTTTTTCTGAAGGTTGTCAGGATCGAGATAGCTTCTGAAAACAAAAGTCTCGTTCTTTTCCGATACATGTCCTTCTCTGTTTGAACTCGGATAGTGATACCCTTTTCCGTCCGCGCTCTTTACATTTCTGTCGTCTGACGCCGTATATGTTCTTACATCCGTCACTGTATTATTCAAAATCTCCGGATCATTTTCCACCGTTCTTGCCGTCGGATGCAGCGCAAGAATGTTATCCGCAGTATACATTCCCGACGCACCGTCATATACCGCATTTTCCAAAATCGACCACGAAGTCCGAAATACTTTGTTTCTCAGCGGATCGTCTTGTGTGATCTGCAAATAACTTCCCTCACGGAATTTATCGACAAAAGACGCTTTGTTTCCATCTGTAAGCTCCAACAGTCCTCTCGATCTGACCATGAGGTCATTTCCGTTGTTCACAACATCTGTTTCCTGTATCGGATTCAACCGGAAGAACGCTCCGCTTACCGGATTTAAGACCGCCTCATTATAGCTAAGAGGCCGCTCTTTTGTTCCCAGCGATTCATAATCTGAAATCTGATCGCCGCTTGCATAAAATCCGGTCGATTGGTTCGGAATGATCTTTCCTTTAAAATCCATATCCGCCATATACAGACTTCCTCTGTCACGCGCAAAGGCGAACTGCACTTTGGCGACATTTTTCATATCAAAATCCGATATTCCCGAATTCCAGTCTGCCAGATTCAGACGAACGATCGACCACTGGCCTTTCGGCATCGAATTACTGTATCCATAATACGTCATCTGACTGGCAGGTCTGGTGATCACATTTCCGTGCCGGTCTGTCAGTCTCGCTTTTAACGACCACCCGGTAGCGCTGGAAGCATCCGAGTTATTATAAACTGACATTTGAAGATATGCCGCTTTTGACAGATCCACACTGCCTCCGTTCTCCGCACAGTCGATCGTTGTCCAGTATTTTCCCGAAGCAATTTCTTCCGACATCTGATACTGATCGAGATTTTTGCCGCTGTCTTTATTCACAAGCTTTATCACATCGCTGCGCTCACCGATAATCGGGCCGTCTGTCTCTGCGTCCGGATCTGCTTCTTTGAGCTCACTTTCTCCGGTCTTAGACCCTCTGTATGTTCCGCTGTTTTTAAAATCGTTAAACTTAACAGCGCCTTCGTTACGGAGATAACCTACCGAATCTTCCACGGGAATCTGCCTTCCGCTTGTCGCCTGATTCAATATTTTATAAGTAAAACTTCCGATATATCCTAATGCTTTTCCGAATACGTCCTGATTTGCCGAAGCAGTGCTTACCTGATTCGTCAGATCAAGCTGATTCGTTTTCGGGAAATTAAAACGGATCTTTAAGTTGGAAACACCCGCTCCGCGCTCCGCATAAAAAATCGTGATCTTATGTATGCCTTGCGAAAGTTCTTCCATATCTAAACACGGACCGTTCGCATCATTTTTTTCATAAATATTCGCCTGTGCATGATGCTGATTTTTATTGATCGGATATCCGTCCTCTGTTGCACCGTCTTTATTTAATCCGTACACATCTACCGCTCCGGTCTCAAAGTTAATATGACCTTCCCCTGCCATATCAAGTACAAGTTTTCCGTCGATATACAATAAGAAATCATCGTCTCCCGAAAACTCAAATTCAATCGGCTTCTCAATATATTCTCCTGCCTTTTCTCCCGGCATACGCACTTTTCCGTCTTCCGTCAGCTTAAATTCCAGTTCCATCTTCATACCGAAGCAGAAATTCGTTTTCATCCTATCCAACCGGTAAAACGAGTTTTCTTTCGTTGCGTCGTTTTTGTCATTAAACGGGAAAAATCCGAATTGATCTTTTCCCATTGCGACATCTCTGTCACCTGTTTTCAGCGCGTCTTCCTTTTCTCCTACGTCTAAATAATAGCCTTTATCGGGATCTTCTTTTAACCGCAGCACATGATCGGACTTCAAACTACTGTACTCCCAATAGCCGTCATCTGCAAGGAAAAACGGAAATGAAACGTTATTATACACGTATCCCAGCGCCGAGTGAAACGCATTGTTTCCGCGAAGAAAACTCTCGTCAAACTGCGGAAGTTTCACACCTGCAGTTGAGATTTTTCCATCTTCCAGTTGTTTATCGACATGCCCGTAAGCATACTTTAACGTATTTCCCGAATGCCAGTCATTCGGTCCGATCTGATTTCCCGACATATTGCCCGGAGAAGAATTATTTAGCGGATTATCCCCGTCTGTTACAGCCGGATGCCTGATATATTTTCCATAATACCACGCCGCCGCTTTTTCATTTTTCCCTTGGAAATACTTGGAGATGCCGTCGTTCAATATTCCGAAACTCGTTTCATATTCGTACGGCGATCCGTTTACTTCGCTCAATCTTTTTCCTTGAAGTTCATAATCCGAATAATAATCATAAAACGTCGTATTTGCGTAATAGTATTTTGGATCATACGACTTGTTTTTCGCTATCGGAATGTTCTTTCCCTCATCTCCGTGATCGCTCGCCTTAAAGATCGAACTCCATGTTCCGTTGATTTTCGACTGCTCACTCGTATAACTTAAACTTTTCTTCTGAAGTACGTCTGCGAAAAAGCATGGAAAAGCATAAGTATCGTCAATCTCAGTTATATCCGTCTTATATTTTACAACTTTGCCGTCTGCTCTGTTTTCACATATACGAAATTGAATATACTTTTCTTTATCCGACAGTTTTTCATGTGTAAAAAATGTTTTATAAAAAACTTCATTTTCCATATCTTCGCTTGCCTGACCCGTTCCCGAAGATTCCGGCAGCGCCTGATCCATCTTTTTCCATTCGGTTTCCACTGCCTGCCCGTCTTCCGGGTTTTCGCAAAGACGATATTCCACCGTATCCGCCGCTTCTGTTTTCCCGCCTTCTACGCCACTTGCAACGAGCGCTCCCGACGTTCCGTACATCTGATCTTTAAACGCGACATACCGATCGCCGTCTGTTTCATAACTTCTCCAAATACGATGACTGTCATCCAAGTTCCTCAGAATGAAAAAGTTATCGCCTGATGCAATATTATATAACTGATAATATACTTTATCGTCTTCTTTATTATCGGAAGGATGTTTGAAACCGCCTTTTTCATTAAGCTCTCCGTTTGAAATTGCCAGAAGCGACAGTTCTGTCAGACCTGATCCTTTTCCAAACGCATAATAAGTACATAATTCATAGCGGGTCTCTCTTGTAACTTTCTTTGATACGATCTTTCCGTTTTTATCTGCGTAAGATACCCATAACTCATCCCACACTTTATCTGTTTTCGTATCATAATTTCCGTCTTTGTCATTATCAACATAGATCGCCAGTTCATCCAAGATGTTATTACTTGATGACGGATGACCTCCCCAGTAGGACGTGTGATAGGACATGTCCCAGTAAAAGCAGTCTCTTGTCTTTTGCGTAAATACAAAAGATCCCGATCCTCTTTGCTTTACCTCTCCGGCGGCGTCTATTACCGGCTCTTTTTTTATCTCATGATAAGGGTCGTTCGGATTTGCGGCCTGACGCAGATTGTATACGATCTGAGAGTCTATTTCTCTCGCTTCTCCGTTTTTATTCGTTACTTCCATCTCAAACGCAACATAAGAACAGCCTTCCGGTATTACCGTTCCGAACAGTCCCGCTTCGTCGACGCTGATCATTCGATATGTCTTCGGTATTTCCTTTTTCCCCGCATTCCCCGGTTCAATCGGATCTTCTTTATAAAACAATGCGTAGACTGTATTTACATGCAGTTTCTCAAACGTTGTCGCTCCGCCGAACGCACTTGCCTCATACAAGTTCGGGATACTTGCAAAATACATTGCTTCATATACCGCGCTGTCTTCCACTGTTCTGTAAACATCCGTCTCTGTCATCCGCTCCCCGAGAGCGCAGAGCGCATGTTGCCTCCCATCCAGATCATAATAGATGTGAGAACAATATTCATCATTGCACAAGCTTTCCTGCTGCGCAGATGTCATGTTCTCTTCTTCCGATGATCCTTCAGAAACCGTTCTATCCGATGCATTCGGACTGTTCTTCGCGTCTGTCTCATCAGACGTCTGCCCGTTTTGCCGTACAGCATCGTTTTCAGACGTCTGCCCGTTTTGCCCATTCTCTTCTAACGGATATAGGGCGCTCCCATCTATTCCGTCGGACAGACTTTCTCCTTCCTTCCCCACCTCTGCGGAAGGGTTTTCTGTTGTAATTTCACCTGGTTTTGCCGAGACTTCCATAATCGGCCGGATGATCATAACGATCAACATAAGCACCGCCAAGATTTGCGATGCTTTCAGATTCCCCTTAAATATTCTGTTTTTTCTCCCCATTATACACCCTCGTACTTATTAGTATTATACTTATCTGTACAAGTTCCCCAACCTTGTACGAATATATCCGTATTCTATCACTCGCATATAGGAATTACAACCCTGCCGCCTGATCTATTTAAGTTTTCCTCATTTTTGTGATATTTTTCTATATTTTTCCACATC
>ERZ779852.2881-NODE-2881-length-13277-cov-2.793148_pt1 | contig 13277 bp, 8 predicted proteins | sample MGYA00511559_ERZ779852 | MGnify/ENA primary metagenome ERZ779852 (study PRJEB29588, sample SAMEA2157977) | human gut metagenome | biome: human gut; feature: human-associated habitat; material: faeces | place: Denmark | collected 2008/2010 ...
GTTCCCTGCCGATGTTGCCATTCTTGCACTTGGACACAGTGCAAGGGATACCTTTACGATGCTGCACCGGCACCAGCTTCCGATGGAAGCTAAAAATTTTGCCGTGGGATTCCGCGTGGAACATCCCCAGCAGATGATCGATGATGTCATGTACGGAAACGGAAAAAGAAACGCCCTGCGGCTTCCTGCCGCACCTTATAAGGTGACGTCCAATTTTCCAAACGGACGCGGGGTATATTCTTTTTGCATGTGTCCGGGCGGTTATGTCGTAAATGCTTCCTCCATGAAGGAAAAAACCTGTGTCAATGGTATGAGTTATTCGGGCAGAAGTGGGAAAAACGCAAATTCTGCCATTATTGTTTCGGTTTCCCCTGCCGATTACGGAGCACAGGATCCACTTGATGGCATGCACTTTCAGGAAACACTCGAACATAAAACGTATCAGCTGGGAAACGGAAAGATTCCGCAGCAGCTGTTTGGCGATTACCGGCAGAATATTGCAAGCCAAGGATATGGAGATTTTAATTCCCAGACAAAAGGGCAGACCTGCTTTGCAAATCTCAGAGGTCTGATGACAGAGGACATGGAACATTCCTTTTTGCTTGGAATGGAACATTTTTCGAACATTATTCCGCAGTTTGACCGGTCTGATGCGATTCTTTCCGGCATGGAAACACGCACCTCATCTCCGGTGCGGATCATGCGGGATACAAATGGAGAGAGCCGTGTGCACGGAATTTATCCGGGTGGAGAAGGCGCAGGATATGCGGGAGGCATTATGTCGGCAGCGATGGACGGTCTGCGTCTGGCTGATGATGTGATGAAACGTTATCATCCGGTTTATTAGAAAGAGAGAAAAAAGTGAAACAAGAAGTAACACCAATGATGCAGCATTATCTGCAGACAAAAGAAGAATACAAAGACTGTATCCTGTTTTATCGTCTGGGTGATTTTTATGAAATGTTTTTCGAGGATGCCAAAACAGTTTCAAAGGAACTCGAACTGACGCTGACAGGAAAAAGCTGTGGACTGGAAGAACGGGCACCGATGTGCGGGGTTCCGTTTCATGCCGCAGACGGATATATCAACCGGCTGGTCAAAAAAGGATACAAAGTAGCAATCTGTGAACAGGTGGAAGATCCGAAACTGGCAAAAGGAATTGTCAAACGGGAAGTCATCCGTGTAGTCACTCCGGGAACAAACATTGATATGCAGTCGTTAGACGAGGCAAAAAACAATTATCTCATGTGTATCGTATATATCGGGGATAAATACGGCATTGCGACGACCGACGTTACGACCGGAGATTTCTTTGTAACGGAAGTGGACAGTGAACGAAAACTGTTGGATGAGCTGAATCGTTTCAGTCCGACAGAAATCATCTGCAACGAGCCGTTTTATATGAGCGGGGTAAATATCGATGATATGAAGGAGCGCATGGGAATTGCGGTATCCGCCCTGGATTCCTGGTATTTCGGGGATGATCTGGCAAAGGAAACGCTGTTGTCCCATTTTCATGTACAGAGTCTGGAAGGGCTGGGACTGATGGATTACGACTGTGGTGTGATTGCCTCCGCGGCATTACTGAAATATCTGTATGAAACACAAAAGAACACCCTTTCTAATATTTTGGAACTCCGTCCGTATTCCATCGGGAAATATATGATCATTGACAGTTCCTCCCGGAGAAATCTCGAACTGGTAGAGACCATGCGGGAAAAACAAAAGCGTGGTTCCCTGCTCTGGGTACTGGATAAGACAAAGACGGCAATGGGTGCCAGACTTCTGCGATCTTACGTGGAACAGCCGCTGATCGACAAAACAGAGATATTAAAACGGCAGGAACTGATTACAAATTTAAATGATCAGGAGATCACCCGGGAAGAATTGCGGGAATATTTAGGACCAATATATGATCTGGAACGTCTGATTACCAGAATTACATACCAGACCGCCAATCCGCGGGATATGATTGCTTTTTGCAATTCTTTAGAAATGCTGCCTCCGATTAAAACACTGCTTGAGGATTTAAAGGGAGAGCTTGCCACCGGAATCCGGGAACATTTTGACTGTCTGGAAGATCTGTGTGCACTTTTGAAGTCTTCCATCAACGATGATCCTCCGATTTCCGTACGTGACGGCAACATCATAAAAACCGGATACAATGAGGAAGTGGACCGGCTGCGGAACGCATCAACGGATGGAAAGAAATGGCTGGCAGACTTAGAGGGCAAAGAACGCGAAAAGACTGGAATTAAGAACCTGCGTATCAAATACAACAAAGTGTTTGGATATTATCTGGAAGTGACCAATTCCTTTAAGGATCAGGTGCCGGATTACTATGTGAGAAAGCAGACACTGACCAATGCCGAGCGCTATATTACGCCGGAATTAAAAGAACTCGAAGATACGATTCTCGGTTCCCAGGATCGTCTGGTCGAATTAGAATACGATCTGTTCCGCCAGATCCGGGATACCATCGCGGATAATGTTGCACGTATTCAGGCAACCGCACGGGCAGTGGCACAGATTGATGTGTTTGTTTCCCTGGCACTTGTGGCAGGACAGAATAATTACTGCAAACCAAAAATCAACGAATCCGGCGTGATTGATATCAAAGGTGGCCGTCATCCGGTTGTCGAAAAAATGATTGTCAATGATATGTTTATAGACAATGACACGTATCTGGACAATCACAATAACCGGATTTCCATCATTACCGGTCCGAATATGGCAGGAAAATCTACCTATATGCGCCAAAGCGCACTGATCGTTCTGATGGCACAGATTGGAAGCTTTGTTCCGGCAGAATCTGCCAACATTGGAATTGTGGACCGGATTTTCACGCGTGTCGGGGCTTCGGATGATCTGGCAAGTGGGCAGAGTACCTTTATGGTAGAAATGAATGAAGTGGCAAATATTCTCCGCAATGCCACGGCGAATTCCCTTCTGATTCTGGATGAAATCGGACGCGGAACCAGTACCTTCGACGGACTCAGCATTGCCTGGGCGGTTGTCGAATATATCAGCAATCCCAAATTACTGGGAGCCAAAACACTGTTTGCCACACATTATCATGAACTGACGGAACTGGAAGGAAAATTAAACAGTGTCAATAATTACTGTATTGCGGTCAAGGAAAAAGGAGACGACATCGTCTTTTTGCGCAAGATTGTAAAGGGCGGCGCAGACAAAAGTTATGGAATACAGGTTGCTAAACTGGCAGGGATTCCGGAACTTGTGATTAACCGTGCAAAAGACATTGTAAACCAGCTTTCTGCAAACGATATTACGGAAACGGTGAAAAATATATCCGTGGAAGGACAGGCCTCCGGCAAAAAGAAAAAACCGCATCTCGATGAGGTGGATCTGACACAGATGTCATTGTTTGACACCGTAAAAGATGACGATATCATTCAGGAACTGCGGGACGTGGATATCAGCCACATGACCCCGATGGATGCACTCAATAAACTGTATGAACTTCAGAACAAAGTAAAAAACCGCTGGTAGGATATAAAAAAGGAAAAACGAATGAGCAAAATTGCGTTATTAAGTCAGGAGACAATTGATAAGATTGCAGCAGGAGAGGTCGTGGAACGCCCGAGCTCTGTGGTAAAGGAGCTTGTGGAAAACGCCATTGATGCAGGGGCATCCGCCATTACCGTGGAGATAAAAGAAGGGGGCATTTCCCTGATCCGCATCACGGACAATGGATGCGGAATTCCAAAAGAAGAAGTTCCACTGGCCTTTTTGCGGCATTCAACCAGCAAAATCCGCAGTGCAGAAGATCTGATGTGTGTACATTCTTTAGGATTCCGTGGGGAAGCACTCTCTAGCATTGCTGCTGTTTCCAGAGTGGAAATGATCACCAAACCAGCCGATGCCCTGACCGGCACCCGGTACGTGATCGAAGGCTCAAAAGAAATTGCAGACGAAGAAATCGGTGCTCCCGATGGTACAACATTTCTGGTCCGGGATCTGTTTTACAATACCCCTGCCAGACGCAAATTTTTAAAAACGGCACAGACAGAGGGCACCTACATCAGTGACATGCTGGAAAAACTTGCCCTGTCCCATCCGGATATTTCTTTTAAATATATCAACAACAACCAGACAAGGCTGCACACTTCCGGAAATGGGAAAAAACGGGATCTCATTTACCATATTTACGGACGTGAGATTGCGGCGGCTCTGTTAGAGGTAAACTACAAGGGAGAATATTTCTCCCTTTCCGGCTATATTGGAAAACCTGTGATTAACCGCGGAAACCGGAATTACGAAAACTATTTTATCAATGGACGCTACATCAAAAGTTCTCTGCTTTCCAGATCGATAGAAGAGGCTTATCATAATTTCCTGATGCAGCACCAGTATCCGTTTACAGTTTTGTATTTCACATTTCCGGAGGATACCCTAGATGTGAATGTGCATCCGACAAAAATGGAACTGCGGTTTGGACACAATCAGGAAATTTACAAAGAATTGTGTGATGTTCTCTTCGGACTGCTTTCCCATAAGGAACTGATTCCGGAAGTCCCGGTAGATGAAGCAGAACATAAAAAAAAGAATCTTCCCCCGGCATACAAAGAACCGATTCCGGAACCATTTGAAAAGCGCAGAATCAATGAAATCCGACAGCAGCATCACCAGCCTCCGATTCCGGAAAAACCGGTTTCTCCTGTGGCTTCGCCTGTGCCATCAAAAAAAACACCGGCATTTGAGCCGTATGTGCCACAGCATCCGGATAAAACCATGGTACGGGAATCCTTTGACCCGTTCCCAAAGCGGGAGGAAACAGCCTCTCCTGCAGATATTCCAAAAAAACAACCGGTTGGCGAACAGATGACGCTCGCCGCTGCTTCACCGGAATTTTTAACGGATGATGCCCGCAAAAAGCACCGCATCATCGGACAATTGTTTCAAACCTACTGGCTGATCGAATACGAGGATAAATTGTATATCATGGATCAGCATGCGGCACATGAAAAGGTACTTTTTGAACGGATGATGGCAAAATTAAAAGAAAAAGAATTTACATCCCAGGCAGTCAGCCCGCCCATTGTGCTGAGTCTGGATGCCCATGAGCAGGAAATGTTAGAGACGTATCTGCCGGAAATCAAAAAATTCGGGTATGAGATCGAAAATTTCGGTGGCAGAGAATATATGATCTCTGCAGTACCGGATAATCTGTACCATATTGACATGAAAGATCTGTTTATCGAAATGCTTGATGATTTTTCCAACCTGACCGGACGGCAGACACCGGAACTGATACTGGAAAAAGTAGCCACCATGTCCTGCAAGGCAGCGGTAAAGGGAAATCATAGACTGAGCCTGCCGGAAGTGGATGCACTCATGACGGAATTGCTGACGCTGGAAAATCCGTTTTGCTGTCCACACGGCCGGCCAACCATCATTTCCATGTCAAAATACGAAATAGAGAAAAAATTTAAGAGGATTGTTTCATGAAACCACTTGTCATTCTTGCAGGTCCCACAGCCGTCGGAAAAACGGCACTGTCAATAAAACTTGCGAAAAAAATAAACGGCGCCGTTATTTCCGCGGATTCGATGCAGGTATATAAACACATGGATATCGGTTCTGCAAAAGTTATGCCGGAAGAGATGAAAGGGATCCCCCATTATCTGATCGATGTGTTAGAGCCGTCCGAAGAGTTTAATATTGTCCGTTTTCAGCAGATGGCAAAAGAGGCCCTGCAGCAGATCTATGCCGCCGGACAGATCCCGATTATCGCCGGCGGAACCGGATTTTACATCCAGTCACTGTTGTACGACATAGACTTTTCCAAAGAGGAATCCGATACGGCATACCGTACAGAACTTACGGCATTTGCAAAAGAATACGGGGCGCATGCCCTGCATGAAAAATTAAAAGAAATTGATCCGGTTTCTTATGAAACCATTCATGAAAATAATATCAAACGGGTCATCCGTGCACTGGAATTTTACCATCAGAACCATACGCCGATTTCCGCACACAACGAAAAAGAACATCAGAAAACATCTCCGTATCGTTTTGCATATTTTGTACTGACGGACGAACGGGAAAAATTATACCGGCGCATTGATCAGCGCGTGGACTTAATGATGGAGCAGGGACTTCTTACAGAAGTAAAAACGCTGTATGATATGGGATGCCGCAAAGATATGGTTTCCATGCAGGGACTGGGATACAAAGAAATTTTAGATTATCTGGACGGCAGCTGCTCCCTTGAGGAAGCGGTGTATGTGATCAAACGGGAAACCAGACATTTTGCGAAACGGCAGCTTACCTGGTTCCGCCGGGAAAAGGATGTCATCTGGCTGGACAAATCCGAATTTAATGACCGGGAAGATCAGATGTTACAGAAAATGACGGATATTTTACACGAGAAAGGAATCATACAATGAATCAGTTACTGGAAGAAAAATATAAAGAACTTGGAATTTCCGATAAAGTTTATGCATTTGGCGAAAAAATCGAACAGGAATTAAAAAAGCGTTTTGAAAAGATTGATGCAAATGCGGAATACAATCAGATGAAAGTCATTGCAGCCATGCAGAAAAACCGTGTGAGTGCAGAATGTTTTAATATTTCGAGCGGATACGGATATAATGATATGGGAAGAGATACTTTAGAGCGGGTATATGCAGACTGTTTTGGCGGGGAAGATGCACTGGTCCGTCCACAGATCACCTGTGGAACCCATGCACTTGCGCTCGCTCTGATGTCCAATCTGCGTCCGGGCGATGAGCTTCTTTCTCCGGTCGGAAAACCGTACGACACTCTGGAAGAAGTAATTGGTATCCGCCCATCCAAAGGTTCCCTTGCCGAATACGGAATCACTTATTCCCAAGTGGATCTGCTGCCGGACGGTTCATTTGATTACGATGGTATCCGCAATGCAATCCATGAAAACACGCGTCTGGTAACCATCCAGCGCTCCAAGGGATACCAGACACGTCCAACACTGTCGGTCGAACGGATCGGGGAACTGATCACATTTATCAAAAATATCAAGCCGGATGTCATCTGTATGGTTGACAATTGTTACGGAGAGTTTGTGGAAGACCGGGAGCCACTTGCAGTGGGAGCGGATATGATGGTCGGTTCCCTGATTAAAAACCCGGGAGGCGGCCTTGCTCCGATTGGCGGATACATTGTCGGTAAAAAGGAATGTGTGGAAAATGCGGCATATCGCCTGACTTCCCCTGGACTCGGAAAAGAAGTAGGAGCTTCGCTTGGTGTGATCCAGTCCTTTTATCAGGGCCTCTTTCTTGCACCGACCGTTGTAAGCGGTGCCTTAAAGGGAGCCATTTTTGCGGCAGATATTTATGAAAAACTGGGGTATAAAGTGGTTCCGGACAGTACAGAAAGCCGCCATGACATTATTCAGGCTGTGGAATTTCAAAACCGGGATGCCATGATTGCTTTCTGTGAAGGAATTCAGGCTGCTGCACCGGTAGACAGCTATGTCACTCCGGAACCATGGGCAATGCCCGGTTATGACTGTGATGTTATTATGGCAGCAGGTGCTTTCGTACAGGGTTCTTCCATCGAACTTTCCGCAGACGGTCCGGTGAAACCGCCATATGCCGTTTACTTTCAGGGAGGGCTGACATGGTACCATGCAAAGCTTGGAATTCTTATGTCTTTACAGAAACTTTATGAACGCAACCTTGTTAATATAGATGAACTGTGCTAAAATAATATGAGTTTTCATGTGGCTTCGGAAAAGTAGAAAGGAACCTGTTTTGAGTCACATTTCAATGAAAAACCTGCCGGAATCGGAACGTCCTTACGAACGTTTTCAGATTCTTGGAGCAGAGGCGCTGTCGGATGCAGAGCTTCTTGCAATTATATTAAAGACAGGAACAAAGGATTATACGGCTTTGGATCTTGCGCGTGATCTTTTGTTGGAGTGTCAGGGAAATCTTTTGAATCTGTATGAAATCGGATATGAACAGCTTTTAGAACGCAGGGGCATTGGCCCGGTCAAGGCAACACAGCTAAAAGCAATTGCGGAGCTTTCCAAGCGCATTGCCAGAACCGGACGCGGATATCATTTATCCATGAACTGTCCGTCTTCCATCGCCGATTATTATATGGAAGAACTCCGGCACCGCAGGGAAGAGGCCTTTATGGCAGCTTTCTTTGATTCCAAATGCAAATTTTTAGGAGACAGTGTGATCGCAACCGGGAGCATCAGTTATGCATATGTTTCCCCCATGGAACTGTTTCGCAAAGCACTGCTTCGAAATGCTGTTATGATCGTTATCCTGCACAATCATCCGAGTGGAGACCCAACTCCAAGCACAGAAGACAAAAAGCTTACCGAACAGATTCGGGCAGGCGCCTCGGTGTTGGGATTAACCCTTGCTGATCATATCGTAATCGGAGATCAGCAGTATTTCAGTTTTCGCGAAAATAAATTGTTATAACACAAGAAAAGGGAGAAGACAATGAGTAACAATATTTATGGTATTGACTTCGGTACATGTAATTTTAAAGTATTCAGTAAATCCAGTGGAAAAGTGATATCTGAAAAAAACACCATTGCCATTATCAACAAAACGCAGATTTATGCGTATGGCGATGATGCCTATGCAATGTATGAAAAAGCACCGGAAAGCATAAACGTTACGTTTCCGGTTTCTACGGGAGTGATCGCAGATTACAATTTTCTGCAGACCATGATTTTTGATTATATTGAGAAAAAATTAAAAGGAAGAGTAAAGAATGCAGAATTTCTTGTCGCAGTACCGACAGACATTACCGATGTAGAAAAACGTGCATTCTTTGAACTTTTTTATAAAAGCAAATTTCGTCCGAAAAACGTTATGCTCTGTGAAAAACCACTTGCAGATGCCGTTGGACTTGGAATTGATGTAAATCAGCCTACCGGAGTCATGGTCGTGGATATGGGAGCAGACACGATCGAAATTTCTGTGATTTCTCTCGGAGGACTTGTACTCAGTGACCTGATGCATTTCGGGTCCAATCGTCTCGATGAGTCTATCATCAGCTATATCCGCAGGGAATTTAACCTTGTGATCGGAAAGAAAACCGCCAAAGCATTAAAAGAAGAGCTTGGAAGCGGACTTCCGGGAAGACAGGAAACGATGACCGTTGTTGGTCTGGATGTCGTAAGCGGTCTTCCGGTGGAACGTGAAATTACCGCAGAGGTTGTCTATGAAGCAATCAAAGCAAATCTTGAATCGATCTGTTCGTCTATCAAACTGATTCTGGAGAAAACACCACCGGAACTTGCCAGGGATATTATCTATGCAGGTATTTATATCACAGGCGGCGGATCAAAAATCAAAGATCTTGACCAGTTGTTTACACAGATTACAAATATTAAAGTAAATACCTGTGAGAATCCGGAAGAGAGCGCAGTCCGCGGTCTTTCAAAGATTGCTACGGACTCCAAATATAAACGGATTCCATTCAGCATGAAAAATACTACGTTAAAGTAAGAAACAAGGATTCGAGGATTTTATGAAAAAATTTCGCAGTTTTCGCAATAAGAAAAAGCATCTTTCAAGTAAATATATTTTGCTGATCCTTACCGGCGTGTGTATTGTTGCTCTGTTTACGAGTCTGGTATTTAATCTTTCCGGAGGTCCTTTAAATTCAGTTGCCGGATATGTATTTGTTCCGATGCAGAAGGGAATCAACAATGCCGGTTCCTGGATTTCAGGAAAAGCAAATGACTTTCAAACACTTGGAGAAGTTTTAAAAGAAAACAAAAAGCTTCAAAATCAGGTAGACGATCTGACCAATCAGTTAAACGTCACAAAGCTCGAACAATACGAACTGGACAATTACCGGGAACTTCTGGATCTGGATGATAAATATTCCGGATATCAGAAGGTCGCAGCAAATGTGATCGCCATGGACGGAACCAACTGGTTTTCAAGTTTTACGATTGACAAAGGTTCCAAAGAAGGCATCAAAAAAGGCATGAACGTCATTGCCGGAAGCGGTCTGGTCGGAATCGTCACAGACGTCGGTCCGAATTTTGCCAAGGTGCGAAGCATCATCGATGATTCTAGTAATGTAAGTTCCATGGTTCTGACCACAAAAGATAATTTCAATGTCGGTGGCAGCTTAAAGTCCATGAATCAGGATAAAGTGTTACCATTTACAGAACTCCGGGATGAAGATGATAAGGTAAAGGTCGGCGATCCGGTCGTGACTTCTTATGTGTCGGATCAGTATCAGGAAGGAATTCTGATTGGATACATTGCCTCCATTGAAAAAAATGCAAATAACCTGACAAAATCAGGAACCATTACGCCGGTCGTTGATTTTCAGCATCTGCGGGAGGTGCTTGTCATTACGACACTCAAAGACACCGGAGAAAAGGAACTGTCTTCCCAGAAGGCATCCGATACTCAGGCAGAAACACAGGACAATACCGAAACACAAAAATCACAGGAGTAGGAAATGCGTAGAAAAATTGTGCTTTTTATTATTATAGCAATCTGTTTTCTCTTACAGACAACCGTTTTTCGAGCTTTGACATTTGCCAATATCGGTCCGAATCTGCTGATTATTGTGGTGTCTTCTTTTGGACTCATGCGTGGGAAAAAAGAAGGGCTGTGGGTTGGATTCTTTTGTGGATTGCTTATCGACATATTTTTTGGGTTTTATCTCGGAGGATATGCTTTACTTTATATGTACATCGGTTACATCAACGGATTGTTCAAAAAAAGATTTTACCCGGATGATATTAAGCTTCCGATGATTCTGATCGGCTCAAGTGATATCGTAAATAACCTGATGATCTATATCGTTATGTTTTTTATGCGCAGCCGGTTTTCTTTCTGGTATTATTTTACATCCATCATACTACCGGAATTTGTTTATACCATGGTGATAACCATCTTTTTGTATTTTATTCTTCTCAAGATTAATCAGAAACTTGAGGAACACGAGAAAAGGAGAGCTATAAAATTTGAGTTATGATATCAAAGATTTTCTGAAGAAATTTTTCAGTTCGCGCCTTTTTGTGCTTGCTGCGGTATTTATCGTATTTTTCGGAATTATCCTTGCAAGAATCTTTACCCTTCAGGTCGTCAACGGAAAGTCTTATCAGGAAAACTTTTCTTTAAAGATTCAGATGAAGCAGCCGATCAATGCGGCACGTGGAAATATATATGACAAAAACGGAAAACTTCTGGCTTACAATGAACTTGCATATTCCATTTCCATCAATGACAGTACAACCTATTCAAGCACAAAAGAAAAAAACAAGGCTGTCAATGCAGAACTTGCAGAGATTCTTACGGTTTTAAAGAATAACGGTGAAACGCTGAATAATGATTTCAAAATTGACCGGAAAAAAGACGGTACATACAGCTTTAATGTATCCGGTTCCTCGCTGAACCGTTTTCGCGCAGATGTTTTCGGAAAAAGTTCTGCCGATGATCTCGAATACGACAAAGATACCGGAATCGATGAGGCAAATGCAACCGCAGAACAGATTATGGAATATCTGATGGGAAAAGATAACTTTGGCATCAGTTCGAAATACGATGGGGATCTGGCATACCGTATCGTCGTTGTCCGTTATGCCATGCTTGGAAACCGCTTCGCAAGATACAAAGAAGTAAAAATCGCAACCGATGTTTCGGACAAGACCGTTGCTTACGTGAATGAGCATATGGACACACTGAGCGGAATTTCGGTCAACGAAGATATGATCCGGAAATACAACTACAGTGAATATTTTTCATCGATCATCGGATACACCGGACCGATTTCGGAATCGGAGTATACGGCACTGCACAAAAAGAATAAAGATTATACCCAGAATGACACCGTCGGAAAAGCCGGGCTGGAGCAGTATTACGAGACCTATCTGCGTGGGAAAAACGGAGAGCAGAAATTTTATATTGATAATGTAGGAAGAATTTCCGAAATTATCAGCAGCACCGATTCCGTAGCCGGAGATGACCTGTATCTGAGTATCGACGCAGATCTGCAGAAAGCTACCTATCTGGCATTGCAGAATGAGATTGCGGCGATTGTGTATTCCAATATCAAATCGGGCGAAATTCCGATCAACGATGTGTATACAGCCCTGATTGGCAACAGCGTCATCAACACAGAACACTTTTCAAAAGCGAAAGCCTCTGACACCGAAAAAAATGTGTTAAGTGTTTTTAAATCCCGACAGAAGACAACGCTTGGAAAAATAAAACAGGAACTGACCAGTTCACCGGAAGCGTTGAATACAATGTCCGATGAAGTGCTGGATGAATTTACTTACATTATTTCCATGTTAAAAGACGATCAGGTACTCTTAAAAAATGAGATAGATACCAGTGATTCTGTTTACCAGAAATGGAAAAATCAGAAAATCAGCCCGAAAGAGTATTTAAGTTACTGTATCACACAGCACTGGATCGATATCAGCCAGCTGAATGTCGATGAAAAATATGCGGACTCAACAGAAGTATATGATGCATTATGCAAGTATATTCTAAAGAACATTAAGACAGATACGGAATTTTCCAAAATTATATACCAGTATATGATTACACGTGGCGAAATCTCCCCGCGTCAGCTCTGTCTGATTCTGTTCGATCAGGGAGTATTGGATTATGATGATGCAACAGTAAACAAATTGAAAAACGGATCGTTGTCTCCACGGGATTTTCTCATGAAAAAGATTTACAACATTGAGATTACGCCTGCACAGCTTGCACTTGAACCATGTACCGGTTCCTGTGTGGTGACGGATGAAAAAACAGGGGAAATTCGTGCCATGGTAAGTTATCCCGGTTATGACAGCAACAAACTTGCCAATGGTGTGGATTCGGAATATTTTGCATCTCTGCAGCATGATAAATCTTCTCCGCTGCTCAATTATGCGACGCAGCAGAAGACCGCACCCGGTTCCACCTTTAAGCTGGTTTCCGCAACAGCCGGTCTGGCAGAAAACGTGATTACGACATCCGACCAGATCCGGTGTACCGGAATTTATAATGACATCAGTAACAAACCAAAATGCTGGATTTATCCGGGCAGTCACGGACTTGACAATGTTTCCGAGGCAATTCGGGATTCCTGTAACGTCTTTTTCTATACGGTCGGCAACCGGCTGGCACAGAAAAAAACAGGATCTTATAATGATGCCAACGGTATTGATCTGATTCAGAAATATGCACATATCTATGGCCTGGATCAAAAAACAGGACTGGAGATTTCGGAAAGCAAATCATCTGTTGCGACAAAATATCCGGTTATGGCTGCCATTGGAC
>ERZ779852.2888-NODE-2888-length-13254-cov-3.098947_pt1 | contig 13254 bp, 12 predicted proteins | sample MGYA00511559_ERZ779852 | MGnify/ENA primary metagenome ERZ779852 (study PRJEB29588, sample SAMEA2157977) | human gut metagenome | biome: human gut; feature: human-associated habitat; material: faeces | place: Denmark | collected 2008/2010 ...
GCTTCGGTTAGCCCGTCTTCCGGCAGGCCGCGGCCGACAACCAAAGGACGACTAAGCGTGTAGAAAGCCTCTTGGCGCGTTGTTTGGACGGCGGTTCGACTCCGCCCATCTCCACTGAAAATGCCTTTCAGAGTATCTGAGAGGCATTTTTTCAAATCGTACCCCATTTTGTACCCCATTTTTTTGGGGAGATTTCGGACTCGAACTTAAGTGAATTTGTATGGAGTTGAGTGGAGGGAAAACGAGGGATTACCCGTTGTTTACCTCGTATGAAATTGACAAATCAACACATCTTTTTTGTATACTCTCGACACTCCTTTTAAAGACGGAAGCCACAATATCAAGAGAACATTGCCTATCCTCTACCAAAGTGCGTAATAATATATCATCATCAGAAGACCAATCTCCAAAAATCTGTTGAGTCTGATTGCCGCTTATATCAACGTCCTCAATAAGCCCAATCACATCATTTCCTTCACTAAACGACTTTTCTTTAATATTAAAGTTAGATACCCTTGACGGCACTGATGTTTTGGGATATTCATTTTGCTCTCCAATAAAATCGGAATACCAATCCCGGTTAGCGTCAGGTAGTCCAAATTCAAGATATGAGCCAACATTATCAAGGATAATACATTTACCCTTCCCATTAACTGGTCTCAGTCCCCTTCCAACTTGTTGTAAATATTTTACTAGTGATTTAGTCGGTCGAGCAAGCTGTATAAATTCAATATCAGGGCAATCAAAGCCTTCTGAAAATATATCAACATTTACGATTATATCAATTTGCCCCTTTCGGAATTTTTGAACATACAAGCGTCTTTCCTCCCTAGGAGTTTCGCTATCTATCCGAACTATATTAACACCTTTGGCTTTATATTCTGCACATATATGGTCGCTATGTTTTCTGCTTATTGAATAGATAATGCCTTTCTTCCCTTTTGCAAATTGTAAATAGCTATCAAGAAGCTGAGCTCGGATAGCACTTTGATCAATCGTTTTTTCAAGTGCAGATATTTTATAATCGCCCTCTATATCGAATTCATCTATACTATTGATCTCTTGTGTCACTTTACTCCCACTTCCGATAGAGTAAAAACAATATGGTGAAAGCCAACCTTGTTCAATAAACTCTTTTATGGACCTTGAAAGGATCAGCTTATCATATATTTTCGCAAAGCCCTGATGATTCATGCGCCAAGGGGTCGCCGTTACGCCTAATTTCTTCGCACTGGGATATAGGTCCCACAATTTTTTGTAAGAATTAGCTGTTGAATGGTGCGCTTCATCAATTATGATAAAACGAATAGGAAGGCTGCGAGCGACTTCTATATTTGCCCTATGCGTAATTGTCTGGATAGAAGCTACTTGAACTTGAGCTTGAATATTGCGCTCGTGTCCACCGGCTATTATTCCATGTGACACCTTATACCTATTAAGGCTTTCACTTATTTGTTCTATTAACTCTACTCTATGAGCTATTATTAGAACCCTAGCATCCTCCTGATTGATTATACTCCATGCCTTGATATCACTGATAATAGAAGTAAACAGCCTCGTTTTACCAGTCCCAGTTGGCATTTGGAACATAACATTATCACAGTCTTCCCACGATTCAAAAATCTGCTTCTTCGCTTCCTGCTGGTAATCGCGAAGAGTTCTGTCATTTCTGCAAATTTCCTGATACATATTTACTCGGAGATAAACTGGGCTAGATGACTATTGATTAATTCAAGCCTATTGATATCAGAACGAGTCAATGCAGATGCTTTCTTTCCTTTACCCTCGGGAATCAAGTTCAGCCATGCCAACTTTTCAGTTTTTGACTTAAACGGTAATCCGATGTTTATGCTAAATACTTCTTCGAACTCGGGATAGCTAAAGTTCTTGCTTATGATATCTTTATAGTCCGAAACTTCTAGATAGTCCCTCCAATCATACTCCATAAGATCAAAATCTTCCCTATCTCCATCTGATTTGATTATTCTATTCTCAACCTCATTTTTAATGATAGCAATATTACCGCTCAACCACTTTGACTTAAACACTTGCTCGAGTCGTTCAAACAGCAACCGGCGAAGTTGTTTCCTGATATCTTCTTTCAATTTCTTACCTTCATTTTGAAGATCCTGGTCTCTCATCTCTTTCCATTCCTTAAGGTCTTCAGGGAAATAGTCAGGATATACTCTATTAATGATATTTTGATAGGAAAGAAGCCATTTTTTCTCAGCTCCTTGTCCCTGAATACCCCTTAGGAAGGTACTTTCTTCTTGAGGAAGAGTGTTTAATCCATTTGCCAATGCTTCAATATAAGGGGCTATCACCTCATTACGTCTACTGATTGTTGACGATACTGATAACATTCCGCTGTTCACCAGATATGCATGAAGAGAGCCGACAAGTACGATGAAAGCATATGTAGCTCGGTTTGAAAGCAAGAACTCCTCTTTCGCCTCGCTCGTCATTTTGTCAGAAGCAGTTTCATAACACCCAAGCACAAATTGGGCGATTCTTTTTCTAGCTTCTGTCATTGCCTTATTTATATCAGTTTCATTCTTGTCATACAGGTATGCGTCAGATTCGTCAACCCACTTGGTATTCTTAGCTTTAGGGATAAGACCAGATTGTGACAGACCTGTATCAAATGGTATTGAGCTAAGATCTGCAGAATCTTCTCCAATTGAGATCTTATTATATAACACTGTTCCTGGTTTGCTACTCAATTCTTTTATTGTGGATGAACGTAATGCCTTCATTCTCGAATCAAGTCGCGATGATGTCCAAAATAGATCTTCCTCAAGATCTATACGAAGATTCTTACTAACAGCTTTTTGATTTTCATTAATTTCCATAAAAATCTTAAGCTGTTCTTCAGATTCCATACCACTAAATGCAACTACAGGAATAGTATGCTTGTTCTTCATATTTGAATTTGCATATCCATAGACGCGGTGTTGTCCATCTATGATATAAGCAATACCATATGCATTTGGGATATTTAGAAGACCAAAAATTGAATCCGAGTCTTCCTCCTTGTGTATTTCGTCAAAGGTAATGCGCAAATCACTCGATGGCTCAGCGAAATTTAAGATTATAGAATTCGGGAAATAGCCACCGTCATCTATGAATTTTGTGATACCTTTTAACCTTTTAGGTATTAGTAGACGCTGGTATGTCGGTGCCATTGAGTCGTTTACCCTAGTTCTATGCAAAACAAACCCAATTTTCAATAGAGTGCTTGGCTCAATTGAGAAAAGATAATAGTCTTTGTTGCCCATCGAGCCTTTTAGCGCAGGAATAGTAATTGGCTTATTATTAATCAGTTCATCTTTAAACATCAGTCCATAAAACTGATAGATGACTGAAGTTTGATATGACTTAATCAAATTACAGATGTAGTTATAGGCATTATCATCCAAATGATAAATACCATTATCCTTCATTCTTTGGTCATCCTCACCCCCTTCAACAATATGATAGTTTCGGGTTGCGAAAATATACTTTACCCTTTTGTCTTTACCATATAATTGCCGTAAAGATTCAGTCATTCCCTCCATGTACTGAACCATCTCATTTAACTCTGTCTTAAAACTCTTCTTCGTTGCATTAGCAGCTGATTTGCATTCAACAACGAAAATAGCATCATCTCCAACGGCAACAACATCAAGTTGTTTTTTCTCTGTTTCGTGTTGCCCCCACTGGATGACCAGTTTTTCATCAGCATTCAATGTCCTGAATCCAAGATTATAAAACATACACCATATATCATCTTCAAACTGACGATCATGTCCTTTCCGGAGTGATATTGGCGTTTTTGTCTTTAGTGGAGGCCCAGCAACCCATCCTAATTCTTCATAATGCTCAACTTCAGCATGGAGCACTTTCCTCGTGTCATACTGCGATGATTTTGCCTTATATTTATACCTCAAAGCATCATCTTCCTGTAGAACATGCTGCTTGATTTGTTCAACCTGAAGTTCTGTAAGATATGCCATAATTGTTATTTTTTGCTCATATAAGATAATATTCTATTGCACCATTTAACGATATTATCAGAACGTCTTTGATATACAGCTTCGCTATAGCCCGGATATTCTTTCTTCACCAAATCAATTGCATATTGCTTAGGTTCTTTGTCCGGATTATTCTGGATATAATGGTAGATAGAACCCATCAATTCATCATTAATGACTATCTCATATATCCTTTCATTTACCTCAGCTTGACTATTTTTGAAAATATCTTCTGCTAATTCGGTTGGAGTCCAATCCTGATTAATCAACCCTAAATATTTGCAAGCATTTGTATAATAGTCCACCTGTCTCATTGAAAAGCCGCAATAGTCAGCTAGTTCTCGTTTTGTGCAACCTTTATGAAGGTAAATATACATAAACGAGTCCACGACTGTATCAAGATTATTTGCTTGTATGAGTATTTTCTTCATAGTTGCTAATAATTTTTGACAAGGATTTCACTACACATTTGAATCCCTGGCGAATGAGCGTTAATTGATCGGGGTGCTGTAATATGCTGAATGTGATATCCTTCATATAGCCGATCAAAGTAGCTGACGCCAGGCTCAAGCTCACTATCAGAGTTACTCAACAAGAAGCGACCACCATGCTCATTGATTCTGTCGCAGAATAACTTCAATGCTTCTTGTTCAGGATCGTTGAATGCATTTAGCGTATATTGCTTAAAATTATTAAAACCAAGTAATTGCCTATAGGGAGGGTCAAAATAAAAGAAATTATACTCATCCCAATTTATCTTCCGAATAACGTCGGTATACTCACCTAAATTGATTTCAACAATCTGAAGCGCATTATGCGCATTCAGTATAATTTCCTCATTGCAAATTGTCGGATGGAGATATCTTCCATAGGGAACATTAAACTTCCCTAATGAGTTCTCCCTATATAAGCCATTGAAACAGGTTTTATTGAAAAAGATGAAAAGAGCCGCTGCTCGAATGGTTAATCTAGAAGACACCCGATTGTATTCATCACGAAGTTCATAATAAAATGCTCTTCGTTCATCATTTGTTTGATGACTATAGAAAGCATCCTGCAAAAGTTTTAGCTCTCGAATTAGTGGTAAATGATTGTTTTGTATTCGCCGGTAACAATTCACCAAGGCAGGATTAATATCATTGATAACTACTCTGTTAATATTAGGATAATGGTCGAGCATATGGAATAACATTGCTCCTCCTCCGACAAAAGGTTCAAAATATGTAACTGCCGGCTGAATATAAAAATCAGCCGGCAAATTATCATTTAGGGTACTAAGTAATTTACCTTTACCCCCTGCCCATTTGACGAATGGTCGAGCCATAGCACTATGATGATTCAATGATAACTGCTTGCAATAGAACACAAATATACACAATTTATTGAAAAATTGTGCCAATAAAAACAATATGATGCTGATTTATCGTCATTTGGGCATATGAATACTATAAATTGTCCAAAGCGAGTTGACCTTACAGCTATAAGACTTATAACTTTTATAAACCTTATAAATTCTATAAGTCTTATAAACTTTATAAGTCTAAAGAGACCCGCCATCATCCACATCATACCCATCCGCGCCAGCCATCTCCAACTCCTTAACCTCCGCTTCGAGCTCACGAATCCGATGCTTGTTGGATTTTGCCTTCCCGCTGGCAAAGTCCTGCCTGACGCTATGATAGACAATCTCCTTATCCTTAAATTCCAGAATAACGGCCGCATCATACGCACGCCTGGCCCAGGCGTCATCCGACCAGCGGGATTCGTAGAGAGTCCAGAGTATCGCAAAGAGGGAGAGTAAGGCTACAGCTACATCGTAGATGACATTGTACCTGTTCTTCCAGATAAACTCGAAGAAGCGCCTTCTCCGGGACGGTTTGGTGATATATGAATCCAGCCCTTCTATCAGGGAATACTGATTGTCAAGTCCATTGTCTATCCTGACTGTCCGGTTGTCGATCTTGTTCAAAAGCGCAGCCATTGACTTGTCGCTTTCCTTCAGCGGTCTCAGACGCTCATCGAAGTTCCTCACGATGGTATCGGGGTTAATTATGTCCCATAGACTGTCTATCTCAACGACCTCCATAGGGGTTGCCTGGTATTCCGCCAGAAGCTTGCTCTTACGCTCAGATTCCATGCGGACATTCTTCATCTCCTCGACCGAATCTGCGCGAAGTTTCTTAAGTTCTTCAAGTATGTGTTTCTCCAGCAGAACGACCTGTTCCGCAGGAATGACATCTGAGTCGAAATTCTTCTGTTTCATAAGAATCATTTGTTTATGGTTTAACGGTGCATGCCCCGCTTCTTCTTTTCAAGTTCTTTCTTCCTCCGTCTTTCAGCGTCATCAACCTGTGGTGCTGTGTCGCAGAAGCCGGATGTGAGAATGCCGATTGCGGCAGTGATTGATTCCGAATGGGATGCATTGTGCCCCTGGCGTTCACTCTCGTTCCTGTGCTGCTGAGCTTCATCAAGGCTCTCTCCAGTTTTCAGCGCCCTGTCGATGTTGGCAAAACTGTATTTCCTTCCTACCTTGGAGCCTCCGAACTCGTACCAGTGTCCGTCAGAATCGCTTCTTTTCCCGAATTTCACTCCCTGAATCTCGCCGTTGTTGCGGCGGACCAGTTCCATCGTGATATCCTGCTGCAGAAGGGTTCTGCCGAGCGTATTCCAATCCCGGCAATGCGGCAGAGCTGCGTCAATTGCGTTGCTGATCTGATACCGCACACGCTCACGTCCGTGAAGGTCGTTCACGATGGTGTTGCTGCGGTTCTTCGCCATATTCAGTCCGTACTTGACAGTCAGTTTGCGGCAGACTTCTGCATTGCGCCGGAAATCCTGCCAGGCACTGAGGCATTTCCCATTGTTGTCCACACGGTTGAAGAAAATGTGGACGTGAGGATTGCCCTTGGAGTTATCGTGTCTGACTACCATGTACTGGGTGTCACTGTATTCCATCAGCCGAAGGTATTCCTCTGCAATACGCCGCATACGTTCATTGTCCAGCAGGGGTGCATCCTCCTTCATGAAGCACAGAGGGATATGTCCTACAGGCTTATCCACGGCTGGGTTCAGGGAGGCCTGCTCGTCAAAACTACGGCTGATGTTCAGGGCCATCTCTCGCGCAAGCGTCAGACGTTCCCTGCCTTCACTTGAGGCCAATGTCTCCGCCTGGATGAAGTCAATGTCCAAGCCCTGCCAGCAGAGGATTTCCGCATTGTCGTGATTGAGGCAATAGCCCGCACATTGCCCTGACGAGCTGCCCTTGATTATCTTACCTACCATCACGCACCTCCCTGAAATATGCCAATACCTGCGAGAACTCACGGGACATCTGCCTAAGTTCCCTTTCCTGTGCTGTTCTGCCGAAGGCGTGCAGGTTGTGCACCAGCTGATTGAGATTGTTGCCGATATTCCACAGGGAGTGCAACAGCTTTCTGTCTTCCTCCGAAAGGGCCTCGGCAATCTGCTTCCTGACGGCAGCTCTTCGGCAATATGCCGCAGGTGTCATTCCGGTTTTCCTGGCCTTGTGACGCATCATCAAAATCTCGTCCTCATTGAACGAGACAGTGAGTTTGAACGAACGCTTGCTATTACCCTTAGGGGGACGGCCAGCCTTGTATGAATCATGTGTCTTCATGTCTTCTTTTCCGTGATGTGACCGAGGGGAGCATAAGAATTTCGGCAATGCCGAAATATAAACTCGCTAACCAAACTTTTACCTTGGTCTCTGCGTCCTGCCTCTGTAACTGGTGCCTTTGAAAACTATAGCGTCGAATGTCTCATTCATCCTGTCTGCAATCCGTACTCCATAGCGTGTGCAGATTTCTTCGTCGCCGAGATTAGTGGTCAGGACAGTGATAAGCATTCTGTCATAACGATAGTATAGTATGTCCTTTATTGGTTCGAAAACAGTTCCGTAAATCATCAGACGCTCCGGTTCACATCCAAGGTCGTCTATCAACAGAACTTCCATTGTTTTTGCTTTCTCGAATTGATAGCGAGTCTCTTCACTCCTGAAGTAATCCACTATTTGACAGGCATTGAGACATGAGACCGAATAATATTTCCGTCCTAACCCCATGACTTTTTGAAGGGCCTTGACCATCGTTGTCTTACCGGTTCCGCAAGTGCCATAGAGAATCAGGCCAGGGCTACTTCTCTTCATAAGCCAATTGCTTATCTTTTCAATCCGTTTCAGAGTAATCTCGTCCAGCGGGCAGAGTATTCCTCTGGATTCCATCTGTGCCGAATATGAGCTGGCGAGAAGTTGCATTACATCGGATTGTGAGAGCTGCCCCAATCTTCCACAAAGTTTATAAGGTGTCGTGTCCGTCAAATTCGATTGTACCTTCTGAATCAGGTAGCCTATGCTTTGTTCGTTTAACAAATCCATAATCTTCAGTTTGAATAATATTATTACTTATATGTATTTGTGGTGCATAGTACGCACCGCCGAAAGTGCACCGTGTGCACCTTGAAGGTGCGCCGCGTGCACCGGTGAACGCCGTGCACCGGTGAATGGCGTGCACCAGTGCAAATTTGACCTGGGTGGTGTCCTGACATTTCCCTATTGCAGGTTCGTAGCTGGCTGTCCCGTTCGTTTCCTTGGGGATCTTCCGTATCAGGCCTATGCCCTGCAGACATTTGAAGATCTGTTTGCATTCCCTGTCGGACACCCTGCATTTTTCCGCCACATACCTCTGCCGATAGACGGGAATCCCACCTATCCATTTGGTGAGGATGAAGGAAAAGATGCGAGCCATCATTTCCGACAGTTTCAGGTCCGTGAAGAGAAAGTCGTGCACCTTTGTGTATGGCTCCGTTTCTTTCCTATCGGCCGCCGTTACTGGTTCTCACGCCGGATTTCTCTCTGCGTCCTCTGATACTCGTCGGCCAGGGCTCTGGCCTTGCCAACGTTGAAGATGATCTTGCGACCGACCTGAGAAACGATGGCATCGTCCAGTACTCCTTCCTTCTTGAGCATGTAGATGGTGCTTTGGCAGCACCCTATCTTCTGGGACAGTTCGGTGATTCCGTGGGCATATTCAATGACATCCTTCGATTCTTCGCCTGCGGCCGCATTCTCCCTGCCCAATTCGTTCAGCTGGAGGAATTCTTCCCCCGTCATCTGCCAGATCGGCTTTGCCAGAAGCTGGCTGAGTGTTGGTTTTGTTTCCATATAAATTCGATTAAGGTTATTAACTGAAAAACCGCCTCCAAATGGAAGCGGTTGCAATTATATGTAACAAAAATGATGGAAAATTGACGAAGAGAATATTAATCAGTTTTTCGTCAAATACGCAGGCTAACCGGGTGGATTTCAACGAAAAAGAAGAGGTTGCAATAATTCACGAAAAATTGATGACAAACAGAGTTCATCTCTTTTCCGTTGAAATTGCAGGCTTTGATGCGAGGTCCCTCGATACTCCTTATCTTTCATATTCTATCCTTTCTTTAAGACAACCCATGGGCTGCGAGTTGATTCTGTTTCCTTTGTTATGAATCCTCCATCACGAAGTGCCTTAAGGTCAATTCTGACACTACGAATACTGATACCTATTTGACGCTTAAAGTTGTAATAACTGGATTTTCTGCAATAGTTTGATAAATCCGTTTTGCCGATTTGCTCGTAATACCCGAACTAATACCCGAACTCTGCCGATTTTCACACCCTTCGTGTACGGGAATTGTCACCAGAAATGCGAGTCTATCCTCATCAGTCTCGAAAACAGCTCTCTGCGGTCTATTTTATTACTTCCCAGTGGCCGCCTTTATCCGGCCCGACGCGGCGAATCAATCCTAAAGACCGCATCTGTTTTATTTGATATTTTATTCCGTCAATAGAAATACCACATATATCTGCCAGCTCTTTATTAGTCAAATCCGGAGACTTCTCAAGGGCAGCAAGGATAACTTCCCTAGTTTTCTGGGTAGTTTTCTGGGTAGTTTTCTGGGTAGTACCATCTTTTCTCAAATCACCTTCAAGTCCGTGTAAACTCAGCACCATCTCCACCCGGTCAGGGTCATAAATCTCACGAATCTGCGGCTTCGGCCAGTTGTTCTCTTTCCATCCCTTGGTGATGGTGTCAGCCCCACTGCCGGCTCTTTCAACATATCCTATGAATGAAAACATCTTCTGCAGACCAAAATTGCGGCAGATGCTGGTGCCTCCGGCAAAGAACTGTTCGACGGAAATCAGCATAGTTCCCGGATTGACAAACACCAACTTGTCCGGATAACGTTCTATGACAATATTGTTCATCATTCCGTATCTGGCGTGAACCAGACAGTTGATAATAGCTTCCCTGAGCGCTTTATGGGCAGGAGTATAATCCACTCTAACGATTCCATCTAACTTGAACGGAACAGGCAATGCCTGGCGGATCTTCAGATAGACACGGTTGTAGAACTGGAAGAGGTTTGGTTCCCAATATCCGTCTATGTACACACGGTCCGTCCATCTTATCTCAGGGTCATCACTCATCTTCTCGCGGTAGTCGACGTAATAATAAGGGATGGCATCATCCAATCCCTTTTGGGTACCGAACATCAGGACTCCTGCAAGGGTAAAGCCTTCTTTGCCACTGTCAGAGTCCTTGCCGTATGCTCCGATTTTCTTGAGAAAAGAAAGGTCGTCCAATTCAGACCACGGATGCTCCTGATTCTTAGCATCGAACAATCGCCTGTATTGCGAAACCGTATCCTGGTCAATCTCCTCACCAAGAATGAAACTCGGAAACACATAATTGTCTAAAGGATGGTCGGCAATCTGAGATTCTCCCATAATCCTGCGTACAACATCATCACCCACTTTGTAATCTCCTTCGTGCCTGCGTCTGAACATATGTCCTCCGAATGGGTTGAGAGTGAGGTACACAGGCCTTTGTGTGTATTCAGCACGTGGGACTTTGACTACCAGAGCAAATCCATTCTCCACATTGGCTTGAAGCACATCACTTTCTGATATTATGCAGGTGCTGACTGTGTTTTTATTATTGAGCCCGTCCCATAAAAGCTTCTTCAGTTTGGCAATCTGTTCTTCCGACAGCCCGTCAGGATAAAACTTGCCATTCTTTTCGGATATGCCAAGCACTATTATTCCTCCATCCGTATTGGCGAATGCGGAATACGTCTCCCAAAAACTTCCGGGGAAACCACCTTTGGCACTTTTGAATTCGATCTCTGTTCCTTCTCCTTTCTTACAGAGAGTATGTATATATGAATTGACGTCCATAATTGCGACTGTTATTTGTTCCTCTCAAAGTTACAACCTAAACTCCAAAGCTGTTCCCACTCAGTCCAGGAAATTCATCTTGGACATCTCGCTGGCCTTGATGCTGTCGACGATGTCGATGTAGGGCTTCATCGCCTTGTAGTCGGAGTGGCCGGTCCATTTCATCACGATGTTGGGCGGGATGCCTCGGGAAAGAGCCTGGACGATGAATGTCTTGCGGCCGGTGTGGGAACCGACCAGCGCCCATTTCGGATGAACCTCATCAAGACGGACACTGCCTTTGTAGGTTGTGATGCGTATCGGCTCGTCCATTCCGGCCATCCTGCATAGTTGCTTGAGCTCGCGGTTCATCGCCTGGTTGGTGTACTGGGGAAGGACACGGTTGTTCTTCATCGGGATAGTCCTGTATTTCTCCAGGAGGCTGCGGGTTACGTCATTGATTTCGATCTGCACGCTGTCGGCGGTCTTGATGGTGGTTACTTCCAGATGGTCGGCTTTGACATCGGACCAGCACAGGGCCTGGGCATCCGAGAACCTGAGGCCGGAAAAGCAGCAGAAGATGAAGATGTCCCGGATGGGTTCCCACTTCCTGACCGACGACAGGTCAAGGGCGATAAGCCGTTTCAGTTCCTCCGTTGTCAGGTATATGACCTTGGTCTGCGTTGTCTTGAGAGTCGGGTGGAAGCTGCGGAAGGCCATCTGGGTGTTGTATCCCTTCTCGGTTGCCCAGTTCAGGAACCATCGCAGGTAGCCCAGCTTCTTGAATATGGTCGAATTCCTCAGGCCGGTCACATCCTCCTTGTCATATTCATCCCTGTCTCCCTTCTTCTTCCTCGGGGTGTTCAGAGCCTTCTCTTCACGCAGGTAGGTCACGAATGCAGTCAGGGTCTTCTCGTTCAGATCCGAAAACTTGAGGTTCTTGCGGAATTCCCGCAGATCCACTTTGAGGGAGCGCATCTTGCCGTAGGTGCCTTCCGACCAGGCGTTCATAGTCCCGCAGTCTTCCATGAACTCATCAAAGACGGACAGAAGACTCATAGGGCGGGCTGTCGGTGCTGTTGTGGGACGGGGCTTGGGCGTGATGAATCGGCTGATCTTTTCCTCGAACTTATCCTGCAGCATCTGCTCGTCGGGGTTGATGTCGTTCGCCTCGAAGTATTTGATGGTGTCCTTCATCTGGTCGCGCAGCATCCTCAGCCTGCTGTTCATCGAGGCTGTGGTTTCGCCGCGCAATCCTACATAGCCGTCCTTGACAAGTTCGGCCTTCTCATCCCAGGCATTGCGGTCAAGAAGCACGCATCCGGTCACGACATCGTGGCGGAATCCGTTGAACGAAATCCGGAGTCTGATCTGGTATTTTCCGCCCTTCAAACCATAGGTTCGAATCTTGAAAGAAATGGTGTGTTTTATCTCCATAAAAAATGGGGTACGGTAAAATCGTACCCCAAAAATACCCCATTTTTATGTAATTTCAAATACTTTTGTATGGAAATGTATACTGAGTAACAATGCATTACAAATATGTCTGGAGGGGTTTGGAGGAAATGTTCGAGTTCGCCCATCTCCACAATATTAATTGATTACAATTAATTAAGCCAATTAAACGGCTCACCTGCAAACTTCCGTGTGAGTCCTATCCGAAGATTGTGCATAGCCTGAACATGAAGAAGGGCAGGTCAGACACTCCTCTAAGCTGAGCCCGGAAGCCTTTTATTTTTGAGTTGAAGGATTCCGCTCCCGCATTGGTGGAGTGGTCGATGAAGTAGTTCAGGATTTCATCCTCCCGTGATCTCACCGCATCCCTTGCCGCCTTCTTTTCACGGAGGGAGCATTTGCTCACATCCTTATACCATTCCCTGAACTTGACTTTTGCCGTTTCCCTATCCAAAGTGGGACTCCGGAAGATGGCCCTGAGCCGGTTCGTGATGTCGTAAGCCTCTTTGAGTTTAGGATACGTGACTTTTGATTCATTTTGTACAATTAATGCTCTAGCTCCGAAGTTTTCGG
>ERZ779852.2891-NODE-2891-length-13249-cov-3.166136_pt1 | contig 13249 bp, 10 predicted proteins | sample MGYA00511559_ERZ779852 | MGnify/ENA primary metagenome ERZ779852 (study PRJEB29588, sample SAMEA2157977) | human gut metagenome | biome: human gut; feature: human-associated habitat; material: faeces | place: Denmark | collected 2008/2010 ...
CCCCGAATGTCTGCCGACCGGCTGCCCCAAAGGTCTTTCTGTTCGGAACCCGGCATGTAAAGGCCGCCAAATCCGCCGACGATAATGTCAAAGTCAAAATTGTCCAGCTTGTTTTTGTAGGTGTTGATTTCCAGTACGCGAGTGGTGGCTTTTATGCCGATTTTGCGCAGGTTTTCAATAAAAGGAAGCAAGACGCGGGTAAAGGAATTACCGTTGGCCGAATTTATGATTATTTCAAACTCCAGCGGTTCACCGGTTTTTAAATTGCACATTTTTTCGTTGATAAAGTCGTAACCGGCATCGTTGAGCAATTTGACGGCGCGTTTAAGGTTTTCCCTGTCGGACAGGGAATCGTCGCGAAACGTCGCTTCCACCGGAACGGTAAAGATTTCAGGCGGAACTTTGTCCCGAAGGGCTAGGAGAATGTCCAGCTCCAGGTCTTTCGGGGTATCCGTTGCCGCAAAACGCGTGTTGGCAAAATAACTTTTTAACCGCTGGTATTGGTTATAGAAGAGGTTTCGGTCGGCCCACGGAAAGTTAAAAGCGTAGTCTATTGCCTGCCGGACGCGCGGGTCGCTGAATTTTTCCTTGCGGGTGTTAAAAGCGAAAAATTGGGTTGTTGCCGGGCGGTTATGTTTGACTGCCTGTTTTTTGATTTTGCCTTTTTTACTTGAAATATTAGTTTTTTACCTGTACTGTAGAAAAGTGAGGTATTGAAGTGGTTATGTATAATTCATAACAAATAAAAAAAGTGAGGTAACATTATGGCAAGAACAAGGAAAAAGGGGAATCCCATCGTATCAGCAGTTGTTTTCGGTATATTCGGAATAGTTCTTTTATTCCTGGGTATACGAACATTTATCGGTTTACACGGAAAGCTTCTAAACGTTACTACATGTGACGAATCGGAAGTTAAACCAGGAGTGTATGTGGAGGGAACACTCACCTACGGATACGGAGCTTACATTGAGAAGACTACAACGTACAATCACGTGGTCACCAAGACCGACGGATACTACTATCTCGTTGATATCTGCGACAAGAATGAAGACGGCTCAAAAAGAGACACATCCAAGTGGATCGGAATATCGATCTCCAAGAGTGATGACGCCAAATTTGACGCGATCTCATCTGCTGACGATGCAGAACCAGTCTACATAACAGGAGTCATCCGCAAGAACAGCGACAAGGTGCAGGGCTTCCTTGACGACTACATCACCAAGTATGTCGACGCATACGCACAATATTATGGATACACTCCTACAAGTGAGGACTATGCGACCGCAAAGGCAGAAGCTTTTCCTTACTATATAGAGATGGTTGACTCTTCAGATTACATATTCAAGCTTGTCCTCGGAGCTGTATTCCTACTGGCAGCAGTGATCATGATCCTGAAGGCAACAAGAAGCAAGAACACCATCAGCGCATCTGCACAGCCAGCAGGCACAGGTTACTATGACGGTACAGGCGATTTCAACGGCGTGTACACTCCGGGCAGCACAGGCAGCCCAAATAACGGCAACTATACACAGCAGTATGGCAGTACAGACAGTGGCAGCTATACACAGCAGTACGGCACTACAAACAGTGGCAGCTACGGCACTGCAGAACAGACACAGGCACCGCAGACGTCTTACAGTGATCCGTTCTACTCACAGCAGCCGGCAGCTTCAGAGCAGGATGCCCACGCATCTAATCCTTATACAACAACAAGCTCAACTACATCTTCCTCTTCCTTCAGTCTCAAGAAAGATGAGTAACAATTAAATAGCACACATAAATCTAAAAAAGGTATATACGGATCGCAGCCTGACTGCTTTCCGCATATACCTTTTTTAGATTTATGTGTAAGACTGACTATCCTTATGAATAATCTTTACCTTCTTCTTACTTACCGAAGTATCTGTCAAGAAGTCCCTTGAGAGCCTTGCCGTGTCTTGCCTCGTCTCTTGCCATCTCATGAACTGTATCATGGATCGCATCCAGATTGTTCTTCTTAGCGCACTTTGCAAGATCTACCTTTCCTGCTGTTGCACCGAACTCGCAGTCAACTCTCCATGCAAGATTCTTCTCTGTTGAAGCTGTCATGTTCTGCTCAAGGTCTGATCCAAGCATCTCTGCGAACTTAGCTGCATGCTCAGCCTCCTCGTACGCTGCCTTCTCCCAGTAGAGACCGATCTCAGGATAGCCCTCGCGATGTGCTACACGAGCCATGCAGAGATACATTCCAACCTCTGAGCACTCTCCCTCGAAGTTAGCCTTGAGCTGCTCGTAGATATACTTCTTGTCCTCATCGCTTATCTCTGGATTGTTCTTAACTGTCTCAGCATATACGCCAAACTCATGCTCTGCTGCAAGTGTGAGCTCTCCCTCTACCTTCTTGAACTTATCTGCTCCTGCGTGACAGATAGGACACTCTGCTGGTGCCTGCTCTCCCTCATAGATATAACCGCATACTGTACATACAAACTTTGCCATAACTTAATTCTCCTTTTCTCTTTTAAATAATCTAATCAATATCCATCATTGATTGTTAAAATATATTCTGTCTTCTTTGTTGATGTTTATTTATCAACTATGTCTTATTATACCTATTTTTTGATCAAAGTCAACCCCTATTGAGAATGATTCTTAATTATTTTTTTAGTAGGTTGTTGATTATATATACAAGACTTGTAAATTATATACATTACATTATTGAGATTACATCCTGTTAAGGTCCAATATAAATAGAAAAAGAGGATCGATACATTCATATATCAATCCTCTTATACTCTTCTGTATATTCTCTATATGTCGCTATATAGCATCATTATCCGGCTAGCTCTGTCCCAGCATTATCTTCTTGAGAAGATATTCATATCCCGTGATAGGTATAGGCTTGCTGTAGTAATAACCCTGAATGTAGTGGCATCCCCACTCTCTCAGGTATTCCTTCTGCTCAAATGTCTCAACACCCTCCGCAAGACTTCTGATTCCCAGATGCCTTGACATGGTAAGGATATCCTGTGTCATGAGCATGTCCTTGTTGTTCGGCTCGCCGGTGGCTATTCCGTCAATAAAGCTCTTGTCTATCTTGATTATATCCAGCGGCATATCCTTAAGAAGTGCCATACTGGAGTATCCTGTTCCAAAATCGTCCATGGATATCTTGAAGCCCTCAGCCTTCAGATCCTTGAGCACCTTTATCAGATACTGCACGTCAGCGAAATCTGCACTCTCAGTTATCTCAAAGTCTATAAGCGAGTGATCCACTCCGTATTCATCGACTATATCACACAGTATATATATAAGATCCGGTCTCGATATCTGGTGTCTCGAGAGGTTACAGGATATCGGGTAGAGCGGGTAGCCAAGCTCCTTCCACTCCTTGAACTTCTTGCACACCTGTCTCAGCACATATCTGTCTATGATGTCTATAGTTCCGTCAGTCTCAAACTGCGGCACGAAATACTTCGGCGAGAGAATATCTCCGCCCTTGTAGAACCATCTTATCAGAGCCTCAGCACCGGTCAGGGTGTCGTTCTGTGGATTGTACTTCGGCTGAAGATATACCATGAGATCCTCATTCTCTATGGCATCCGGAAGCTCCAGCTTGTACTGCTGTGCCATGATGTATTCCTTCTTCATCTCCGATGTGTATATCTTGATCTCATTTACATTGGTCTTGATACACTGGAGGTGTGCCATCTGCGCCATGTCCTCAATGCGCATTGACATGTTGATTTTCTCGAATTCATCATAGAATACGATACCACAGCTATAGAATATCTTATACTTCCTGTTCGACGGAAGCTGTCCTATCTCCTCAAAGAATGTATATAGCCGGTTCATTATCTCATCCTCCGGCATATACTTTATAATCATGGCAAAATCGTCACTCTCACACTTTGCAGAGTACAATATCCAGTCCTGCTTGGTCATAGCGTCACATATATATCTGAACAGATCCTTCGCCACCTCACGGCCCATAACGTTGTTGATGAGCCTGAAGCCCTTTATGTCGAATCTGGCAAATATAAACTGATCCAGTCCTATATATTCACACTGCTCAAGCTTCTCCTTGAGCCATGTCCAGTTGTAATGTCCGGTGGCAGGCTCCCTGTATGCTATCTCATAGAGATCTCTCTTACTCATGTTGTCAAGAGTCAGCATCTCCTCCGTCTTGGTCTTCTTGGACCATACCGGAATCTCCACGCACAGACTGTCTGCGCTCTCCATGTAACATATATATGGAAGCTTGTGGTTAGAAACAATGTGCAGCTTCTCCGTCTCTATATACAACTTGGCATATGAATACGCCATGGTCATGAGTCTCGGTATATCCTCTATCAGAGATATATCAAATCCCTTTATATCCACAACGTCGAATCCCGGAACCGTGATGCTCACACAGTTCTGAGGAACCACCTCCATATCACTGTATCCTATCTCCACTCCTCCACACAAACGCGAATATCCGGCGTCCATCATCTTCTCAGGCATATAAAACAAAGCCCTGTTTGCCAGCGGCCTGTATATGTTGCTAAAGCACTTGTACCAGTCATAGCCATTCTCCTGACAAAAATCGTCAAATCCCTCTGACTCTCTGGACCTCAGCACGTAAAGTTTTCTCTTTGGTTTGTATGCCTTTGACCATTGATGTTCCATAATATATCAATTACCTCTGTTCTGCCCTAAGGCCATAGTATTGCATTTTTCAACCTTTTTCATTCTATCACAGATCCATCATTTGGGCTATACTTATTATTTTTTTGTTCTGGAAAATAAATGGTTAAGTTTCGATTTTTTTCGTTGAATTTTTACCATATATTTGTTAGCATAGATAAGGTTTTTCAATTATAATTAATAGGAGGCAAAAACGATGAAAAACAGGTTATTTCTAGGTCTCGGCACAGTCATCTCAGTTCTTGGGCTGTCACAGGTAAGTGCCCTGGCGGCAGACAGCGAATCCGGTACTGAAACACTCGGTGCTACGCTTCCACTTACATGGTGTATACCATTTGTGTGTATGCTTCTGTGCATAGCTGTTATGCCCCTTATCGCCGGTGAGTGGTGGGAAAAGCACAAACAGTGGGCTGTTGCAGGCTGGTCTCTTTTATTTTTAATTCCATTTGCCATATTCCATGGCTTTGGTACGATGGACGAACAATTGCTCGAGGTAATGATCGGTGACTATCTCACCTTCATTGTATTGCTTTTTGCCCTGTTCTGTGTGGCAGGCAATATATCTCTTGAAGGCGACCTGGTGGGAACACCGAAACTCAATGTTCTGCTTCTACTGATAGGTACTCTGCTGTCAAGCTGGATCGGTACTACCGGTGCAAGTATGCTGATGATCAGACCTATCATAAAGGCAAATAAATGGAGACGAAGAAAGGTTCAGATCATTGTATTCTTCATCTTCCTCGTTTCAAATATTGGTGGCTGTCTCACCCCTGTCGGTGATCCTCCACTTCTGATGGGATTCATGAATGGTGTTGACTTCTTCTGGAGTCTCAGACTTGCAAAGGTCATGGTTGTCAATCTCATCATCCTGCTGACTGTATTCTTCTTTCTCGACACAAGAGCATACAAGAAGGATATCGCAGACGGCAGACAGAAGCCGGTATTCGATGCAGATACGAAAAAGCCAGTCAAACTTAAAGGTGCTCACAACATTATATTCCTTATAATGATCGTAGGTGCAGTTATACTCAGCGGAGTTCTTCCTATGAAGTTCCCTGCATTTGCAAAGGGTATCAATTTCTGTGAGGGCGTAACACTCTCATGGGCTGCTATCATCGAGATTGTGATCATGCTAGCAGCGGCTTTCCTCTCATTCAAGACAACGAGCAAGAAAGTCCGTAAGGCCAACAACTTTACATGGGATGCTATACAGGAGGTTGCCATACTGTTCATAGGTATATTCATCACTATGATCCCTGCACTCCTGATCCTCAAGGCACGTGGTTCTGAGCTCGGACTTACACATCCGGCACAGTTCTTCTGGACGACAGGACTTTTATCAAGCTTCCTTGACAATACACCTACCTACCTTGTATTCTTCACCACCGCTGCTTCAAGTGGATTTACAGAGGGTATAAGCACTGCTATGGGTGTAGTTCCTCAGGTCATGCTGATGGCTATCTCCTGCGGTGCCGTATTCATGGGAGCCAACACTTATATAGGAAACGCACCTAACTTTATGGTACGTTCAATAGCCGAAGAAAATGGTATCAAGATGCCTTCATTTGTAGGCTACCTCGTATGGTCAGTTTCTATTCTTGTACCTACATTCTTCATAGACACATTATTATTCTTCTTGTAATCTAAGGGGGTTTTTAATATGAACGAATATGTTGTAAAAGGTGATAATAAACTTACGGTCGGCATTGGCTGGGATGCCAAGAAGGTCGACCTCAAGAAAAAGATTAAGATTGCCATAGACAATATCATGAGCGCTACATCCGAGGACACATATGACCTCAACCTTGCAGCGATCGTTGAGCACAATGACGGCTCTGATCCCGAACTGGTATTCTGGGGTCACAAGTACAGCAGAAGCGATTCTGTAGTCCTGAAGGGCGATGACAGAACAGGACAGAAGGAAGGTATCGACGAGGAGATGCGCATCTACCTCGACAGAGGTGAGAACGTTGGAAGGATCATCCTCTTCCTCTACATCTACAACGGCAACCTTCACAAGCAATGCCTGGCAGAGGTGGACAACGTATTTGCACTGATCAAATGTAAGCATACCGAAAAGGTATATGTACGTGAGGACGCAATATTCAAGGCATGTGAGGATGCCAAGCACAACAACTGCTATGTATTCGGTGAAGTTCTCCACAACGGAGACGAGTGGGTTGTAAGAGAGAGATCCCAGTTCCTCCCATACGACAAGTCCGAGGATATATTTGAGTATTACACATCAAGACATTATGTTCCTGAAGATGACGACTAATATTTAACATGGCGAAAAGCCCCAGTCTCCGGTTTATTTGCACCGGAGACTGGGGCTTTCTTTATTATGATCTATAATTCTATATTACACTACTTTATATAATCCTCTATAGTCTTTGAAGCTCTGTATCTGGAGAAGTTAAAGCTTCTGATATAGCCCTTGTCATCATTCTCCTCAAGCATCTTCTCAAGCCTCTCTCCCACCGTGTCGTCTCTCCAGTAGTAGGTGTCCTCGCTATATTTCGACATCACTTCCTCCATGACCATTTCGGGCGTAATGTCTTTGGTCCTGAAATAATCGATCAGATATGGAACTCCGTCATTACCTATATCCATCACATACTCAAGATCTATCTTCTTTCCACTGTGCGCCTGACTGATATTGTACTTTGTTATCACTGCGCCAGGTCTGATAAATGCATACAGCGCGAACATCACCAGAACCGTCATAAATATGTATCTGAACAGCGGCATATTTCTCCAGAACAGGCTTATGATAACACCGAGCATCACTATAGACGTGACTATCAGCGCCCATATGGTATTTATTCTGAGGTATGTTAGATCATATTCCGCAATGTACATGGACAGCCTCACAGCTGATGAGGCAATCATTATATATGTACATATGCACATCATGAGCAGTGACACGTTGAGCACCAGACTCTTTCTGAATATAGCACTAAATATCAGCACCATACACACATTTACAACCGCTACAAAGAGCAGCTGGAAGAAGCCCTGTCTTGCATACTCTGCGTATGTCATATCGTCCGGAAGTCCTGCGCTGTTCATGAACAGATACACTATCTGAACAACGGCAAATATCAGATAGAACGCTGTGAGCACTATCGTTATAGTTATACCTGTCACTGCATTGTACTGCCCCTCCTTCGGAGCATTTGCACCGAGATCTCTGCGGCCCGCCTTGACAATAAATCCATATACAAACAGGAATATCACAGCGGCAAACAGAACTATCTTCACTATATCCCACGAGAAGAACAGTTTGCCAAATATATCCTTTATGACCTTTGCAAACACAGGATCTGCCGAAGACAGCAGATTGAGCACGATCACCAGTATCGGAAGTGCTATCACACATCCAAGAAGTATGTACATCAGCTTGGAATTTCTCTTTTTGCCGGTTATCTCACGCTCCGCCTTTCTGTCGGCAAATGGCATGTTTACATACCCTATCGATCCAAAGAACATCTCGAAAAATGAGAATATTCCCTTGAATATCCCATGCTTTTCAGTGTCATTGAAGTATGTCATAACCGCATACATCTCTGTAACGATTATTCCCACATTACATCCAAATATGATATATCCCTCGTCTGTGAGACTCAGGGCAACCGACATCATGAACACAAGAATATAATATGGGATCAGTATACTCTGTTTCGACAACGCAGCTCCAGTGGTCATGGCCTCACGGTCTGCACCGATGTTCTTCTCATATCGTACCATGCATGTACTGATAAACACTATTGATACTATCGAAAGCACAGCCGACAATATACTCGACCAGTTGCTGTACAGACATGCCGCACATATGATCGCATATACCAGTACCGGAATACCAAACATCCTGAATCTGTTCGGAGACACCGCAGGATTTCTCCTCTGCGGCGGTCTGGCATTCATGTTCATATAACCCTGAGGTGGCGGCGGGGGCATCCCCGGGCCTCCATTCATTCCATTGTTAATATTCTGTTCGTTCATCCCAAACCCTCCATTTTTTCACCTTGAACCACTTTGAGCTACTCTACAAGTGCCATCTCATCAAGCCCCACGATCCTGTCCATACACACCGGTGCTGTCAGCCTGTAGGCAAAACTTGCAGACTCGAACAGGCAGTATAATTTGCCATTATACGAATATATCTGCTCCAGCTTCTGCGGAAGCTTAACCACCTGTCTCGGTGTCTCTGTTCCGTAATTCACACTGGACAGCTTGCCTGTATCTGTATCGTATACCTCTATCCTGGATTCATCTATACCATATGATATAGAGAATATTATCTCATTTTTGTACACCTGAAGCCCCTGCACCCTTCCTGGTATATAGAAAGCCTCGTCCTCCTCCGAGGATATGGCGGTGCCGCCATTTACGATCTCGTAGCTGGCTGCCATGCTGTAGCTGTTCTTATCCTTTCGCCAGTAGCCCGCATATATATGTCCGTCATATATCGTGATAAATGACGTTGCAGGGAACATGACGCTACATGTGTTCCTGTATTTTATCGGCTTTCCCTGAGCCACATCGTATTTCTCTATGGAGTCCAGCGTAAGACATGATATGGATGCCTTCCTGCTCCTGTCCTCATCCTCATCAATCATATACGAGGAAACCCACAGCACATTATTCTTCGTATCATACGCAAGTCCTCCGGCATGTGTCGTGTTCTTGAGAACCAGTGTTTTAATATATTGCCCGGTCTGTGTATCAAGAACAAATATCACAGATTTGTGTTTCTTCGTCTTGCAGTAAGCACTGACAAATGTATACTCCTTCGTAACTGCCAGCCCCTGTGGCGTCATGGACGTGCAGTTCTCTATCTTCCTCGACTCACTGCCTATCGTATCAGCATACGCAAGTCCCGGAATGATCATCATGCCATAATCGGTATCCCTGTTCTGGGCATACATACCCATATGATAGAATTCCGGTTCAGTCGACATCTCCCATATCTGCAAAAAATTCGACTTGTTGTCAACCGCATAGGTGCTGGTTCCGGAATCATTTCCCGATATCTCGAAGTTTCTGCAGTACACTCCGCCATACAGCCATATCACGCAGATTCCCCCGACATAACACCATGCAAATATCTTCACAAGTATCCTTCTCGACTGGACTGTCGACAAAAGTGCCGCCATGACCATCTGACTGATAATCGTTATGAGCATCATGGCATTTGTCAGCATATCTCCATGACTTACTATCTGAAGTGGTACGCCTATCATCATAATCCAGTAGGCCTTCTGTTTCACCTTAATTCTTATTACACCATTCCAGCCTTCCCGCTTCATTCCCCACACCTGCAGGGATTGCCATACAACTACCAGGCCATATACGATGCACGCCACAAGCAGGAGCTGCCTGAGCACAGCAACAGCCGTTATCTCAAGGGCCTCACCATTTCTGTAAAATGCCATATAGTACACACCCTGTGCGAGCTGCCATATCCTCCACGCCATCATGGCGAACATCGCAAGCGCTGCAACAAATGCAAATGTGTTGGTAACAGTTCTTCGTCTGACACCCTCACGGTGTTCTTTCATCTGTTTGCGCAGACGTTTCTTTGCCCTTCCCAGCTCCTTTATGTGCTTTTTACACTTTCTGATCCTTCTGCGTTTATAGAACAGCACCTTGTACGGTGCGCGTCTGTTCTTCAGCTCTTCATATTCTTCCCTAAGTCTGTCATACCGTTCCGACTCCTCATGAAGATCCGTTCTGGTCGCCCTGAGTGCAGAACGACACATAACGTATCCCTCAAGATCTATCTGTGCCTGTTCTTTCAGCTTTTCAGCCTGAAGTTGAAGCTTCTCTTCTCTGTTCAATTTCTTAGCCCTGTCTGTCATGAAAATCCGCTCCTGTCCATCAGCCTCTTTACTCAAAGTACCGTTTTATTTTGTCCTCCACCAAATTCGAGCCGATCACAATTATGATCTCCTGCCCGTTCTCTATAGGTCTCACCTCGGTCTTTTTTGCCGTGGCGTTGAGCTCTATCCATCCGGTGTCATTTACAGGGAGAAAACCTTTGATTCTAAAGACATCTCCGCATTCCTTATCCGCAAATATATCCCTGACTATCGTCTCAAGCCGCTCCTGAGGCATGACCTTATTCATGATATATACCGAGTTAAACACATCACTTTGTTTGAACCATAATTTTACATAGTCGTTTAATTTGTATCCGGTTGACATAAAACCTTCAAAGTCATCGTCCGTGAAATCATCCCAGTTCTTCTCCAGAACATCATCGCCGAACTGACGCTTACACTGAAATTCGGTGAGCACTTCATTGATATATTCTATTGTGCTCCTCTTCTCATCCTCCGATGCATCCTGAACCTTGCTCATCACCAGAGTTCCACAGTTCGCAACCTCAGACGCAAGCACATATCTGGACTGTCTGCTCATATCCCGGTCAAGTCCGGCATCGACTATGGAAATGATGCTTCCCACCTCATACCATCTGTCAAGTGGCTCCTCGTGGAGGACGTCAAAGAATTCATCCACATCAAATATTCCGGACGGTTCAACAATGACTCTGTCATAGCCGCTCATCCCCATCGCTATGAGCTTTGTCTTGAACCTTCTCTTGTGACAGTCCTCGCCGCAGCCACCTGCCACCATCTCAGCATGACAGTTCTCGCCCATCACATCCTGAAGAAGCATCATGTCCACGTTGACTGCACCATAATCATTTTCAAGGATTCCGACATTATATCCTTTGCCAACAAGGTAGCTCACATACTTCTTAATAAATGTCGTCTTGCCTGAGCCCAGAAAGCCCGTTATCAAATCTATCTTTACCATATGTCCACTCTCCTTATTATCTACGCGCGTTACCAGCTTGATCTCACATGAAATCCGCTGTCATTCTCCAGAGGTATCTCCCTGACATCCATATCCTCTATAAATATATATCTGTCATTTCTGAGAACTGCTATCACCTTGTCTATAGCCTCAGGCAGCCCCTGAGCCTCCATCTCAACAGAATCATCATATCTGTTGCACACCCAGCCGGTGACTCCGTACATGGATGCAGCATAGCTCGCCCTGTATCTGAAGCCAACTCCCTGCACTCTTCCTCTGAATGTATAATGTCGTCTTATCTTGTCCATATCTATATGTCCCATCTCTGTTATGATCTTCTCATATCTTACATTTTATATCCTGCTGCCCGCATCTTACACATCATGTTCAGCATCGTACTTTTCTGCGTCATACACGATATTTCCGCCACAGATTGTATAGTGAACCCTTCCCGGGAGAGTCCATCCGGCAAATGGACTGTTGGATGCCTTTGACGCAAAGCTGTTCACTGTCCACTGCTCATTCTCGCCAAATATGACTATATCCGCAGGAGCTCCCTCTGCTATCTTGCCCGGTTCCATGCGGTAAAATTCTGCAGGATTCCTGCTCATTAGTTCCATGAGCTTCATGAGTGAGATATATCCAGGCTGTACAAGGGAATATATTCCAAGGGCAAGAGATGTCTCAAGCCCTGTTATTCCACTTGGCGCCTTGTCAAGCGGTCTCGCCTTCTCCTCACTGCTGTGCGGGGCGTGATCCGTCACTATCATATCTATTGTGCCATCCTGTATTCCCTCTATGATCTGTCTTCTGTCTTTCTCGGTTCTGAGTGGAGGATTCATACGCGCCATGGTTCCGTACTTCAGCACAGCATCCTCTATAAGGGTGAAATGATGTGGAGTTGCCTCCGCATGTACGTCCGCTCCAAGCTTCTTTGCAGTTCTCACTATATCCACGGAATTGCCTGAACTTATATGCTGTATGCACACTGATGCACCTGTGTGAAGTGCAAGGACGCAGTCCCTTGCAACCATAATATCCTCCGCTGTGCGGGATGCACCGCCGTATCCAAGCTTTTCTGATACTTTTCCTTGATTCACTCCCGGCTGTACAATGAACAGCGGATCCTCTTCATGAAGACTCACCGGAAGATCAAGATCCCTTGCCTTCTCCATAGCCTCAAGAAGAAGCTTCTCATCCATGATTGGGATTCCGTCATCGGTAAATCCTGCTGCACCTGCAGCCGCAAGACTGTCCATGTCCACGAGTTCCTTGCCAGCAAGGCCCTTTGTGACTGTGGCTGTCTGAACTACATGTATTCCGGTCTTTGCACCTTTATCCTGTATATACTTGAGAGTCTCAAGGTTATCCACCGCCGGCTTTGTATTCGCCATACATACCACCATCGTGAAGCCTCCTCTTGCAGCGGCGGCGGCACCTGTCTCGATGTCTTCCTTGTACGTAAATCCCGGATCGCGGAAGTGTACATGTGTGTCTACCAGTCCTGGTGCAACTACAAGTCCATCTGCATCGATGACCTCCGCACCCTCTACCTCCAGATCGTATCCTGTCTTAACTATATGATTGCCGTCGATGAGCACATCCATGACCTCGTCTGTATGGGTGACCGGATCAATGACTCTTCCATTCTTTATCAATAACATTTGCCTGTTCTCCTCTATATAAATATTTTATTACTGTCTGTATGTGTTCTGCGGATCATACTGTGATGACTGACCGTAATGTGGCGGCTGAC
>ERZ779852.2894-NODE-2894-length-13240-cov-4.249450_pt1 | contig 13240 bp, 13 predicted proteins | sample MGYA00511559_ERZ779852 | MGnify/ENA primary metagenome ERZ779852 (study PRJEB29588, sample SAMEA2157977) | human gut metagenome | biome: human gut; feature: human-associated habitat; material: faeces | place: Denmark | collected 2008/2010 ...
CTATGGACTACAAGCGCAGAGCCGTGGAGGGGATAGGATTTTTGAAAGGAATAACGTGAAAAAGGACGTCGTTCGGCGTCCTCTTTCCTATTCAAAAAATGGCACAAAAATTTTCGCAAAGTAACATACTTTGCGAAAACTTTCCAATTTCAACCGAATAACAGTATATACCAGCCGTTTTTCCGTGTCAACAACGAGTTCTAATTTTCGACTTTTTTCTGGCATAAATCCGGAATGCCTTGCAGCGCAAGGCGTTCCGCGCTTTTTCGCAAAGTATGTTACTTTGCGAAAAAACAGTTCAAAAGAACCGAGAATTTCATAGAATTTGAGTTCTGTGACGTCGTGTGGCTGTGCGTTGTAAAGACGATTTTTCGTCAGGGTGCAGCCTAAAAGGAACATGGGTCAAAACCCACCGCGGACGGCACTGTGAGCGCAAGGAAACGACCAAAACGGCTTTGAGCCGCTGGGCAATACCCGCCATTGGGACGCGAGTCCTGAGAAGGTAGGTCGTGTACGGGGAAACCGCTGGAACACAACGGTTTTGTGGCGCGAGGGCAGTAGAATTGCACGATCGAGGACTCTGTTTGCAGCGGCGCTTCTTCGTTGTGACGAGGGTAGGAGTGTACGCTGACGAGATTCGTCAGCGTTTTTTCTTACCGCCACATCACCATAGGGAGGAGTATATCCATGAGCCATCTCAACCCCAACCAGCATTTTGATGTTGAGAGCTGGCGCGACCGGCAGATCGCCCAGCGCACTAAGGACGCGTTGGCGGCGCGGGACGCGGCCTTTGCCGAAAAGCACGCGGACACGCCCCTGCGAGAGCTGGCGCTGTATCTGGCCCGGTGTGCCCGCACCCTGCGCCACAGCCCAGCACCCTGCGAGGTAGACGGCGGCGCGTTTATCGAACAACGCTTTGGCAGTTGGGACGCGGCACTGGAGATGGCACGTCTGCGGCCACCGGCGAAAGAGCCCAAGTTGAAAGACACCGCACGCTACAAGCGGGAAAAAGCCGTGCAGGAGCCGCTGTTCTACGAGGAATCCGAGCGCAAGAAGAAGGCGAAACGCGCCAAGGCCGCAGCCAGTCATGCGGCGCAGCAATCACGGCTGGAAGAGAAAAAGCGGCTGGAGCAGGAAAAGAAAGAGGCTCGTGATGCCGCTGCCCGCCAGCGCGAAATTGAGAAAGCGGCAAAGGCCGCAGAGCAGGAGGTGTCCTGCTGAGTTACCCTTGTCAAGCCATAACGGTCTGAACGGAGACTGTCAGCTTTCCATAAGGGGGACGGGGTCTAAGCCGCCCCTCCCACCTTCCTCAAAAATCCAAGGCCAACGCCTTTTTAGATAGAGAGAAGATCACACGACCCCGCGCCCTCCGAATTTCGCCCCGCAGAGGGTGCAACGCGGGGCGCGTGGAAGAACAAAGAAGAAAGGAAGAAAACGGAATGAAAAAGAGAATTGTATCATTCCTGCTGGCGCTGGTGATGGCAGTCTCGCTGCTGCCGGTCAGCGTCTTTGCTGTGGAGGACACGGCTTCCCCGGACGTTCCTGCTGTTGTGGAGCCGGAAGCCCAGACCGCCGGAGAGCAGCAGGATGAAGATATAGTTGTAGAAGACAACGGCATACAGACATATGCAGATGATGGCTCGGTCACATTGAGCATAAAAGCGGATGGCGTATATAACGGCGATACGAAGTTAGATGCGATTTCGGATAAAGTAACTCCTATAGCAACTAAGCCTGCTGTGTTGGGAACTCTAAAAGTGTCAACCACTTACGTATATACTGCGGAAAGAGCAGAACACGTTACAGTGAAAAATGAGTCAGGTATCTTATTTGGACCAAAAAGCTCAGGATACTTGGATGTTGACTCTGGCTCTGGTTTGGCCTTTCGCAAAAACAAAGAAAAGACGCTTGGAAATGATAAGGGTCAACTCATGGCAGTGGCTGATTCAAATAATTTAGTAAAAGCTGGCCTGAAAAACTATGAAAAAGGTTGTAGTCAGTATTATTATTTCTGCTTCAAGTACAGCGAAGATTCTATTTTTGGACTGCTGATCCAAATTAAACCTACTGTAAAAGAAACCGACAAGACTGCGTTGAACGCAGCTATTGCCTCTGTCACCGGTGAAAATGCCGCCAAGTACTTCCAGAGTGACGACCGCTGGAACGGCAATGCCACCAGTGAAAATGGCTTCTGGTCAGATATGCTGCCGAAGCTGACTGCGGCGCAGACGGTTGCGGCTGACAACACCGCCAGCCAGACCGAAGTGGACACCACTGCTGCCGCTCTGCAAGCCGCCATCGACAACCTTATCCCCACCACGCGGGTGAACGCCACGGCGCTGTATGAGGCGTTGAACACCGACTGGCGGTGGAATCTTGGCAACAGCTTACAAGAGGGCTGGCCTGAAAACACGCTTTGGGAAAAGCCCAGCGCCGACAACTGCACCTCCCTGTCCTGGCAGCCCTATGCCAAGGCGGTGAAGGACGGTCAGGCGCTGCTGGACAAGCTGTATGAAAACGGCGCACCCACCGATGAAAACACCGACACCAAGCAGGAGGCCGTGGACAAGCTGGCCGCTGCGGCGGATGCCCACAAGCTGGTGAACAAAGAAGCCTACGCCGCCGCCTATGACAAGTACATGGCGGCCAAGCCGGAGGCCGAGGCCCTGCTGCAGCAGTACGACCCCGCCAAGCTGAAGGAGAACGACTACACGGCGGACAGCTGGACGGCCTACACCGACGCCTACGCCGTCCTAAAGACTGACATGGCTTACCGCATCGTGGGCGGCACCACCGAGGACTGGAAAATGCTCCAGGGCTTCAACGGCTATTCTGCATACAATGACGCGGGACAATGGACGTATTATATCGCCCATATTGAAGCGCTGAAAAACGCCTATCGCCAGCTGACCAGCGCCACGGACGTGACGGTGTCCTTCACCTATATCAACAACTTCTCCGCCCTGTACCCCAGCTTCGGCGGCACGAGCCTGTATACCAACAGCAGCCTGCCGCTGGCAGCGGGCAGCGCAAACCTGCTGGGCGCGTACAACGCAGCCAATATTGAGCTGGATACCCACGATGACACGAGCCTGCCCGGTTATTATTACGCCAATACCGGCGACACCAACCCGCGGTTCCTAGTGTTCATCAACGGCAGCTGCGCGGGACTGTATATCTGGTCTTCCCGCAACAGTACATTATATCCCCAGCATGCTTTGAGCGCGGTGCAGCTGCACAACGGCGACAGTGTGAAAATGGTGCGTGTCGCCATGCCCCAGTTTAACAAGGAGGATTCCAGCGGACTTGACAGCTCGAAATGGAACCTGCTGAACGCCAGCGAGGAGCACTATCAAAGCAGCGTGGCTCTGATCGACATGACCGCTCCCGGCAGCGCCAAGGTGGGCGACAAGGCGAAGTTCTCCGCCACCGTGACGGGCGCTAACACCACCAACCTGGGCAGCGGCAAGAGCGCCGCAGGCATCACCCTGTTCATCAGCGACCCGTCCGAGACGGAGGCCCTGTCCCAGCCCACCCACAAGACCGCCGCCGCCACCGGCGCGGACGGCAGCCTGCAATACGTGTTCACCAAGCCCGGCTGGTACACCGTGGCCATGTTCAACGTGACGCCGGATGACTACACCCGCGTGGATATCTACGGCAGCACCACCATCGGCGAGTATTACTCCCTGTACGGCGGCGACTACGCCCTGATCCACGTGACCGAGGCGGACGATCCCGCCACGCTGCTGAAGCAGTACCGCGCCGAAAAGGCCGCCGAGGCCAAGGCGTATTTCGACAACTTCCACGACTATGACTTCACGGCGGAGGGCTACGCCGCGCTCAAGGCTCAGTACGAGACCCTGACGGCCAATTTGCAGAAGGCCACCGACCTGACGGCCCTGATGGAGACCTATGACGCGGACTTCACCCGGCTGAAGGAGCTGGGCGCGGCGGCCATCGACCACGCGGCGGTCATCGCCGGGCTGCGGCAGAACCTGTCCTATCTGCCCGACGATCTGAACGACCTGAACGCCAACTATAAGACGCTGGTGAAGGACATTCAGACGGTCTATGGCGGGCTGAACAGCTATCAGAAGAAGATGCTGTCCGCCAACGAGACCAAGCGCCTGGCCGCGGTGGCGAAGATCGATGCCGACAGTCTGACGGCGCTGGCCGTGGTGAAGCTGGCGATGGGAGCCAATAACGACAATAATTTCCCCTATAATAAGGATAACTCACAGGGTGCGGCACGGTTCGGCTTTGAGACCCTGAAATGGAAGCAGACACCCAACCCCGACGGCACATTGCCCTCTATGAGCGGCAACTGGTGGAGGTTCAGCAGCGGTCTGCCTGCAACGGCAATGGCGGGCGACCATGTGTTCTTGCGCTACTACCTGAACACCACGGACGAGCAGTATTGGCCCGTGTGGTCGGTGGACGGCGGCAAGACGTGGAACCTGACCGAGCCGCTGACGCTGACGAGCGTTCACGGCGTGGATTGGTCTGGCTACTATCTGGCGGAGTATGTTATCCCCAGCGATGTGGCTGACGGCAGCACTGTGACCTTCGACGTGAAGATGATCTCCAAGACGGAGTATCAGGCCATGACCGCCGACAGCGAGGAGACTGTGGCCGCCGCCAGGACTGCAGCTCTCTCTCGCCTGAAGACGCTGTATGACAGCCTGGGCAGCAAGGCGCAGGAAGCCTATGACGAGGGCGTGAAGAACATCAACGCCGCCAGCTCCGCCGCAGCCATTGATCGGCTCTATCAGGCCGCTGCGGTGGCCATGCAGGAGGCCGCCGGAAACTACGGCAAGGTGCGGGTCATCGTGGAGAATACCACCTTCACTGAAGATATGTGGCCTAACGGAAAGAGATTCTGGTACGACGTTGCGGTGGACTATGAGGTCGCTCTGACCGCCGACAGCACCATGATGTCCTGCATCGTGGCCGCCCTGAAGGAAAACGGGTATACGCAGGTCGGTGCGGACAGCAACTACATCTCCTCCATCACTGTGGGCAACCAGCCGCTGGGTCAGTTTGACGGCGGCCCGCAGTCCGGCTGGATGGGTACCCTGAACGACTGGTTCACCAACGAGGGCTTCGCGGCCTTCACCGTGGCCAACGGCAAGCTGGCGGACGGCGATGTCATCCGCGTCATGTACACCCGCGAGGGTCTGGGCGCCGATTTGGGCGGCACCTGGGGCAACAGCGACACCACCATAAAGGCGCTGGAGATCCAGGGCGGTAAGCTGGCAAGCGCCTTCACCCCCGGTGAGGCCGGTGGGCTGTACGAGTACACCCTGACCATCGAGGGCGAAAGTGCTGACCTCCGCCTTACCCCCACCGCCAGCAATAAGAACTTCCTTACCAAGATCTTCCTCAACGAGAAGGTCACAGGCAACACCGAGGGCTTCAGCTTCTATAAGCGCACGGAGAGCATCCCCGTGAAGGCGGGCGACACCGTCTATGTGGGCTGCGGCGCACGGGCGTGGCCCACCATGAACAATCAGGCCGGCAACACGCAGGAGAGTGACGGCACATGGTATGTGCTGCACGTTGTCAACGCCAGCGCCGGCGCAGACTATGTGACAGAGCTGATCTCCCAGCTGCCCGAGGCAGCCGCCGTGACCTACGCAAGCTATCAGAAGATCGCCGGGGCTGCCGCCGCAGCGCGCAGTGCTCTTGATGCCCTGAGCAAGGATCAGCAGGCCAAGGTCGATGCATCGAAGCTGGAAAAGCTGGAGGATGCGATCAAGGGCTTCCGCGCCATTGACGATGTCAGAGCACAGATCGATGCGCTGCCCGATGCGGATAGGCTGACCACTGCGGAGCGGGAGGCCGCCAAGTCCGCGCAAAAAGCCTACAACGCGCTGACGGCAGAGCAGAGGGACTATCTGACCGGTGCACAGCTGGAGAAGATCACAGCCATTGCCGCGGCTTTGACTGCCATGGATGCCAAGCACAGCTCCGGCAGCGGCTCCGCCTACACCGGCGGCCACACCTTTACCACCGATCTGGAGCCGGGCAGCATCACGGGCGTATTTGTGGACGGAAAGAAGCTCGACAGCCGCTACTACACCGTGTCCGGCAGTGACGTGACGCTGACGGCGGACTATCTCAAGACTCTGCGCAGCGGCAAACATACGGTGAAGATCGAAAACGCCACTAAGGTGGCCACCGGCTCCTTTACCTTGAGCGGCAGCGGTGCGGTGCAGTCCAGTCGCACCGGTGATCCCGGCGTTGCTATCTACTTTGCCATGGGCGCTGTGAGCTTCCTCGGCTCCGCCGCATGGCTCCGCAAGCGCAAGGAAACCTGATCACAATACTTTCTCTGCATCATCTCTATATGGCAGCAGCGGAGGCGCATCGCGCCTCCGCTGCTGTCATAGCAGAAAGAAAGCGCACAACCAACTTTGTGTTGGCTGTGCGCTTTTTCTATGTCGAAAGCTGTCGTTTTTCCCTCGCTGCCGGGGTCCTCCGTTTCCGTCATTTGCGATCTTTTTCAAAATGACGGAATGGAGGAAACAACACCGTGAAAAATGCGAAGAAAAATTTTTCAAAAAGTTGGCCAAAACGGCTCACTTCAAACGGAGTATTTAGTAAGAAGGAAAGAGAGAACCCTTTCCCGGCAGCAAAGGAGGATGACGCTTTGAAGCTTCCCTGGAATCAGAAAGAGAGCGTCCGGCACATATTCGACAGCTATTGCAAGAAGATACTGCGTCAGGAAAACGCGGATATGCAGCGGTCAGAGGTGCGCCGCAGAGCGCGGGAGTGTAACTTTTCGGAGTTGCCCCCGGAGCTTCTTGCGAAGCTTTGCTCCGAGGACGTTCACCCCGTGGAGTTTGAAGTGTGCGGATACCGCATCCCCGTCAACGATGACCGCCTTGCGGCGGCGCTGGCCAAGCTCCTGCGGGAGAAGCGCGACGTGATCCTGCTGTCCTACTTCATGGATATGAGTGACCGTGAGATCGGGGAGCTGCTGGACATGGCGCGGCGGACAGTCCAGCATCGACGGACAGATACTCTTGCTGAACTCAGAAAACGAATGGAGGATGACGATGACTAATCTCTTACATACGAAGCGTGTCCGCAATAAGACACTGCTCCCGTTTTCGGTGATCCACGCGGCATCTCAGGGCGATGAAGCCGCCATATGCTGCATTCTGAAGCGTTATGAGGGCTACATACGCCGCCTGTCTACACGATGCTTCTACGACGCCGCAGGGAACCTCTACTACTTCGTGGATGAAGCGGTGCGCGGTCAACTTGAGATAAAGCTGATCGAGAGCATCCTGAAATTTGACATCATGCGAATCGCATAGCCTCCCCCTGTTTCGCGGCGGCGGTGTGTTTTCCTTTCCACATCGCCGCCGCGGTTTCCTCTTCATGAGTGTGCATCAGCCATCAAAGACTTGATGGCTGATGCAGGCTGATCAGGAGCCGATGTTGCACATTGAAAAGAGCTGCGATTGCGGCAGGAATAGAGCAGACAGGTACGTTCGTGCCGGTGTGAGCCAGAGAACAGCGCCCGCCATGATCTTCCCATGGGGAGGGAGCGAAACAGACGCTATTCCGAAACAGAGCGGCACTCTGTTGGCCACGACCACCGGCACCTTTAATGATACTCCCGCATTGGACGCCCTCAAAGCATCGTGCGGCGCACCCATCAGCATGGGCCGGGGTGAGATTCCCGTGAGGCTGGCAGCCACCAGCCACCAGCCGCCTGTTTTGCTTGAGAGTTTTTATATGGATGAACAATAGATGCATCTGAAGATGTATCAGAGGAGGAAGTTTCCATCCTGTAATGCCGGATGAAAAGTTCCTCCATTGATATAATTTCACATCATTTTTTTGCGTGTATCACAGCACCATGCTACAATTCTTTTGAAGCATGGTGCTGTGGTCACAGAGAGGAGGTTACTATGAGCGCTGACCACGGCGATACCAACAAAAACCTTGGCGGAAAGCGGACATATACCGTTGAGGAGATTGCAAAGATTCTTGGTATAGGAAGAACCGCTGCGTACAGTCTTGTCCACTCGGGTGTATTCAAGATGGTGCGGATTGGTTCTTCCATCAGAGTTTCCAAAGTGTCCTTTGATGATTGGCTGGATAAACAGACGCTGTAGGAGGTTTATTATGGCATCTATCAAAAGGCGTAGAGGCAAATATCATGTTGTTTACTATTATTTCAACGAATACGGAGAAAAGAAACAGAAATGGGAATCCTTCGATACGGAAACGGAAGCAAAACACCGTAAGGCGGAGATTGAATATAAACAAGGAAACCGCACCTTTATATCTCCCAATAAGACGAGCGTTTCTGCCTTCCTTGATGACTTTGTGAGTTTGTATGGAGTGAAAAAATGGAGCCCCAGCACCTATGAAGCAAATACAGGGTTGATCCGCAATTATATTAATCCCCTACTTGGCAACGTACTGATGCAGGATTCATGTTATAGGACTCACGAGCCCAACGCAATATTTCCCCATTAACTCCTGATAGCGTTTCTGCCAATGTTATCACCTCCTGTATGATTAATAGATTGCTACACTTGGGGACTACTGCGTGTTTTTTCCATTGTGCATTATTTATCTGTCCCTGTCTTCATCTTTGACTTCATGAGCAAAGTAACATATTCATCACAGGACAATACATCAAACGGGCATCGTGGAGATAGACTCAACGTTACTTGCTTGCAGGTTTGATCTGACACATAATCACCATACCGTTCAAGCCCATCTGTAAACCTTTTTTTGATTGCCTTGTAACTCTCAATGCTATTGTCTGCTCCAATCCATAGGCGACCTAACTCAAATGCTGCGTCGAGAGTTGTTCCGCTACCTGCGAAACAGTCCAGAACGATGTCTCCAGGATTTGACGAGGCAGCAACGATCATTTTGAGCATATCCAAATTCTTTTCTGTAGGATACCCTGTAGTTTTCTGCGATTGATTCACTGAGTCCCTGTAATTTAGCCAAATATCTTGAATTGGAATACCTTTATCAGAATCAAAAAAAACCATTCGCCTCGGATTTCCCGTTGGACTCCAATAAATCTCGCCAGCAGCATCCAACTCATCGAGTTTTTGAGGAGTATACTGCCAATGCTTCCCGGGCGGCGGCATTTTCCCACGCCATGCTTTTCCTGTCTCACCATTTCGAGTTCCGGGGGCATGAATAGGCACTTTTTTATATCTCTTTCCCGTTTTGGGATCTATGCATGGATATTGCTCTATTATGCGATCCATTTCCCATGGCTCGTAGGGCCTATTCCATACAAATGCATTTGTTTTCGAGTAAAACATGATATAGTCCGCTACATTGCCAAATGTATTTTTGGTATAATTCTTAGTACTACATTTCTTTCTTGTAATAAATGCACGGCAGTTATTTTCTCCAAAAATTTCATCCATAATTATCTTCATTTGGAAAGCCATTTTCCCGTCTAAATGAAGATAAATCGAACCATCACTTGCCAATAGTTCGCGCAACAATACCAAACGTTCACGCAAAAATTCAACAAACTCACTTCCACAAATTGAATCGCTATATGCGTGAATTTGGTTTCTATTTACAAAATCAGATGCCGTTGCAAACGGGGGGTCTATATACACCAGGCGCACTTTGTTGGAAAAACCCGATTTGAGAAGATAACGTAAAACATCAGCATTATCACCAAAAAAGAATTTGTTTTTTCCGCCACCGTTTTGATCCAAAACGTGAAAAAATTCTTTGCACGGCTGTTCAAAGAACCAATTCTCGGGGTGCTTTCCGTTGTATTCCAGCGAAATAGATGATGATAATTGTTTTACGCCTTTGCGAGGCGGTATTCCTGTTGACATTATTATTCTCCCATAAGCCAAGTTCGATCAAGTCGTTCATCAATCATCCGTAAAGTGAGAACTTTTACCTCGTTTGGATGTCGTTCTTCGATTTTTGAATAATCTTCCCACATAGACCCCAATAACAAACCAGGACCGTCGTTAAGAAAGATAATTTTAGTCTTTAATTCATGGCTATGTACATAGTCCAAGATTTCATCAGAACAGTTTTTATACCCGCCCGTTCGGTCATCTTCTTGAGCGCCACCACGATCGCCATCATATCTCGCCAGCCCTACAGCATATATCGTTTTCTTATCCGGAGAAGAAATTATAAAATCGAGTGGTCTGCTATTGTTGGGATAATCAGCCCAAACCTCTATGGCTTGTACATCAGCTCCAGATCTTTTGGGACCCCAAATGCACATGTCCGGAAATTTCGTCTGCATTAAGTCGAAGAATTTTTCAGTAAGATCATAGCCCTTTTTCCCTCGATCTTTGTATTCCCACAAGATAGCACACAGAGCTTCATCGGGAAATGGTCTAGAATCAAACATTTCTTGGACAGTATGAATCGCTCGGAATCCCTCACCAAATTCGTCGCATATTTGCCGAGCTTTTGTATTCTTTTTCAACATCTCTACAGGTGTTTCAGGCGAAACATATTTTCTGAATACTCTACACAGTTGGGTTCTCATCCATTGGTTTGATACTTCTGAAATGCTCAGGAATAAAGAAACTGAGCTGCCTGAATGATGGAGAATATCTGAAAAAATTGTTAAAACGGGAGAATACAGTTTGCACGCATCAACTAATATATCTGGATAGTATTCACCTGTTGATAATGTAATATAATTTCGGCGTTCATTGGGTTGGTACTCTCTAAAACTTCTCATCATTTATGCGCCTCCATAGATTTTGATACTGCTGGGTCAAATTCTAAAATGTCATCAACGCTGCAATTTATAGCCTTACAAATTTTTTCAATACTTTCCAAAGAAATGTACTCATTCTTCTTTAGACGAGTAATTATATTCGCACTGAATCCAGCCATCGACATGAGCTGAGCGTTTGTCATGCGTTCATCGATCATTCTGTGAAATAATTTGTCATAGCATACCGCCATCAACTTACCTCCACCATATAAAATACCACTGATAATATATCACGAAAGCGTGAATAAATCAATGTGATGATTGCACTGACTTCTTTACTCTGCTATTTATCCCACCTACTCGTGCTCGCTCACTCGCCGCCTTCCGCCGTTCCTCACTGTACGGTGCTGTCAGTCGGAAGCTCAGCCGTCCTTTCTCAATTTCAAAGGTCAGACCGCCTTGCTCGTCATCGTCGGTCTGGCGGCAGCATTGCGGGTGCTTTGCCGCAAATGCCATCAGCCACTTTTTGAGATCGGTGTTGTGGGTCTGCACCTCGATCATACCGCCATACTCGTCAAAATAGATCACCGTTGCCTTTTGCTTTTTGGTAAGCCCTGTTCTCATAAAACCTCCTGATCTTCACGATTTTTTCTCAGCTCTTGAATTGGAAAAGTGCTGCGATTTTTTGATGGAAACGCCCCAAACGATGCGGAGTACATTTTGCCTCGTTCTATCGGCTGATTTGCCACTTTTCCAGCTCTTGACTGCATTTTCATGGTGTTCTGTTTGTGTGGCTTTTCAGCCACTCCACCAGCTCATTTTTCATCACCAATTTGCGCCCGCCGATCCGCAAGGTTGGAAAATCCGGGCTGCTCAAAAGGTTGTATGCCCCCGCTTTGGAAATCTGCAACGCTTCTGCAAGCTGTTTTGCGTCCATCACATCAGGCATGGCTTCAAACGGTTCTCTGCTCATAAAATCTCCTTTCCCGCACGAAAAAGCAGTCACGATTTCTCGTGACTGCTTACCTTAAGCTGTTATTGTTGTATCGACGAAGATGGAATTTATTTGCCAATGAAACGACCATTCGACCATATAAATCACCGAGGACATCAATACTCGCTTGATTTAACCAACCTGTCATATAGCCGTTTAAGAATGTAACTACTGTTGGTGTTATTAGTTTTTCTATAGCGGAGTTATCTACTTCTTCTCGATAGTCATTAGCATACATCTTGCAAATAGACCGTCTTCCGTAATAATTAAAAATCACACCTAATGTACATTTAAGTGTTTCAAAATCGACCGGAAAATCTTCTCTGCTAATTAACTCAGTTGCAAGGGCATGAGGGGCTGTGACATATTCCTGAATGCTTTTTCGACCTGAAACGGTATCTATCGCATCAACCATCAAAAATGTGATTTCTTGTGAAACTGTATCTGCTCCCAACAGTTTCATCATTTCAATTTGTGAGGCGTGATACTCTGTAAAACCATGATTTGACAGGTATTTTATTTTATCACCCTGTACATATAGTTCATCATCCCAAACATGAGTCAATTCGTGAAATACTACATGTGTTCCTGTATCACCCAGTGTATATAGGTTTTCCCATATTTCCAAAAGGTGCTTGCGCGATGGAATATCATAGTAGGCAGTTGCGAATGAATCAAATCCTTGTTGTTCGGATTTTTCCATAGTAATTGTTTTATACTTGATATTATATTCGGGGAACGACTCAAGTCCTAATAGTTTTTTGTACGCTTCTTCGCACCCCTTGATATATTGTTGTCTAACATCCCTTGCCATGGCTTTTAGCTCCATCCTTACTATCTAAGAACTTTCCGTATTCCGCAGTCACAAAATCCTCATAAGCGTTTGCGATCTTGGCGATCCGCTTATGGACTGCGCTGGCGGTCTTGTAACCAACCTTGTCTGCGATCTCTTGTTCGGTGTAGCTCTCCATACGCAGCTTCAATATCTCCCGGTCTTTCTCCGTGATAGTGCTTTCTGCAAAGGAAGCAATCTGCATTTCGGAAATAACGGAATTTTCAAAATCGCTGCGGGGGTCTGCCACATCGAAAATGTCCCCGTCCTCGCTCTCCATCATCTCATCCAGAGAGATTGACTTGCCGGAACGATTATGATGCCACTTCCGCATAAAATCGGTCTTGACGGTGCTGCTTGTGGTTTCGTAGTCCTCTACGGTGCGGTTTTCCCAGATCGCGTCGATCATCGGCTGCCAGTTCTGCTCTGCAATCACCATGTCGGTGACATTGCCAATCAGATTGCCGAACTGCTTATAGGTCAGCCACGGCACTTCCACGCCTTGCGAGACATTGTAAAGGCTCTGGAAACCAAGTCCGTTCTGCTCAAGCTTCATGCGGATGTAAGGGATGATACTGTACGACAGCCGCCACAAGGGGAAGTAGCCTGCGTATTGATTCCAGTTGCCGGGGATGTCGCGGTAGTTTCCCTTACGGTCTTTCACTTGGAAGAACTGCCATGCACTCCATGCGTAGCAGTCCCACACCAG
>ERZ779852.2898-NODE-2898-length-13236-cov-3.146726_pt1 | contig 13236 bp, 12 predicted proteins | sample MGYA00511559_ERZ779852 | MGnify/ENA primary metagenome ERZ779852 (study PRJEB29588, sample SAMEA2157977) | human gut metagenome | biome: human gut; feature: human-associated habitat; material: faeces | place: Denmark | collected 2008/2010 ...
GGCCCAGCCTCCGGCTGGGAGGGACGGAGCGCGAAGCGCGGAGGGTTCGTGACGGCATTTCACTGAAAAGGGATAAAAACGGTAGGCAGGTGTCGAAATGTTAGTGGATATTTGAATATTATTTCTTTTCAAAAGAGAAATTTGATTATCTTTGTGGAAATGTAAGTATAACTAACAGATTACTCATATTCCGTATTATATTATGAGCGCGACAAGAAGTATATGTGACAACAAGGCGGTAGTTTATCTGCTGTCCGTATTGGCCATTGTGCTTTGGGGAATGTCCTACATCTGGAGCGACCGACTGATCGCCCTTGGAGTCCCGATTTCATATTTCGTCCCGTTAAGGATTTTTGTCGCCGGAATCATACTTCTTCTCTTCAACATCCTCACAAAGAACTTCCGCCTGATAGCCCGCAAAGATATCTGGAAATTTTTGCTGCTCGCTCTCTTTGAGCCACTTATCTACTTCTTCTGCGAGACCTACGGCATAAAAGAGACCGGCTCGCCGACCATCAGCGCGATGATCATCGCCTCAGTACCGATCTTCTCAGTAGGAGCCGGTGCCCTGTTCTTCAAAGAGCGTATCTCGATCCTGAACGGCTTCGGAATCGCCGTGACCCTGGCCGGCATCTGTCTGGTCCTTCTCAAGCAAGGAGGAGATGAAGGTGTGCCGCAGAATTTCATCCTCGGAGTCGTGCTCCTGATGATAGCCGTCTTCTCAGAGGTCGGCCACGCCTCCTTGACAAAACTTCTCGCCGACGGCTACAAGCCTCAGGTCATCGTGATGTACCAGTTCCTGATCGGAACCGTGTACTTCCTGCCGTTCTTCCTGACGAGAGGCATCGAGAATTTCGACGCGAGACTCGTCTCCTGGGAAGTCCTGGAACCTATCCTCTGTCTCGCTGTCCTCTGCTCCAGCCTTGCCTTCTCTCTGTGGGCCATGGCAATCAAGAAGTTAGGTGTGGGCAAGTCCAGCGTCTTCCTCGCCATGATGTGCGTAGCCACCGCCCTCGTCGCCGAAGTCATCGGCCGCGAGCACCTCTCCCTCTTCCAATGGCTCGGCGTCCTCATCGCCGTCCTCGGCATCGTCCTCTCCCAGTACTGCTGCACAAAGAATTGTAAGGTGGCATAGTCCTTTCCGCTATCTTCTTTTAATAGGTGAAAGCTGGCAAGACGCTATCGCCTTATTGCCTATTCATTGCGCCTAAAAACTTATGTCAAGTTTTTTACGTAAATAATATGACATTTGCTATATTTGTAAAACAAAATACTATGTGTGAATATGGTTGTATCAAGGCAGATTAAAGATAAACTGTCATCAACGCCGGCAGGAGTTATTTTGACAATAAGAGACTTTGGCTTAGAGATGCGATACCAGCAGGCTCTTGTCAAAGCTTTAAGCCGTCTTGTACAGCAAGGAGGATTACAGAGGATTGCAAAAGGAAAGTATTATGTCCCTAAGAAAACCATATTCGGAATGTTGAAACCAACAGAATCAGAACTTATAAAGGACTATTTAGGACAAAACGGAAAAATCATTGGATATGTGACTGGAAATATGGCATTTGCATCTATGGGACTGACAACCCAGATAAGTTCGTCCATTATAATCGGGACGAACAAATATCGTAGGCCAGTGACGCGGAACGGGTTGAAAATCTCATTCTTGCAACAAGGTAATCAGATTACATCGGAAAATATTCCTATGCTCAGAATATTGGATGCCTTAAGATTCTTAAAAAAGATACCGGCGTCCTCTCCTGATGAATGTGTAGTAAATGTATCTAATATAATTAGGAAACTATCCGATGCAAGACAAAAAGAACTGGCGGAACTTTCATTGGCGTATCCGCCTTGTGTCAGAGCTTTGTTGGGAGCCATATATGAATTGATAGGCATCGACACATACCTTATCAGGCAGACTTTGAATGGAATGACATCCTACAAATTGCCAATTTCGGAAACTGCATTGCCGAACAAAAAGAATTGGAATATAACTCACGTCCTCTAAAAGCTGGAATATGACGAAAAGACGCTTGTGAAGAGATCTTTGAGCCTCTAAAAGCGTGATTTGCACAAATTAACGCCTTTGAAGGAGCATCCTTACTTCGTTTAACTGACAATGCACTTCCACTCTCATAAGAAAATATATACCTGAAAATCGTCCTCCGTATAGTACCAACGTCCGGACGATTGCGAGCAATGGTATGTCGTGTCTTTAGAATTAGCCAGACATAATAATGTCGTGCGGCTGGGGGGCTGCAGACTATTTCCATAATATGCCCATAACACTCAGGTGTGCGAATGTTCTTTCATACACGGAAGAGCGTCCTCCTATTTTTATAGGACTGAGAATGTACAAAAGAAGGCCTTTTTATGTACCAAATATGCAGAGACAAACAATTGGTATAGGAGCGCACTTCCGGTGCACCAAATGAACTATGATAAGAGGCAAAGGCAACATTTCTGATTCTCTTTCACCAACCTTGCCGTGCGACATAGTATGTTCAGATCCGGATGGTTATTATTTCGGGTGAAAAAAGGGTGGTTAGGCACCCGTGGAAACATTCCTGATTGGCATCGGGTGAGGAAAGCCACTTTTTTTCACCCGATGCATAAGCCCGGAATCATCCGTCACCTCTTGTCTTATTTGATGACCAGGATAGTGTGCTTTTTTTGTTGGTATTCAGCGAATTACCTATCATCGCTTGATGATCAGCGAGTGGCTAATATGTCGCCTATGTCGATTGTCGACTATGGGTAAAGCCTTAACGTTTTGATTCTAATATAAGCCCGTTGGTCTCCGAGTTCGTAGAAGTGACCGACCAATATTGCCATTCCGTGGCATTTCACTAATTTCCAACCGGAAACAATCCGGTCGGTGTTGTCATTTCCGAAAATATCACTATCTTAGCATCGTTTTAGGCCGATGGCCTGAAACAGACATATTTGATGAAAGTGTTTTCGCACTATCCTTAACAAGAAATCTGACAGTTTCCAAAGCACAAGGATAACGACAACACCATTTCATCTGTATTCGCTTGCGTGTACCCTACACTCAACGATACAGGTGTGGGGATTGTTTCCGTTTTATTTGTGCTGGGCTTTGTCAGAGCCTCTTGTTAGATAAACGAATCGGCTCCACACTTTCTTTGTATATACTAACTTAATCAGCATCTGGGGCTGGGCTGCATATAAAAACGTGTGGATTATGCCGGAAAACGTAAAACGACCCAACTTGGAAAGAAGTATCAAGGCTGAACTCAGTCGCTATGAGTTCGAGAATCATGCGATTTGCATTAAAGTAGATGATCTGTCTGTCGGCAGATGCTTAGATGGTCATGGTGAAGAACTGCCGGAAGATTGTCTGGAAGATTGCACGAGGGGACAATTTGAAGGGAGCGGTATGGTTCGTGAGCCATATAATGAAGGGAATGGCTGCATTGAGAGTCCTGCGAACTTTTCGGGAACTTTAGAAGTGACAAATTATAACCACGAATCCAGGCAATTTACTACGAGGATATATGCTAATTATTGTAAAAGATAACTCTTAATTATGTGTGAAGTCAGATTTAATATGACTGATGATGAACTGAGAACGCGAGTTACCACATATCTCGCTAATATTCATCAGTTAAGAAACCAATTGAGAAATCAGCATCGTTCGCAATTCATAGACAAAGCCTGGTTCCCAAGGATTAGAAATGACGCCTTCAATCAATGGAATGACATTCTTTCTAACAATGTAGCATTGCTTCGCACCTGTGCATCCGTCGATGATTTGATGGAGGAGTTGTGGGAAATAAAGGATCGTAGTGGTGTATCTGGTATCGGTGAGGTAACGGTACACAGAACAGCGGAAATTCTGGCCAATTTATGGGATCTGGACATGAACGTAAGCTGTTGGTCCATGGCATATAGTCAGATGACTTCATTTTGTGTCAGGAACAACATCACGAATGAGGCTTTGATTGAAAGAGTTGCAGCTGAATATGACAGATTGGCCGAGATGACTTTGATGGATAAAATCATCTTTGTGAACTCATTATTGCTTACGGACTCATTGGAAGTGGTTAGGTAACAATAGATTAATATGATTCAAAAACAACTTATGAAACACGGAATGCTTAATCAAATCAAAATTGCGGTTATATTCCTGCTTGTACTTGTAGGATGCACCGAGAAAGAGACTCAAGTGGAAGTCTCATCTGTGTCGTTGAACACAGCGACAATCGAGATGGTTGAAGGCGAGACTTTCAGCCTTGTCGCCACCGTTCTGCCGAAGGACGCTGAATATGACGGCGTGATCTGGACTTCGTCCAACGCCTCTGTCGCCAGTGTGAATTCCGGCACAGTAACCGCAGTCAAGGAGGGCACGGCCACGATCACTGCCAGTGCAGGAGGCAAATCCTCTACTTGTACCGTCAAGGTCTCTGCTAAAGTGGTGACCGTAACGTCAATCACTCTTGACAAGACTTCTCTGTCAATGCAGGTCGGAGAAACGGAAACGATAACCGCAACGGTTAATCCTGACAATGCCTCCGATAAATCAGTGGTTTGGGGATCTTCCGATGTGTCTGTCGCTACTGTGTCTGATGGTACAATCACCGCCAAGAAGTCCGGAGAAGCTATAATTTCAGCAAAATCAGGCTCTTGCATAGCTAAATCTAAAGTGACCATTACCGTTAGTACCGAGTCAATTACTCTTGACAAGACCTCTCTCTCTTTGGTAGTTGGCGAGACAGCGCAGTTAACCGCCACAGTTAAGCCTGATGATGCCACGGACAAGAAAGTGGCCTGGGCTTCATCCGACGAGTCTGTGGCTAAAGTTTCCAACGGCAAGGTGACCGCCGTCAAGTCAGGCAAGGCAACCATAACTGCTAAATGTGGTGACAAGATCGCCGAGTGCGCAGTGACGGTGACAGTTCCGACAGGTTCTGTAACCCTTGACAAAACCACCCTCTCTTTGGCCGTTGGCGAGACAGAACAGTTGACGGCTACTGTGAAGCCAGACGATGCCACGGACAAGAACGTGACTTGGACTTCATCCGATGAATCAGTAGCCAAGGTTGTCAACGGCAAGGTGACCGCTGTCAAATCCGGCAAGGCGACGATAACCGCCAAGTGTTGTGACAAGACAGCTGGGTGTGCTGTTACTGTGACGGTTCCAGTTTCTTCAGTAATCCTTGACAAAACGACACTATCATTATCCGTAGGCGAGACCGCAACCTTGACCGCTACGGTGAAGCCTGACAACGCCACGGACAAGAACGTGATTTGGTCATCATCGAATGAGTCTGTTGTCAAAGTGGATAATGGCAAGGTCTCCTCTCTGATGATGGGTCAAGCAACGATAACAGCAGCAATCGGAAATATTGTTGCGTCTTGCGATGTCACTGTTTACCAATCAGATAATGTCATTATATATACGACGACCGATAAGAAAGTATTAAAGCCGTATAATGAGAATGCGTTTGGTTCTACTATGGTCTCTAATACCTATATTGGTGATGTTGGAATCATTACTTTTGAAAAACCTGTTACATCCATTGGAGATATGGCATTTTATAAGATTGGAAAGTTAAAGTCAATTATTATCCCAAATTCAGTATCAACAATTGGAAAGTCATCGTTTTACCTGTGTACTAATCTTTTGTCCGTAAAGATGTCCCAGAATTTGAGTTCAATAGGAGACAACGCATTTTATGGTTGTTATTCCATGAAAGCACTGACATTTCCAGATAATCTTCAGATAATAGGTTCTACAGCATTTTATTATTGCTCACATGCTTTTGAAAAGAATACTTTAATCTTGCCAAAGAAACTCCATACGATTAATAGTTATGCGTTTCAAGGCTGCGGTTTGTATAATGTTATTTGGCCGGAAGGTTTGATAAATATTGGAACCGCTGCCTTTATGTCTAATGATTTTAAGGAAATAACAATACCAGGAAGTGTTTACTTAGAAGGTGGTTCTTTTTATGGATGTGAGTCATTGACTAAAGTAATATTTCAAGAGGGTATTATTAGTGTGCCGTGGGCATGTTTCGTTAAATGTCACGTATTATCAGAGATTATTCTGCCTAGTACAATTAAAAGAATTTGTAATAGTGCTTTTGAAGGCTGTTTGATTCTTAAAAATTTATATGTTAAAGCGATAGAGCCTCCATTTATTGAATATGGTGCTTTTGAGGGAAGGACATCAACTAATCTTTCGATATGGGTGCCAAGAGCATCCGTTGATGCCTATAAAGAAAAATGGAGTGCCTATAAGGATAACATCAAAGCTTATGATTTTTAGTTTTAGATTGGTGGTAGGTCAAATGGCCTATCACCAACATTTACTTGAAAAATTTAATGAAATATGCCATCGCAAGATTTAGAAAGAAGCGTTGACCAGTATAGTGGTTCAGTCGCAAATAAAGTCATAAGAAGTCGCCGTAGCCCCAAGATATGGGATTATCCTGCGGCTGTCGTGTCATGTAAAAAGAATAATGGTGATAACCGGATCTACAGCGGGAGATCGTCAAAGCCGACATCGGGAATGTATGAACCGCTATTGGAAATCGCATTGACTCGATTGGGAGGAGTGGGCCAAGAATCCCGAAATGGTTGTCCATACACAATCGGCAATTGCGCAGAGCCGCATGCGGCGAATAAGTTACTCAAAAACACTGCTGCCGCTGTGGGATTAGAACAGATCCTGTTTAGTACGGCGTTACGTCCAAGAACAAGGCAAGTTATTCCTTACTGCGCTAATTGCAGGGCGGTATTTCCAAGTTTAACACATCAGAGGTAATATTATGGGAAGGATATATACTGAATCGGAAATCCATACAAGAGATATTGATTGGTTCTGTGCGATCAATGGAGTTTATCTTCACGTGGCATCCGCTGGTGGTGATATTCCTAGAATTATCAATGACAGTAATGTGTTGAGGCCATGCCAACGAGCGGTGGAAGCACTCGAGGATATTAATACTGATGAGGAGGTGCATATCAATGATGCCTTCTTGAGAAGAATGAATGTGAACCTTGAATCTTACTTGCCATCTTTTGTTCGTATGGCAAAGAAAGGGTTCTATTCATTTGACCGTACAAATATTAATGATCCGGATGATGATCATTATCATTTGGTGGCTTGGCCTAGTCATCCCGTGAATAATGTCGAAAACATACCGGAGATAAACTCGGGTAGGTTGGATTTTGACAATCCGGAGATGATGAGTGACATTCCTTTGAAGGAAATAATTGAACATCCGTTACTTAATAATTGATAAAGATGAGAAAGATAACGACGATATTCTTTGCGCTGCTTCTGCTTTCCTCCTGCGGCAAATACGACGATTCGGCAGTCCGTTCGGACATCGAGGGACTACAATCCAGGGTGACGGCATTGGAGCAGCAGTGCCGTTTGATGAACGGGAACATCTCGGCGCTGCAGGCGTTGGTCTCGGCGGTGCAGGGGCGTGACTGCGTGGTGAGCGTGGCGGACCTGAGTGACGGGACGGGATATTCAATCACGTTCGCTTCGGGGAGGACAATTACTCTGCGCAACGGGAAGGATGGGAAAGACGGCTCTGACGGTGCCGATGGCAAAGACGGACACACTCCTGTTGTGAGCGTCAGGCTGGACTCTGACGGGGTGTATTACTGGACCATCGACGGGGAATGGCTGCTTGACGGGAGCGGGAAGAAAATCCGCGCGCAAGGGGCCGACGGCAAGGACGGCACTGATGGCAAAGACGGAAGCGACGGCACTGATGGAACCAACGGAGTCACCCCTAAACTGAAAATCGAGGACGGTTGGTGGTTCGTCTCTTATGACGAGGGGAAATACTGGACGAAACTGTATAAGGCCACCGGGGAGGACGGGGACGTGTTCTTCTCCAGCGTGACGGACAACGGGGAGACGGTGACCGTCAAACTGAAGGACGGGACGACCTTTGATATTCCCAAAGCCAAGGGGGAACTGGGGATCCGCTTCTCCGAGTCGGAGGACATCGGCGTCAGCGCGGGGGAGACGAAGGTCATTGAATATACTATCGTGAACGGATCCACTGAGACCTTGGTCAAGGTGTTCGGACAGAACGGCTGGAACGCCAAGGTACAGAAGACGGATGCTTCTAAAGGCACGATCATAGTGACGGCTCCGTCTCCTCTGGTCGAGGGCGAGGTTGTCGTGCTGGTCTATGAGGGTGATTCAAAGACGGTTGTGAGATTCCTGAACTTCGTCAAAGGTACCATCAGCGCGCCTAAGGAGGCATATTCATTCTCCGGCAAAGAAGGAACCTACGAGGTGAATCTGGACACGAATGTTGACTATGATGTGAATATCCCGGCTGAGGCCTCGTCGTGGCTGAGTTATGACGGACTTCAGACCAAGGCGATGCGTCAGGATAGGCTCGGCTTCCACGTCGCGCAGAATTTCGGGCCGGATCCCCGCACGGCCGTGGTCACGATTACCGACAAGGCGAAGGAGAACACGGTGAAGATCTCGATAACGCAGAAGGTGTGGGATGCCATCGACATCCCGGACGCCAATTTCAAAGCGGCGCTGGTGGCGAAATTTGACAAGGACGGAGACGGGGAGATCAGTCGGGAGGAGGCCAAGGAGGTCGAACAGATCTCAGTGTCAAACAAAAAGATCAAATCGGTTGAAGGAATACACAACTTTGAGAATCTCAAGACTCTGGACTGCTCGTATAATGAATTGTCTGTCATTGACTTGAGCCGTAATTCCAGATTGTTTATACTGAGTGTTGCACATAATTCGATTTCCAGATTAGACTTGAGTAAAGTCTCGCTGAACTCGCTGATTTGTTTTGACAACAATCTGACCTCCATTGATCTGAGCAATCAGACTGGTTTACAGCTGATCTCTTGTGGCAACAACCCTCTCAAGACGCTTGACATAAGTAAATGTGCGCAGACCTTTGAGTGTCTATTAGCGGAGAGATGCATTAACCTGACCGAAATCTATATCCGCAAAGGTCAGACAATCAAGAGTAAAGACATCCCTTCAAACACAATAATCAAATACCTTACCCCCGACGGCACCGTAACCCTCCTCCAGCAGCACACCGTGGGCCGCGGCATCAAGTTCGTCATCATGGGTGACGGCTACCTGAGCAGCGGCTTGGCTTATGGCAACGGTTCCAAGTCAAAATTCGACACTTGGGCGGACCGTGCCATGGAGGCCATCTTCGCCGAAGAGCCGTATAAGACCTTCCGCAACCGCTTCGACGTCTATTCGGTGGCGGTGGAGTCCACGACGGAAACATTCAACGGTGGCACGGCGCTTGGCTGCACCTTCGGCAGCGGCACCTGGATCAACGGCAACAGCGAAAAGGTCTTTGAATATGCCCGTAAGGTTCAAGGAGTGGATCTCACCAAGTCGGTCGTCATCGTGATCCTGAACTCCACCCGCTACGCCGGAACCTGCTGGTACTGGGCCGACCATAAGGCGATCGCCTACATCCCGACCACCTACAACGACGTGAAGGAGTTCTCTCAGACGATGCGCCACGAGGCCGGCGGCCACGGATTCGCCAAACTGGCGGATGAATATTACTATTCAGGCACCATCCCTTCCAGCGAGATTTCCTCTTACCAATGGTGGTACAATGCCATTGGGCACGGGTCGAATGTGGATGTCACGAACGATCCTGCGAAGATTCATTGGTCCCACTTCCTGTCTGATTCCCGTTACTCCGGCCAGGTTGGTGTGTACCAAGGTGCTCTGACCTACCAGTACGGAGCCTACCGCCCGACAGACCAGAGCATAATGCGCCACAACATCGGCGGCTACAACGCCCCGTCCCGCGAGGCGATCTACAAACGCATCATGCAACTGTCGGAAGACAGCGGTTGGGAATATGACTACGAAACCTTCGTGGCCTACGATGCCGTCAACCGCTCGACCGCCTCGCAGACATATTACCGTGAAGAACTCCGCGACTTCGACGAACGCACTTTCATCCCGCTCGCCCCACCGGTATTTGTTGATGGTCCGGCACCCGCTGCCCATCAATGAAGACCGTGGCCTTGACCGATAAAGCACCGTGTTCTGGTCTTGATTTTATGACCAGAATATGGTGCCTTTCCTTTGATATTCAGAAACTTCCCAGTCATTGGCCTGATTATCAGCGAGTGGTGAATAAGGGGTTAATTATCAAAGGAATAGTATATTGCCTTTGGCGGTTATTGACTAAAGACAGAGTACTAAAGTCTTGATTGTTAGTGCTTTATTTATCACGGTCGCTTCGACAGGCTCAGCGACCGGCTTGGGAAAGAAACAATAGTTGGCTTTGGGAAAATTACAACAGTTTCTTTATCTCTTCCTCGTCTGGCAGAAGTTCTTTCAAGCGTTCTTGGCTGGACTTGTAGGTGGCGACACCCATCGGTTTGGTGTAATCCTGAAGGACATACTCAACATAAGCACGGTCGGCATCCTTGCACAGAACGATTCCGACAGACGGATTTTCGCCTTCGATGCGTTCCTCATCGTCGAGGACTCGGAGATAGGCGGCTAGTTGACCGAGGTACGCCGGTTTGAAAGACCCTTTTTTGAGTTCAATTACGACCAGAGATCTCAGAACACGATTAAAGAATAGAAGATCCACCCAATGATCGTGTCCAAGCTTGTCGTAATGTACCTGATTGCCAAGATATGAGAAGCCACGTCCGAATGTCATGATAAAGTTCTTGATATTATGGACTATCTCGTTTTCTACCACACGTTCGTCAATGTCTTCATCCCTTTCGCCCAGCTGCTCGACATTGATGTAGTCCAGCAGATATTCATCCTTGAACATCTGGATTGCCTGAAATGCCCGCTTATAGTCTGGAATGGTCACGCCAAAGTTATTCGGCATTTTGCCTTGATTATGGTAGGTATCCTCGGAAATCTTTCTCTCCAGGGCATCAACGGACAGGCTGAGATCGGCACAAAGCTGGATATAGAATTTTCGCTCCTCGACATCTTTCACCTTCGTGATAATTATGCAATGATGGGTAAAGCCTATACTCAAGAAGGCTGTCCACGGGAAGTTCGAGAAATTCGCCAGTTGTAACTGTCGAATTTTATTATTCTCAGAATCAGCAACCTGCAATTCGCCAGTCATGACTGGCGAAGTTGCTTCAAGCGACTTCCATTCTTCATAGAAAGCTCGCATTGACTTCAGGTTTGATGGAGAGAATCCTCTCAGCCCAGGTATCTCACGGCGCAACTGTTCGCTGATTGTCGCAATGGCTCCCTTTCCCCAGAAACCCTCGCGGCTATTGTATGAGATGAACCGTCCAATGCCATAGTACAAAGCCAGTTGCTCCTGATTCACACCCTTCAAAGCTTTCGCTTGGCTCTGCAGAATAGCGGTTTTATCTGCTTGACAGCATCATTGTATTGTGCGGGAAGTTTCTCTTTCATACTCGTCAATTATAGTATTATTGGTGGGCGAATGCCAGAGCCTGACCGGAAGGGGAGTCGGGGAGGAGACGGCTGTCGGCGATGACTTGTTTGCCGTTGAGGAACACACGATCGATGACACCACGAAGTGTTGTACCTTCATACGGTGACCAACCGCACTTGTAGGCGACATTTTTTACTGAATATTCCTGCTCAGGAACATTGCGAACCAAATCAGCGTGACTCTTGACGGAATATTCCTGCCCGGGATCAAGGATAACCAAGTCGGCGTAGTTGCCGACCTTCAGGTGGCCTCTGTCTTTTATTCCGAGGATTTCGGCCGGTCTCTCCGAGAAGGCTGAGGCGATTCGTGAAAGACTGATCAGAGCCTCGTCATCGGCGTTTTTCCCTTCGTTGTACAAAGCCGCGGCTGTCAGCAGGACCGAAAGTGACTGCTGGACTGAAGGCATGCCGGAAGGACATTTCAGATAGTTGTCCACTTTCTCTGAAAGCAGGTGAGGAGCGTGGTCGGAGCCTATGGTGTCGATTATGCCTTCCGCAAGACCTTTCCTCAGAGCCTCACGGTCAGAGGCCGACTTGATGGCCGGGTTGCATTTCACCTTCCCCTTCAACTTCTCATAGTCCTCGTCGCAGAACCAAAGATAATTCGCTGAGGTCTCAGCGGTTATATTCGGGTTGTGAATTTTGGCGGCGCGGATCATCTCCACCTCCTCGGCTGTCGAGACATGCAACACGTGAAGTCTGGTGCCATATTCAATGGCCATCGCAAGAGCCTTGGCCGTGGATCGGATGCAGGCCTTGCGGTTGCGGATCCGAGGATGCTCGCTGAAAGGAATATCCTCGCCGAACTTCGCCTTGGCAGCCTCCAGATTCGCCTTGATGATTCCCTCGTCCTCACTGTGGATCAGAATAGGCTTCCCTTGAATCCTGAACAAATCAGAAAGAGCCTCATTGTCGTCCACGAGCATATTCCCGGTGGAAGAGCCCATAAAGACTTTGATGCCACCGAACTCTGCGCCGTGGCCTTCGGCAAGATATTCCCGGATCATCGCCGCGTTGCCGTTTGTTGCCCCGATGTGGAATCCGTAGTTTGCCCACGAGCGTTCGCTGGCCCGGTTCAGCTTGTCTTGAAGAGTCTCCAAGTCGGTTGTCGGAGGCTTCGTGTTCGGCATATCGATGAAGGATGTGACTCCGCCGAGCAGGGCAGCCTTTGACTCGCTTCCGATGTCGGCCTTGCGCTCCATACCAGGTTCCCGGAAATGCACGTGGGCGTCTATTCCGCCGGCCATCAGCACCTTGCCGTCCAAGTCAATGATCTCCGAGTCCGGGAAAGCCTGAACGGCAGCAGAGTCGTCCAGGTCGGAACCGCCACGGTGCCATATTCCCGCAATCCGCTCTCCATCAATGGCAAGGGCTCCCTTCTTCGAGGAAGCCCCTGTCACTATTGTCGCATTGGTAAGTAAGATTCTTGCCATTGGTTATCCTTTACGATGAAACTTTCTGAATTTCAGGCGGATGACACCCCAGAACGCCTCTCCGAAGATTCCTCCGCTCATCTTGGACGTGCCAAGTTTGCGGTTCACGAATATGATCGGGACCTCCGCCAGCTCGAATCCCAGTTTCCAGGCCGTGTACTTCATCTCGATCTGGAATCCGTAGCCCTTCATCCTCACATCGTCCAGGTCGATTGTCTCCAAAGCCTTGCGGCTGTAGCACTTGAAGCCGGCCGTGCAGTCGTGGATCTTCATCCCAAGGACTGTCTTGACGTAGATTGATGCGAAGTAGGACATCAGAATCCTGCCGAT
>ERZ779852.2904-NODE-2904-length-13212-cov-12.672418_pt1 | contig 13212 bp, 11 predicted proteins | sample MGYA00511559_ERZ779852 | MGnify/ENA primary metagenome ERZ779852 (study PRJEB29588, sample SAMEA2157977) | human gut metagenome | biome: human gut; feature: human-associated habitat; material: faeces | place: Denmark | collected 2008/2010 ...
ATAGAAAACAGCCTTGACGCGGATACCGTCAAGGCTGTCGCTGTTCTCCGTCATGCTATTGACGGCGGCGATGGCATCGTCCAGCAGCGTGAAGCTGCGGCGCATATCTTCGATGTAAGCAACATATTCCGCAGGCGTTTTGCCCGGAATATCTCCACCATGAAAGCACAGCAGAACGGCGGAGTTGTTATGCTCCGCGCTGCCGGAGAGCAGAGAGCAGATCAGCGCCAGCGTCAGGATCAATGGTGAACAGATCGCCGCCACGATCCAGCCCAGCTTTCGCCGGGTATCCTCGCCTGAGAGCGCAGCAGCAGCGAGCTTCGCCAGTGCCGCGACGGGTACCGCCATTACCGTCCACCTGCCGTTCCGAAGATGGCCTGCTTGTACTCCGGGGCCTGCACCTGCAAGAGATACTGCTCGTTGCCGCATTTGTAGAGGCAGGAGCCGCGCTGCGGGCCCCGGATCAGGGCATACTCGGATTCCTCCAACTGGAGGTTATCCATGAAGAATTTCTTATCCACGTTGCCGCCGTTAAAGATAAATTGATGGACGGGGATAGAAAAGAGAGGGCGCGTCAGCTCCCGTATTCCCGGCTGGGTGAAGTCCTCTAAGTTCTGGCTGGCAAGGAACAGGGCGGATTCCTTTTTTCGTACTCTTTTAAGCGCGTTGCGGATGTAGGTGATGACGGTGGGATCGGACAGCCACAGGTACAGTTCGTTGATAGCGGCCACGGAATTGCCCAGCGTCAGAAGCTGATCCGACATGTAGGACAGCAGGCTGAACAGCAGGGTGTTCCGCAGATTTTTCGCCATGTTATCCAGTCCCTTGACGCAGAAAACAAGAAATTTGGAGCGGTCAATATTGGTATGCCCGTTGAAGAACCGGGCGTCCGCGCCGCGGCACATGGAGTGAAGCCCCAGCAGCAGATCCCGCAGCATTTCCCGCGGATAAAGACCGGCGGCGTCATAGTTGTCATAGGCATCCTGGATCGTATCGTAGAGGTCGGAGAGGATGGGGTAATCCGCCGGCCGCATCGCCGCGAAGTCCGTGCGGTCGGTGATGTTCCACTTTTGATAGAGCTGCTCCACCATCAGCTCCAACGTGTCGATGTGGGGCGTGTCAAAGCCCTTGTAGACGCGGAACACATCCCGCAGGAAGGAGATGTGCTGGGAGAGCAGCGTCCCCCGGAAAGCGTCCGGCGCGTCCGGGTCTTCCGGCCCGCTGCCATCGTCCCAGCAGCGCGGCTCCAGCAGGTTGATGCGGTACTGCCCGCTTAAGTAGTCCAAAAAGCAGCCGCCCAAGGCGTGGCACTCGTCCTCCATTTCGTGCTCGGAGTCCAGAGAGATCACGCTTTTGCCCGCCTCCCGCACATTGCAGAGCAGGAGCTTCAGAAGATAACTTTTACCCTGCCCTGTGTTGCCAAGGATGAGGGCGCTGGCGTTGGTCTTGTCAGGGGCACGGCGGTCGAAGTCCACAATGATGTTGGAGCCAAACCTGTCGCGTCCAATGAAGAAGCCATTGGGATCGGTTTTGCCGGAATAGTTCATGGGGTACAGATTGGCAACGCTGCGTGCGGGTAATACCCGCTCCGCAAAATTGGCAAGTTGGCTGCCGCCCGCGGGGTTGGCGGAGAGGAAGCCCTCCCGCTGGCGCAGGAGCAGCGGATCGGCGCCCATGCGGGCGCGGACCAACTGTGCGGATACCGTATCCCGCGCCGTGCGCAGCTTTTCCGTATCCGCGGCTGCAATGTCCAGATACACGCCGCAGTGGATGAGCGGCTCCTTTTCCTGCCGCTGCTTCGCCAGCAGCTCCGCCATATCCCGCAGGTTGGCCTCCGCCGTGACGCTCTGCTTGTAGTCATTGGTGTTGCTCCGCTCCATGCGGCTTTTGTTGGTGGCGGCATGAAGGATGGCGTCCTCTTCGGCGGGCGTGACCTGCCGCGCCGTCAGGCGCAGGTTGACGCCGCCCATATCGCCAAGGCCCCGCAGCAAAGCCAGCTCATCCGTCATGGGCGGGTAGCTTTTCAGCACCATTGCCGTGTGATAGCGGCTGCCAAGGATGAAGTGGTCGGTGTTGAACTTCACCGCCGCGGGCGCGATCATGTCCAGAAAGTCTTTCGGGCGCTGCACCTGTTCCGGCATCTTCTTTTTCTTCTTCTGTTTCTTTTTAGCCATGTGCCATATACTCCTCTCCATCGAAATCACGGAATACCTCCGTGGTGAGATCCTGCCGGTAGTAGATTGCCAGCAGGCGCTTCACATCCTGCTCCTCCGCCAGACGCACGCGGAGCCCGTGGTCGCAGATGCTTTCTCCAACTGCCGCAGCGCGCTTTCATCCGCACCGGCTTTTTCATCCAGTGGGAGCACCAGCACAAATTTGCGGGAGGAGGCGGATGAGAATTGAATGGCGTCCAGATGGGCCATGTCTCGATCTAACAGCTCCCGCACGGCAGGCTCCGTTTCCTCCTCCAGTCGCCGCAGGTAATACTCCTTGTTCCGCTGGAAGGATTCGCGGGAGTCCAGCGCCAAAATCTCCAGCGAGGGCTGTGTGCTGAGAAGCATGGTGAGGGAGCGGACACGGCCCCGTATGACCTCCGGGGACAGGACAGAGAGGTTGTCCGGCTGGATCAGGAAGAAAACCCGCTCTCCGGAATCTGTCACGATGCCGTGGGGCGTCACGCAGACGATCCCCATGAGCTGCCGTGTCGACTGCCGCTGGCGCAGCTCCTTTTTCTGTTTTCGGTTCATGGGTCCAGCCTCCATTCATAGTATTGCTGCCGCAGAAAGAGAAAACGGGCGGCACGGCGCAGGAAATCCAGAATGCTGGAGCCATCCACCTGAATGGTGAGAAAGGCGTACAGCACCGTGACCACCAGCAGTCCCATGCCGAGTCCCTGTGTCAGCGCCAGCACAGAGAGCAAAGCGCCGATGCCGATCACGGCGATGTCCCGCAGCAGCCAGAGCCACAGCATGGGCTTGGCTTTCAGGTTTTCGGGGTAAATAAACATTTGGTTCCTCCAAAGCAAAACCGCTGCCGAGAATCTCAGCAGCGGTTCACGCGATGTATTTCTTATTCTTCGCCAGCGCCGGCGTCCTCCGCCAGCACCTGCTGGATGCAGCGGATGACAAAGTCCTTCTGCGTCATGCCGTGCTGTTTCAGATACGCCTTGAACTGTTCGAACAATTCTACCGGCACCTGCACACAGACTGGTCTTGTTACTTCCTTCTCCATCGTCTGCCGTTCCTCCGTTTCATAAAATTTGGTGATGAGCGCAGTCATGTACCGGCTCAGTGTCTCGCCGGATTCCGCCTGTCGCTGCCGTACTTTGGTATGCAGCTCCAAAGGAATTTCCGCGCAGAGGTTGCGCATTTTTTCTGCCATAGCAGTTCCTCCGATCTTTTTAATGGTAAAGCTAAGATACCCGAAAGCAAGCGCGAAAGCTATGACCAAGACCAACTAAAACTCCCACTCCAAACCAAGCGTAATGACCATAGCGACCCGCTGCATGAGGTGTTCCACGCAGGGGATGGCGACACTGTTGCCGAGGGCTTTGTAGCGTGCGGAGTCCGAAGCGCCGGGGACATCGGTCCAGCCATCCGGATAGCCCTGGAGCCGTTCGCACTCCAGCGGTGTGAGGCGGCGAATGAGATTCCGGCAGTCCGTATCCCAAGCAGAGGGTGGCTGGCAGATGAGGTCTGTAGCGTCCTTATGCTGCCGCGCGCTCTCCGTGGAGGCGATCTCATCATCCCTGAACTGATCTACCCTCTGGCGGGCATAGACGCTGTGGCGATCCGAGGTGGTCAGGGTATAGGAAATGTCCCGCTGCCAGCCGAAGCCGTTGCCGCCGTTTTGTGGCTGGCGGTCAATGGCGTTGCCTGCAATGCAGATGACCTCCTCCGGCACCTGTTGAACAAGCGAGGTGTTCAAACCGCCCGTACCCATTCTGGCTGAAAGCGTTGGTGCTACCTTATGGGGGCCTGTATAGCGGCTGTCTATTCCATAGTTTTCATACAGTAAAGGCTTTCCCGGACGCAGCACTAAAGGCTGGTGTCCATGCTCCTGTGCCCGCAGGGTTCCGGTGACGTTCTCACTGCACTCCATGATCTGCCCACCTTGATCATTGATACAGAGGATGCTGGGCATACAGTTCCCGCTGGGGCTGCCTTTCAGGGTAGGCGATACGCCTTCCTGATATCCGATGGTTCCGGCGCTTGCACCTGCTCCGGCAGAAAATCCAGCGACAAAGGTTTGCTGTTTCATCCCCGGCTGAGCCTGCAGCGCGCCTGCTACATCATGCAGGTCACGCACCTCGTCCCGCTGGTTGGCGGCGAATGCGATCTGCATTTGCGGACCGTTCTGACTGCTGCCTGGATTTGTGATAAAGGTCTGCATTTGAAGGTTCTGCGTTGCCATCAATGCACCGGACACACCGTCCAGGTCAATGCCTTCATTGCGCTGATTGATATGGTAGGCTTTCGCTTCGCCGGATATGGGCGCGGGCGGGTCAAGCCCTGCCTGCATACGCAAAGCTGCTTCCAATAAGGGTGGCAACGATTTGCCGCGGCACTCTGCGCGGCGCAGAATACCCAGGCACGCTGTCTGGGATAGCGAGTATCGGGATGGCGCTGTAGCCTGCAAAATCTGCCACAAGGAACACTCGACGGCGTCTTTGGGGCACTCCGAAGTGTTGAGCGTCCCAAACGATCCAAGCCACGGAGGATCGTACTCCCAATATGCCCCCAGCATATTCCCAGCGCCCGGTCTCAGGTCTAACAACATGAAGGTATGGTTCTTCAACTTGGAGGAACGCTTCGAGGACTTTTTGAAAATCCGCCCCAGGCTTTTTTTGACCCGTTTCAGCGTCCCGCCCACTTGAGAGAGCGCCGACGACATTTTCCCAGATCCCGAATCTCGGCCGAATATGGATTCCTGTCCTTCCAGATTTTCTGTCTGCATCTCGCATCTCCTGAATGATTCGTATTTGTTCCATAAAGAGGCCGGAACGCGCACCGTTCAATCCGGCGCGCATTCCGGCCACGCTGAGTCCTGGCACGGGCTGCCCCCGCAGATGATGTCCACAGGCGGCAGATATGCACCGTTCAGTTTTGTGATGTCTCCCATTTGCTCCATGCGTGGGAAACGTATTTTTGATACCAGTATAGGGAACGGTTCGATCTCGCTGGCCCAGATCGGCTCGATGCCGCACCGCACCGAAGCCAGAGGAAAGCCGGAGATGCCATCGAACAGGCTCCCCATCGTAAGTTTTCTTGTTGACTGTGTCATTTCATACACACCCTTTTATTTGATTGCCGCGGCGATGGTTCTCGTCACATTCACCGCGGACTGTGCCGTATAAACGGCGCTCGTAATATTGGCCTTTGTTGTGGTGTCCAAGCCGAAGCTGCCGGCGATGCGGGGAACTTCGCCTGCGGAGAGCATGAGCCCAACGCCCATCAGCGCGTGGTCTTTGAACACCATAAGTCTCGCAATGAGGATGGTGGACTGGAGGAAGGCAGTCAGGCACAAGCCGATGACCTGCCGCATCCAGCCCATGAATCCATCCAGATAGCCACGTGGGACGCTGAACATATAGAGGGAGCCGACCGCAATTTGAATCAGCAAAATGCCCCCGCGTTTGAGGTTGGCGAAAAACACCTTCAGCACCGCATAGCCCATAAGAATCACGCAAAAGAGAAGCATAATGGGGCTGGTGATGATGCCGAGGCCAAAGTGGGAACTGTTCACTACATCGGCAAGCGTCTGTATCTCGCTGAGTTCGGTGATGATGTCCTGTCCCACCTCACCGATGCTTCGTCCGTAGCCGGTAAGTCCCGCGGAAAAGGTTCCCTGCAGCGACACCGATAAGGCATAGAGGCGGACGGGGACAACGGTGAAGAGACTCACCGCCAAAAAGCCCTTGATGATATTCATCCCGCACTGCTGGAGATTTCCTCTGCCGGTGGAGTATTCAATGCCGCACTCAAAAGCGCAGACTACCACGCTGACAGCGAACAGCGCCCAGGCAAGGCGGGAGAAAAAGAGAATGATGGCGCTGACCCATTCCAGTTCAAAAAGTTCCACGCCCATATTGCCCATGAGGGCAAAGAAATTGCCGAGAAAGCCTACGATCTGCCCGTAGATCCAGTCCACCAGCTGATCCAAAACTGTCGCGGCAACAAAGTTCCAAATAAATATCTTCGCTCACCTCCGAAAATGCAGAAAGCCGCCGCCCAGATGGGCGACGGCCTTTCATATAGAGTATTTTGTTTTGCATCTGACTGCAGCGCTTACTTGAGCAGCCGCGGATAATCTGTTGTGCCATTGACGATCGCATAAACGTAGACGGTGTCCCCAATCAATTTGTAGATGGCAACATAAGTCTTCGTCAGCACAAGTTTACGGTAACCGCTTGCCGCAAGGATCGGGTCCGGATGCGTTTGCCCCATCAGCGGGAAATCCCGCAGACGGTTTATGGTCGTTTTCATCGTACTGTAGATTTTCCGCGCGTAGGGAGTTCCTGCCTCCGTAATGTGATACTTTACGATCTCCTCGAAGTCGTGTTGAGCAGGTGGAAGATAGACCAGTTTACTTTTCGTAGGCACGGAACAGCTCCTCCATTCTTTCGTCAAGCTCCTCCGGCGTGCAGACAGGCTCTCCGCTCAATCTGCTGAGTTCCGCAGCATAAATTTTGTCGCGGTGTCGGAACATTTTTTCCCGCTCCTCGTATGCTGCCATGCTCATATAAACACCGTCATCTTCACCCTTGTTCGTGATGAAGATCGGTTCACCGGATGCCTTTGCCAGCTCGGAGATCTGCGTATACTCATTCCGCAGAGCAGAGGATGGTCTGATTTGCATAGAAAGCCCTCCTTATCAATTTCTTGATAGTATTATATCAAGATAACACTTTTTATGCAAGCTTTTTATGAGGCTCCTTGCTAAATACGGGGTGACACCATCTGCCTACTTCCTAATCCAGGACTGTCGCGGCAACAAAGTCCCCAATAAATATCTTCACTCACCTCCAGAAATGCAGAAAGCCGCCGCCCAGGCGGGGCGACGGCTTTCCTTATAGAATATTTTGTTTTAGACCATTATAATGTAGATCAATCGAACATGACCGCATCCGCTAAGTCCTGATTGGTATTGAATATTTCCGTGTCCACGATTGACACGGGAGCACTATGCTTCACAATTTCCGCTCCTGTGAAATTCCATCCACCACCAGAAGCAGCCTCGTTTGTATTCACCATGACCTCCATACCGTTATACATGAATCTTAACCAACCTGCTGCAGTCGTATCTTCTCCTAAATACTCATAATCGTCAACACCAATCAAGGAGAAGAAATCTTCAAAGGACATTTCATCTTCCATGTCCGGAAAGAGTATGCATGCGGTGGTGACAAAACCGGAACATTCCAGCTGGTCTTCATATTCGTTCATAGCCTTTTCAGCATCGCCACTCTGTGCGCCGAAAAAGCAGTAAAGATATTCCGACTCTGAGGCTCCAAAGCATATAGCAGCACTGTCTGGAAATCCATCCGGCCTTACAATCACGTTGCCTTCCGGATGCTCGTTTTTCAATTCATCAAGCGTTTTCCCGAGGTCATTGAAAAACTCGGGCGTACTTGTATTATCATAGTCTGAACAGCCCGTTGATGCACCATTCTCCGTAATATTGGAATCCTTTGATGTTTGGTCATCAGGAGTTACAGATGCACAAGCGGAAAACGTAAATAATACAAGCAAAAGCATCGTTGTAATGACAGCATTATGCTTCATAGTATTCTTGGTAGACACAGAACAATTCCTCCATTCTCATTAAGATTCTCTGGTACCTATCTCTCAAATGGTATTTATAGCAGAATTGTGCTTTTAACGCAAGGGTATCTTTGTGAAGCAACCATGTCTGCCTACTTCATCCACATACACTATCCATGCAACCATTGCCTCATCGGTTATATCCGGCAGGAGGGTCCTGATCCGGCTTTTAATTGTTCTCTCTTCTTGGCTCAGATGCCGATGATGTTCCAGATGTATTTCGGCGCGATCAGGCTGAAAATCAGGCAGGCAAAGAGGATGGCGGGGCCGGTCCACTCAAACTGTCCTCTCTGGCGATAATCAAAGTACGCGCCGCCAAGCTTTACAAAGAATGCGATAGCGAGGATCATATCCAATGCAGGAAATACCACCTTCTCCACTACGCTCTTGATCTGCTTGGCCGCCTCCGTCCACGTCTGCTCCACCGCTCCCGCGACATCCCCGCCCGCAGCGAGCGCCGAGGTGCAGCAGAGAGAGGTCAGAAGCAGAAGCGTCAATGTCAGAATAATCATTTTTCTGTATTTCAAGAAATCTCAACCTCCTTAAAATGGGGATGCCGCCCCTTGCGGAGCGGCATCCGTTGTTAGTCCTAAATAGCCGGTGCGAGGCAGGGGCTTGCTGGGGGCATAGACACGGGTGACCCAGCGGGAGGTCGCCATGATCCACTGCCCGTTGTAGACTCCGCCTGCATCCGACGTGTTGACAAACTGCGTGCCGCCGGTGAGCTTTGAAAGCACCTTGCAATCTACGCGGGGCGCTTCTACCTGACGGAAGTTTGAAGGTACGCTGCCGAACGCCGCCATGAACTCCGTCACATACTCATTGGCGGCAAGCCCCAGCGCCGCGGGAGAGACATCCAAGACATAGTTTTTGGATGTACTCAGATTATCCGCCAGCGTGCGCCAGGTATCACCGCTGAGATTGGTTTTGTACACGATCTTATAATTTCCGGGGGTATTCCACGTGCCGGTGTAGATCTTTTCAAGGCGCACCGCCTTGACGGGCAGAGTGTCTCTCCAGTAGAACGACTCCAGCGCCGTGGTGGAATTGTTGGCAATACCGGTGAAGTTGTAGCGGACAAGCTGCCCCGGCATGACCTCCACGTAGCCGGTTTTCTTGATGGACACATTGGTGTACAGGCTCTTATTGGTCATGGCTGTCTTGACGATCTGACCGGCGTGTTCGATCTCTACCTCGATGGGCGTCTTATCCAGCCCATAAAACTCCGCCGCCTTGGATTCTACGATTTTGTACCGCGCCAAAGGCAGGGGCTTACTGACCGCCAAGCCGTTTTTATCCGTCTTGATGGTATCCACCAGACGGTTGGTGCGGGCATTGTAAACTTCAAAGACGGTGTTGGGGATGGGCGTTCCGGCGGGCCAGCCATTCATGGAATTATAGTCCGCCGAGGTCTTGACGATCTGGATCTGACCGGTGATGGGCGTATTCTTCCATTCGATTTCCGTGGTTTCTCCGGACTTTACATACACGGTCTTTTTCTGCGTGTCGGGGATATAGCCCTCATTTTCCAATTCACGCAGATAGTAGCGGCCAGCTGTCAGATTTTCAAAACGGACATACCCTCGGTCATCGCTGGTTTCCTGCGCAATGGGATTATTGCCGCTGTCATAGAGAATGAAGGAAACGCCGTAGATGCCCTCGCCGGTGGCCGAATCGACTTTGCGGATCAGGATACCGGAGATGGCTTTGTTGGTCACCGTTTTGGTCGTGGTTCTACCATCCTCCACGGTGAAATAGATGGGGGTATTGTCCAGCTGGAAGCCCTTGCTCGCCTCGGTTTCCACGGCATAGTAGCTGCCGCTTTCCAGCGGCATATACACGCGGCCGTCCGTTCCGGTGGTGACGGTGTCCACCAGACCGCCATCGCTGACACGGCGGATCTCAAAGGTGGTGTTGGGGATACGCTGGGTTTTGTCCGCCGCATTCACTTTCACCAGCTCCAGCCCACCGATGGGAGCATTATAAAAATAGAGGGACTGCGTGTCGTTGGGGTTGACCACCACGGTCTGCGTGCGGGTGTTCTCGTCGATGGTGTAACCGGAGATAGTTTTTTCCTCTGTCACCACCAGTGTGCCGGTGACGCCCTTGAGAATGATCTGCCCGTTTTTATCGGTATAGTACAGACCGTTGGAGCTGATTTTCCCGTTTTCGTCGGGGACGAACTCGCCGGTAGCCGTAGTGATTTTGAAGGTAACGCCCTCCAGCGGCGTCTTGCGGTCCAGAGAGGACAGCTTGTTGATGACGAGTGCGCCCTGTCGCTCATTCCAGAAAGTCATGCGCTGGGGAGACTGGCTCTGGTCGATCTTAATGCTCTGCGGCGTCCCGTCCAACACGAATCCACCCACCGTCTTGACTTCCTTTGCCGTGATCGTCATGCCGTCGGTCAGACCCTCAATGACGATCTGGCCTGCAGCGTCGGTGGTATAGTAGCCGTTGTTGGGGCCAACTACCGCGCCGGAGGAGTCCGTCACAAGGAACTGTACCCCGGCAAGAGGTTCATTTTTCGTGCCGGAAATGTATTTCTGGAGAATCAATGTTGTAGTGGGTTTGTTGTAAAAGGTCAGCGTCTGCGTGTCGTTGGGGTTGACTACCACGGTCTGTGTGCGGGTGGCTTCATCGATGGTATAGCCCGGAATCGTCTTGGTTTCCGTTGCTACCACGGTGCCGACGACGCCGGAGATGCGGATCTCACCGGATTTATTGGTGTAATAAATGCCGTTGCTGGACAGTTCGCCGTTGGCGTCCGGGACAAAGCTGCCATCCGCGTAGGTGACCTTAAACTCTACGCCCTCCAGCGGCTCCTTGTTGGGACCGGAGCTGACCTTTCGGATGATGAGATTACCGGCAGGCTGGTTCAGAAACTGCAAATGCGCCGTTTCGCCGCTCTTGATGAGTGCGTGCTGGGGGCTGTCATCCAGCAGGTAGCCCGTTTTTGCTCTGACTTCACGGGCAATGACCGTCATGCCGGGTTCCAGACCGTCCACCAGAATTTCGCCTGCGGCATTGGTGGTGAAACGACCGTTGTCATTGCCGAGATAATGGCCGCTGCTGTCGGTCAACAGGAACTCTACGCCGGAGAGCGGTTCGTGCTTGCTGTCGTCGCTCAGTTTGGTAATTAAGAGCGATCCCAGAGGAGCATTGCCGAAGCGGAGCGTCACCACATCCTGATCCTCGCCGGAGATCCACACGGTTTGCGGTTCGCGGTCGATGATGTGATTTCCGTCGCTCTCAATCTCCTGGCAGATGTAAGTGCCGCGTTTGAGGTTTGTCACGGTGAACGCCCCGTTGGGTCCGGTCACATAGGTCCCAATGACCGTACCGCCAGTGCCGGAAGTGCCGCCGCCTAAATATCTCAGTTCAAATCGGCAGCCCTCCAGTCCTTTTCCGGTTTTGGCGTCATATTTGTACACGACGAGGGCACTGTGAGGAACATTGTCCACGGTCACGGTCTTAGAGGTATTGGCTTCCAGATAGAACTCGGTGACCCCGCTGCCCTGAATGCCGAAGCCATTGGGAGCGGACTCCTCCACCAGCTTGTACCAGCCACGGTTTACATCGGTGATGGTGATTTTACCATCGGAGGCCGTTGTGAACATGCCGAGGTCGTTGATCTTGCCGGTGGTGGTATTGTCCGAGCCGTAATAGATATGGAATTTGGCATTGGAGAGAGGATCACCGGTGACGCTGTTTCGCTTTAGAATCGTCAGGGAGGGCTTGACCGCGTTGAAAAAGGTCACCGTGCGGGTGCAGCCTGCTTCCAGATAGACTTCCTGGGGGATCTCAGAGAGAATGACATGGGAAGGTACATTTTTCTCCGTGATGCGATAGCTGCCCACGGGGATGGAATCGAGGAAGACGCGCCCTGCGCTGTCTGTGGTGGCGCTGGTGGAGTAGCTGCCGTCGATCTGTTCAATGAGATAAGTGACGCCCTCGATAGGCTCTCCGGTGGCGATGTTTTTCTTCAAAGTTTCCAGACCGGGCTTCTGGTAATCCTGAAAGCGCACCTCGCTGGTCTTGCCGGGGCGCAGCGCTACGGTCTGCTCCGTATTGCTCACGATGTACGGCTCTGGTACGGATTCCTCCCGGACGACATACACATCAGCAGGCATATCCGAAAGAGTTGCGGAGCCATCCGTCCCAGTCGTAACGGAGGTGGAATAACTTCCGATAACGGACTTAATGGAAAACACCGTGCCGGGGATCGGCGCGCCGGTCTGCGCATCGGTCTTGATGATCTTCATGCTGGGCAGTTCATAGTTCGTAGCGGTAACGGTATACTGCTTGTTCCCGTCCGTGGTGTCCACATAGACGCTGATAGGCGTGGAGTCTGCACAGTACCCTGCTGGCGCTTCGGTTTCCACGAAGGACCACAATCCTTCGGTGACGTCCTTTACCTCGATCATACCGCCATTTTTGGTCACATCGCTGCCGACGATCTGACCGTCACGGTAAATATTGAATTTTGCACCGTCCAGCCCGCGGGTCGTTCCGGCAGCCACCTTTTGCAAGGTAATGTCCGCATCTCCCGCGGGAGGAGCCGGCTCGTCACCGCCTTGCGGCGCATCCTTTACCACCAGCTCACGCGGACCATAGTAGTTGAAAAAAGACTGGTTCTTGCGATTGCTCGAAAGGGCAAACACCGCCCATTTTGCGCTGTCGGTCTCTACGATGGATGCAACTTTGCCCTGTACGGCATATTCCTCGATCTGACGCTGAAATGCCGCGTCCTCCTGCGCCTTCTGCGCGAGCATCCAGTCGATGAGGCTCAGATACATCTCGTAGGTATCGGCGTTGGCATAGCCGCCCGCGTCACCGTCTCCGCCGGGTTCTCCTTTATAGCTTTGGTGATCCCACACATACGTCTGCACGGCCATAAAAAGCTGGCCAACATTGGATGCCTTGCAGTCGTTGAGGTAGGTCATCATCCATTTGACGTTCTCAACGGTCGCGGCATCCATCTCGCTGAGACCACTGTTTGTGAGCGCCGACTGCAATACGGCATCTGCGTCCGCGCCGGTACCGGACGTCCAGGTGAAGGAATTGAGGTACGAAGGCGTTGCGTAATGATAGCCAAGTCCGCTATCCATGCAGTACACGAGCTTGCCGTCCACCAGCGGCGGGCGGTAGCTGTACGGGGTTCCGTTGGCAAGCAGGCGCGTGCTCCAATATGCCTGATTGGTGGTAATTTTGAGGCCGGAACCCGTGTTCGACGCAGCGAAAGCCGCAGTCGGCAGCAGGCTCAAGATCGTCACCAGCGCAAGCAATAATGACAAGATTTTTGTTCGAATCGTTTTCAAGGTTATTCCTCCTTTTGTAAAAGAAAAGCAGGCCGAGTAAACTCGGTCTGCTTTGTTTGTATATCGTTTAA
>ERZ779852.2905-NODE-2905-length-13208-cov-5.397172_pt1 | contig 13208 bp, 14 predicted proteins | sample MGYA00511559_ERZ779852 | MGnify/ENA primary metagenome ERZ779852 (study PRJEB29588, sample SAMEA2157977) | human gut metagenome | biome: human gut; feature: human-associated habitat; material: faeces | place: Denmark | collected 2008/2010 ...
GCGAGCTGGGTTCAGAACGTCGTGAGACAGTTCGGTCTCTATCTATCGTGGGCGTTGGAGTTTTGAGCGGTGCCGTCACTAGTACGAGAGGACCGTGATGGACAGACCTCCGGTTTGCCGGTTGTGCCGCCAGGTGCACCGCCGGGTAGCTGAGTCTGGAACGGATAAGCGCTGAAAGCATCTAAGTGCGAAGCCAGCCGCGAGATTAGAACTCCTTACAGGGTCGTCCGAGACGAGGACGTCGATAGGGCGCAGGTGTAAAGACGGTGACGTCAAAGCCGAGCGCTACTAATTGCCCGAAACTTTCCACGGGCTGATACTTTGAGTTTTCGGTCCCAGCGATGGGACGGTTGCGAGGATATTGGACAAAGAGTTCGAGGTTTTGCTTGTGCGGTAAGTCAACCCAATACCGGCTTCCTGCCAGCGGCATGCGCGCCGCGTATGATGGCAGTAGAGTCAGGAACGATATCAATCAGGCGGTTATTGCGGTGGGGTCCCACCTCTTCCCATTCCGAACAGAGAAGTTAAGCCCACTTGCGCCGATGGTACTGCAATGCAATGCGGGAGAGTAGGTAGCCGCCCTTTTTCACGAAGAGCCTTGGTCACGACAGTGACTGAGGCTTTTTTCGTTGGTACATGTGTCATATTTGGGCAAAGAAGAAGGTAACCATCCGAAACAAGCCGCCTTTTCCATTTCGTCGAGACTGATTACTTTGTCCTCAAAAAACGGTTATGTTCAATTTGAATGAGGACAACCGTATAGTTCTTGTGCAGCATCCGACAGATATGCGCATGGGTGTTAAAGGTATGTGTGGGCAGGTCAGGAAAGTGGGTCTGGAACCGGCTAATGGTGACATGTATGTATTTGTGGGCATGTCTCGCACGACCATGAAGTTGCTCCATTGGGAACGTGGAGGTTATGTGATGTACTACAAACGTTTGGAGCAAGGCCGTTTCCTCCTCGCATATTTCTTCGTCAGGGCATAGGCTTTAGGTCTATGCGCTGGGATGAATGTAACCATCCGAAACAAGCCGTATTGCTTTGAATAAAAAAACTCGCGAAGTTCTATTCGCGAGTTTTTCTGTAGTTCTAAGGAAGCATTTGTGTTATCTGTTCGGCCGTGGTGTCGTCGTGGAGCGACTGCAACACATGGGTGAGCCATTGAAGTGAATTGACACCTACGATTTCGCAGCTCTCTATCAGCGAATAGATGATGGCGTTGTCAACGGTTCCGCTATCGCTTTTGCTTAACAGGTAGTTCTTGCAGCCCATCACTGACGGACGCTGGTTGCGCTCCACGGAATTGTTGTCAATATGGTAACGGCTATCAAGAGCATAGCGACGCAGGCGGGGCCATAACTTATAGGCGTAGTCGAGTGCCTTGCTCACGGGGTCGGATGGGGTTCATTTCGTATGTTCGCTCTCCATCCATTTTTCTATGGCATCCATTATCGGCAATGCCTTGGCCTGACGCTCGGCGGCTATTTCCTCATACGTGGCTCCTTTCGCCTTCAGGTTTGCCTCGAGGTCATAGAGCAGCTCCAACCATTTTATTGCCCGCGCGGCCAGTTCGGGATGTGATGCCTGGGCGTCGGTGAATTTACGGCGCACGTGAGACATGCAACCCAGAAGGGTCACATTGTCCAGTAACTCAAAATAATCATATACGCCGTATCCGTCGGTCTGTATTGCACCACGGAAATCGCGCAGCTCAGCACGTGGGACTGTCCCCGCACGCGAACCGTTCACATAAAGGAAATAGAGGCCGTGGCTCTGCGGGCGGTTGTCGAGAAACTGCCACGCATATCCCTTCCGGCTCTTTCCTGGAGAGCCGGCTACGCGCCACGGGACCTCGTCTATCTGTAGATAATCGCTGTTACGGATGTCGTCGCGCAAAGCCTCGTAAACAAGTTCCTGTCTGGAGGCCTCGGCATACCCCCAGCCGTTCAGCGTGGAGGTGGGGAGTTTCAGTCCGAGGTCGGCATACTGCCTGACCTGGCGGTATTCGGGCAGATGGTATCGGTATTTGTTTATCACTATCTGCGCGAGCATGTCGGCGCCGAAATGGTTGCCGCCGATGACCGCATGAGGGGCCTTGCCTGGTATATGCGCGGATTTGGCGAATCCTTGTCGGGTTTCATGCGCAATAAGGGACGCTTTATGATTTCAACCCATACCTTGGCCGGTTCGCGATGGAGTATGCGGGAAACATCCTTGCCCATGGTATCGCACTCGCCTGCAGCCACACCTTCGGGCATCATGACGGTTGTGTGTTCCTCAAGTCCTGCGTAACGGTAGCTCAAGGGACGCGACGGAGTTCTCTTTGCGCGTGCCCAGCGTTTGCGGTTTTCGGCCTCTATCTCTTTGGCCATTGCCTCTATCTTGGCCGCCTTTTCGTCCATCGCCTCTATGATATGCGAGGATGGAAACGGCCCTGCTCCAAACGTTTGTAGTACATCACATAACCTCCACGTTCCCAATGGAGCTACTTCATGATCGTGCGAGACTTTACCACAAATATTTACACGTCACCATTAGCCGGTTCCAGACCCACTTTCCGGACCTGTCCACACATACCATTCACTTCGATGCGTTAGATATGCGTAACCATTCAAAGCAATACGGCTTGTTTCGGCTTGTTACCATATATATATCTGAAAACCTTTGTTTTAGTCAAAAAAAGAAAGTAATTTTGCAGTGATACGATATTTATTGTATATAGATTATGATTTATGATAGTAAGCGAGAATAGAATTGACGAAATAATAACAAGCGGCATTCATGAAGAGCTACGTAAAGTTATAGATGAATCTATAGTTCATTCAAATTGTTATGGTGTACCAAAAGATTTGCTTGAGTATAGATAACAGAAACAGTTTTATTAATATGAAGGGAATATATTGGAAAGGCATTAAGCAACGGATAGGGAAATTCCTGGATAAGGTGTACGACTGTATACTTATCTTTACAGACTGGTTGGGGTAGGCTCGCGAAGTAATGATTACGGTTTGTTGGTGTGTAGGAAAATGGTCGCGTATGCCTATAATCTGTTCAATACATTATCCACATCCTTGACTTTATTCTTACGTGACGTTTTGTAGATATTGTATCTCAAGTAGATAGAACAGAAGCGCGAGTCCACATTGTTCTTTTGTTTGTTGTTTATGTTGTAGTACCTGACTTCCCAATCTGAGTACTCTTTACGGAACAAGTCATGACAGGCTATATTCAGCTGTAATCTCTTGTCCAGGAAACTGAAGGTAATGCCAGCGCTGGCGCACAATGACGGGTATTGTCTGCAAACAGCGTCTTCTGTCTTGCTTGTATAATTCATCTTCAGATAGAAGTTTACATTCTCCTCTATGCGGTAGTTGTAATTTGCTGATACATAGATAGACATTATAATTTCCGTCGTATTAATAATCCAACTTATTTGCTTTATCTTTATTAGAGGTTTTGACAGCCTGGTCATCATTCGAAGACTTGTAAATGTAGTCAAGATTTAGTTCCAAATGACCATCTTTCGTCAGAGGGAGATTGTAGAATAGATTCAACTGATTGTTCTTTATAGTATGATGCTATCTATTATGCCCAGACCATTGTATGATCCTTTGCAGCATGCCTGTTTGGGATGTTTTAGCAACCAATGATGCAGGTTGTTTGATGTCGGCTTGGCCGATTTTCCTCATGCTGTTTGCCCGTCCATATCCCTGTGGATAGTTGTTGTCAGGAGCGTGATTATTTCTGCATTTGCGGTTATCTCTGATGTGCTGTTTTTTCCTTCTGAGCATCAAAAAGTATGCAGAAGTTGTGTGTAATATTCAAAAAAGCCGTATCTTTGCCCTTGGTGATTATCACCAGCAATCTGTTGTCTCATCGTGCGTTGCTCTGCATATCTTATTCAGGCGGCAGGGTGGGGGATGCGTCCATTAACTTAATAACTGAAATAAATAGGAATATGAAAACGTTTGCTAATATTGTATGGTTGTTGTGTGGCGGCCTTGAGGCAGCCTTTGGCTATTTTACGGGTAGTCTGGCTTTGGCCATTACTATCATTGGCATCCCTTTTGCGATGCAGGCGTTCAAGATTGGGCTGCTCTGCCTTTGGCCGTTTGGTGCCAGAGTCATTCCCACGGCAAGCCCCACTGGTTGCCTCCGCGTTTTTATGAATTTCATTTGGTTCATGTGTGGAGGTATCTTTGCCTGGCTCATGCACGCAATTTTCGGATTGTTCCTTTATATTACCATTATTGGCATCCCCTGGGGCAAGCAGCATTTCAAGATGGCTGGGCTGGCGCTTGCGCCGTTTGGCAAAGACGTTGAACTTGATTATTAAGGGTTCGTTGCCCGTCAAATACCGTTTAGGGCTGAATTCCATACGTGGAATCCAGCCCTAAACGGTTTTCATCTCCATCGCCTTACCCGCCATCAGCCCCTTCATCCACGCCTCATATACCGCATACGTAGTTGTGTGCCAAAACAGCCAACTCGAAGAGCAGGATGAACGAGATGACGAGTCGCTTGTGCAGCAGATGCTCTATTTTCTGATATGTTTGATGCAGACAGGCAGTGCCTCTTGCCATGTCGGCAACCAGCAGGATGGGGAATATGATGATGCCTACCATGCATATTATCACATTGGGATTCATCCTGATGGCGTCTGCCCAGTGGCCATGTATCACCAGCAGCGTGGCACGGGTCATGCCGCAGCCCGGGCACGGGATGTGGTAGATTATTTTTGAGGGGCAAACGACCAAGCCGCTTTGCCCCTCAGTGCAGTATGCCACCATCACCCATGCACATGCGATGGCGTAGATGATGGTCGACAGGATATAGAATTTCTTATAAGAGCAGAGGTTCGAGCTTTTTGAGGTTTTCATTACGAGTAGCCCCTAAAATCAAAAACCAATCGATGAGAGCCCAGATTCCGATTCCGCCGCAGGTAAGCAGCTTGCCTACTCCCAAGCCGATATGACCGATATAGAAGCGGTCAATGCCGTAAGCTCCCAGGAAGATGGACAAGACGAGGGCGACTGTGGGGCTCTTAAATTGCAGGCTGCTGATTGGCACCCACATGGAAGTCGTCCAGCTCGAGCAGCCTGGTACGAATAAAGGAAATCTTCTCTTCGGAAAAATACTTGCCATTGGCCATGATAAACATGTCTACTTTTTGTGCATCCATAATGGTTTGTGTTATTTATGATTCATTTGTTATTTTCTGCCGTAAAGTTAATACTTCTTTAGCAATCAGAGAGCGATTTGTTCAAAAAGTGACGCTCTTGGTGGGGAAAAACCACTTTTTCGGATCCGTCTGCATCGATTCCGTAACTGAACTCCATCCCTTGATGACCGCCGTGGGTAGTCCTGTCATAGACTCCGTTTACTCCACGGTCACACTCTTTGCCAGGTTTCTTGGCATATCCACATCCAGACCTTTGTCCACCGCCACGTAGTAGGCGAGGAGCTGCAGCGGAACCACGCTCAGCAGCGGTATCAGTGCATTCTGGGTCTTGGGGATTTCTATCTCGTTGTCGGCGATGTTCTTCACCAGCTCGTCGCCTTCGGTGACAATTGCGAGGATGCGGCCGTTTCTTGATTTCACTTCCTGCATGTTAGAGATTATCTTCTCATAGAGCTGGTGGTGGGTGGCGATGAAGACGATGGGCATATCTTGGTCTACCAGGGCGATAGGGCCGTGTTTCATCTCGGCGGCGGGGTAACCTTCCGCATGGATATAGCTGATTTCCTTCAGCTTCAATGCGCCCTCCAGAGCCACCGGGAAGTTCATGCCACGCCCCAAGTAGAGGAAGTTGTGGGCGTAGGTAAACATCAGAGCCAGCGACTTTATCATCGGCGCCTGCTCCAGCACCTTCTCCATCTTCTGCGGTATCTCCGAGAGTTCCTCTATCATCTCATGGTAGTCGGCGTCGTCGAGCGTGCCTTGCTCGTGTCCCAGAGCCAATGCGAGCAGCGTGAGCACGGTCACCTGCCCCGTGAAAGCCTTGGTACTTGCCACGCCTATCTCCGGGCCCACATGGATGTAGACGCCGGTATCGGTCTCGCGGGCTATAGACGACCCCACCGCATTGACGATGCCGAAAATCAGAGCCCCCTTTTCCTTGGCCAGTTTTATGGCTGCCAGCGTGTCGGCGGTCTCGCCGCTCTGGCTGATGGCTATCACCACATCTTCGGGCTCTATCACGGGGTCCATGTATCTGAACTCGCTGGCGTAAGCCACCTCCACGCGCTTGCGACACATCTTTTCGATGAGTTGCTTGCCTATGAGTCCGGCGTGCCAGCTCGTTCCGCAGGCTACGATGATGATGTGCTTGGCGTTTACCAGCCGGTCGCGATAGTCTCTGAGCGCCGAGAGCACGATATGGTTGTTTTCCGGATGCTCCTTGTCCACGATGAGCCTGCCGCTCATACAGTCCTTCAGGCAGTTGGGCTGGTCGTAGATTTCCTTCAGCATGTAGTGGTCAAAGCCGCCCTTGCTGAGTTTGCTGATGTCCAGGTCCACGGTCTTGATGGTATAGCTGCACGAGGCATGTTCGAGGTTGATGATGTTCAGTTCTTCTCCCACTCTGATGTCGGCTATCTCTCCATCCTCGAGATACACCACCTTGTTGGTGTGCTCCACGATGGGGGTGGCGTCACTGGCGATATAGAAGTCCTTGTTGTCCTTGCCCACGCCCACCACCAGCGGACTTGACTGTCGGGCAGCCACGATATGCCCTGGGTCCTTCTTCTCCATCACGGTTATGGCGTAGGCGCCGATGGCATCGTTCAGAGCCTGACATACGGCAGAGACCAAATCCTTGCCGTTCTGCTGGTAGTAATGGTCGATGAGTTGCACCAGCACCTCGGTATCTGTAGAGCTCTTGAACGTATAGCCCTTGTCTGCGAGTTGCTCTTTCAGCACCTGGTAGTTCTCGATGATGCCGTTATGCACCAACGCCAGCTCTCCACTCATGCTCACATGAGGGTGGGCATTGGCTGCCGACGGCTCTCCATGGGTTGCCCAGCGCGTGTGGGCTATACCTATGTGGCCGCTGCAGTCCTTGTCGGCTGCCAATGCTTCCAGATTACTTACTTTTCCTTTAGTCTTATACACATTGAGGTTATCCTGATTGCCAATCAGCGCCACTCCCGCGCTGTCGTATCCACGATACTCCAGTCTCTTCAAGCCCTCGATGAGGACGGGGAAGGCGTCAGACTGACCTATATATCCTACTATTCCACACATGTTTCTACTTGTTATAATTATTATTGGTCCTTCTATGGTCATCGTTCTCGTTGTCACCCGTTAAGCCAAGTGACACTCACGTCGAGATGTCAACTTGCCCTAATCTCATTATCTTCTGCTGTCTGCTTGTTCATATTGGATAAAAGTTTATTTGGTCTACGAATACTGGTTGTATGCAGATTATTGTACCCTGTATCATCTGCTTTGCCACGGCCTTTTGCCACGGCTCAGCCGATGTCTTCACTTTTTTCGGCTGTAAAGGTAATACTTTTTTGACAATAATGAAGAGATTCGTAGGAAAAATGAAGAAAAAATAGAAAATAGTTAGCGTTTTGCTGGTAATGCTTACGAAGTGGTAGTATATGAACAATGGTTGACAAGGCCACTATGGCGACCTTGCCAACCATTGATATAAGTGTTTTCACCGTCATTGTCGGCTCGTATCGTTTGATGCGTGAGCGCGTGCCTTACGATGCGTGCTTCCGTGTCGTTCGATACGTGTCCACGTGCCTATTGATACGAGCCGCTAATGATGGTTGCAGCTTCTGCAGATGCGGTCATTTCCATCAGCCGCCGTCACTGGCACACTCCGCTTCGCGGTCAGCGCTTTTGCAGAGGTACCCTCCACGTTTGCAGAGGTACCCTCCACGCTTGCAGAGGTACCCTCCACGCTTGCAGAGGTATCCTCCACGCTTGCAGAGGTACCCTCCACGCTTGCAGAGGTATGCTCCACGTTTGCAGAGGTATGCTCCACGCTTGCAGAGGTACCCTCCTTGCTTGCAGAGGTGGTCAGCAGCCTGGCTGTTGCCCGTTGCTATTCCGAGCACATGGTCACTTCTATGCGGTGGTTCTGCTTCAGGAGCGTCTGCGCCATCTGCTGCACATCGTGGGCCGTGATGCTGTCTACCATCTGGCAGTAGCCCGTGTCAAAGTCGGCCTCGTCGTCTATCTGGTGCCAGATGATGTAGCTCCAGTAGTCGTTGGTCATGGCGTTCTGCGCATACTGCTTCTTCAGATACTGCTTCACCTTGTCCATCGACGATGCTATGGGCCCGTCGGTGGCCATGTGCTGCAGTTGTCGGTACACGATAGGGTTGAGTTCGTCATAGCGGGTGGGGTCGGTCTTATAGCTTATGCGCAGCAGGGCATTGGGCTCTTCGTCCTTGTCCAGCTCAAAGCTCACGCCGATGCCATAGGTGCCTCCCTTGTCCTCGCGCACCGAGTCGGTATAGGCTATCTGCAGACAGCGCTGCATGATGTCGAGCGTCAGGTCGGCACGGGGCGAGAAGTCTATGTCTGCCGTGTACATGATGTTGACCTGGGTCACTGGCGTAGCCATCTTGCGGCCAAACTTCACCACCTTGTTTTCCTTCACCATACGTGGCAGACGGCTCTTGTCGGCCTTCTCGCCCTTGTGGGTGGCGGGCAGCGCTGCCAGATAGCGGCAGAGCAGCGGGCGCAGACTGTCTATGCTCACATTGCCTATGATGACCGTCTTGAACGCCGATGCGTCGGCAAACCGCTCACGATATATCTCCATGATGCGGCCATAGTCGGCGCGGTCTACCATCTGCCGTGTGGCGGGCGCCGTGCGCAGGTTGTTGCCATAGAGCACCGCGCTCAGACTGTCGTTGTATACCACCTTCGGACTGGCACTGCGGTTGGTCAGAAACGACCGCGTGCGGTTTCTCAGTCCTTCAAATGCCACCGAGTCGCGCCTTGGGGCTGTGAAGTAGAGATAGGTGAGTTGCAGCATCGTCTCCAGGTCTTTCACCGACGATGTCGCCGTGATGCGCTGTGACGACTGGCCTATCGCGGGTGCCACCTTCACCGACTTGCCCGTAAGCGCCTTGCGCAGTTGGGTGCTTGTCATGCTGCCCACGCCACCTTCGGTGATGGCACTTGCCAAGAGCGCGAAGTTGGGGATGTCGGCGTCGGGGTAGAGCGAGGTTCCGCCTTCGCCCTTGACGGTCATGGTCACCACGTCGGCCTGATAGTCGGTGGGCTTGACATACACCTCCATCCCGTTGCTCAGCGTGAGCCGCGTCATGCCCCACTTGCCCGTAGCCTCTTCCTTCACTATTGTGCCCGGAGTGGGCATCTTGTCCATGATGGCTGTCGCGGTGTGGGCGTCTACGTGGGCGTCATACTGCCGGCGCTGCGCCTCGGCGATGGTCTTTTCTATCTCTGTCTCGGAGGGCAGCAGCACCTCCTTGCGGTCGGGGCCGTAGAGCACGAAGACCTGGTTGCGGTCGGTGATGATGGCGCCGATATGGCTGTTTATGTCCTTGAGGGTTACCTCTTGGTCCATCTTCTGCATCAACTCATAACTGTAGGCGGGCGAGAGTATCGGTTCGCCGTCGAGAAAGTTGTTTACACACTGCTTGACCAGGCTGCTGTTGCGGCGGTCGCCCTCCATCTTCATGCGTCGTTGGGCTGCGTTGAGATAGATGGCCTTTGCCCTTGCCAGTTCGTCGGCGGTAAATCCGTGCTGGCGCACTCTCTCTACCTCAGCCACAGCCGCAGCGATGCCACCCAGTATGTTGTCCTGCTTGCAGCTTATGCTGAGGCTGAAGGCGTCGCTGGTGCCCGATACGAAGAACATCCCGTCGCGCACCGTGCTGCTCATATAGGGCGGGTTGGCGGTCTCCTTGCCCTTGTCTGCCAGTCGGCTGTTGAGCATGCTGACGATGAGCCCCTCCATATATCCGTCGCGCTGATAGTCCATGGTGGTCTTCTCTGCGCGGGGCGTCGCTGCGCGCTTCATGTAGAGATGTCCCAGCGCGATGGGCTGCTCGCGGTCTTTCTCTATCGCCACTATCATGCGGTCGCTGCTGTTTACGGGGTAGTAGATGCGCTCTGCCGGGTTCTTGGCGGCGGGAATTTTGCCAAAGAGCCGTTTGATTTTGGCTTCCATGCGGTCTACATCTATGTCGCCCACCACAATCACCGCCTGGAGGTCGGGCCTGTACCACTTGTCATAATAGTCGCGCAGGTCCTGATAGGGAAAATTGCTGACGATGTCCATATTGCCTATAGGCATGCAGTCCTCGTACTTGGAGCCGCGGTATATCTTGGGCATCACGCGCTCCATGAGTCGCTGCATCGCCATGCCCGAGCGCCGGTTGCGCCACTCTTCGCGTATCACGCCACGCTCCTTGTCTATCTCCTTGTCCTCGAGCAGTATGTAGTGGCTCCAGTCGTTGAGCACCAGCAGACAAGAGTCTACGATGCCCTCACGGCCGATGGGGGCAGCCCCTATGTGGTAGACGGTCTGGTCTACCGAGGTGTAGGCATTGAGATTGGCTCCGAATTTCACACCTATAGACTCGCACCAGGGCACTATGCCCAGCCGTTTGCCCTTGCCGGGGAAGTGCTTGGTACCATTAAACGCCATGTGCTCCAGAAAATGAGCCAGACCACGCTGGCGGGGTTCCTCGAGAATGCTGCCCACCCGCTGGGCGATATAGAAATCGGCCAGTCCGGGCTCCTTGGCGTTGTGGCGTATGTAGTAGGTGAGTCCGTTCTTCAACTTACCCGTGCGCACGGCATCGTCCTGCTTCACCGTCTGTGCCGACAGCGCGGCAGGGAGCATGAGGGTGATGGCCAGGAGTGATAACAGTTGTCTCTTCATGGCGGGTCGTGGTTAGCGGATGGTCACTTTCTTGTTGCCGATGACATAGACGCCCTGGGCGAGTCCGCTTACCGCCTTGTCATAACTCTGGGCACTCTTTACCAGCCGTCCGTCGAGCGTGTAGACATCTGTCTTGCCCTTCTGGCTCTCGGCAGTGGTCGTGCCGATGCCTACCGATGTGCCAGCCAGTTTGTAGCTGTAGTATATCATCGCCCAGTTCTTGTTGCCGGTGTATGAGTAGTCGGTGCCATAGAGCGTCGCGGTGTTTTTGCCTCGGTTGGCCACTACCATGTTCTCACCGTCTATGATTGGAGTGCATGCAGCAGCCACTATACCATACTTGCACAGCGTGATGGCGGTACCCAGTGAGAGTGTGGCGGCATCTACAGGCACCAGCAGAGCACCACCGGTCATGTCATAGCCGAAGGCATACATCGTGGAGCCGTTGAGATAGACGCCATAGAACTTGCCCATGCCGCCATCCAGGCGTATGGCGCTCTTGACCACCTCGCCTGTGGCTGGGTCCATCTTGAGGATGTAGCCCTTGTGCTGTCCCTTGCTGTTCTCGTAGAGTCCGGTGAGTCCACCCATAGACGAACCGGTGAAGTATACATATCCGTCTATCCACTGGCAGCCGTTGTTATGTATGGTCTTCTTGCTGCCCACGGGGGTGATGGTCTTGACATAGCCCACGCTGAGGTCGGCAGCGCTGACCGATGCCAGCAGGAGGTTCTCGCAGTCGTTGGTGACGCTTACAGCCTTGCCGCCCAGTGTCAGTTCGTTGTCTGCCTTGCCCTTTATGCGTCCGTTGAAGTAGAGGTTGCCGTTGGCATAGACCACCTTGTCCAGGAACGCGCTGGCGGCGATGCCCTCTGCGGTAAGGCTCTTGACGAAGTAGCCGTCCTTGTCTAACTTGGCAAGGAAAAGGTCGCCCACCACACCCTGAGAGTCACCATCCCATTCGGTAGTGTTCTTTGCGGTGAGTGTCTCTACGGTTCCGTCGGTCTTCTTCAGATACATCTCGGTGCGGAAGTTACCGGTGAGATAGATGCCACCATCCTCGTCGACAGCCACGCCATAGACCGACATGTTGTCCTTGGTGAATCCCTTCTTGCGCTTCTCTACCTTGCCCGCGATGAGGCGCGACCACTCCAGACTGCCGTTCTCGGCTATCTTGAGCACCAGGTAGCGGTACTCGCCGCTGACATTGCCCATGTCCTTGATGGTGGTCACATGGCCCGTGGGGTCTACATATTCTACCAGGTTGTCATAGCCAGCCTCTGCCACCCATGCGCGGGTCTTGAGTACAGCCAGCAGTCCACCGTCCTTGGTAGAGACGATGTGCGACTTGTCGTGCGCGATGTCGCCTTTGCGCGTATAGGCGTTCCAGACGATAGATCCGGCGTTGCTCACCTTCTGCAGAAACATGTTGCCATTTTTGCTGGTGCCCGTGTAAGGACTACCCACGATGGCGGCGCCGTCGGCGCCAGTGACCTGTTCGCCGTCAAACCAGAGGTTGACCTGTGAGGCCCCGGAGTTGGTGCCCCATGTGGTAGCCACATAGTAGTCGCCGCCCGAGGCTTTGACCATACCGATGATGTTGTCGCCAGCCGATGTGGCGCCGTCTACGGTGTGTGCCCAGTTGAAGGTCACTGCAGGCTGGGTCTCTGCCAGCGATGCGGTGGCGAGCATGAAAAATGCTGCCAGAAAGAGTGTAATTTTCTTCATACTTGTTTGTGATTTGGTTATTATTTGTCTATGTTGTCATTGTCATTCCGTTAGAAATATATGCCCGCAGCCAGGGTCAGTCCCATGCCGTGAGCGGTCAGCGCATAGCGGCTGTAGCGCCAGTCGGCGCGCACAAAGGGGTGGAAGCGCGGGCTGGCCTTATAGGAGGTCTCGATAGCGGCGCCGGTAGACCAGGCGGGGTGGGCGAGGGTCTCATAGGCGTGCATCACCGGCGTAGCCATAGTGCCCTCGATGTGGTCGGCGCTGGCGTCGGTATGCCATGTCCGCGAGGCGGTGGCCTGGAGGCGGGTGAGCATGTGGCGAGACTCTACCGCGGCAGTGAGCGTCAGTGCCGACTGCCATGACCTAACCCGCAACTGCCGATAAGGTTCGGCATATTCCTCATGGTAGTCGCAGTAGGCGGTACCCGCCTGCAGCGCCCAGTAGCCCCGGCGGCAGGCTATGGGCAGCGCGTTCTGCCAGAGTGCGTCGGCACCTATGCGCAGGGTGGTGAGGCGGTACATCTCGGCAATGGCTATCTGCGGGTAGATATTGTCTTGAGCCGTGCCGAAGATGTGCTCGAAGCCCTGGGGCCGCTG
>ERZ779852.2908-NODE-2908-length-13203-cov-2.875723_pt1 | contig 13203 bp, 8 predicted proteins | sample MGYA00511559_ERZ779852 | MGnify/ENA primary metagenome ERZ779852 (study PRJEB29588, sample SAMEA2157977) | human gut metagenome | biome: human gut; feature: human-associated habitat; material: faeces | place: Denmark | collected 2008/2010 ...
CTGCCGGCTTACGGCTGTGGGATTCGCTATCATTACGGCATCTTTGAGCAGCGGATTGAAAACGGCTATCAGGTCGAGGTGCCGGATAACTGGCTGGAAAACGGCGACCCTTGGGGCATTAAACGGAATGAATATGCCGTTGAGGTCAAATTTGGCGGCAATGTGCGCGCGGTGGAAAAGGGCAACGGCGAATATCGCTTTGTGCAGGAAAATTATCAGTCTGTAACGGCAATCCCGTATGATTATCCGGTCATCGGTTATGGCAATAATACTGTAAATACCCTGCGTCTATGGGAGGCAAAGCCCAAAACCAGACTGGATTTGAAATCCTTCAATGAGGGCAATTATCAGAAGGCGGCGGAGGAGGAGCTGCTTGCCAATACGCTGACGGATGTGCTGTATCCTGCGGATGAGCATATACAGGGGAAGGAGCTGCGTCTGCGGCAGCAGTATTTCTTCATTTCCGCAACGGTGCAGCGTGTCATTGCGCGCTTCAAGAAAAAGCATACTGATTTCAACGAACTGCCCGATAAGGTGGCATTTCAGCTGAATGATACCCACCCCAGCATGGCGGTGGCGGAGCTGATGCGTGTGCTGGTGGATGAAAATGATTTGCCTTGGGATCAGGCATGGGATATTACAAGAAGGGTCTGTGCATATACCAATCACACGATTATGTCCGAAGCGTTGGAAAAATGGCCGATGGAATTATTCAGCCGCCTGCTCCCTCGTATTTATCAGATTGTGGAGGAAATCAACCGCCGTTTCGTTCTGGAGCTGACGGAAAAATATGGGAACAATCCCGATAAAATCAGAAAAATGGCAATCATTGCAGATGGGCAGATTCGCATGGCATTTCTGGCAATCGTCGGGAGTCATTCTGTCAACGGGGTAGCGGCACTGCATACGGAAATTCTGAAAAAGCAGGAGCTGCATGATTTTTATGAGCTGTATCCCGAAAAATTCAATAACAAAACAAACGGCATTACCCAGAGAAGATGGCTGCTCCATGCCAATCCGAAGCTGGCAGAGCTGATTACCGAAACCATCGGCAAGGACTGGATCACCAATCTGGATGAGCTGAAAAAGCTGGTGCCTTATGCAGAGGATGCCACCTTCCGCAGCCGATTTACGGCAATCAAGAAGGAAAACAAAATTGCATTGGCGCAATATATCAAGGAAACAAAGGGGATTGATATCAATCCTGATTCCATTTTTGATATTCAGGTGAAGCGTCTGCATGAATATAAAAGACAGCTGCTGAATATCCTGCATGTCATTGGGCTGTATAACCACCTGAAGATGAACCCCGGACTGGATATGATACCCAGAACCTTTATTTTCGGGGCAAAGGCGGCGGCAGGCTACCACAGAGCGAAGCTCATCATCAAGCTGATTAACGCTGTTGCGGATGTGGTGAATAACGACCCGACCATCCATGGTAAGATTAAGGTGGTATTTATGGAAAACTACCGTGTTTCTCTGGCAGAAAAGATGATTCCGGCAGCAGATGTCAGCGAGCAGATTTCGACTGCGGGCAAGGAGGCCTCCGGTACAGGCAATATGAAGTTTATGCTGAACGGTGCGCTGACAATCGGCACGATGGATGGTGCAAATGTGGAAATCTGCGAAGAGGTCGGCAGAGACAATATCTTTATCTTCGGCATGAGCGCGGCAGAGGTGCAGCAAAAGACACAGGAGGGATATGATCCCTGGATGGTCTATAACATGAATCAGGAGGTGCGGATGGCACTGACAAGCCTGATTGACGGCACATTTGACCCGGATACCAATCTGTTCCGTGAGCTGTACGATGCACTGCTGAACGGCTGCGGCGGCAGAGCAGATGAATACTTCGTTCTGGAGGATTACGCCGATTATGCACGCGCACAGTGGGACATCGACAGAGCCTACCGCGATGAGGAAAAATGGGTGCGGATGGCAATTCTTAATACGGCAGAGAGCGGTAAATTTTCTTCTGACCGTACCATTCGTCAGTATGCCGATGAAATCTGGCAACTGCCTTCGGTAGAGATTGTTTAAAATGAAGCTGCTTTTGACGAAAGGAAACAGGGGGAAAGGAATTGACATTTTCCACGATTCCATGTAGAATAGAAAAACGGGCTGAAACACAGCCCTTACGCACCCGTAGCTCAGGGGATAGAGCGTTCGGCTCCGGACCGAAAGGCCGCAGGTTCGAATCCTGTCGGGTGCAGCGAAGAAGCCTTGATTTTTCAGGGCTTCTTTTTTTATGTGATTCGCTTTAACGCCATGCCTGCCTGAAGCAGCTGAGGACTGAACAGACAGAGCGGCGGGAAGCGGTTCTTCGGCAGGAAGAAATAAGGAATGAGGCATAAAAATAACCCCCTTTGCCGAACGGATTTCGTTCAGCAAAGGGGGTTTTGTTTTTATCTGATTAAGTCAAGTGCCTTCGCACATTCCTCCAGTGCATCCACAACCTTGTCCAAATCCTCTTTGGTGTGGTCTGCGGAAAGGATGGTACGCAGGCGTGCGGTTCCTCTGGGTACCATGGGGAATTGCAGGGCCTGTGCATAAACGCCTCGTTCATACATCATTTCACTGAGCTTCTGCGCCTTTTCGGCATCGCCGACGATAATCGGGATAACAGGTGTGACGGATGTGCCGATATTCAAGCCGAGCTTGCTCAGGCGGTCGGCAAAGTAATTGCGGTTTTCCCACAGCTTATCTACCAGTGCCGTATTTTCCATGACCAGATCTACAGCCTTTGCTGCCGCCGCTGTCAGGCAGGGAGCCATGGGGGAAGCGGTGAAGATAAAGCTTCTTGCCTTGGGACGCAGTGCCTCGATGAACTCCTTCGGGCCTGCCACAAAGCCGCCTGCAGAGCCGAATGCCTTGGAGAGAGAGCCTGTTTCAATGATGATGCGGTCGCGCAGACCGAAATGGTCTACCGTACCTCTGCCGGCAGGGCCCATTACGCCATCCCCATGGGCATCATCTACCACCAGGAGAGCGTTGTATTGATCTGCCAGATCTGCCATTTCCGGCAGGGGGGCAAGGTCGCCGTCCATGCTGAATACGCCGTCTGTGATGATGAGCCGTTTGCCTTCGACAGGCTCCTGCAGCAGCTCTTCCAGATGTGCCATATCCATGTGGCGGAACACCTTGATTTTTGCGCCGGATAAGCGACAGCCGTCAATGATGGAGCCATGGTTCAGTTCATCGCTGTAGATAAAATCACCCTTGCCGACTAGCTGTGGAATCAAACCGGAGTTTGCGGTTACGCCGCAGTTGAATACCAGTGTTGCCTCTACGCCCTTGAATTTTGCCAGCTTTTCCTCCAGCTCATCATGCACGGGATAATTGCCGCAGATGTTTCTGCTTGCGGTTGTGGCAACGCCGTATTTTTCCAAAGCCTCCTTTGCGGCAGCAACAACGGCAGGATGGTTGGCTAGACCAAGGTAGTTATTGGAGGCCATATTGATAACCTCGCGTCCATCCAGGATAATGCGTCCGCCCTGTGGGCTGTATAATGTTCTGTACATAAAAATACCCTCTTTTCTATCAATGCTGTATAGTGATTGCTTTTATCATACTACACAGAGACAGAAAGGGGAAGATTTATAAAATACAGTTCATTCTGCATAAAATGAAAAAATGTTCAGTGGGTTTTCGCGGAGCATTTCTGCGTAAAAGGGGAACGGCACCTTCTTGGGGGAGAAGGTGCCGCGTAAGGGTTGCCATTGCTACGCAAAAAAACGATAAAGGGGGTGCTTTTTTACGCTTGGGAAGCAATGACAAGAAGAGATGAAAAGTTTGATTCAAAATAGCTTGAAGTTAGGAGAAAAACCTCAAACTACAGAAGCAAGCATACTTAAAATACAAGAACGGAAAAAGGATTTGCCGTTCTCGTTTTTTCTTATATACATCATACATGATTTTCAACCAAATATCAATAAAAAAATGCAATCAAACCCATAGAATTTTTTAAAGGCTGTATGCAAAACACAAAGAACAACAGAAAAATATTGTAAATTGTACTTATTTTTGTTAATATAGAAGGAAGAAGAAGGGGGGAACCCGTATGAAAACACAGGAATCTATGGAAAATTATCTGGAGACGATTTATGTTTTAAATCAGAAAACAGGCTTTGTGCGCTCGGTGGATGTTGCGTTGGAAATGGGCTTCAGCAAGCCCAGCATTTCCAATGCCATGAAAAAGCTGAAGGCGGAGGGCTATGTGCAGATAGAGGATAAGGGTCGTATCGTGCTGACAGAAAAGGGCAAGGCACTGGCAGAGGGTACCTATGAAAAGCATTGTGTGATTTCCCATCTGCTGATGGATATTGGGGTAAGCGAAAAAACTGCATTGCAGGATGCTTGCCGGATGGAGCATATCCTGAGCGAGGAAACCTTTGACTGCATGAAGGCGCACCATAGAAAATGGCATGAGCTGAATCCGGATATGAAGGAATGATTTCTGCGATCAGGCATAATAAAAAGGATAAATCTTCGGAATGAAGATTTATCCTTTTTTGTTTGTCTTAACCCAGTAATTTTACAAGAACTGCCTTCTGCGCATGGAGTCTGTTTTCCGCTTCGTCGAAAATTTCGTTTGCATGCGCCTCGAAAACCTCTGTTGTGATTTCCTGTTCGCGATAAGCGGGCAGGCAGTGCAGCACCATAGCATCTGCTTTTGCAACATCCATCAGCTCCTTATTTACCTGATAGCCTGCAAATGCCTTTTCTCTGATTTTCTTTTCCTCCTCCTGTCCCATAGAGGTCCAGCAGTCTGTGATGACAACATCGGCATCCTTTGCGGCTGTCATGGGGTCATCTGTGATAGAGAACTTATCGGGATACTGCGCTGCAAAATCCATTACCATAGGGTCGGGACGATAGCCCTCGGGGCAGGCAATCTGCACGTTCATGCCTGTTTTCAGACCGCCGACGATGAGGGAGTTTGCCATGTTGTTGCCGTCGCCGATATAGCACATGGTCAGCCCTTCCAGCTTGCCCTTGTGTTCGCGGATGGTCAGCAGGTCTGCCATAACCTGACAGGGGTGACACAGGTCTGTCAGCCCATTGATGATGGGAATGGAGCCGTATTCGGCAAGCATTTCCACTTCCTTCTGTTCAAAGGTACGAATCATAATCCCATCCAGCATACGGCTCATGACGCGTGCAGTATCCTGTGTGGGCTCGCCTCTGCCAATCTGGGAATCCCTTGCACTGATAAACAGCGCATGGCCGCCCAGCTGATACATCCCTGTTTCAAAGGAAATACGGGTACGGGTGGAGGATTTTTCAAAAATCATACCCAGTGTTTTGCCCTTCAGGAAATGATGCTCTTTGCCTTCCTTGACATACTGCTTCATGGTTGCCGCCAGATCAAGCAGTTCATAAATTTCCTCTGTTGTGCAGTCCAACAGCTTCAAAAAATGTTTCATAGTTGTTCCTCTCTTTCCGAGGGACGCTGTCCCTTCCCAACCCCTGTCGGGTTTTTATGCCAGTGATAGGTATCATTATACCCTATTTACGTTTGAAATCAAAGTGCCGCAAGCGTGTTTTTCAAAATGGAAAGCCCTTTTTCCAGCTCTGTCTGCGCAATATTCAGAGGGGGGAGCAGACGCATTTTGTGCTTTGCGGTCAGCACCAGAAGTCCGTTTTCCATCAGTGCCGTCACCACAGGCTTTACGTCAATATCCAGCTCAATGCCGAGCATCATGCCCATGCCTGCAACGCTTGTCACATGGGGCATTTTTTCGATTTCCTCGCGCATGTGCCTGCCCTTTGCGGTTACGTTTTGCAGGAAGGTATCATCCATGCGGTTCAGCACCTCAACCGCACCGGCGCAGACAACGGGGTTGCCGCCGAAGGTAGAGCCGTGGTCACCGGGAATCAGGGTATCCTGTGTTTTTTCACCGAACAGCACCGCACCGATCGGCAGACCGCCGCCCAGACCCTTTGCGGAGGATACTAAATCGGGCTGAATCCCGAACTGCTGATAGCTGTAGAAGGTGCCTGTTCTGCCGACACCTGTCTGTACCTCGTCTACGATAAAGAGAATATCCCTTTCCTGACAGGCCGCATAAACTGCCTGCACATATTCCTTCTCCAAAGGCATAACGCCGCCTTCACCCTGCACCAGCTCCATCATAACGGCGCAGACATCGTCTGTCAGCTTGGAAAGCGTATCTTCTGTGTCATTTGCCTTTGCGAACACAAAGCCGTCCACAAAGGGGAAGAAGAAGTTGTGATATACGTTCTGCCCTGTTGCGGAAAGTGCCGCCATGGTTCTGCCATGGAAGGAGTTTTCCAGAGCGACGATTTTACTTCTGCCTTCACCGTATTTCTGGAAGGAGTATTTTCTTGCCGCCTTAATCACGCCTTCGTTTGCCTCTGCGCCGCTGTTGCCGAAGAATACCTTTTTCATACCGCTTTTTTCGCAGATTAGCTTTGCTGCCAGAACGCAGGGCTCTGTATAATACAGGTTGGAGATATGCTGTAATTTATTCAGCTGTGCCGTGACTGCCGCAACCCAGCCATCATCCGCGAAGCCGAGGGAATTTACCCCGATGCCGCTGGTGAAGTCAATATAGGATTTGCCGGCAGGGTCATAACAGATTGCGCCCTTGCCGTGGTCGATTGCCAGATTGTATCGCCCATAGGTGTGCATGACATAAGCGTCATCCAGTTTTTTAATATCTTCAAAGCTCATTGAAATTCCTTCTTTCCGTGCTTTTTCCATGCTTTTTTATTTTGTAAACATTGTGCCGATCCCTTCATCGGAGAATATTTCGATGAGGATGGAATGTTCGATTCTGCCGTCAATCATAACGGCCTTCTTTACGCCTGCCTTGATTGCGGCCTCCAGACCCTTGATTTTGGGAATCATGCCGCCGCTGATAATCCCTCTTTCCATCAGAGCGGGAATATCGTCCATGGTGACAGTGGAAATCAGAGAATCGGGATCATCCACATCCTGCAAAAGCCCACGGATATCGGTCAGCGTGATGATGTTTTCTGCCTGCAGAGCGGTTGCGATTTCCGCGGCGGCAGTGTCGGCATTGATGTTGTATACATTGCCGTCTAAATCCGTGCCGACGGTCGCGATAACGGGGATATAGCCGTTCGCAATGGCATTTTCAATGGGTTCTGTGTTGATGTGGGTGATATCGCCGACATAGCCGTAATCGCCCTCCAGCTTTTTCGCCTGAATCATGCCTGCATCAATGCCGCACATGCCGATTGCCGTGCCGCCCAGCTGTTCAATCAGGGAAACCAAATCCTTGTTGGTTTTGCCGGAAAGCACCATTTGCACGATTTCAATGGTTTCCTCATCCGTATACCGCAGACCATTCACAAATCTGGAGGGGATATCCAGACGCTCCAGCATGCTGCTGATTTCGGGGCCGCCGCCATGCACCAGAACGATGTTGATGCCGACCAGCTTCAGCAGGATAATGTCGCTCATGACAGCTTTTTTCAGCAGGGGGTGAATCATGGCGTTGCCGCCGTATTTTACAACAACTGTTTTTCCGTTGTATTTTTGGATATAAGGCAGGGCGGCTGTTAGCACCTTCGCCTTTACGCTGTTTATATTCATATCTTCCATTACCTTTCTCCTTTGCTTTTCTTGAGGGCTTCATTCAAGCAGGGTGTGGGATGGAATCCCACGGTTTTATGGTATCAAGTGCGATAATCCCCGTTGATCTTCACATAATCGTATGTCAGGTCGCAGCCCCAAGCGGTTGCGCTCGCATCGCCCTGCTTCATTGCAATCTCAATATGTATCGCATCCTCCAGAAGGATTTCCTTCGCCTTATCCTCATCAAAGGCAACGCCTGCACCGTTTTCGCAGACCAGAATACTGCCCTTGGGCGAGGAAATATCCACCTGAATGGTATCTACGGCAAAATCACCCTCTGTATACCCAATCGCACAGAGAATACGCCCCCAGTTGGCATCCGCGCCGAACATTGCCGCCTTTGTCAGGCTGGAGGTAATCACGGATTTCGCAATCGCCTTTGCCAGAGGAATGGTCGGTGCGCCTGTAACGGTACATTCCACTAATTTTGTTGCACCCTCGCCGTCACCGGCAATCTTCTTCGCCATAGAGGTGCAGATTTCCTTGACAACTGCAACGAATAAATCAAAATCTGCGCCTTCCTTGTCGATGACGGGGTTTTCTGCCATGCCGTTTGCCATGATGGAAACCATATCATTTGTGGAGGTATCGCCGTCTACGCTGACCATGTTGAAGGTATCATCGACTGCCAATTTCAGTGCCTTTTGCAGCATTGGCGTTGTGATTGCCGCATCTGTGGTCAGGAAGCCAAGCATGGTCGCCATGTTGGGGTGAATCATGCCGCTGCCCTTTGCCATTGCGCCGATTTTGACTGTTTTTCCGCCAATCTCGATTTCATAAGCCTCTTCCTTGGGCTTGGTGTCTGTGGTCATGATGGCCTGCACGGCATCCAGATTGCCCTCTCTGGAAATGATGGGAGCCAGTGCTGTAATGCCCTTTTCGATGGGCTCGATGGGAAGCACCTGCCCGATGACACCGGTAGAGGCTACGATGATATCCTCCGGCTTCAGATGCAGTGCTTCTGCTGCCAGAACACACATTTTCTCTGCCTTTTCCACGCCGTCCGCATTGCAGGTGTTCGCATTGCCGCTGTTGCAGACAACTGCCTGCGCCATGCCGTCCGCAATGTTTCGTCTGGTTACGGTGATGGGTGCGCCGAAAACCTTATTCTGTGTATAAACCGCTGCTGCTGTGCAGGGCTTTTCGCTGTAAATGATAGCAATATCCTTTTTTGCGGTATTGTTTGTTTTTACGCCACAATGCACCCCGCCGGCAAGAAAGCCCTTGGGTGCTGTGACACCGCTGTTTATCTTTTGCATAGTATTTCCTCCTTATAGTAAACCGGTCGTTTCATCCAGACCTAATACAAGATTCATGTTTTCTACTGCTGCGCCGGATGCACCCTTGCCCAGATTGTCGAATACGCTGATGAGCGTCATTCTCTCATCATTCCCTTCAACATAGAGCTTGAGCTCATTCGTATCACTCAGGGGATTGGATGCCAAGAAGTTCGTTTCCTCTGTGCCGACACTGATAAGCTTTGCATCCTTATAATATTCTGTCAGCAGTGCCAATAGCTCGTCCTTTGTCACCTTCTTTTTGAATAAAGAGGCAATCAGAGGGATGCAGGTTGCCATGCCGCTGTAATAATCCACAACGATGGGGCAGAACACAGGCGGTGTATCAATCCCTGTCACATACTGCATTTCGGGCAGATGCTTATGCTGCTGTCCCAAACCGTACTGTCTGGGGCTGTCGAACAGGGGAGAGCGGTTCTCCGCTTCATATTCGGCAATCATTGCCTTGCCACCGCCGCTGTAGCCTGTCAGACTGTGCGCTGTCAAGGGATAATCCGTCCCGATGATACCAAGCCGAATGAGGGGATAAACCGCCGCAATAAAGCCTGTGGCATGGCAGCCGGGGTTGGCAATGCGCTTTGCATGCCTGATTTTTTCCTTATGCAGAGGGGAAAGCTCAGGAAAGCCGTATACCCAATCGGGATCTGTGCGGTGGGCTGTGCTTGCGTCAATAATGCAGGTGTTCGGGTTTTCCACCAGCTTAACCGCCTCTCTTGCCGCATCATCCGGCAGACAGAGAAAAACAACTTCTGCCTCGTTCATCAGTCTTTTTCGCTCTGCCTCATCCTTTCGCAGCTCCTCGCTGATTAAGAGGATTTCCACATCTTTGTGATTTTGCAGCTTCTGACGCAGCTGCAGACCTGTTGTGCCTGCCTGCCCGTCGATGTATACCTTATGCTTCATCAGGCTGTTCCTTCCTTTCTTTTTCTTCCGAAATAAATGATTACCCCATGGTAATGATGATTTATTCTTATTATATACTCCTTATGGGTGAAGTCAATAAATATATGTATAATTATTCAATTTTAGCGAATTGCAGAGCGAGAACGGAGAGAAATAAAAATACGAGAGATAAAATAGACAAAAATCAGAGCGGAAATCTGCAAAAACTATATAGAATTTGCTGCCGTTCTGCAAAAAAATGCTTTGATAATTCCGATAGAAGCTGTGTATATGTGTATTGTATACATAGTTTATGCAATATTCACGCGAATATGTGAATAAAAAACAGAGGTGGCGTGTATTGTCGATGCAAAAGAAGGAATGTATCCGCAGAAAAACCGTTTGCCCTTGTTTTCGCGCAAAAGTCAACAAAAAACCGTAAAACCTGTTCTTTTTTACAGAAAGGCTTGACTTTAGTGCTTCGGTATGTTATGAATGAAGAATAGTCCGACGGAAACGTCAGACAACAAATAAGGAAGATAGAGGTGCAATGACGATGAGTATCCTCTCCCAATAGAGCCGTGGGCGGCAGGAGGGGGAAAGGCGGCGTTGCCGAAGTGGCTTTTTCTGCCCAAGGGAAGAAGCTGCTGGGACATTGCAAAAAATGTAATGTACTGTCACGGATGTGGAGCGCTATCGGAATTTCAGCATATTTTTATGTTTCTGATGCCGTGCGCTTTGCGCAGGGCTTTTTTGTTTCCGAAATTTGGGGACAACCGATATCATCTTATTTATTCCTTTATTACTGTTTTTATCATTTAAGATTTTCTGAAAGGAGAAGGGTTATGAAAACAAAAAGCAACATCAAAAAAACATGGCTGGGAACGCTCTTTGTGGTTGTTCTGGTAGCGGCAGCCATGTCCGTAACCGTTTTTGCGGGCGATGCAGAAGCGGCAGAGCACACAAGTAAAATGTATGCAACCGCATGGTCTTTGGTGCCTCCGCTGGTTGCAATCATTCTGGCACTGATTACAAAGGAGGTTTATTCCTCTTTGTTCATCGGTATCGTGGTCGGCGGTCTGTTCTATGCGAACTTCAGCCCCAAGCTGACCTATCTGACGATTTTCACTGATATCACAGACGGCGGTATGCTGGCAAAGCTTTCCGACAGCGGCAATGTGGGGATTCTGATTTTCCTTGTTATTCTGGGTATCATGGTTGCGCTGATGAATAAGGCAGGCGGCTCTGCGGCGTATGGCCGTTGGGCAGTTAAGGCAATCAAAACAAGAAAGGGCGCACTGCTGTCCACCTTCCTGCTGGGCGTTCTGGTATTCGTGGATGACTATTTCAACTGCCTGACCGTAGGCTCTGTTATGCGTCCCGTTACGGATACGCATAAGGTTTCCAGAGCGAAGCTTGCGTATATCATCGACGCAACAGCGGCTCCTATCTGTATCATTGCTCCCATTTCCTCCTGGGCTGCGGCAGTAGCCGGCGTAGTTGAGGGCGTGAATGGTCTGGAGTTGTTCATCAGATCTATCCCCTATAACTTCTATGCACTGCTGAGTATTGTAGCAATGCTGACACTGACCATCACAAATACAGACTTCGGTCCTATGCTGGAGCATGAAAGAAATGCACAGCTGAACAATGATCTCTATACCACAGATGCAAGACCCTTTGCAAGTGCAGAGGCGGAATCCGAGGTAGTGGGCAACGGCAAGGTTATCGATCTGGTTCTGCCCGTTATTGTGCTGATTATCTGCTGTATCATCGGTATGATTTATACAGGCGGCTTCTTTGAAGGCGAAAGCTTCATCAATGCCTTTGCAAACTGCTCTGCACCTACAGGCCTTCTGCTTGGCTCCTCTGCGGCACTTTTGATTACCTTCTTGCTGTATATCCCTCGCCGCGTGCTGACCTTCCATCAGTTCATGGAAGCGCTTCCCGAAGGCTTTAAGGCGATGGTTCCTGCAATCATGATTCTGACATTTGCATGGACACTGTCCGGTATCACAGGGCTTTTGGGCGCGGATGTATTCGTTGCGGGTATTCTGGCAAACAGCACAGGCGTTTTGCAGGTCTTTATCCCCATTATCGTATTCTGTATCGCGGTGTTCCTTGCATTTGCAACAGGTACCTCCTGGGGTACTTTCGGTATTCTCCTGCCTATCGTTGTGCCTATTATGCAGACAGGCAGTGAAATGCTGACCATTACCGTAGCGGCTACATTGGCAGGTGCGGTTTGCGGTGACCATTGCTCTCCTATTTCCGATACCACCATCATGGCATCCACAGGTGCGCAGTGTGACCACATCAACCATGTATCCACACAGCTGCCCTATGCACTGACTGTAGCGGCCGTTTCCGCTGTGAACTACGTTCTGGCGGCACTCATCCAGAATTGGATGATCAACCTGCCTATCGCAATCGTTTCCATGGTTGTTGTAATTCTTGCTATCCGTAAATTGTACGGGGATAAGGAAGTTCCGGCAGAGAAATAAAAAGATGTTAATAAAATAGTTTATACTAAAAGCGGCGTAACCGATTTCGGTTACGCCGTTTTTTATATCCCAACAGAAAGGCAGTTGGGGAAAGGGGTTACTTATGCAATGCGCGATACAGGAATGTTACAATCTGTGCGCGTGTGCAGGGGGCATCGGGGCTGAAGGTATTTGCGCCTGTGCCGCCGGTAATGCCGTTTTCTGCCGCCCAAAGCACTGCATCATGGTAATAATCCGCTGCATTCACATCCATAAACGGATTTTCTGCCGCAACCATAGGGGACTGCTTGCTGCGCCACAGGAAGGCAACAATCTGTCCACGGGAGCAGGGAGCATCGGGGGAGAAGGTTGTAGCGGAGGTACCGCCGGTAATGCCATTTTCGACTGCCCACAGTACCGCATTACGATAGTAGGCATCCGCAGGTACATCTACGAAGGGCATTTCTGTGCTGCTAGGTGCAGGACTGCCTGCCGCTCTCCACAGGAAGGTTACCGCCTGCGCGCGTGTGCAGGGAGCATCGGGGGAGAAGGTTGTGGCAGATGTGCCGCCGGTAGTGCCATTCTTCACTGCCCACTGAACTGCATTATAGTAGTAGTTGCTTGCGGAAACGTCCGCGAAGGGATTTGGCTCCTCATCTTTGGACTTATCCATGATGAATGTGGTTTTAACGGTCACGTTGGAGGCGGGCATTGTGAAGGTATATTTGCTATCCTTTTCGGTCAGTGTCAGCTTCTGATCACTGCTGTCTGTAACGATTATGCGTCGAATAGCATAGCCCTTATCGGGAGTAGCAGTCAATGTAACGGTATCTCCCTTGTCGGCTGTCTTGTGGCTGGAGACCACCTCACCGTTTTTGGTGTTTTCAACGGTAATCATATAAGCGGATTT
>ERZ779852.2909-NODE-2909-length-13191-cov-4.502208_pt1 | contig 13191 bp, 12 predicted proteins | sample MGYA00511559_ERZ779852 | MGnify/ENA primary metagenome ERZ779852 (study PRJEB29588, sample SAMEA2157977) | human gut metagenome | biome: human gut; feature: human-associated habitat; material: faeces | place: Denmark | collected 2008/2010 ...
GGAGCTCCACCAACGTGGCGCGGATGGCGCGGAGGCGCTCCACGGCGCGTGCGCGGCGGCTCACATTGGAATGATTGTGGCGTATCTGCTCCTCGGCGGCCTCGAGGCGCAGCCCCTTCTCCTTGACCAGATAGGCCACCATGCGCAGTTTGTCGATATCGGCCGGGGTGTAAAATCGTATCCCCTTATCGTTGCGCTTTGGCTTGATGATGGTGAACTTATTTTCCCAAAATCGCAACGTCGATGCCGGGAGGCCGATGATCTCGGCCACCTCGCTGATTTTGTAATACTTTTTGTTGAGATCTTCCATGGGCAAGCGGGGATAAGAATCTTGTGGCGCAGTGGCCGGCAAGGGGAAAAGTATATTTGCAAAAGTAGTAAAAATTGAGTAATTTTGCGCCTTGAATCGGGCAAAATCCGCGCCCGGAGTCAAAGATAAAACAAGGAAAATCAACCGCCATCATACAAATGAGCAATAAACCTTTCACTGCCAAAGAGATCCGCGAATCTTTCAAGCAGTTTTTCGCAAGCAAGGGGCACAAGATCGTACCGTCGGCCCCGATGGTAATCAAGGACGATCCCACCCTGATGTTTACCAACGCCGGTATGAATCAGTTTAAGGACATCATACTCGGCAACAAGAGTCCGAAGTGGACCCGTGTCACCGACAGCCAGAAGTGCCTCCGCGTGAGCGGCAAGCACAACGACCTGGAGGAGGTGGGACACGACACCTACCACCACACCATGTTCGAGATGCTCGGCAACTGGTCGTTCGGCGACTACTTCAAGAAAGAAGCCATCGACTGGGCATGGGAATTTCTTGTAGACGTGCTCGGCCTTGACCCCGCGCACCTTTACGCCACCGTCTTCGAGGGATCGCCCTCCGAAGGTCTCGCGCGCGACGACGAGGCTGCCTCCTACTGGGCCGCCCACCTGCCTGCCGACCATATCATCAACGGCAACAAGCACGACAACTTCTGGGAGATGGGCGATACAGGTCCCTGTGGCCCCTGCTCCGAGATACATATCGACCTTCGTCCCGAGGAGGAGCGCAAGGCAGTGCCCGGCGCCTCGCTGGTCAACAAAGACCATCCTCAGGTGATAGAGATCTGGAACCTGGTGTTCATGCAGTTCAACCGCAAGGCCGACCACACCCTGGAGCCTCTGCCCGCCAAGGTGATCGACACCGGCATGGGCTTCGAGCGCCTCTGCATGGCCCTGCAGGGTAAGACATCCAACTACGATACCGATGTGTTCACCCCCATGATCCACCGCATAGCCGAGCTTTCGGGCAAGCGCTATGGCGAGGACCACAAGGTGGATGTGGCCATGCGCGTCATCGCCGACCATATCCGCACCATCGCCTTCTCCATCGCCGACTCGCAGCTCCCCGGCAACGCCAAGGCCGGCTACGTGATCCGCCGCATCCTGCGTCGCGCCGTGCGTTACGCCTACACCTTCCTGGAGCAGAAAGAGGCGTTCATGTACAAGCTTGTGGACACTCTCATCGAGAGCATGGGCGAGGCTTATCCCGAGCTGCCTCAGCAGCGCGAGCTGATAATGCGCGTGACCAAAGAGGAGGAGGATTCGTTCCTCCGCACCCTCGAGAACGGCATCCGCATGCTTGAAGGCGCAATCGCAGCCGCCCGCAAGGAGGGCAAAACCGAGATCGACGGCACCCAGGCCTTCGTGCTCTATGACACCTATGGCTTCCCCCTCGACCTCACCGAACTGATACTCAAGGAGAACGGTATGACCCTCGACCAGAATGGCTTCGACCGCGAGATGGAGGCACAGAAGACCCGCGCCCGCAACGCCGCCGCCGTAGAGGCCACCGACTGGGTGACCGTGCGCGACGGAGAGCAGGAGTTTGTGGGCTACGACCTGGCCGAGACCACCGCTCACATACTGCGCTACCGCAAGGTAAAACAGAAAAACAAGGAATACTACCAGATAATCCTCGACCGCACCCCCTTCTACGCCGAAATGGGCGGTCAGGTAGGCGACACCGGCACACTTACCTCGGCCGACGGTGAGGTGATCGAAATCTTCGACACCAAGCGTGAAAACGGCATCGGGGTGCACCTCACCCACAAGCTCCCCGCCAATGTGGAGGGCGAATTTAAGGCCGCCATCAACAAGGAGGCCCGCCTGGCCACCTCGTGCAACCACACCGCCACCCACCTGCTGCATGAGGCGCTCCGCGAGGTGCTCGGCACGCATGTGGAGCAGAAAGGCTCGTTTGTATCGCCCGAGGTGCTGCGCTTCGACTTCTCCCACTTCCAGAAGGTTACCCCCGAGGAGCTGCGCCGCGTAGAGCATCTGGCCAATCAGAAGGTGCGCGAGGCTTACGCCCGCGACGAGCGCCGCAATGTGCCCATCGACGAGGCCCGCGCCATGGGAGCCATGGCCCTCTTCGGCGAGAAATACGGCGACGAGGTGCGTGTGATCCGCTACGGCGACTCCGTGGAGCTCTGCGGAGGCACCCACGTCGACAACACCGGCAATATAGGTATGATCAAGATCCTGTCGGAGAGCAGCATTGCCGCCGGCATCCGCCGTATCGAGGCTATCACCGGCGCAAATGTGGAGAAAGCCATAGATCAGATGACCGACACCATGCACGAGATCGGCTCGATGCTTCACAACGCTCCCGATCTGCTCGCAGCGCTCAAAAAGGAGATCGAGGAGAACGAGACCCTCCGCCGTCAGGCCGAGGAGCACTTCAAGGAGCGTGTGGCTCAGCTTACCGCCAAGATGCTCGACGAAGCCGTGGAGATCAACGGCGTGAAGGTTGTGACCATGGCCGGCACTTACCTGCCCGACATGGTGAAGAATGTGGCCTTCGGCGTGCGCACCGCTTCGCCGGCCAACACCGCCTTCCTCGGCGCCACAAGCGACATGAGCGGCAAGCCGCTGCTCACGGTGATGTTCACCAACGACCTCGTGGAGGCCGGACACAATGCCTCGAAGCTCGTGCGTGAGGCTGCCCGCTCCATCAAGGGCGGAGGCGGCGGTCAGCCGGGATTCGCTCAGGCCGGCGGCAAGGAGGCCGAAGGTCTCGGCGCTGCCCTCGACGTGATGCGCGCTTCGCTCAAGTGAGCTTCACTGCCGGTCAATCAATTGTTTAAGACGTAAAAACACATCAATACAAGATATGAAGAAAGCTTTGATCACCGGAGTTACCGGTCAGGACGGATCGTTTCTCGCAGAATTTCTGCTGGAGAAGGGATATGACGTGCACGGCACTATCCGCCGCTCGTCGGTCGACTTTCGCGAGCGTATCGCCCACCTCGAGGGACATCCGCGGTTTCATCTCCACTATGCCGACCTCAGCGACTCGATGAGCATGCTGCAGGTGGTGCAGAAGGTGCGCCCCGACGAGATCTACAACCTTGCGGCACAGAGCCATGTGCAGGTGTCGTTCGACTCGCCCGAGTTTACCGCCGACATTGATGCCACCGGTGTGCTCCGTGTGCTTGAAGCAGTGCGCCTGTGCGGCCTGGCTTCCACCTGCCGCATCTATCAGGCCTCTACCTCCGAGCTCTACGGCAAGGTGGAGCAGGTGCCCCAGAACGAGGAGACCCCCTTCCACCCCTACAGCCCCTATGCCGTGGCCAAGCTCTACGGCTACTGGATCGTGAAGGAGTATCGCGAGGCCTACAACATGTTCTGCTGCTCGGGCATCCTTTTCAACCACGAGAGCGAGCGCCGCGGCGAGACCTTCGTCACCCGCAAGATCACCCTTGCCGCCGCCCGTATAGCCCACGGCACTCAGGACAAGCTCTATCTGGGCAACCTCTCGTCGCTGCGCGACTGGGGCTACGCCCGCGACTATGTGGAGTGCATGTGGCTGATACTGCAGAACGATAAGCCCGAGGACTTTGTGATCGCCACCGGCGAGCAGCACTCGGTGCGCGAGTTCGCCACCTTAGCTTTCCACAATGTGGGCATTGAGCTCCGCTGGGAAGGCGAGGGGATCGACGAGAAGGGTATCGACAAGGCCACCGGCCGCGTGCTGGTGGAGGTGTCGCCCGACTTCTACCGTCCCACCGATGTGGTGAACCTCTGGGGCGACCCCACCAAGGCCAAGACAAAGCTCGGATGGGATCCCGCCCGCACTCCCTTCGAGAAACTGGTGAAGATCATGACCGACGCCGATATGGAGAAGGTGGCTGTGGAGCGCGCCGGAGAGATAGTGCGCACCAATCTGGCCGAGTATCTCGAGCGCGGAGTGGTGAAATGATCCGATTCTTAAAAAGTTAAGAAGTTATGATGGAGAAAAATGCTAAAATCTATGTAGCCGGCCATCGCGGCATGGTAGGCTCGGCCATCGTGCGCGAGCTGCAGCGTCAGGGCTACACCAATATAATTACTCGCACCCACCGCGAACTCGACCTCTGCCGTCAGGATCAGGTGGAGCGCTTTTTCGCCGAGGAAAAGCCTGAGTATGTCTTTCTTGCCGCTGCCAAGGTGGGCGGCATCGTGGCCAATGAGTCGGCGCTGGCCGATTTCATGTACGACAACATGATCCTGGAGATGAATGTCATCCACTCCGCCTGGCAGAACGGCTGCAAGAAGCTGGAGTTTCTCGGCTCGTCGTGCATCTACCCGCGCATGGCGCCGCAGCCTATGACCGAGAGCTGCCTTCTCACTTCTTCGCTCGAGAAGACCAACGAGGCATATGCCCTGGCCAAGATTTCGGGCCTGAAATACTGCGAGTATCTCAACCGCCAGTACGGCACCGACTACATCAGCGTGATGCCCACCAATCTCTACGGACCCAACGACAACTACCATCCCACCCACTCGCATGTGGTGCCGGCGCTCATCCGCCGCTTCCATGAGGCCAAGGTGCAGGGACTCGACGAGGTGGTATGCTGGGGCGACGGCAGCCCGCTGCGCGAGTTCCTTTATGTCGACGACCTGGCTAATCTGTGCGTGTTCCTGATGAACAACTATTCGGGCAACGAGACCGTCAACGCCGGCACCGGCAAGGAACTGACAATCCGCGAGCTTACCGAGCTGGTGGCCAAGACTGTAGGCTACACCGGCCGCGTTGTGTGGGATACATCCAAACCCAACGGCACCCCGCGCAAACTGCTCGATGTGAGCAAGAGCCGCGCACTGGGCTGGACCTACAGCACCGAGCTGGAGGAGGGTCTGCGTCTGAGCTACGAAGATTTCCTCAACAACCCTATGCGTGCCGAGCGCTGATATGAACATCGTCTCTCCGTTGGCAAAATATTTCACTTCGATCAAGTCGGGGCGGTGGCTCCGGCTTATGTTGCTGCCGCTCATTGCGGTGGCTCTGGCGGCGTGCGGCTTCGACGAGGAGGAGGAGCTCCCCGGCCCCGGGCCCGAACGCCCCAAACCCCGCGAAACCGTGGGCCGCGCCGTGCTGGTGTATATGGTGGCCAACAATTCGCTCGGCTCGTCGTATCTCGACGACGGTGAGCGCGGATTCGACACCGCCGACCTCCGCGAGATGCAGCTGGCGGCACGCCAGGGTGCACTCGGGAGCAACCGCCTGATTGTCTACCGGCACGCCTACCGCACTGATCCGGTGCTTCTGGAGGTTACGCCCGACTCGCTCCGCGAGATCAAGACGTACGACACCTCGGAGTATTCCGTGCAGGCTTCGCGCATGCGCCGGGTGATAGCCGATTTCAAGGCCGAGGCGCCGGCATGGCACTACGGCCTGGTGCTCTGGAGCCACGGCAGCGGATGGGAGCAGACCGGCATGGCTGAGGAGGAGGTGCGGCGCAGTCCGCTCCGCTCATTCGGGGCCGACGGCTCGCGTCAGATGAATGTCACCACCCTCGCGCGGGTGCTCGAGGGGGAGAAGTTTGACTACATTTATTTCGACTGCTGCCATATGGCCGGGGTGGAGGTGGCTTACGAGCTGCGCCATGCCACGGACAAGATCGTGGGGAGTGTCACCGAGCTACCATTAGACGGGATGCCCTACGACCGCACCCTGCCGTATCTCATGACCGACGGTGCCGACCTGGCGGGAGCCGCTGCGGCCACTTTCGGCTATTACGACTCGCTCACCGGAGCCGCACGCACCTGCACCATGTCGGTGACCGATACATCCAAGCTCGACGCGCTTGCCGAGGCGGTAGGGGAGCTCTACAGCCGACATCCGGCGCTCCCCGACGGGTATCAGCCGCAGAAATTTATTTACAGCAACTGCACATATTTCGACCTCGACCACTATCTCGAAGCCCTCGCGGGGGAGGATGCGGAGCTGCTGCCGCTGCTCTATAAGGTCCGGGAGGCCATCGCCGATGCCGTGCTCTACAATGCTCATACGCCATATATCTGGGAATCGAGTAGTTTTGAGGTCGAAATCAAAAACTGTTGCGGCCTCTCGACGTTTATACTGAGAGATGCGTCGGCGGCTTCCACCAAGGGGTATTCCGACCTGCAGTGGTACCGCGATGTGGCCTCACGGCTCTTCGAATGACCCTTTCCGGGAGATTTAACAACGAAAAAGCCGCCTTTGTCAGGCGGCTGATAATCAATATAATGTAACTTCGGCTCATTCTATCAGATGATACCAAGCTGTTTTATCCTTTTACAATCACTGCTCCCCGGCACCGAAGCGCCGGCAGCTTCGCCCGCGGTAGAGAAGGCCGCCGGCGACCTTGCCGAACTCAAATCGCTCTCGCTGCAGGACCTCATCAACCGTCTGGCCGATTCGGCGGTCAATTTCGCTATCAATCTGGCCATCGCCATTGTGGTGTTCTACCTCGGGCGATTCATCATCCGCAAAATCTACAGTTTTGTCAAGGCGATATTCCTGTCCCGCGGCATCGATGCCTCGCTGAGCACCTTCGTGCTGAGTCTGATCAATATCGTGCTCTATTTCATACTGATAGTGACGGTGATCGGCATCCTGGGCATCGAGACTACCTCATTTTTAGCGCTTTTTGCCTCGGCCGGCGTTGCCATAGGTATGGCGCTGAGCGGTACATTGCAAAATTTTGCCGGAGGTGTGCTAATTCTGCTCCTTAAGCCGTATAAGATAGGTGATTACATCGAGGTGCAGGGCTATGCGGGCACGGTCAAGGAGATTCAGATCTTCTTCACCGTCATCACCACTCCCGACAACAAGTCGATCCTCATCCCCAACGGCGGCCTCTCCACCGGAAGCGTCAACAACTACAGCCGCGAGCCGCTCCGACGCATATCGTGGACTGTATCAATCTCTTACGGCGATGATGTGAACCTCGCCCGCAAGGCTATCCTCGACATGTTTGCCGCCGACAGCCGCGTGCTCCCCGTGCGCAATGAGGGCGCGCCTGAGTTTTCGCAGGTGCATTCCGACGGCACTCAGTCAGGTCCCGAAGCCGCTGCGCAGCCTGAGGAGACCGACGAGCCTCAGACCGAGGGGGAAGCACCGGCCGCTGCACCGGAGCGACGCAGCTGGTGGCGCACTCTTTTCAGCCGCAATCGTCGCAACGGACATGTGGTGTCGCTGCTGCGCGAGCGCCGCGCTCAGCGCAAGGTAGAGGCCCCCAAGCCCGACTACTCGCCTTCAGTCTTTGTCAGCGAACTGGCCGCCTCGAGCGTCGACCTGCAGGTGCGTGCCTGGGTGAAGAGCGCCGACTACTGGCCGGTCTACTTCTATTACAACGAGAAGTTCTACAATGAGTTGCCGCTCCACGGCGTCAGCTTCCCCTTCCCGCAGCTCGACGTGCATCTGCCCGCCACCGAGCAGAAGTGACGCCCCGCTATCCCTCCGCTATTTCCCCGCTCCGCGCCCGTCGCGGAGCTTAATCCCTTATCCCATAGAGCTTTGTTCCAGATACAGAATACATTGGTGAGCCTCGACCTCGCCGAACAGTTTTTTTGCTGCGACCTCTCCAAGTGCCTCGGCGCATGCTGCATAGAGGGCGACGCCGGTGCGCCGGTCACTCCCGACGAGGTGCAGGAGATAGAGCGTGTGCTCCCCACGGTGGAGCCCGACCTGCTGCCGCGAGCCGTGGAGGAGATCAAGGCCAACGGCGTGGCCTACACCGACGAGGAGGGTGACCTTGTCACCACCATCCTCGATGGACGCAACTGCGCCTTCACCTGCTATGCCCCGGGAGGAGTGTGCCTCTGTGCTCTCGAGAAGGCCTACCGCGAAGGGCGCACCGACTGGAAGAAACCGGCCTCATGCTCCCTTTATCCATTGAGACTCAAGGAATTTCCCACCTTCACCGCCGTCAACTACCATCGCTGGAAAATCTGCCGCGACGCCGAGGCCCTGGGCCGCAAACGTGGCATCCGCCTATACCAGTTCCTGCGCGAGCCCCTCATTGAGCGCTTCGGCCAAGCCTGGTACGACGAACTCGTCGCCAACTGCGAGCTCTACCTTCGCGAATACCCCGACGGCCTCTCCCGCTAATCATTCCATTACACCTTTTTTACAGCCGCCAGAGGGCGGAGGAGGCGTCGGAGGGCATGCGCCAGTCGCCGCGGGGCGAGAGGCATACGCTGCCCACTTTCGGGCCGTCGGGCATGCACGAGCGCTTGAACTGCTGATTGAAGAAGCGGCGCATGAAGGTGTCGAGCCATTTCTTGATCGTTTCGGGGCTGTAAGCTCCGTCGAAGGCGTTGAGCGCCAGGCGGTAGATGCGCTCGGGGGTGAAGCCGTAGCGCAGCATGTAGTAGAGGAAGAAGTCGTGGAGCTCGTAGGGGCCCACGAGGTCCTCGGTCTTCTGGGTGATGTTGCCCTCGGCATCGGCGGGGATTAGTTCGGGCGAGATAGGGGTGTCGATGATGTCGCGCAGGGCGTCGGCCACCTCGGGCTTGTCGGTGCGCATGGCAAACCACCTTACCAGATATTTCACCAGGGTCTTGGGCACTGAGGCGTTGACGCCGTACATGCTCATGTGGTCGCCGTTGTAGGTGGCCCACCCCAGCGCCAGCTCCGAGAGGTCGCCGGTGCCGAGCACCATGCCCCCCTCCTGGTTGGCTACATCCATCAGTATCTGCGTGCGCTCGCGCGCCTGCGAATTTTCATATGTCACATCGTGCACCTCGGGGTCGTGGCCTATGTCGTGGAAATGCTGCATCACCGCCGCTCCGATCGGAATCTCGCGCACGGTCACTCCCAATCCCTCCATGAGGGTCACAGCGTTGCTGTGGGTGCGGTCGGTGGTGCCGAAGCCGGGCATGGTGATGCCGATGATCCCCTTGCGGGGTAGCTTGAGGCGGTCGAAGGCTTTCACGGCCACCAGCAGGGCCAGCGTGGAGTCGAGTCCGCCCGAGATTCCAACCACCAGCGTGCGGCAGCCGGTAGCGTCGAGCCTGCGGGCGAGGCCGGCCGACTGGATGTGCACTATCTCTGTGGCGCGGCGGTCGATCTCGTTGTCGTCGGCCGGCACGAAGGGGTGAGGATTGATGAAGCGCTGCAGCGTGTCGTCCGTTCCGGAGGCCGGAGCGGGGGAGAGGTTGGCCGCAATGACGCCGGTATCGAGCGGATTGAGCGCCGAGCAATCGTGGAAGGTGCCCATGTGCAGGCGGTCGCGGCGGATGGCCTCGATGTCGAGGTCGCAGATGGAGTAGTGCGGACCGTTCTTCCAGCGCTCGCTCTCGGCGAGGATGGTGCCGTTTTCAGCTACAATGGCTTTGCCGTCAAACACCAGGTCGGTCGACGATTCGCCGAACCCGGCTGCAGCGTAGACATACCCGCAGAGGCAGCGGGCCGACTGCTGGGCGATGAGCTTCTTCAGATAGTCATATTTGCCGATGAGATCGTCGGAGGCCGAGAGGTTGAGCATCACCTCGGCACCATGCATGGCCAGCGACGACGATGGAGGCACCGGCACCCACAGATCCTCGCAGATCTCCATCCCGATCTTCACCCCGTCTACCTCCACGAGTTGACCCTGACCCACAGGCACATCCCCCAATACGGTGCCCGTGATGCCGGCGCCGCTGTCAAACCAGCGATGCTCGTAAAACTCGTTGTAGTTCGGTATGAATGTCTTAGGCACCGCGCAGAGCACACGCCCGTCGGCTATGGCCACGGCGCAGTTGAGCAGCCTATCGCCGCAGCGCAGCGGAGCGCCGATGACCAGGAGCATCGAGGGAAACTCCCGCGACGCCTCGGCTACCTCGCGCACACCCTTCTCGGCCATCTCCAGCAACCGGGCATTGTGGAAAAGTTCGCCACAGGTGTAGCCGGTGATACACAACTCCGGCATCACAGCCACACGCACACCCCGCGAAGCCAGCGCACGAGCCGACTCCACGATATATGCCACATTGGCCCTCGTATCGGCCACTGCCACAGGTATGGTAGCCGCAGCTACTCTCAGAAATCCATCATTCATATCTTCTATGCTATTCGTTTCTACTTTACCGGGTCTTTGCCCCCTTTCGTTTCGCAAAAGTACAAAAAATCATTGCCCCTCACTGCCTTAAAAGTCCAAAAAAAGACACATCACTAAAAATGGATGGCAAAAATTTTGTCAAGTCGCAAAAAATCACTTACTTTGCACTCTGATTTGTGGCACCTCTGTGAAAGCGGGCGGCAGTGATGCAGCTTCCCGCGATATGAGAAATGAATGGCGGCCAACAAATCATGCTGAATATCAACAACAAGTATCAAGAAAATATAATTAACAGCCATGTCAAAGATTTGTCAGATCACAGGCAAAAAAGCGATTACAGGTAGTAACGTATCGCACTCCAAGCGCCACACCAAGCGCCGCTTCAACGTGAACTTGTTCAACCGCAAGTTCTATTGGGTAGAGCAGGACACATGGGTGCTCCTCACACTCAGCAACGCAGGTCTCCGCACCATCAACAAGATGGGACTCGACGCCGCCCTCAAGCAGGCCGCTGCGAAAGGTTATCTCACTGAAATCAAAACATTAGACTTCTAAGAAAAATGGCAAAGAAAGCAAAAGGCAATCGCGTGCAGGTGATTCTCGAGTGCACCGAACACAAAGCCAGCGGCATGCCCGGCACATCACGTTACATCACCACCAAGAACCGTAAGAACACCACCGAGCGTCTGGAGTTGAAGAAATACAACCCCATCCTCAAGCGTGTCACCGTTCACAAAGAAATCAAATAAAAAACCGCATAATTTTTTTGACTCGATATGGCAAAGAAAACCGTCGCTACCCTTCAGAAGGGTGAAGGCCGCACCTACTCCAAGGTCATCAAGATGGTTAAGTCGCCCAAAACCGGTGCTTACACATTCCAGGAGCAGATGGTTCCCAACGACGCCGTCAAAGAGGTCCTCAAATAAGGCCCTTCCCTGAACAACGACAATCAACAACCCGTCATAAACCCGGCCGGATGCGGCGCCCCCGAGTGAGGGCCTCATCCTGCCGGTTTTTTTATCCCCAACCCCCTTCAGAAAAAGAATCATGACAAAAGAATATCTACCCGTGCTGCTGCTCACAGGCTATCTTGGCAGCGGAAAGACAACTCTTCTGAACTACATCCTGAACAACCGTCAGGGCATACGCTTCGCTGTGATCGTGAACGACATCGGCGAGGTCAATATCGACGAACGTCTGATTCAGAAAGGGGGCGTTGTCGGGCAGGACGGCGACCTCGTGGCACTCTCGAACGGCTGTATCTGCTGTACCCTGTCGACCGACCTCATCAAACAGCTGTCGCAGCTCGCCCAAAGCGGCAAGTTCGACTATATCGTCATCGAGGCCAGCGGAATATGCGAGCCGGCTCCGATAGCGCGCTCTATCGACGCCATCGACGCAATGGCCGGCGACAATCCGGGGTATCGCATTCCGCGTCTCGACAGCATAATCACCGTTGTCGACGCCCTGCGCATGGCCGACGAATTCGGCTGCGGCTCAGCCCTGAAGCGCGACAACCTCGGCGAAGAAGATCTTGAGCGTCTCGTTATCGAGCAGATTGAATTCTGCAACACCATAATCGTCAACAAAATCAGCGAAGTGACCGCTCTTCAGGCCGCTGAGCTGCGCGAAACTATCCATGCGCTCAATCCCGGAGCAAAAATCATCGACGCCGACTACTGCCGCGTCGATCTGGGCGAGCTGATAAACACCGGCAACTACAGCTTTGAGAAAACCGCCACACAGGCAGCCTGGGTGCAGGGCATCGAAGGCGAAGCCGAACATCAGCCACATCAATCACATAACCACGACCACGATCACCACCACGACCACGACCACCACCATCACGAAGGCGAAGGCGAAGCCATCGAATATGGAATCTCGACAATGGTCTATATGCGTCGCGAGCCGTTCAATTTCGAAAAATTCGAAAAGATGCTGTCGACAGAGTGGCCGAAGAATATAATCCGTTCAAAAGGCGTTCTCTATTTCAGCCAGAACCGCGACATGTCACTTCTGTTCGAGACCGCCGGACATCAGATGAAAGTGACCGAGGCCGGACTGTGGTATGCCACAGCTCCCGCCGAAGAACTCGAACAGCTCCGCCGGCTCGACCCGTCGATAAACCGAGACTGGGAAGAACCCTGGGGCGACAGAATGGACAAGATCGTAATTATCGGCCGCAATCTCGACCGCGAGGCAATCACAGCCATGCTCGACGGCTGCCTCGAACGCTGAGACAGACGGCCGCTCAGCCAAGCTCGAAGTGAAGGCTCGGCATACTCCGACGCACATCGTGGCCCGCGCCCCTGATATTCTTCAGCAGTTCCGAAATGTCGAACACCGGCAGCGGATACTTTTCGAGGAAAGTGCCTGAAGTGCAGCGGGCGACCATGCCACGCAAAGCGCCGACGCTGACACTCAGCAGAAGGCCGAGAAGCTTTTGCGGAACATAGACGGCGGTAGGCGTCACCATCATTCCGCTATGAGGCCCCAGATCAAAAGTCACATCGACCGAATAGGTCAGCAGCGGGCGTGCTATCACTCCGCGCAGCGCGCGGTAGCCCACCGTCAGGCTCAGCACTATAAGTCCCTCCCCGCCGCCCGAATCGAAGCTCAGCGAAAGATCGAGCTCGACTGGAGCGCCCTTACAGCGCGCCATCTCCCAGCGGTGGAGACGTGTCATACGCGGGTTTTCCTTGATGGAAACAACGTTGAGGCTTATGTCGGATGTCATATTGTTCACAATTGCATAACACACTCCGCTGCGCTATTGTTGGACTTATCGGCCAAAATCGCTATTTTTGCAGATGATGAGAAAGACCGTTTTCATTGTAGTGGCCGCAGGGAGCGGCAG